>ORMF012533342.1_pt1 | contig 19099 bp, 13 predicted proteins | sample 1779871 | NCBI WGS metagenome assembly ORMF01 (sample SAMEA104232316, study PRJEB22302) | groundwater metagenome | biome: forest; feature: aquifer; material: groundwater | place: USA | collected 2011-08-07 | depth 5.4 m | reverse complement strand
TGTACGGCTGCGGGGTGCCGGTCTCTGCGATGGTGGAGATCAGCGAGATGGTGGGCATGACGCAGAAGGGACCGAAGAAGGCGGTGGTCGGATCAGGCATGGCGAGCATGTCGGAGGCCTCGATGGATTTCCAGCCGCGGATGCTGGAGCCGTCGAAGCCGAGGCCCTCGGTGAAGGATTCCTCAGCCAGTTCGGCAATGGGCATGGTGAAATGCTGCCACAGGCCGAAGGTATCGACGAACTTGATGTCCACCATTTTGGCCCCGTTTTTCTTGGCCAGTTCCAAGACGCTTTTGGGAGTGCTCATGAATCTTCAGTTCGTGTGAGTTGATGTTGATTGATGGTTAAAGCGACCGACAAAGAATCCCATCTCCCTCGCACAGCGAAGAAGGGAAAATCTCTCAGACTGCCTGTTCGCCCGTCTCTTCGGTGCGAATCCGGACCGCGTTTTCGACGGGGCTGACGAACACCTTGCCATCGCCGATCTTGCCGGTCTTGGCCGACTTGACGATGGCCTCGACAGCGCCATGAACCAGACTGTCACTGAGCACCACTTCGATTTTGATCTTGGGCAGAAAATCCACTGTGTACTCGCTGCCTCGATAAATCTCCGTGTGCCCCTTTTGCCGCCCGAAGCCCTTGACCTCACTCACGGTCATGCCTTCGACGCCGATGGTGCCGAGGGCTTCCTTGACCGCTTCCAGCTTGAATGGTTTGATGATGGCCTCGATCTTCTTCATGGCTCGTGTTGGTTCCGCGCTCGATACTAACAACGAGCGTTCGCCTGTAAACAGGAATCTGAGGTTCGGAAATAATTTCTGGAAACGGCGCTGAGTTCGACTTTTGCCCTAGTCAGGATGCGCGCATCGTCCGCTTCGCGGGATTTCAGAAGCGCCGAAGCGAATTTTGGAAAATCCACGGACTGCCAAGGGTGTTCAAAAAACTCCACGCTTGGTTTCCCAAGGCTTTCTCACCTCTCCGGGGCGATCGGCTGGACGACAAGAGCGAAAGTCGAGTTGGAAGCCTGTCTGAGTTTTGGTTCCTCTCGCAAGAGCCGGCGCTGGAAGGCTGAGGCGTCCGTTGGAGATTCTTTCTTCGCGCCTTCGCGCCTTTGCTCTCCCTCTCAACTGCCGCTGTCAGGTTGAACGAGGAATGACTACCGAAGGCCGAGGCGATAGAAGCGCTCTGGGGCTGTGCCCTTGTCGATCACGAGCAGGTCGGTCGCCGCTGCCTGCGCGGGCAGGTTCGTCAGCGTGGACCAAAGGCCGGCGCCGAGGGAGTCGCGGAACTCGACGAAGTAGGCCACGCCGGCGCGCGCGACAAAACTGAGGCGAAATTCGTCGCCCTGGGCTTCGAAGCGGTCGATGCGCGGGGGCGAAGGTCGATCGAATTCGATCAACAGATTGGGCGCGTTCGGGGCGTCCTCGCGCGAGCCAAGGCCGCGGGCGGTTTTCGGGCGGTCTTCGGATTGACTGAGGAGGAGCCAGCCGAAGTTCGCGTTCGGATCGTTCACCCAAGCCTGAACGTCGGCGAGCAGGTTCAGCGTCGGGCCGAAACGATAATTGCCTTTGCCGGCCACCGGAGTTTCGGCGCTCGCTTCGGCAGTGAAGTCGGTCGGCGCGGCGGCGCCGGGGGCGCTCCAGAGCTGTGCGGGGTGAATCGGCGCGTTCCACGAGGCCTCGCCGTCGGTGGCGAAATCGCCGCGGTCGCCGAGCTTGTCGCCTTCACCCCACGCCCTGAGGACGCGATGCAGCGCGAAAGTGGAGTTCACGGCGATCCCGCCGCCGGTGTTGCCGGGGACTTTCGTGACCTTCAGGGTCAAGACGGCGTTCGTCACTCGCGCGCCGCGTGGCAGGGCGTCGGCGACCGCGAACCGAAAGAGGCCGCGATTCTTCGTGCGATCCGCTTGGTTGCCCGTGGTGCCGACCGCGACGTGCGTCCAGGCGCCCATGTTGTTGTCCGGCGCGCTTTCGAGCAACGTTGTGTCGGCCACGGGTTGGAGGAGGATGGATTCCGCTTTGAGTGCTGGTGCCATGCCCAAGAGCCCGAGGCACAGGAGGCCCAGGACACGACAAAACAGGAAACCAGCCCACGCGAAGAGGAACCACACAGATTCAGGACGGAACACAGATTGGACGGCCTTTCCATGGACGGACAATTCGGGTTCCGTCCTGAATCGGTGTGGATTTCCTTCGTCGGCGCGATCGGAAGCATCTGGCCCGCACGACGAATTCTCGCGCGATGGGACAGGGGACAGAGAAACAAGCCGCGTGCGAGTGGGGTAATGCAATCTCGTCATCCGTCAAATGCCGTGGACGGTTTAAGCAGGAACGTGACGGCGCGGGAAGAACTTTTTCTGTGGCACCGTCCTGCGGTCCAGCAATCGCTACGCTGTGCGGACAAGAATGTCCGCGCTCCTTCGCTGATCCGGGCCAGCAATGGACTCGCCGGGAACGGCAGCCGCGCTCTCACGAGCGCGGCCACGTCACACGAGGCCCAGTTCGCCGATGATCTTGGTGCCGTCGGGCGAGGTGCCGCCGCTTTGGAGGAACTCGCGCGGGTCGGCGTAGCCGGGAATGATCGTCTTCAACTGATCGGGCGTGGCGCCGAGGTGATCGCGGATCACTTCGCCGAGCGCGGAGCGATAATCGACGCTGCGGCGCAAATAGCGATTGTTGACCTGGAACATCGAACCCGTTTGGCCGACGGTCCAGGCGCTGTTGCTGCATTGATAGACGCCGCCCTTGACTTTGCCGCCGGCGACAAACATCACGCCGGCCTCGGCGTGGTCGGTGCCATCGTTGCCATTCTCGATCGTCGTGCGGCCGAATTCGGAGAGCGTGACGACGGCGACGTTGTCCCAGAGCGCCGGGTTGACGTCGGTGAAGAATTTGCGCAGCGCATACATGCCCCAACCGATCCGGCGCAGCAGCCCGGCGTGCGTGCCGGCGAGGGTCCCTTGACCGCTGTGGGTGTCGAAGCCATCCAATTGCGTGCCGGTCACGACGGCGTCGGTGCCGGCCAGAATCTGCGCGGCAACTTTCAGATTCTTGAAGAATCCATAGGCGCTGCTCGGGAAGGCCTTTTGATTGGAGGCCGCATCGAGGGGGAACAGATGGGTGGTGCCGTCCGTGTCGAAGAAGTCGTTGCGCTCGACGCCGACGCTCTTGAGGGCCTCGATGGAATCCTTCAGGCCCTGGCCGGTGGAGAAGAGCAACGGCCGATTGTTTTTCTCCGGATAGGGGATGCGAAACTGCGTGTCGATCGCGGCGAGCAGCTTCGCTTTGTCGGTCGCGCCGGTGGAGACGCCGAGTAAATCGTAGCGCGAAGGATCGGCGAGGCTCGGCATGGCGATCGCCCCGCGCAAGATGAGGGGGCTGGTGCTCTGCACCGAGACCGCGGGAAAGGCGCGGCCCTGGTAAAGCCCGGTATCGACGACGGCGCGATAGAAGATGCCGCTGCTCTCGAAGTTGTCGCGCGGCACGCCGTTCTCCCAGTACTTCTGCGAGTCGAAGTGCGAGCGCGACTGCTTCGGGTAGCCGACGCGATGGATCACGGCCAGTTGGCCGGCGTTGAAAACGGGGGCCACCTCCGCCAGCGCCGGGTGCGCGCCCGCGAAGCCGTTGCCCAAGTCGATGACGCGCGTTGCGTCGGTCGTCACGGTCATCTTGCCCGGCACGCTGCTGAGCGGATCGGGTGGTGGGAGGTAGAGCGAGGGGCGATTCGTCTGGTTGTAAGCCGAGTCGCCCCACGGGACGATCGTGTTGATCCCGTCATTACCGCCGCGCAGGAAGATGAAGAAGATTTTCTTGGTGCTGTCGGGCAGGACGCCAGCCGCGATCGCGCGCTGGAGGAAAGGCGGCACGCCGAACAGAGCAGCCCCGGCGGCGCTGAGCGTGCTAATGATGGAGCCTTCGAGGAAGGAACGGCGAGAGATGAGGTTCATGTTAGACGTCGTGGTTTCAGTGCGTAAGTGCAGGAATGACATCCGAAGGCCGAAGGCCGAAATCCGAAAGAAGGTCGAAATCCGAAATCCGCGGAATCGCTCCGTTGGCGAGCCGCGAAGCTTGAGGAAGCCCGTCTGCGCAGGCACGGTGAACAGACGGACGCTGACCCTGCCGGTGTGGCATTGTGGAGTTCCAAGTCATGCGCCGGCAAGTTGCCGTTCGGGCTTCGGGCTTCGGATTTCTTTCGGATTTCATCATTCGGATTTCGGATTTGGCCGCCGCGCCGGTTTCGTCGCTCATTGCTCTTGAAAGCGCGGCAGCGACATGAGCAGGGCGACCATCCCGCGCACGCGCGCGTCGTAGGTCACAAGGTCCGGATTGAGGCTGGCGAAGGGAGACGAGCCCGCCACGCCGGAGTCGCCGGAGTTGAGGAACGCGATTGCAGCACCCCGGTCCAAGTCGAGGTTCGCCTTCCCTTCGCCCAAAAATAAGATGTCGAGGAAGTAGTCCGCCACCGCTGCCGCGTCACGCCACTTTTCGGACGGCAGCTTGAGTTTGAGCAGCGCGACAGGATCGGACAGATTGTCGTCGCCGCCGGGGCCATAGTCGATGTCCTTGAGCGGATTGGCCGCCGCGGAAACGAAGTTCTCCACGAAGCGCATGCGCTCGACTATTGCGGAGGTGCTGACCCAATCGCGGGCGAACTCCGACCAACCGTCGGGCGCTTCCCGGTAAAGGAGCCGCATGTTCAGGCGCGTGACAGGCGTGTTGAGGTCGTAGCCATCGGTGTCGGCGGTGAAACCGCCGCCGGGTTTGGCCGCGCGCAGCGAGCGGATGCAACTGACGAGGAATTCCATCGGCGTCTTGACCTTTTGGCGCGAGGCCGAGTGCGTGCGGAACATCTCCGAAGCGAAGATCGCGCGGAGGACCTTGCGGAGATTGCCTTTGCGGCCATCGGGGCCGGGCGCTTCCCAAGCGTCCATGCACTCTTTGACCAACTTGGCTTCCGCCGAGAGGTTCGGATCGGTGTAGTCGTAAACGCCGTGGACGAAGTTGTCGTGCACGAACAGTCGGCAGAGCTTCACGCTGAGGTACTCCTGCGTGTAGGGCAGATCGGCGAGGTGCTTGATGATGTCGTAGCCGTCGGTCATGCCGGCGTTGCCCGTGCGCGCGGGCAGGTTGAGTTGATAGGACTTGCCGGCGTGCGGTGATCCGAAGCGCGCGTCGAGTTTCTTGCCGGCGAAGATGGTCTTGGCGGTCGTGTCGTGCCGGGCAGTGCGCCAATAGAGCGTCCACACGCCGGGATCGTTGTCGCGATTGGCGACCGGCGCTGCGAACGGATTGTTCTCCTGGCCCGGCGGCAGCTTATCGACGCGCCAGCCGGTCCAGGCCCGGGCCATTTGCTCGATGTCGGTTTGGTCGTAGCCGTTATCGACGCCGAAGGTGAACAGTTCGAGGAGTTCGCGCGCGTAGTTCTCGTTGGCGTTGCCGCCGGCGCTGGTCACGGTGTCGAGGTAGATCACCATCGCCGGGCTTTCCGCGCTGACTTTGAGCAGGTCGTAAAAGGTGCCGTTCGGATTCAGCAGCACTTCACGCCATTTCTTCAGTTCACGGAACTCGAAGTCGGTCGCGACCATCTGCGCGACGGCATAATCGTTTTCGTTGGTCAGCCGGCCATCGAGATAATCGCGGCTCTTGGGGTAGTAAGTCGTGAAATGGTTGTCCACAAACTCGGTCATTACCTCCAGGAGCTGGCGTTTGGATTGGACCGCGTGCAAGAACAACCACGCGCGCAGGTCATCGGTGGAGGCCGTGCCGGCGCTCAACCTCGCGTACAGCGGCGCCGGGGTGCCGGCGCCCGGCTGAACGCTGTGCGTGCTCTCGATCCCGCGGCCGGACAGGCGCACGGTCATGTTGTTCGCGCTGGTCGTTGGCAGATACCAATAGCTGAGCGTGTAGGTCCGCCCCGAGACGACGGTCGTCGTCTGCCAGACCGCGGTTTCCTTGGTCGTGCCCGCGCTGCTGGCCACCAGGTGCAGGCTGCTGGCGCCGGCGTGTTTGACGTCCGTGCTGAGCGTCGAGGCCGCCATGTTCGCGGAGATCGTCCACGAGCCTGCCAACGCCGATTCGAAATCGCCGTTCTTGGCCAGGTTCACGCCGACCCCGGCGACGTTGCCCGCCACGAGTTGCAGGTCGGCGAGGTAAACGTCGCCGGCGGAATCCAGGTAGATGTAGAGCGGGAGCGAACTGCCCGTGGCGGTGCCAGTGACCGTGACGTACTGCCAATCGGCCACCGCCGGAACCGTGTCGAGGTCCTCGTTGATCGATTCCGGCGCGAGCTGTTCCTCGACAAAGGCGTCTGGTCCGATGGCGGAGGGGCCGGTGAGCACGCGCTCGATTTCGTCCGGCGTCGGACCATAGGCCAGCCGATTCAAGACCGTGGCCGTGAGCAAGGCTGGCGAACTGATCGGGACGACCTGCAGTTTGTAGAAACCCACATTCTCTGTCACCGCCGCCGTCCAGTCGTATCCCGAGAGGGTGCCCGTTGCCACTTCTGTAAACGGCTTCGCCAAGCTGTCAGTGTGGAAGATCTTGTATTGCTCGGCGCCGGGGTAAGGACCGAGCTTGATGGTAGCCTGGGAACCCGCCTTGGAGAGGTCCACGATCTGGGGTGGCGCTGGATCGCCAGCCAAGAGTTGAACAGGGAGAAAGGCCAAGGACATCGCTGTTGCCAGCGATGCGAAGATTCTAGATGTCACCATAAATCCAAATTCACCGGTCCAGCGGGACCCGCGCACAAGCAGCGAAATTCAGCAGTACACACGCCAAGAACCGCCCAGTCCCGGCTCGGCGGTGACCGCTCGCCGCCGCGGACTCGGGGCTTCCCGAACAAGAGGGTTCCCTCGGCTGAATGGTTACAACTCAAGCGGATGAAGCCCGGTCTGGCGCGCGTTGGCAGCCCCTGCGGTTCACCACGCACCCAATTTCGGTGCAAGCGGCCAACAGAAACAGGACACGTCCGCAGGTAATGCGGGGGGCGCCGTTCACGCGCTGTTTGTAGTCCCAGCCTCAGCCGGTCAGATGCTGACTCGCCCGCGGCGCGACGTTCAGTTCAGGCCGCACGGCAGCGAGCCGAGTCTCGAACTGCCCGAAAGAGGGACGACGAACGTCACGCGAACAATTCCGCGATCGGCTTCCCCAGCCCATCGCGCGTGACGTAGAAGGGGCGCTGCTCGACCTCGTAGGCGAGCTTGGCTGAAATGCCCATCGCCCGGTAGATCGTCGCGTGCAAGTCCTCAATCACCACGCGGTCCTTGAGCGTCTTGCACGGGCGCTCGTCAGCGGTCAGGCCGTGCACGTAGCCCTTCTTGATGCCGCCGCCAAACAGCAGCACGCTGCCGGCGTCAGTGAAATGCCGGTGCATACCGTAGTGGGTCAGGTCCGTGATCTTGTCGGGCACCGGCACCTGGTCCTTCACCTTTTTGTCCGGCTTGCCTTCGGTCATCATGTCGCGGCTGAACTCGCTGGCGAGGACGATGAGCGTGCGGTTCAACAGGCCGCGCTCTTCGAGGTCGAGGACGAGTTGCGAAATCGCGCCGTCAATCTGCTTCTTCATGTTGGTGGCCTTCGTGTGGCCGTTTTCGTGCGTGTCCCAGTTGAGGAAGGGGATGTATTCGGTCGTCACCTCGATGAAGCGCGCCCCAACTTCGGCCAGACGCCGCGCGAGCAAGCAGCCCAGGCCGAACCGCCCGATCGTCTGCTGTTCGTACGAGCCATCGCGCGTCTGGTTGGCGTTCACCGCCTTGCCGGGATCGACGCCTTCAGGCAGATACTTCTTCATCGATTCCACGGGCTCCAGCGCGAGGTCAAAAGCCTTTGCCGCCGGCGAGTTGAGCAGCCGATGCGCATTGTCCAGCGAGCGGAGCAAAGACTCTTTTTGATAACCACTGCCGAGCTGGCCGATCGGGCTTTTCTCAAGGAGCCTCCGGTAAAACCGTTCGCGGTTCTCGAAGCGCGACGGACTCATCCCCGCGGGCGGGCGCACGGTGTCAGCCGCCTGGTCGGGATACGGGACGATGAACGGACCGTGCTCGCTCCCAAGAAAGCCAGCCGTGTGAAAGGCCTTCAGTTCTTCGCCCTCGCCGACATCGAACCGCTGGCCGATGTCGATGAACGCGGGCACCGCCGGATCCAGCGGGCCGAGCGTGCGCGCGAGGACGGCGCCCAGGTGCGGTGCGGCGACCGTCTGCGGCGGCGCGTAGCCGGTGTGCCATTGATATTGGTGCCGCGAGTGGAGGATGAACCCCAGATCACCGGCGGTGTAGGTGCGAATGAGCGCGCCGCGGTCCATCACTTTACCGAGCTTTTCCAGGCCTTGGGAGAGCTTGATGTGATCGACGGCGGTGTCGATGCTCGGGAAGGTGCTGAGCACCTTGTTCGGATCGAGGTCCTTCTCGAACGGCGTGTAGCGTTTCGGGTCGAACGTCTCCGTATGCGCCATGCCGCCGCCCATCCAGAGCACAATGAGGGTGTCGGCGGTCGCCTTGAGTTTTTCCTCCGGCGTGTCGGCCCTGAGCTGGCGTGGGAAGCCGGCAGCCAGCGCGCCGAGCGTCGCCGCGCTCGCGGTCTTGAGGAAGTCACGACGGGTGAAAGGATGGTTCGTTGTCATAGGTATCTCCTCAATAAATCAACTGAAACTCGGGCAGCATCGCCATCGCCCAGAGCAAATCTTCCACGCCTTCCGGGCGCGCGGGCTTGCCGACCAACTCCTGCGCCAGTTCCAATTCGTCCGCGGTCGGTGCGCGGCCCAGGGCCTGGAGGTAAAGGCGCGTGACCAGCTCGCGCATCATGGCTGGCGGTTGCTCCAGGATTCTCTCGGCACCGCGCTGGAGCAGGCGGGCCAACGTCGAGCCGTTGGTCATCTCGAGGGCCTGCAACGTGGTGGCCGCGGTCGCGCGCGTGGTGAGCACTTGCTCGCGATTCGGCCGGCCCAGCGCGGTCATCAAGGGGTCGTTGTTCGCGAGCGCCGAACGGACTTTGCCGTACTGCTCGGCGTGGGAGAGCACGCGGTTGAACTTCTTCGCCACGCTCCACGGCGCGATGGACGTATCGCCCAACTCCGCGGCGCGCGCCCACTGCCTGGGCTTGAAGCCTGGCTTCTCCCAGCCGTCACTTTGTTTCGCCGAAAAGACCCACGAGGTGTCGCTGGCGAAGTCAAAAACCTTCTCCGCCGGACTGCCTTTGGCCGCTGGCTTCAGGCGCACGCGCGCGTAGCACAAGAAGCCCGCCGGGTTGTCAGCCGGTTTGTCCTCGGAGACCTTCGCGTTGGTGGCGGCGACGGCGATCACGTTCGCGCCCTTGACGAGATTGGTGCGAATGTCCACGAGCGTCGGCTTCTCCCACTCGGAGCCTTTGGTCATTTCCACGCCATTGACGTAAAGCGTGAAGCTGTTGTCACACGCCGCGACGAGCACGGCTTCGCTCGGCAGCGCGGGCAGCTTGATCGTCTTGCGAAGATAGACCGTGCCGGCAGGCGCGGACTTCGCGGCGGCGGGCTGGTCCCAAATCCACCTGGCTTTCGCAGGGAACCGCACGGGCTTAGTCGCCTTCTTCGACGACGCGCCGGCCGCGGGTGACGCGTCCGTGAAGTCGATCTCGCCCGCCGGCAGCTTGTGCCACACGCCCGTCAACGCCCCGAGCGCATCGAGAAATTGCTCGGCGGACAGGCGGCGCACAACCGGCCCGCGAAAAACAAACTCCTCCGTCGTCTGCTCGCCGATGCTCACAGTGGGCAACTGATACGCCTCCGACGTCAGGATCAGCGCGATGGTGCGCTTGAGATTGTAGCCGTGCTCGGCCAGGTCCCACGCGAGCCAATCGAGCAGGTCGGCGTGCCACGGCGCATTGTCCATTTCATCGACTCGCTCGACGAGGCCGCGGCCCATGGACTTGGCCCACAGCCGATTGACCATCGTGCGCGTGAGCCGGCCGTCCTGCTTCGAGGTGACAATCTCCGCCAGGCGCTTCAACCGCTCGGGCTTCGGCGCTTTCGCGTCCAGCGCGCCAAGCTCGGGGAAGAGAAATTTCGTCTCGGCCATTTTGCCGGTCGGCGAATCGCAGCGGGCCAGTTCGAGCGGCTCGTCGGCATAGATGTTCGCCAAGCCGTAGGAGTCGGCGAGCTTCCAGTCGTTGATGAAACTGTCGTGGCAGGAGGCGCACTTGAGGTTGATGCCGAGAAAGACCTGCGAGATGTTCTGCGCCGCTTGCATGGGTGGAATCTGGCTCGCGTTGACGGCGCCGCGCCAGATGATGCCTTTGCTGAAGCCAACCGACTCCTCGGTTGGACTGAGCAACTGCGCGACGAACTGGTCGTAAGGGAGGTTCTGCGCCAGCGCCCGGTGCAGCCACTCGCTGATCTGCTTGCGCCCGCCGTCGATGTAGCCGGTGCCCTTGTAGTCGTTGCGCAGCGCGTCGTTCCAGAACGTCAGCCAGTGCGCGGCGTAGCGCGCGTTGTCCGCGAGGAGCCGGCGGACCAGCCGCGCGCGTTTGTCGGGCCGTTTGTCCTTGAGAAACGTTTCCAACTCCGCCGGCGTGGGCAGCAGCCCGATGGCGTCGAGATACACGCGCCGGGCGTAAAGCCGGTCGCTGACGGGATTCGGCAGTGTGAGGCTGTGCTTTGCGAAGTAAGGGTCAAGGAGGCGATCGACTGGATTTGCCGAGCCGCTCTTGGTCCGCGCGACCGTGATCTCCGGAAGGCGCGGGGCGAGCGGGGCCTGCGGCGCCTTCCGAAAAGTCGCGCCCTCATCCCACGGCAAACCCTGATCGATCCACGCTCGCAGCAGGCCGATCTGCTCCGTCGTGAGGCGCGGGCCTTTCGCCGGCATCACCTTGTCCGGCTCCAAACCCGCGATGAGGTGGACCAAGTTACTCTCCTCGCTCTTGCCGGGAACGACCGCGGCCCCCGACTCCCCGCCTTTGAGGAGCAGCTCGCGCGTGTCGAGCCGGAAGCTGCCCTTCTTCTGGCCGTGCACGTGGCATTTCACGCAGCTCGCCTCGATGATCGGCTTGATGTCGTTGGTGAACGTGATCGTGCGCGAGGCGGGTGGCGGGAGGGACTTGATCTGCTCCGGCGACACCTTGGCGAACGCCAGACCGCAAAAGTTCAGCAGCACGGCCAGCAGCAGGATCCGTTGTTTGGGTCTCATGACTGGACGGAAGTTACCGGAGCGGGCCGGACAAATACAGCAGAAAAGTCAGCGCGTTCGGTCGGTCCGGGAAGGCCCCAAAAGAAAAGTTGCATCCGAGGTGGATTTGAATACCTTGGCCGCCCTAGCTGCTTGCGAACGGGCAAGGCAGGGCTATGTTCTCGCCCAGAACGCGCGCTAGAATTGAGTTTGTGAATTGGCTGAGTGTGATTGGGCGCCGACTGGGACGCCAAGGCCAGCTTGCCCGCCAGAACGCGGGCGGGCTGTTGCGCCATCACGCCAGCGGGCGAGCCTGCATTTTCGTTTTCTGCCGTGGCCACAATTGAAATGACCTTGCCGCCAGGGGCAGCGCTGCCGCACTACACGCTGACCGACGACTTGGCGCAGTATTGCCTGCCAGCCGCCTCGCGCGATGAAAACAAGCGGCTGGCGTGGGCCAATTCGATCTGCACGCTTTTCGTGTCCATCGGCCTCGTGGGCCTCAACCCGCCCAAGCTGGTGGAGAAGATCCTGCCCCCGCCCCAAGACATCGTGCCGGTGGTCTATACGCCGCCGCCGGAAGAAGAGAAGCCGCAGCCGAAAGAAATCATGGAGGAAGAGCCTGAGCCAACGGACAACTTGAGCCTCGACACGCCGACCGTCGCGACGGTGGTGGCAGCCGATCCTTCGGCGGTGGGGTTCGCGGTGCCGGGGGAGGGGCCGGTGGTGTTTGCGCCGGCCAGATTCGCCTCGGCGCCGCCGCCGCGTCCGCCCAAGCCGGCCGCGGAGATCAAACCTACGCCGTACAGACGTGGCGGCCGCGGTGCCATCAACAGACCGGAGCCGACCTTTCCCCTCGAGCTGAAAAAAGAAGGCGCTCAAGGCACGATCATTCTGCACGTGGGGGTGGATACCAATGGCTTCCCCACGGAAATCGACATCAAGCAAAGCGCCGGCTACCAGACGCTGGATCGCCATGTCGCACAGTGGGTCAAGAGACATTGGCTTTTCGATTCCGGTGAAAAACACGTCTTCATCGTGCCTTTTGAATTCCGCCTCGAAACAAGATCGGCGAACGGCTCATCAAAGTAGATCTAGTGCAACGCGGCTTCTCTGGCCGGCGCGAGAATGAATTCCAGACACGATAGCGAAATCACCCCGAGGCACCTTCACAGGCCAACTCAGTTAACTGCGAACGAACTATGCTAGCGAACATCATCATCGATTTCTTCCTCAAAGGCGGCCCGATCATGTGGCCCATCCTCGTCTGCACGGTCGTCTCCGTCTGCGTGGTGGGCGAACGGTCCTTCTGGTGGTGGCGCGAAAGCCTGCGGCGCGACCCGGAGACGCTGGAAAAACTCCTGGCTGCGATCGAAAACGGCGACTTCAAAGCCGCGGCGTCTCTGTCGAAGGACTCGCAAGACCCGGTGATCCGCATGATCTGGCACGGCATGAACCACGTCCATTCCTCAATGCAAGGCGCCCTGCAAGTGGCCGCCGGCGTGGAGCTGGAAAGGGCGGGGCGGTTCCTCACGGTTATGGACACGCTCGTGACGTTGGCGCCGCTGCTCGGCCTGCTGGGCACGGTCAGCGGTATTTTCAGTTCGTTCAAGGGCATCGGCAGCGCGGAGTTGGCCGTTGAGCAAGTCACCGGCGGCATCGCCGAGGCATTGATCGCGACCATGTGCGGCCTGGCCATCGCGATCTTCTGTTTGATCCCGTTCAATTATTTCACGCGAAAACACATGCAGCTCCAGTTCGAGTTGGAGACGGCGGCGACGAACATCGAAGTCATGGTCAACGGGGCCAAGCAGCGCGGCTACGACACGCAGATCTTCCGCCAGGCCAGCAACGAATTGACGTTCGAGACGCCGGAGAAGACTTAGTCAGTCCGCGTAAGGTTCCTCTACTTTAGTCCACCATGAGAATTGGTTCGCCGCTGCCGCACAAGAAGGCCCGCATCGAGATCATCCCGCTGATCGACATCATGTTCTTTCTGCTGGCGTCGTTCATGATGGTCAGCATGACGATGATCCGGATGCAGTCGATCAAGATGGACCTGCCCACCGCGACGCAGGCCAAGAAGGACTTCAAGCCGGACATCGTCAACGTGTCGGTCGATCGAGCGGGCCAGATCTTCATCGGGACCACCAATTACACCCCGACGGGGCTGCTCGGCTTCTTGACCAACAAATTCAACGTGAACTCAAACCTCCCCGTCTATATCAGCGGCGACAGCAACGCCACCCACGGGATGGTCATCGGCGTGTTGGACCTGGTGCGCAAGGCCGGCATCCAAAAAGTCTCCTTCGCCATCAATCCGCCGTCGGCAAGGAAATAAGCGAAGCCCGAACGCTCGACCGCGGGCGAGCGCGCCCGCGGATAAGTGATCGCGCCGCGGGGAAAGTCCGTTCCTCGCTGTCTGGAGTGGAATCGCGGGACGACCAAACCCGAAATCCGAAATCCGAAAGAAGGCCGAAACCCGAAGGCCGAAAAACCAAGGCCGCGCGTCGCCCGGCCCTTTCCTTCCCGACGCGGGGGAAGACGGGTGCCCCCCCGGACGCGGCTCGCCCGGAGCTGCCGTGCAGAGCCACGTGCTCCTACAAAGCGCACTTCGGATTTCGGATTTCGGATTTCTTTCGGGCTTCGGAGTTCGGGCTTCGGATTTGAAGCCCCGGCAATTCTGCTGAAACTGGCGAAGGCCCGGAAAGCCGCCGCTACTTCTTCTTCTCGGCTTGCGCAGCAGCCGCGTCCGCCCGCTCCTTCTCGATCATCTTCACGAGGTCGTTGTACTTGTTGACGACGTCGTTGTGTTGTTTGACGACCTCGTTGTATTTCTCCGCGACCTCGTTGCGGCTGTCGGCCATCTCCTTGAGTCTGGCGTTCTGGTCCTTGATGATGCGGTTCTGCTCCTTGATGCTCTCGTTGGCCCGGTCGGTGGCGTCTTTGTAGAGTTCGAGCTGGCGCTTGTGCGCCTCGATTTCTTTTTCGAGCCTGTCGGAGGTTTTGCGCCACTCAGCCAGTTCCTGCCGATTGGTCTTCACCGTCTCCGTGAGTTCGGTTTTGACTCCGTCCAGCCGCACGACTTCGGCCTGGCTCTGCTTGAGCAGGCCCTCGATGTTTTGGATCAGTTCGGACTTTTTATAGACTGTCTCGTGCAGGCCGCGAATTTCTTCCCGGAGCCGGGTCTCGCGGACCCATTGGAACGCGATCAAGCCGCACAAGGCGAAGCAGAAAAGGATGAGGAGGTTTTGCAGGAACTTTTTCATGGTGAGGGTCGGAATCGTGCGGCTGGCCCCGGCGTCAGCGCTGCTTTTGGCACTCTGCGTCAGTAAGCGGCGCCACGGGTGCGGATCGCTCGCCGGGGCAAGTCGGCGGACAAGGCCGTGCTCGCCGCCGGCCTGTGGCGGCGGTTTGTCTCGTTGCGCGTGTCATGCTCGGTCATGTGCCGGCGTAGATTTTCAGGTTTTTGGCGGTTGTCAAAGCGTCAAATGCGCCCGTTCGCGGGCCGGCTCCAAGCTCCAAGCTCAAACGCCACTCCGCTTGCCACTCGTTTGGAGCTTGGGGTTTATTTGGAACTTGGAGCTTGGAGCTTGGAGCTTCGTTTGGATTCTCTTCCTCCCGCGTTCCCGAAATGCTGCGAAGCGCTCACGCGACGGTCACCGCCCACCTTGACTTGGCTTTGCCCCTTCGATACGGTGGCGCCCATGAATCGTTGGTCAGCACGCGCTTTCTTCTGCCTCGTCGGTCTGCTTGCTTTGCCGTGGGTGGTGCCCGCGCCGTTAGTTTATCGCGCCGGCGAAGGCTGGACGTACGAATCGGTCGGCGGCGGCAAGTGGCAGCGGGCGCGCGCCAAGGATCAACTCGAAGTCGCCCAGAAGGCGTTCGATAAAAAAGACTACGGCCTGGCGATGAAGGCCGCGCGGCGCACGGTCAAACGCTGGCCGCTCTCCGACTCTGCCCCGCAGGCGCAATACCTCGTCGGCCGCAGCTACGAGGCCAAGGGCAATGACGAGCGCGCGTTCCGCGAGTATCAGACGCTGGTGACGAAGTATCCGAAGGTCAGCAACTACCAGGAGGTGCTCCACCGGCAGTTCACCATTGCGAATCGGTTTCTTGGCGGGCAGTGGTTCAAGCTGTGGGGCTACATCCCGTTTTTCCCTTCGATGGAGCGAACGGTCGAGATGTACGGCAAGCTGATCAACAACGGTCCGTACAGCGAGGTCGCTCCCCAGGCGCAACTCAACATCGGCGCCGCCCGGGAGAAGCAGAAGGACTTTCCGCTGGCCGTCAAGGCCTACGAGAAAGCGGCCGATCGCTATTACGAGCAAAAGGATGTCTCCGCGGCGGCGCGCTTCAAACAAGGCATGGCGTTCAACAAACAGGCCCGCAAAGCGGAGTATGACCAGGGTGCCGCCAGCCAGGCGATCGATACGTTCACGGCCTTCATCGCGCTGTTCCCCGACGATGCGCGCGTGGACGAGGCGCGCAAGATCATCGATTCCCTTCGGCTCGAGCAGGCGCGCGGCAGTTTTTCCATCGCCCGGTTCTACGAGAAAAGCAAACGCTGGGACGGCGCGCTGGTCTATTACAACGACGTGGTGAACAAGGCGCCGGAGTCGAAGTTCGCTCAGGAAGCCAAGAAGCGCATCGAGGTGCTCAAGCAGCGCGCGCAAACCACCAAGGTCGCCCAGAAATAGCGCGCCGCATGGGTGGACTTGCCGAAGAGCGCGGGGCGAGGGACGAACGAGTGCGGCGAAGGGTTCGCTCGGCGCCCGGGTGCGCTCGAACCTCGTCTCAGGCGGAAGGGGATTCCTTCGCTGCAAGCTGCAGCTTAAAGGTGGCAAGTCGATCCGTTGCTCGCCGGCTGAACTTACAACCGGCAACCGGCAACCGGCAGCCGCTTGTCGCGCCTCTCTCCCGGTGCCACGCCGCCGCGGCTTTGCTCCTGCTGTTCCTCCTCTGCGGCTGCGCCGGCTATCGTCTCGGGCCGACCAACGGCATGGCTCCCGGCAGCCAGTCGATTCAAGTCAGCCTCTTTCAAAACCGGACGATCGAGCCGCGCGTGAGTGAAGCCGTCGCCTCAGCCTTGCGGAAGAATCTCCAGCGCGACGGCACGTTCACGCTGAACACCGAAGGCGACGCAGACATCCTCATCAGCGGAGTCATCACGGACTACGGCCGGCGCCCGCTGACTTACCAGCGGCGCGATGTGCTTTCCGCGCGCGACTTTCGCGTGACGATGACTGCCAAGGTGAAAGCCGTCGAGCGCCTGGCCGGAAAGGTCTTGTTGGATCGCGAAGTGACCGGCACCACAATGGTGCGGATCGATCCCGAGCAAAAAAACAGCCTCGGCGTCGGCTCCGATCAGTCGAGCGTGGAACGGCAGGCCCTGCCATTGCTCGCGGAAGACCTGGCCCGGCGCGTCACGTCCTTGCTCGTGGACGGAGAGTGGTGACGGCGGCGCGGACGCGACGCGGGGCCGGGAGCGATTGTCGGTTACCCAAACAACTCTTGAAGGCCCAGAGAAGGCATCGAGGCGGCGCGGTTGCAGCCGAAACGCGCGTTAAACGGTTTGACCGGCTGGCGCTCCTTTGCCAGGCAGCCTCGCGGCCTCCGCGCAGCGAGCAGACACTCATGCACAACACAACCAACGGCTATCAGGTCGGCCAGAGCCGATCCGTGAAGACGAGGCGGACAACGGCCATGATCCGAGAGTGGCCCCAGCGTTCGTTGAAGGCGACTTCCTCTCGCGCACGGATTCTCTCCCGCCGCGAACGTCACGTGGGAGTTCCTCTTCCAGTCCGAATCGCTCTCGCAGCACATGGAGGAGAACTCCACGCAGATTCAGGACGGAACACCGATTTCGACTTGGGAGGGCTCTGTTTCAATCTGCGTTCCGTCCTGAATCCGCGTGGGCTTTCTCCGGGTGGTTGGGGTCGCGGCTTACCTGGGCGAGGTCCGATAGGAATGGATCTCGATTCGGTTTTCTTGGTTGTGGTCCTCGCCCTGACTGTGTGGGCCAGTGGGGTCTCCGCCAGCGACTGGCCGCAGTGGCGCGGGCCAAACCGCGATGGACACGCGGCCGCTGACGCACCACCCGTGACCGCGCTGGCGACGAATCCACGCGTCCTCTGGAAGCTCGCGGTGGGCGGGGGCTTTGCTTCGCCCGTCCTCGCGGGTGGCAAGCTGGTCTATCTCGACGAGCGCGATCGGAAGGAAACCGCCCACTGTCTCGACGACGCCACCGGAAAGGAACTCTGGAGCGTGCCGTTCTCGGATTCGTACCAGGACGAATGGGGCGCCGGCCCGCGGAGCACACCGTCTATCGACGGCGAGCGAGTTTATGCCCAGTCGTGCCGTGGCGAATTCCGTTGCCTGAGCTTGGCCGACGGGAAGACGATTTGGCAGACGAGCTTCGAGAAGGACTTCGGCGTGGTGTTTCTCGGCAGCAAAGCGCGCGAAGGCACCGCCAGCCGCCGCGGCAACACCGGCGCGGGTGTGATCGATGGCGACCGTCTGTTTCTCGCGGTCGGCAACACCGACGGCGCGGCGGTGGTGTGCTTCGACAAACGGTCGGGCCAGGTGCTTTGGCGATCACAGAACGACGAAGCGGCCTACGCACCATACGCTGTCGCCACGCTGGCCGGGGTTCGGCAAGTCCTGGCCTACACGGCCGAGGCGCTGATGGGAATCGAGTGCGCCAGCGGCAAGTTGTTGTGGCGAGTGCCGCTCCAGACGGCTGCCAAGCGCCACGCCGTCACGCCGATCACTCTCGACGAGCAGGTGATCGTCTCTTCGCACAGCATCGGACTGCGCGCCTACAACATCGCCAAGAAAGGCGACGCCCAACAGGCCACGGAGACCTGGGCGAACAAAAACCTGAAAACCAGTATCGCCAGCATGGTGCTCGTGGACGGACACCTCTACGGGCAAGGGCCGGAGAAGAATTTCGTGTGCGTCAAAGCGCGGACAGGGGAACTGCTTTGGTCACAGCCCGGCTTCGGAGAAAGGCCGCTGACGGGCTATTCGTCCACCCTGGCCGTCGGCCGGCACCTGCTCGTGCTGACCGAGACCGGCGAATTGGTTTTGCTCGCCGCCGACCCGGCGAAATACGCCGAGCTTGGCCGCGCTCAGGTGTGCGGCAAGAATTGGAGCCATCCCGCGTACGTGGCCGGGAAGCTGTTCCTGCGCGACGGGCGGGAGTTGCAGTGCCTGGAGTTGCTGGGAGCGAATTGACGCGGCTTAAGCGTCGGAGGCCGAGCGCAAGAGAATCCATGGCGCGTTTCCGGGGAAGCTGCGGGCACGGAGCCGAAGCCTGAACCCGGCCACAAGAATTCCCAAAGGATTCGAAGCGTCCAGAGATAAGAGCAAGCCAATCCGTGAACGTTTTGAATCCATTGGGTGGTTCATGAGGCGGGAAAACGCAGCGAGTGGAGTTGAATTCTCATTCTTCGGAGACGTTTCCCTGCAAAGCCGCCAACGCCAAAAAAAACCGGGTTCCTTGAACCAGGGGATGGCTCAGGAACCCGGGGAGTTTTCGGAATCAGTACAACTGAGGATTACGGGGAATATCCGACCCAGGTGTGTACGGCACTCCGGGTCGAAATTCATTCAACTCTCAAAGAACAAATCGTCTCGGACTAAAAACTTGTGTCGTAATCCGCGGCTAAGAAAGCAGCCCGGCGGCGGTTTGTCAACCCTGGCGAAAAGTATTACTCGCCGTGAACCGGCCGATAAGTCGTAGGCACGAGAGCGGCCAGCCCGCGCTGAGTCGGCCGAACTCCAATCACGCTCGATTGGCGGGCGGCTTGGATGTCGCTTCCTCTCGCGGCGACCGGTTCTGCAACTTCGCGTTTTCGGGAACACGGCTAGGCACTTCATTCCCCTTGAGCACGCTGAAGCGTGGACACCAAACTCCGCCGCGAAAAGTTCCGCCGGTGTTTGGTGTCCAGCCTTCAGGCTGCC
>ORMF010352819.1_pt1 | contig 19112 bp, 33 predicted proteins | sample 1779871 | NCBI WGS metagenome assembly ORMF01 (sample SAMEA104232316, study PRJEB22302) | groundwater metagenome | biome: forest; feature: aquifer; material: groundwater | place: USA | collected 2011-08-07 | depth 5.4 m | reverse complement strand
TTTCCGGACGACGGACGTGACGGGTGTAGCGGAGTTGCCGGAGGGCACCGAAATGGTGATGCCGGGCGACAACGTGAGCCTGGTGGTGGAACTGATTACGCCGGTGGCCATGGACAAGGGGCTGCGCTTTGCGATTCGCGAGGGCGGACGCACGGTGGGCGCCGGAACCGTTACAGAGGTGGTTTCGTGAAGTCGGCCGGAAAACGGCAGGCAAGACAGGCAGGATAGGTTTTCACAATGGCTCTTCGAGAACGAATTCGCATCAGGCTAAAAGCGTACGATCACCGGATTTTGGACCAGTCGACGAATGAAATCGTCGCCACAGCCAAGCGGACCGGCGCGCAGGTGGCGGGCCCCATTCCGTTGCCCACCATTAGAAACCGTTACACGGTGCTGCGCTCGCCGCACGTGGACAAGAAATCACGTGAGCAGTTCGAGATCCGGACGCATAAGCGGCTGTTGGATATTCTCGAACCCACCCAGGATACGGTGGACGCGCTGATGAAGCTCGATCTGCCGGCCGGTGTGGACGTGGAAATCAAGGCGTTTGGAAAGAAGTGAGAAACAGGAGGCAGACAGGGGAGTAAGCCGCAAATTGGCGCTTCTCTGACTTCTCAATGAGTATGAGTCCAGGAATTCTCGGTAAAAAAATCGGCATGACGCAAGTGTTCCGGCCCGACGGGCAGGTGGTTCCGGTCACCGTCCTCAAAGCCGGCCCCTGTGTAGTTGTGCAGCGCAAGACGCCCAACTCAGACGGCTACGACGCCATACAGCTCGGCCTGGTGGAACACGTCAAGCCTAAGCGTTTGAGCAAGCCGGAGACGGGCCACCTCAAAAAGGCGAGCGTAGACGGTGTGAAGTATCTGCGCGAGCTGACGCTGGGTCCGGGAGACGACGACCTGAAGCCGGGCGACCGGATTCTGGTGGATCAGTTCCTGCCCAAACAGATGGTGGACGTGATCGGGGTGAGCAAAGGCCGCGGCTTTGCCGGTGTTGTCAAACGGCATCACTTCCGCGGCGGCGATGCCACGCACGGCTCCATGTTCCACCGTGCGCCGGGTTCGATCGGCGCTTCCAGCTTCCCCTCGCGCGTGTTTCCGGGCATGAAAATGGGCGGGCACATGGGCTCCCAGCGTGTCACGGTGAAGAATCTCGAGATTGTGGAAGTGGACACCGAAGACAACCTGCTGGTGGTGAAGGGCGCGGTTCCCGGACCCAACGGCAGCTACGTCGTGGTCCGCAGGTCAAGGAAATAGGCGAGGTGAGACGAACATGGCAAAAGTAGAAGTCGTCAATCTGAGCAACAAAAAAGTAGGCGAGGTGGAACTGGCCGATTCGGTCTTTTCGGCTCCGGTGAACGAGGCGCTGTTGTGGGAGTCGGTACGGCATCATCTGGCCGGCCTGCGCGGCGGAAACGCCAAGACGAAGGTGCGGCGCGAGGTTTCCGGATCCGGCAAGAAGCTGTGGAAGCAGAAGGGGACGGGGCGCGCTCGCATGGGCTCCATCCGGTCTCCCATCTGGCGTCACGGCGGCACATCGCACGGGCCGGTGGTCCGCGACTACTCCTACAAGTTGCCGAAGAAGATGCAGCTCGGAGCGTTGCGGTCGGCCTTGTCGGCCAAACTGCGCGACGGGGAGATCACCGTGGTGAGTGATTTCGCCATCAGCGAGCACAAGACCAAGGCGGTGGCGGCGGTACTGAAGGCGTTGGATGCGGGACGCACGGTGCTGCTGGTGGATCAGGGCGAGAATCGCAATCTGCACCTGGGCACGCGCAACCTGGCTGGCGTGACTTTGGTGGCGACCAAGGACGTCACCACATACGATCTGCTGGGCCACGAGAAGGTGTTCTTCTCGCAGGCCGCGGCACAGAAGATATCCGAGGCGCTTGCAAAATGAACCAATACGACGTCATCCGCAAACCCCTGATTACGGAAAAGGGCATGACTAAGAAGGAGGGCGAGAACACGCTCTGCTTTGAGGTGCATGTCGATGCGAACAAGGTGGAGATCCGGTCGGCGGTGGAGAAGCTGTTCAAGGTGAAGGTGGCCGATGTGCGGACCATGAACCAGGTGGGCAAGCTCCGGCGGCGCGGCCGTTTCGCCGGCTACCGTTCGGATTGGAAGAAGGCCTACGTACGGCTGAAGCCGGGTCAAAAAATGCCCGAGTTTGCCGAGGTATAACGAGATGCCGATTAAGAGTTACCGTCCCACAACGCCGACGCGTCGCTACCAAACGGTAGTCTCCCGCGCCGACATCACCAAGGACCATCCGGAAAAATCGCTGACCAAGGGCAAGCTCCGCACCGGCGGCCGCACATCGACAGGCCGCACCGCGGTCAGGTTTCGCGGCGGCGGGGCCAAGCAAAGCTACCGCGAGATCGATTTCAAGCGGGAAAAGTACGGAGTGCCGGCACGCGTGGCGGCCATCGAGTATGATCCGAACCGCACGGCGCGCATCGCGCTGCTCCACTACACCGATGGCGAGAAGCGCTACATCATCGCGCCGGTCGGGCTGGAAGTGGGGCAAACGATCAGCTCCGGGCCAAGCGCCGATATTCTAGTCGGCAACGCTTTGCCGATCAAGAACATTCCGGCTGGTACGTTTGTGCATGCCGTTGAACTGCGGCCGGGCAAAGGCGCGCAGATGGCGCGGTCAGCCGGCGCACAGGCACAGCTGGTTTCCAAGGAATCCGAGTACGCGCTGCTGAAACTGCCCTCCGGCGAGGTGCGGCGTGTGCGCGTGGAATGCCAGGCCACCATCGGCCAGGTAGGAAATCTGGATCACGAGAATGTGACGCTCGGCAAGGCGGGACGTACGCGGCACCTGGGCCGCCGTCCGCATAACCGCGGCGTATCGATGAATCCTGTGGACCACCCGCACGGCGGTGGCGAGGGCCGGACCTCGGGAGGGCGCCACCCGGTGACTCCCTGGGGCCAGCCGACGCGCGGATACAAAACGCGAAACAACAAGCGGACCGACAAGATGATCGTGAGCCGCAAGGGCCGGAAAAAGTAGCTGAGGACATAGCATGGGCCGATCGTTATACAAAGGACCGTTCGCCGATGACCACTTGGTAAAAAAGGTGGCCGTGATGAACGACAAGAACGAGAAGAAGGTAGTCAAGACGTGGTCCCGGCGGTCCACCATCCTGCCGGACTTCATTGGGCACACCATTGCCGTGCATAACGGCAAGAAGTTCATCCCGGTCTATGTGACCGAGAACATGGTGGGCCATAAGCTCGGTGAGTTTTCTCCGACCAGAACGTTCAAGGGCCACTCGGTGAAGACCGCCGAGAAGGCCAAGCCGGCCTAGGAGGGCATTATGGAGGCAAGAGCAGAAGCACGATATATGCGGATCTCGCCGCAAAAGGCGCGCCTGGTCATTGACTTGATCCGCGGCCTGCGCGTGGACAACGCCTTGAACGTTCTGGGCGCCACCAACAAGGGCATTGCCCCGGCCGTGGCCAAGCTCGTGCGTTCGGCGGTGGCCAATGCCGAGAACCGGTCCTCGGACGTGGATGTCGACAAGCTGGTGGTGGCCGAGGCGTACGTGAATGAGGGTCCGCGCCAGAAGCGGATTCGCGCGGCTCCGATGGGCCGGGCATACCGTTATCAGCGGCGCACCTCGCACATAGTGGTGAAGGTGTCCGAAGGGGCAAAAGGTTAATTATGGGTCAGAAAGTACATCCTTACGGGTTCCGCCTCGGCGTCACCAAGACCTGGCGGTCTCGTTGGTTCTCCAAGCAGGATTATGCCAAGCTCCTGCACGAGGATCTGAAGCTGAAAGAGGATCTGCAGAAGCGGTTGAAGTCGGCCGGCGTCAGTTCCATCGAGATGGACCGCCCCGGCAACAAGCTGCGCATCACGATTCTGACTTCCCGCCCAGGCATTATCATCGGGCGCAAAGGCGCCGAGATCGAAAAGTTAAAGGCGGATCTGGCCAAGCAAACGGGCCGGGAAGTGTTCATCGATATTCAGGAAGTGCACAAGCCGGAGCTCGATGCGCAGTTGGTGGCCGAGTCGATCGCACTGCAGCTGGAAAAGCGCATTGCCTTCCGGCGCGCCATGCGCAAGTCTGTCGATAGCGCGCTGCGCTTTGGCTGCAAAGGGATCAAGGTGCGTGTTTCGGGCCGTTTGAACGGCGCGGAAATCGCGCGCTGTGAGTGGTACCTGCAGGGCCGCCTGCCGCTGCATACCCTGCGCGCCGACATCGACTACGGTTTTGCTGAATCGCACACCACCTACGGTGTGATCGGCGTGAAGTGCTGGGTTTACAAAGGCGAGATTTTGGAAGGCCACGGCTCGCGCCAGTTGATGCGCGCCGGGGAGCCGGAACCGCGCCGGGCTCCGCGCCGCGACCGGGAACGGGAGCCGCGCCGGGAAAGATTTTCACCGGTCGCCCCGCCTGCTCCGGAAGCAAGCGGTCCGGCGGTGCAGCCGCCTCCGGGCGATATGCCGCATCCGGCCCGGACATCGGGACCGATTCTGCCGCCGCTGACGCCTCCGCAACCAAGCTGGAAGTCGGAAGCAAAGCCGGAGAGTGATCCTGGCGCCGCCCCTGCCGCGCCGGATACGGAAGGTTCGGGCAAGGAATAGGATTTGAGCCGCCGGACCGTGAGCCGGCTATGAGGAGATTTCATCAGCCATGTTGATGCCAAAGAAAGTAAAGTATCGGAAGCAACAGCGCGGCCGCCGCAAGGGGCTGGCCTGGCGCGGTTCCACGCTCTCGTTTGGCGATTACGGCCTGAAGGCGATGCAGGTTTGCTACATCACGGACCGCCAGATTGAGGCGGCCCGTATCGCGATGACGCGGTCCATCAAGCGCGGCGGCAAGGTGTGGGTCCGGGTGTTTCCGGACAAGCCCATTACCAAGAAGCCGCAGGAAACGCGCATGGGTAAGGGCAAAGGCGCGCCGGAAGGCTGGGTGTGCGTGGTGCGTCCGGGAAAGGTTCTGTTTGAAATGGAAGGCGTGGACCGGAAGACGGCCGAACAGGCGATGAAGCTGGCGGCGCAGAAGCTGCCGATCCCTTGCAAGCTGGTCAGCCGGGAACAGGCGGCTTGAGGTAGGAACATGAAGATCAATAAGGTTCGGGAAATGGACGCGGTGGAACTGGCCAGTCAGGAAAAGGAGGCGCAAGAACAGATGTTCCGCCTGCGCCTGCAAATGAAAATGGGTCAAACCGAGGGTGTGAAGAAGTACCGGACCCTGCGCAAGGACCGGGCGCGTGTATTCACCGTGCAGCGGGAGCGCGAGATCGCCACAGCCTCAGAAGGAAAGAGCTAGTAACAATGCCGGAACAACAAGCAGTCCACACCAAGAACGAGAAAGTGGGCATAGTGGTCTCGGCCAAGATGGCCAAGACGATCGTCGTGGAAGTGACACGGCGCGTCCAGCACCCGCTCTACAAAAGGGTTGTTACCAAGCGCAAAAAGTTTTATGCGCATGACGAGGAGAACACGGCGCGCAAGGGCGATGTGGTCCGGATCATCGAGTGCCGGCCGATGAGCCACCTGAAGCGGTGGACATTGGGCGGTATAGTGCGGCGCGCAGTGCAGGTGGAGATGGTGTTGACCGAAGCCGACACGGCCAAGCGCAAGCGCGTAAAGAAAAAGGAGCAATCCGGGGCGGAGGCGCAAGCCTAAGGGTTTGAGACTGCATCCGCACAGGAGAGCACAGGGAGAATTGCCATGATCGGAATGAGAACAATCCTTGAGGTGGCCGACAACAGCGGCGCCAAGAGACTGCAGTGTATTCTGCCGCGCGGCGGCGACCTCGGATTGCGCGCCGGCCTGGGCGACGTGGTTACGGCGGCGGTAAAAGAGGCCGCGCCCAACTCTCAGGTCAAGAAGGGCAAGGTAGTGCGGTGCGTCATCGTTCGCATGCGCAAGGAGACACGGCGCAAGGACGGTACTTATATCCGGTTCGATTCCAACGCCGCCGTGCTGATCAACGAATTGGGCGAGCCCGTCGGCACGCGCGTGTTTGGTCCGGTGGCTCGCGAGCTGCGGGACAAGCGGTACATGAAGATTGTTTCGCTGGCTCCAGAGGTTATTTAAGTGAGGTTTTCGCGATGAAGAAGAAACAAGCGCCCGCGCCCAACAAGATCCTGCTCAAGCAGGGCGATGTGGTGAAGGTGATTGCGGGCCGTGACAAAGGCAAGACAGGCAAGATCCTCTCGGTGAACCGTAAGACGGGACGGTTGCTGGTGGAAGGCGTGATGGTGATGAAGAAGCACACGCGCCCGAATCCGGGCAAGCAGATTAAGGGCGGCATTGCGGAAAGCGAAAGCACAATTGCCGTTTCGAACGTAATGATCATGACCTCGGGCGGCGTGCCCACACGCATAGGTTTTCGCGTGGACGGGGCCGCCGGCAAGCAGCGCCGCACGCGTGTGGCGCGCAAGACCGGGGAGATTCTGGAAAAGAAGGCGTAAGAGACTATGGCTTCCAGGTTGAAAGAACACTATTCGAAAGTTGTGGTGCCGGCGCTCACCAAGGAGTTCCAGTACACCAACGTGATGGCCGTGCCCAAGCTCGACAAGGTAACCATCAACATCGGTATGGGCGAGGCAACGCAGAACGCCAAATTGATGGATGGAGCGGTGAACGAGCTGAGCGCCATCGCCGGCCAGAAGCCGGTGGTGACCAAGGCGCGCAAGTCCGTGGCCGCCTTCAAGCTCCGCGAAGGCATGCCGATCGGGTGCATGGTAACCCTCCGCGGGGACCGCATGTATGAATTTCTGGACCGGCTGATGAACGTGGCTCTGGCGCGCGTGCGCGATTTCCGCGGCGTTTCGGCCAAGTCCTTTGACGGCCGCGGTAACTACACCTTGGGGTTGAAGGACCAGTTGATTTTTCCGGAGATCGACTACAACAAGGTGGATAAGACCAAGGGCATGAACATCTGCATCACGACGACGGCCGCGACTGACGCCGAGGGTTTGGCGCTGCTCAAGCAGATGGGCATGCCGTTCCGCAGCTAGGTAAGGGAGAAACAATGGCAACAACGGCAAAGATCGCGAAAGACTTGAAGCTGACCATAGCCCATGCAAACAAGGTTCCCAAGCTCCGGATACGCATGCGGAACCGCTGTTTGCGGTGCGGCCGGCCGCGCGGATACTTGCGGAAGTTTAAGCTGTGCCGCATCTGTTTCCGTAAGCTGGCTCTGGCCGGAGAGATCCCCGGGGTCACCAAGTCCAGTTGGTAGCCACAAGGCGCAGGTCCGATATGTCGGGCAAGGTTTGAGTAGGTTGGAAAGGCGAGGTTGACAGGCAATGATTTCTGATCCCATTGCAGATATGCTAACGAGGTTGCGGAACGCCATGACGGCGCGGCACCCGAAAGTGGACGTGCCTTCGTCCAAGCTCAAGTTGGAAGTGGCCCGGATCTTGAAGGAAGAGGGCTACATTCTGAATTTTAAGCTGGTTGAGGAAGGCATCGCCAAGACCATTCGCATTTATCTGAAGTACAGCACCGGCAACGTGCCGGTGATCAGCCGTATTGAGCGGGTATCGCGCCCCGGCTGCCGGGTGTATGTGAGCGGCGTGGAGATTCCGCGCGTGCTGGGCGGGTTGGGCATCAACATCCTGACTACTTCGCGCGGCGTGATGACAGGTTCGGCGGCGCGCAAGACTGGCGTGGGAGGCGAGATTCTTTGCCAGATCTGGTAGAGGAGCCTTTTGGCGGCCCCATCAACGGCAACAGGAAGGTCTGAATATGTCAAGAGTAGGAAAAAAGCCGATACCGTTACCCAAAGGCGTGTCGATCACGATTGGGGACAATTTGCAGGTGAAGGGCCCCAAGGGGACCTTGCTGGTGCCGATCCCTAAGGGCATTGAGGCACGGCAGAATGGCGACGTGCTGGAGTTTGTCCGCGAGAACGACAAACAGGCGGCGCTGCATGGTTTGGCGCGCGCGCTGGCCGCCAACGCTGTGCGGGGCGTCTCGGCCGGGTTCACGCAAGAGTTGGACATTGTTGGGATCGGCTACCGCGCCGACATCAAAGGCCGGGTGGCCATCTTCACTTTGGGCTATTCACACGCGATTGAGTTTCTTCTGCCCGACGGGGTGGATTTGAAAATTGATAAGCAGACGCACCTGGTGCTCACCAGTCATGACCGGCAATTGCTGGGGCAGACTTCGGCCAACATCCGGTCGCTGCGTCCGCCCGATCCATACAAGAACAAGGGAGTGCGCTATACCGGTGAGGTGCTGCGCAAGAAGGCCGGCAAGTCGGGAGCAACGGCCGCCAAGTAGGCGGGGAAGGTTAGCCAGAGATGATTACAAAACTTTCGCGCAATATTCACCGGGTGAGGATCCATAACCGGATCCGGCAGCGGGTGTCGGGATCTCCCGAGCGTCCGCGCCTGGCCATTTACCGGAGCCTCAAGCATATCTATGCACAGGTGATTGATGATCGCCAGGGACGGACCCTGGTCGCGGCCTCCTCGGTGGAAAAAAGCGCCGCCAAGGGCGGCAACGTCGCCGGGGCCAAGGACGTGGGCCGGATTGTGGCTGAACGGGCGCTGGAAAAAGGGATCAAGAGAGTGGTATTCGACCGTGGCGGATATCAGTACCACGGCCGTTTGAAAGCGCTGGCTGATGCCGCGCGTCAGGCGGGGCTGGAGTTTTAGACAGGCGCCTTCCGGGGCGATGGGAGCATGAATGCCAACGAAATCCATTAAGAAAATCGATATAGGGAGCCTCAACCTGAAGGAGCACGTGATCTCGATCAACCGTGTGACCAAGGTGGTGAAGGGCGGCAAGAACATGAGCTTTGCCGCGCTGGTGGTGATCGGCGATCCGCAATCGAAGGTAGTGGGATTCGGCACGGGAAAGGCGCGCGAAGTTCCTTCGGCCATCAAGAAGGGAATGGAGGCGGCCAAGCGGAATCTGCGTCGAGTGAATGTGACCGAGCATACGATCATGCACGCTGTGTTGGGACGGTTCGGCAGCGGCCAGGTATTGCTCAAGCCGGCCTCTCCCGGAACCGGCGTCATTGCCGGCGGCCCGGTGCGCGCCGTGATGCAGGCGGCCGGTGTGTCCAACGTCCGGACAAAATCGATCGGTTCGCACAACCCGCATAACGTAATTCGCGCCACCCTGGATGCGTTGGGTCAACTGCGCGACAAGGCGGAAGTGAGCGAGATGCGCGGAATTCCGGTTGAGAGACTGGGCTAGGGACTGGAGAGGTTTGAACCATGGCGCAAGCAACCATTAAGATCAAGCTGGTGGGCAGCCCGATTGGCCGCCAGGAAAAGCAGAAGCGGATTGTGCGCTCGCTGGGACTGAAGAGGATGAACCAGGTGGTGGAACGGCCGGACACGGCCGGGTTCCGCGGCATGGTGGCCAAGGTGCCGCATCTTCTCGCGGTGGTAGCGGAGTAAGGCGAAACGACTATGGAAAGGAATCGGCCAGCATGAATCTCAGTGAACTCAAACCGCCCGCCGGGCAACAGAAGAAATCACGGCGTATCGGTCGCGGCATGGGTTCAGGCCGCGGCAAAACGTCCGGGCGTGGCCATAAAGGCGCGCGCGCCGTTTCCGGCTACAGCAAGATGCGCGGATTTGAAGGCGGCCAGATGCCGCTGCACCGCCGCCTGCCCAAACGTGGATTCACCAACATCTTCAAGAAGAAGATCGCGATTCTGAATGTGGGCCGGATGGATAAGCTCGCCGGAGACCGGTTTGATCCGGAGACGCTGAAGGCGTCCGGAATTATCAAGAAGATCGGCGACGGGTTGAAGATCCTGGGCGCCGGAGTGTTGACGCGAAAAATCCACGTGAAGGCGCACATGTTCTCGCCGGAAGCGGAAAAGAAGATTTTGGCCGCCGGCGGCACCGTGGAAAAGATTGAGAAGGCCGCGGCGGGCCAGTAGGCCCGGAGTCTTCCCGGAGTTGGAAACAAGATGAACAAGCTCGTTGAAGCCTTTGTAAACATGTTCCGAGTGCCGGACCTGCGCAGGCGCGTCCTGTTTACGCTGGGGCTGCTGGCTGTCTACCGGCTGGGGGCGCATATTCCCACGCCGGGAATCAATGCGGCCAAGTTGGAGGCTTTTTTCCAATCCAATCAAGGGACATTCTTCGGCTTTATCGACATGTTCAGCGGCGGCATGTTCCGCCGCCTCACGGTGTTTGCCTTGGGCATTATGCCCTACATCACGGCCTCGATTATCTTGCAGTTGATGACGGTGGTAGTCCCGGCGCTGGAAAAGCTTTCCAAGGAAGGCGAACTCGGCCGCCGGAAGATCACCCAGTGGACCCGATACATGACGGTGGGGCTGGCATTCATGCAATCCATGGCGATTGCCACCGCGCTGCAATCCTCCGACGGCGGCTTTGTGAGCAACCCGGGCATTAGTTTTACGCTGATGACCATGATTTCTCTTACCACCGGTACCGCATTCATCATGTGGCTCGGCGAGCAGATTTCCGAGCGCGGCATTGGCAATGGGATGTCCCTGATCATCTTTGCCGGCATCGTGATCGGGTTGCCCCATGCGATGAGCGAGATCTACACGAACGTATTTGTGACCCGTCAATGGCCGCTGCTTCAGATGATTATTATTCTGGCCATCATGGTCGCGGTGGTCGGCTTCATCGTGCTGGTGGAGCGTGGCGAGCGCCGTATCCCGGTGCAATACGCCAAGCGCATTGTGGGCCGGAAGATGATGGGCGGCCAATCCACTCACCTGCCGCTGAAGGTAAATGCGGGAGGGGTGATTCCGGTCATCTTCGCTTCCTCGCTGCTGGCGATCCCGCAGAGCTTCATGCAGTTTGGGGCGGTGCGCAACAGCGCCTGGCTGAGCGGAATGCTGGGCTCGATCAGCCATTCCATGCCGCTCTACTTTGTGGTCTACACGTTGGGCATTATCTTTTTCTGCTTCTTTTATATTTCGATCATTTTCAACCCGAATGAAGCGGCCGACAACATGCGCAAGTACGGAGGGTTCATTCCGGGCATCCGGCCCGGACGCAACACGGCCGAATACATGAACCGGATTCTAACCCGGATTACGATGGTCGGCGGACTATATCTGGCGCTGCTGTCCATCATTCCGGAAGTGATGATTTCCGGGGTGAAGCTGCAGCGGTTGCCGCTGGTGGGCAATTTTATCGATTCGAGTTTTCCGCGCTGGCTGCTGGACGGGCTCGGCGTAAGCTTTTATTTTGGCGGCACTTCTCTGCTGATTGTGGTGGGTGTGGCCATGGATACGGTGAATCAGGTGGAGGCGCAACTGATCATGCGCCACTATGAAGGGTTCACGCCCCGGTCGGGCCGCATTCGGGGCCGCCGTGGGGTCTTTTAGAACGGGGGAGATGGTTGTTGCGCTACAATATAATTAGGCGTTTTTTCGCTCCCGCAAGAATCCACGATGCTTGAACACCGCCGCATGATCATTCGCAAAACGCCTGCAGAGCTGGAGAAAATGCGGGCGGCGGGGATGCTGGTAAACGGCATTCTCAGGCGAATGGAATCCATGGTTTCAGAAGGCGTAACCACGCTGGAGCTGGAACTGGAAGCCGAGAAGATGATCCGGGATGCGGGCGCCAAACCAGCCTTCAAGGGCTATTATGTGCCGGCCGTCGGGCAGCGTTATCAGTTTGTCTTGTGCACCTCGGTGAATGAAGAAATTGTGCATGGGCTGCCGTCGGCCAAGAGGATTTTGAAAAGTGGAGACATCGTCTCCATCGATACCGGCGTCGAGTTGAACGGATACTACGGCGACTCGGCCATCACGGTTCCGGTTGGCGAGGTGAGTCCGAAGGTGGAGCGGCTGTTGACCGTGACCAGGGAATCGCTCGAGCGGGCCATCGATCAGATGCAGGCCGGCAACCGGTTGTTTGATGTATGCGGCGCCGTGGAACGCCACATCAACAGCCACGGATTTGGGATTGTGCGCGAGTTTGTAGGGCACGGGATCGGGACGCAGTTGCATGAAGAGCCGCAGGTGCCCAACTATGTGGACCGGAAGAACGAGAATCCCCGGTTGAAAGAAGGCATGGTGCTGGCGATTGAGCCGATGGTGAACGTGGGCAAGCCGGAGAGCCGGGTGTCGGCTGACAAGTGGACCGCGGTGAGCAAGGACGGGTCCTACTCGGCGCATTTCGAGCACTGTGTGGCGATCACCGCGAACGGGCCATGGGTGCTGACCAGGCCGTAGGTTCGGGGCAGCCCGAGGGAGCCGTCACCGGCACCGTTCTGGAGCTGTTGGAGAATTTGAAGGTTCGTGTGGAGTTGGAAAATCGCCGCCGCGTCGTGGCGCACTGTGGAGCTTCGAGCGGATTGAATTTTGTCCGGCTCCGGCCCGGTGACCAGGTGGCCGTTGTATTGTCGCCGCAGGATCCCACCAGGGGCCGTATCGTGGCCCGACTGGACGGGCAGGCGCGCGGACGGGACCGTGGAGTTTTGGACCGGTAACCGCGGGCGGTTTTTTGAAGAAGGAAGAGTCTCATGAAGGTTCGAGCATCGGTAAAGAAGATTTGCGAAAAATGCAAGCTGATCCGCCGCCACGGAGTCGTGCGGATTCTTTGCGTGAACCCCAAGCACAAGCAGAGGCAGGGGTAGGAGAACAGTTATGGCGCGTATAGCCGGCGTGGACTTGCCACCGAAAAAAAATGCGGAAGTGGGCCTGACCTATATTTACGGGATCGGCCGGACTCGGTCGAAATCGATCCTGTACCGCTCCGGGATTCCCTTTGATACCAAGGTTGCGGATTTGACCGAGGATCAGGTGAGCAAGATCCGTCAGATTCTGGAAGATGAAGGTTCCGTGGAAGGCGATCTCCGCAAGGAGATGTCGCTGAACGTGAAGCGGCTGATCGAGATGGGCGCCTACCGCGGCCAGCGCCACCGGCGTGGATTGCCGGTGCGCGGCCAGCGCACGCATACCAATGCGCGCACCCGGAAGGGTCCGCGTCGCGGCACTGTGGCGAACAAGAAGAAGGTCGGCAAGGCCTAGGCGCAAAGAGCGCCGCCGGACCCCAAACCACGGGTTTGCCGTCGGGATGGCCGGTCCGTTTTGCGGGGTTACTGGGAAGGAAAGAGTGTAAAGGAATATGGCGAAAGCGAAAGCAGCCGGTAAAGCTGGGAAAAAGAAGGCGTTCAAGAAGCGGGAAAAGAGAAATGTTCCCAGTGGGATCGTCTACGTGCAGGCCTCCTTCAACAACACCATCGTCACGTTTACAGATCAGACCGGCAACGTGCTGTGCTGGTCCAGTTCCGGATCGCTCGGTTTCCGCGGGTCGCGCAAGGGCACCCCGTTTGCCGCGCAGCAGGCCGCCATTACGGCGGGAACCAAGGCGAAGGATTCCGGTGTCCGCTCCGTGGTTGTGTATGTGAGCGGCCCCGGCGCAGGACGGGAGTCGGCCGTGCGCGCGCTGGCCACGGTCGGCATCGATGTGCGCAATATCAAGGATTCGACGCCGATTCCGCATAATGGATGCCGGCCTCCCAAGAAGCGGCGCGTGTAAGAGAATTTCGATTTTGGCTGCCGTGGCGCAATGAGCCAGTAAGAGGCAGTCATGTAGGGAAGCAGGAAGAAGAGCGCAACTGGCTCGTAAACTGCACCTGGACAAGTAGTATAGGTTACAGGTCTTAAGGAGAAACAAGTGGCTCGATATATCGGTCCGGTCTGCCGGCTTTGCCGCCGGGAGGCCATGAAACTGTTCTTGAAGGGTGAGCGCTGCTATTCGGAAAAGTGCGCCATCGAGAAGCGGAATTTTCCTCCCGGCCAGCATGGTAAGTCGCGGCGTCCGAAGATCCAGGGCTACGGCCTTCAATTGCGTGAGAAGCAGAAAGTGCGCCGGATTTACGGCATGCTGGAGCGCCAGTTCCGCAATCTGTTTGAAAAGGCCGCCCGGATGAAGGGCGTGACCGGCGACAACCTGATGGGGATGCTGGAACGGCGTCTGGACAGCGTGGTGTACAGGATGGGATTCGGGACAAGCCGGACGGCCGGCCGCCAGGTGGTCCGGCACGGGCATATTCAGGTGAACGGCCGCAAAGTCAACATTCCGTCTTTTATGGTTCGCGTCGGTGACGTCATCGAGGTGCGCGAACGCAGCAAGAAGAACGTATCCATTCTCTCGGCCGCGGAAGCTACTGCCCATCAGCCGTCGCCAAACTGGCTGGAAGTGGACCGGGAAAATCTCAAGGGGCGCGTACTCGCCCTACCCAAGCGTGAAGAGCTGGTGCAGATACAGATCAATGAGCAAATGATCGTCGAGCTGTACTCCAAGTAAAGAATCGCCCCGGCCAAAACACCGGGGCATACCGTTTTCCGCAGCCCAAAAGGAGCAAAACTATGTTCAAAGGCTTTCAACGACCCAAGCGCCTGGTGGCCAACACGGAGTCCCTGACCGAGCGTTACGGGATGTTCTGGGCACAGCCGTTTGAGCGCGGCTTCGGCACCACGATTGGAAATGGACTGCGCCGTGTCCTATTGAGTTCCATCGAAGGCGCCGCCATCACCGCGGTTCGCATCGAGGGGGTTTCCCACGAGTTCAGCCCCATTCCCGGGGTTGTGGAAGACGCCACCGACATCATTCTCAACTTGAAGCAGATTCCGTTCAAGATGATGGGTGAGGGTGTGCGCACGGTTCGTGTGAGCTCCAACGCCGCCGGTGAAGTCACCAGTGGCCAGATCGAGTGCGGCCATGACGTGGAGGTGCTGGACCGGCACATGCACATCGCCACCATCAATGAGGGCGGCCGCCTGGAAATCGAGATGCGGCTCAAGCAGGGCCGCGGCTACGTGAGCCAGGACCGCAACTTCGACGAGGATCTGCCTACCGGCTACATCGCCATCGATTCGGTCCACTCGCCAGTCCGTAAAGTGAATTTCGCCGTCGAAGCCGCGCGTCTGGGGCAGATGACAGACTACGACAAGTTGACTATCGAGGTGTGGACCAACGGCGCCATCTCGCCGCAGGATTCCATCGGACAGGCTGCCAAGCTTCTGAAGGACCACATGACCATCTTCATCAACTTTGAAGAGATCGTGGAGGCCACCGAGGAGCCGGCTGAGCGCGCCATCAACCAGATGAACGAGGTGCTCAACCGCTCCGTGGAGGAGTTGGAGCTGAGCGTCCGCTCCTACAACTGCCTCAAGAACGCCAATATTCAAACCATCGGCGATCTGGTGCAAAAGACGGAGGCCGAAATGCTCCGCACCAAGAATTTCGGGCGTAAATCTCTCAATGAGATCAAGGAGATTCTGGGCAATCTCAACCTGAGCTTCGGCATGCGGTTCGACGCGCAGGGCCGTCTCATTTCGCCCTCCGGCTCCCCGGTCGCCATTGGTGACGAGACGGGCTTGGATGAGGACGCCGATCTGAATGAGGACGAGGACGGCGACGAAGCCGATTTCACCGAGTAGGTTTTTTTAGGGGAACCGTATCATGAGACACAAGCGAGCTGGATTCAAACTGAAGCGAAACGTGAGTTCCCGCAGGTCGTTGTTGCGGGGCCTGGTGACCAGTATCATTGAGCAGGAGCGCATCATCACCACTGTACCCAAGGCCAAAGCAGCCAAGCCGCTGGTGGACAGGATGATTACGCTCGGCAAACGCGATTCGCTCCACGCCCGGCGCCAGGCCGCCTCTTTTCTCGCCACTCCCGCCTCGGTGCAAAAGCTGTTCGACAAAGTGAGCCCGCGCTTCAGCCAGCGCAATGGCGGTTACACCCGCATCGTGCGCCTCGGTTGGCGCAAGGGCGATGGCGCCGAGCAGTGCCTGATTGAACTGGTGGGAACCGAGCTGGTCAAGCGCGCGGCCGAGCGTGCCCGCCGCAAAGAGGAGCGCCTCAAAGCGATGCGCGAAGGCCGTGAGGGCGAAGAAGAAGAGACTCCCGGAACCGAATAGATTCCTGTCGCAACCATCTGCAAGCCAAAGGGGGCGCCTTCAACGGTGCCCCCTTTTTTGATTGGCCACTTCGGTGTGGCGATAGCAGTCCACCAGGTGGTCGTTCACCAAGCCTGAGGCCTGCATAAAGGCATAGCAGATGGTGGGGCCCACAAAGGTGAAGCCGCGTTTTCGCAGATCTTTGCTCATTGCCGTGGATTCCGCGGTTCGTGCCGGAACCTCCTTCATGGAGGTCCACCTGTTTTGGATCGGATTGCCTCCCACGAACTCCCACAGATAGCTGTCAAAGCTGCCCACCTCCTGAACCAGTTTCAGGTAGGCACGCGCATTGGTAACAGCACCCTCCACCTTGGCTCGATTGCGCACAATGCCCGGGTCCAGCAGTAGCACCTCGATCTTCCGTCTGGTATAGGCGGCGACGGCTTGCGGCACAAAGGAGTCAAAAACCAGGCGGTAGTGTTCCCGCTTGCGCAAGATGGTGATCCAGCTAAGACCCGCCTGTGCTCCTTCTAAGTTCAATAATTCAAACAGCTTAACATCGTCATGGAGGGGGAGCCCCCACTCGGTGTCGTGATAATGGAGGTAGAGCGGGTCCGATCCGGGCCAGGGACAGCGGCGCATGGAACCAGGATAGCCGGGTAAAAGAACCGGGCCAAGAATTTTGTTATGAATATTACTTGACAAGTATAGACTCATATTTTATACTGGAATCACAATGAAGCTTAAGGAGGCTTCTCAAATTATGCTTATCAAATACAAACCATTCAACGATTTCAACGACTTCGAAAAGGGACTCTCCTTTTTCGGGGATTCACTCAGCCGGTTGCTCTCCGAGGACCAAACATCCCGTCCATGGGCTCCTCCAGTGGACATTCTCGAAACGGAAAACGAGCTGGTTCTCAAGGCGGATGTGCCCGAAATGAACCTCGACGACATTGACGTCCGGCTGGAGAATTCCACGCTGACCTTGAAGGGCAAGCGCGAATTCAACCATTCCGAGGAAGGCAAGGGCTATCACCGGATCGAGCGCAGCTATGGTAGTTTTGTCCGGGCGTTTACTCTGCCCGACAGCGCCGACCCGGAAAAAGTGGCAGCCGACTACAAGAACGGAACGTTAACCATTACCGTTGGCAAGAAGGATGTAGCCAAGCCGCGTAGCGTCAAGGTCAACATCCACCCGAACTAAAGGTCATTTTCCGGCGGGCCTGAGGACCACCCTCTCCAGTTGCATGGCGGGGGTGTCGCCTTTTATGGCTGCTCTGATTCGTAAGCTTTGGGTTCCTTGGCTCAACGCCAACGTCCCCGGTAGCGTGAAGCTTCGGAACACCCAGTCGCCACCGGTGTCCTCCACTTTGCCCGGTATTGTAGAGGCGCCGCTCTCTACTGCGAACTCGGTTCCGGCGCTGTTGCGCCCGGCCGCATAACTCAGATCCACCTGATAAAGGCCTGCCTTTGGGAGGGAGAATTCCCAGACGGGCACATCATCGGAACGAGACCAGCGCGTAAGGAAGACGTGGCCGAGTGCATTTTCCTTTTTGGCACGCTGGCCTAACTTGGATTCGATTTCGCAAGAGGCTGCGTCTAACTCAACCGCGCCCTTCTCGCCTGGCCGCAGGGACCACTGCACGGGATCGGGAACCCCATCCAGAACCAGTTCCACTACCGAGGCGACAGCGTCCGGAGCCTGTGCGGGAAGATGAATCACGATGTCGTCCCCATCCCGGCTGGCGTTTACACGGGCATCCGGATCGGCCAACAGGCGTGCGGAGTGGATCAGGTTTTTAAGACCGGGCACGCGCAGGAGGCCGTTCGCCGGCCAATCAAAAACATGCAGGTAAAGCTTATTCCCCTTGGTTGTGACGCGCCCGAAAAAGGGTAAGCGGGCAAACGGGCTCGCGGTGGTCTCGTAGATCGCCTCGCCGTTAACCCGCATCCACTCGCCCATCGCCCGGAGGCGCGTAACGAATTCATCCTGAATACGGCCATCCGGCATGGGTCCTACATTGAGCAGAAGGTTACCGCCCTTGCTCACCACCTCCACCAGCATCCGGATCAGATCCCGCGTCGTTTTGAATTCGGTTTCGTACTTGTTGTATCCCCAACTGTCGTTGTTAATGGTGACGCAGGCTTCCCAGAGCACGGGCTTGCCGGACGGGTCCAGGACACCGGTGGCGGGCACGAATTGTTCCGGAGTGCCAAAATCAGCCCGGTTGCCTGGTTCGCGCTTGTAGAGACGGTCGTTGATCAACGTGTTGGGCGAGAGCGAGCGAATGAAGTCGAATACTTCATCGGACCTCATCTCCGCTGTGGTGTGCTCCCATTCACCGTCAAACCAGACTACGGCCACGTTGCCGTAGCCGGTGAGCAGTTCTCGCAACTGCTCTTTCATAAAATCGATATAGCGGTCCAGGTTGCCGCCTTCGTTGGGTGTCTTGGACTCCCAGCTCCGGCGCGGACGGTAATCCGGGTGATGCCAGTCCATGATGGAGTGATAAATGCCGAGCCGCAGACCGGCTCGCTCGGCCGCCGCCGACAGGTCCTTCAGCGGATCACCCGCGTAGGGGGTGATCTCCATATCGTAGTTGCTCACCTTGCTTCGGTAGATACTGAAGCCGTCATGATGCTTGCTGGTGATCACCATGTAGCGGGCTCCTGCGCCGGCGGCGAGGTCCACCCAGGATTGGGCGTTGAAGTGGACCGGGTTGAACTGGCGGGCATAGACGTCGTACTGGTCTTGCGGAATCTGAAACCGGTTCCGCGCCCACTCATGCCGGCCAATGACGGCGTAGGGACCCCAGTGCACGAAGATTCCGAATTTCGATTCCCGGAACCAGCGTGTCCGCTCGGCCGGTTCGAGCGGTGGCTGGACGATACGGATCTGAGCTGGAAGCCAGGAGGCCAGAGCAAGGATGGCAGGCAAAACGCGACAAGTGATCATGGTTGACTCCATGATAGTCCTGGAGCCGCGTCGGAGGGAACCGAAAAATCTACCTAAGCAGCTGGCGGTTCATGGCATCCAGGGACAAATGAATACCATCGCTTTCGGCCGGCTTGCAAAGCGTGATTTTCTTGCAGCATTCCTGAAACAGGCTAACCAGTTCCGGGTCACGCCCCCCCCGCTTGGTCTCGGCGTCCATTATCTCCATCGCCTCTTCCGGGGAGTAGGCGGGTTTGTAGGGGCGAGCCGTGGTGAGAGCATCGTATATGTCAGCGATTTGGAGGATCCGCGCCAGCAAGGGAATCTCT
>ORMF012041532.1_pt1 | contig 19116 bp, 17 predicted proteins | sample 1779871 | NCBI WGS metagenome assembly ORMF01 (sample SAMEA104232316, study PRJEB22302) | groundwater metagenome | biome: forest; feature: aquifer; material: groundwater | place: USA | collected 2011-08-07 | depth 5.4 m | reverse complement strand
TTGATCTCTAATCGATGGCAGATCAAGATCAACAGCTTTTTCTTTTTTGTCATCCTGCAGACTTTTTTGGAGTTCCTGATATAGCTTGTCCCAATAATTTATAAGTAAGGAAGAAGTAAAATTTTTAATATCCTTAATAAAACCGGAATTTGATTTTGCATCTTTAGGGACCCCGTCTTTAAAACCGGAAGAGAGTAGAATAGCGATCTCCCAAATTATTGTTTCGGTCGGTGACCCCGAAGAAACTTGTATTAATTCCTTAAGATACGATTTAGCTTCAGCGGGCAACGCGTCCAGAATCGGCTTGAGGTCATAGACAAGAGCCCTAAAAGTTTTTTTGTCATGATTTCTTAACTCCTGGACTTTTGATGAAGGAGTATCATCGCAAATTCCGGTAATCCTGTCTATAAAATTGTCTTCAATTTTGTCTTGCGCGCTTCTTATGACATTTCCCTCCCTTAATTTTTTCTCCAAAAATAAAGCGATAGGCTCAGGATTTGTTAAAAATTCAGGTGACTCTACGAAATTTCTTATGGCTCTTTCACGCGATTTACCAGGATTAAGAACATGCCTTTTTATATAATTCTCAATCTCATCGTATGTCATCTTTAAGAGAGTTTCGTTATCCATAGATAATTCTATTCTTTCTCCTGTTGCTCTTAAAAAGAGAATAAAGCCGGGAAAACTTCCGATTTGAGGAAATACTTCTTGTTCTTTTTTACGAAGCATAACTACTGCTTTCTTAAATTTTTCTAGGGTTCTATCGATTGTGTATTCCATCCTTTGTGTTATTTGTTGTCTTGTTTTCTGATTATCTCTTTGTTGAGCCTTATCTTCTTCAAGCTCCTGCTCAACTTCTTCTTTTGTTGGAAGCTTTCCATTGTCCTGCAAAAACCAATCCGGAAACTCGCCTTCCATAGTGAGCCCGTAATATTTGCCTTCTTGATTTATTTTTTCTCTTTCCTTGAGAGATAGGCTGCCCTTTATTACTTTTTCGAAAATCTCCATATCATTTAGATATGTAGTGAAATCTGCATGAGACGCTACAAACTCTTCCCATGCGGCATGTTTACCCTGGAACCACTTAGGAGGATAACCTGACATTTTATCCAATATTCTTTTTCGATTCGGATGATTATCTTTTTCGCTTGATAAAGCACTTAGGTTGCTAATCATAGTTTCATTGTAGCTTTGTTTTGATATTGTATCTAGCCAAGATTTAGATATGAGATTGTTAATTTTTAGGCAAAATTTAAAAAAATCAAAAAGTTGTTGTGGGGATAATTCTTTTAACTCCTCAAGCATTTGAAGGTAAACTAGCCCGCAAGAGATTGAGCTCTTGATATTTACATATTGAGAGCCAAGTTCAAGACGCGTTTGTGAAAGCCTCTCTAAGGTTTGATCTCTTTTGTCCAGCAGATTGTTTATAGAGATATCTACCCTTGTTATATTCGCTGCTAGATTATGAGCCCGAAATGCGGTGCTTCGCAAAGAAGGTAACTTTTCGCCCTTATAGCGGAATGGATTAAGAGTTGTTGGCAGATAGTGCGCTTCTTTTTCGGGAACTGATACTGGCGCCTCTTTAATCACACCAGGATTATATAAAAAGCAGCAATGATAGTCAATTCGATTGAACATCATCGTTTAAAAACTGACTTGTCCCCTTGTTTTTGGGGCTTGAGTATGCTAGGATAAAAATAATTATGAGAATGTACGAATTAGTATTTGTTTTGAAGGGATCTTCAACGGAAATTCAAAGAAAGAAATTGATTGCTACGATTAAAGATTGGTTAAAAAGCGTAAAAATTACCAAGCAAGATGAATTGGGTCAGAAGGAATTAAGCTACCCAATAAAAAAAGAAACAAAGGGTGTATACTTTGATTGGAATATTGAAGCGGAAGAAAGTATTCCAACCGAATTTGAGAGAAAACTTTTTACAAACGAGGAAGTATTAAGACATCTTTTGATAAGGACTAAGTAAATATGGCGCGAAGTTTGAATAGGGTACAGTTGATTGGGAATTTGACAAGAGATCCGGAATTAAGATACACGCCGCAAGGAACTGCGGTTTGTTCTTTTGGTTTGGCAACAAACAGAAGCTGGAAAACTGATACAGGAGAAAAACACGATGAAGCCGAATTCCACAAAATTGTCGCATGGAATAAGTTAGCGGAACTCTGCTCTCAGTTTTTAGTAAAGGGAAGAAAAGTTTATGTCGAAGGCAGACTTTCAACCAGGTCGTGGACCGCGCAAGACGGAACCCAGAAAAACACAACAGAAATAGTAATATCAGACATGATTTTGCTGGACAACAGAAGACCCGAGGGAGAAGAGTCCCAGGGAGAAGAAGCGGTATCGGCAGAAGCAAAAAAATCACCCGCCTCCGAGAAAGTTTCCACAGACAAGCCGGCAGACAAAAAGAAGGAAGAAGTCAAGGTCAATCCGGAAACGCCTACCGCGTCAAACGCGGCTGCGGCGGAAGAAGTTGCTCCCGACGACATCCCTTTTTAGTTATTAGAGTTATGGCAAAAAGAATTTTAAAACCAAGAAGAAGAATATCGGTTCCAAAAGCCTGCTATTTTTGTACGCAGAATTTAGAACCTACCTTTAAAGAGGTTGGTGTCCTTCAGAGATTCTTAACCGAAAGAGGTAAAATTACCCCAAGCTCTCGAAATGGAATCTGCAGTAAGCACCAAAAAGAGCTGGGACGTTCCATAAAGTACGCAAGACACTTAAGTCTTTTGCCTTTTGTTGCTAGAGAATAATTTGGCGTAAACTTAACCCTTGCACTTTCTTCGATAAGTAATAAGATAAATAGATGAGTAGCAGAATAAAGTCACAGCTTGTTTTAATAATTTTAATATCCTTTCTGGTTGGTTACTATTTTGGAGTCAATAAAGTTAAACTCGATTGGAAAAACTACAAACCTTCGTTAACGGTAACAAACAAAGAACCTTCCCTCTATCTTAGTAGCAATAGCGTTGATTTCTCGCTTTTCTGGACTGTTTGGCAGAAACTTGAAAATAATTATTATGACAAGTCCAAATTAGACGCGAAGAAGATGCTTAATGGCGCCATAGGAGGAATGGTCCAAAGCGTTGGAGATCCTTATACTCTTTATCTTCCACCAAGTCAAAATAACGATTTCAAGCAGGGGTTGGCTGGGCAATTTTCCGGCATCGGGGCGGAGTTGGGGCTGCGAGATAAACAAATTATTGTAATTGCGCCTATTACCGGAAGTCCGGCTCAAAAATCCGGTATAGAAGCGGGCGATGCCATTGTAAAGGTGGATGGAGAGATAACAATTGGCTGGACGCTTCCTCAAGCAGTTGAAAAAATCCGCGGAGAGAAAGGAACACAAGTTACCCTAACAATAATGCATAAAAATTCAGAAAAAGAGCAAGTTATTAAAATAACAAGAGATATAATTACGGTTAAAAGCGTTGATGGGTGGGTCAAAAAAGCAAAAGATATAAAGGGCGTTAGCGGACTTGATCTTCAAGAGATTGAGGTCGGCTATATTAGGCTTTCGCAGTTCGGCGACTCAACAAATAAAGACTGGTTTTCTTTAGTTAACGCTCTTAATCTGCAGTTAAAGAATAAAAATGTCAGAGGTTTGATTTTGGATCTTCGCAACAACCCCGGGGGCTATCTTACAGACGCTGTTTTCATATCCTCAGAATTTTTAAAAAAGAGAACACCGGTTGTAATTGAGGATAACGGTAGGCAGGAAAAGATGACCCTTTCTGTTTCAAGAAGGGGACTGCTTACGGATATTCCGCTTATTGTTTTGATAAATAAAGGAAGCGCTTCGGCGAGCGAAATCGTTTCGGGTGCTCTAAGAGATAACAAGCGAGCTATTTTGCTAGGAGAAAACTCGTTTGGTAAAGGAACAATACAGCAGGCTGATGATTTGGGGAACGGCGCGGGGCTGCATATCACGATTGCAAAATGGTTAACGCCCAATTCTACATGGGTCAATGGTGTCGGATTAAAGCCCGATATTTCTGTTCTGGCTACTGATCCAAAAGATCCTAGCCATGATTTGCAACTTGAAAAAGCCGTCAAAGAATTGATAAAATAATTCCACTATGAGGCGTCTTATAATTTTACTTGCCATTTTGATTGTTGCTTTAGGAATCTGGAATGCTTTCTCCAAATATATTTCTATACCCAATATTAAATCCCCGAGAGAAGGCGCAGAAGTAAAAATAGTTACGGAAGAATCGGTGACTGTAAATACCGTTAAGAAAGTTGGCCCTTCAGTTGTTACCGTAGTCAAAGAAGCCTTGTCTCCCTCAGGGCAGTCCTACAACTTCGGTCCGTTTTCTATTTTTGGTTTGCCTCAACAGAATAATGCTGCGCCACAGCCCCAAGACATAGGTTCCGGATTTATTGTCTCATCAGACGGGCTAGTTATAACAAGCAAGCACGTTGTTTCGGATGTCGGCGCAAAGTTTCAAATAGTTACTGGCAATGATAAAAAATATGATGTCCAGAAAATATATAGAGATCCTTTAAATGATGTAGCAATTCTAAAAATTGATCCTTCTCAAAATCCCGGGCAAAATCTTGCGCCGGTTGTATTGGGAGATTCATCTAATCTTCAGGTTGGGCAATTTGTCATTGCAATAGGAACTGCATTGGGGCAGTTCAGAAGCACAGTAACAACGGGTGTGATTTCAGGTCTTGGCAGGGGAATTACGGCAGGATCGGAGTTTGCGGGGTTTGTCGAACGCTTAGATAATGTAATTCAGACAGACGCTGCGATTAATCCGGGAAATTCAGGGGGACCGCTTTTGAATTCCAGCTCCCAGGTAATTGGAGTGAATACCGCAGTTTCAAGTGAAGGACAAAATATTGGGTTTGCTCTTCCTATAAACATAATTAAAGACAGTCTTAAAACTTTCAATCAAAATGGGCAGTTTAACAGGCCATATCTCGGGGTCGCATACAAGATGTTAAGTAAAGATGTAGCGTTGAGCAATGATGTACCGGCAGGCGCGTATATTCAGGGTGTTGTTAATTTGTCGCCGGCAAGTAAAGCCGGGCTTGCCCGGGGCGATATAATAACAAAAATTGACGGAGTTGACCTTGGCCAAGATAAAGCCGAGTTATCCAACCTTATTGCAAAACACAAAGTAGGCGATACGGTATCAATTACTTTTTGGAGAAATAACAAAACAACAGATGTTAAATTGACTCTTGATTCCGCCCCAAACCAGTAGATAATGCTGCCAATTCCGCAGGGAAGAAAAATAGCTATTGACAAAAATTAAGAAATATTGTTAAATATTCTTATTATGTCTACTATTACTATCTCTTTACCAAAACAAATAGCTCAAAGGGTTGATGTTGAAACCAAGAAAGAAGGTTTTGCTACTCGTTCTGAGTTTATCAGAAATTTACTGAGAAGATATTTTACTAGTGAGGTAAGGCAAGATTTGGTCTTTCAGACTTTTCAGCCTAAACCATTAAAACAGGTTCGATCTGCATTTGAAAAAACAGGTAAATATAATAAGCAGTTTATTGATAGTTTGATTCAGGGTTTATCTAAGTCATCTGCTTATGCTGATAAAACCTCTAAACGATAGGTTAAAAGTTTATTTGGTTAACCATCAACTTGAAAAGAAGTTCATAAAGCAGATAAAACTATTCCAGCAGGATCCTCGGTATCCTTCTCTTCATACAGAGCTATTGAAACCTAAATCAGAAGGTGTTTATTCTTTCAGAATTGATAGAAAATATAGGGTACTATTTATTGTAATAAATTCGGAAGTTGAAATTGTTGATATAAATGATCATTATCATTGATACCCTTTTGCTTGGGTTTGGAACATGTGCGCATACTTACCGGCCTTTTTAATAAGCTGCTCATGAGTTCCTCTTTCGACAATTTCTCCATCTTCAATGACAAAGATTTTATTTGCATTCCTAACAGTTGAGAAACGATGAGAAACGAGAATAAGCGTTTTGTCTTTATATGCTTTTTCTAAATTATTAAAAATCTCATATTCTGCTTCTGCGTCAATAGCGCTTGTTGGTTCATCTAAAATAAGAAGCGGTGAAGATTGATAAAATGCTCTTGCGATAGCTAACTTTTGCCATTGTCCGACTGACAATTCCTCTCCGTCCTCATATTCTCTTCCTAGCGCTTGATCAAACTTTTTTGGTAGTTTTTCAATAAACTCGTCCGCCCCTGCTTTTTTTGCCGCTTCTCTGATAAGTGCTTCGTCTTGTTTTGAAGGATCGCCAAGTATAATGTTGTCCTTTACAGTTAAATAATAATGTACAAAGTCTTGAAATAATGTCCCCATATGGGAATACCAATTAGCAAGCTGCAATTCCTTTATATCCACGTCGTTGATAAGTATTTTACCATCTGTCACATCATAGAAACGACAAACAAGTTTAATAATTGTTGATTTTCCGGCTCCATTAACTCCAACAAGCGCGGCGCTTTCCCCCGGATTAATAATGAAAGAGATATCTTTAAGTACTTTTGGTCCATTTGGGTATTGAAACGAAACATTGCGAAATTCTATCTTTGGCGAAGAAATCTTTTCAAAAACAACCGGGTGTAATTGTTCTTTAATAAGTTTTGGTAGCTCTAAAACTTCAAAATAATAGTCAACATAGAGATTATGCTCATACATTTCTCCAAAATTTGCAATTGAGTTCGCAGCGCTTCCGCTTAATTGATCAATCATGTTGATAAGTAAGGTAAAACTACCAATGGAAATAACACCTGCTAAAACATTGGGTAACTGCGCATAAGCAACAACAAAAAGAACTATGGTTTCAAGAATAGGCGGATAAATAAGCTGACGAAGATAATTGTCAAGAGGTTTCTTATTCAAGTTAAATAGGTACTCTTGTACGTCCTTAAGTCTTTTGATAAGAGTTTTTTGGGACTGGAAAATTCTCATTTCTCGTATCGCCTCCGGTGTTGCCAAAAGCCACGTAAGATACCAAATTTTTCTGACCTGCGGAGCGCCCGATCCATAGAAAGACCATTGAATTGTTCCATACTTTGCTCTCAAATAAAGTCTGGGTAAAGTGACAAGTGTAATTATTACCGGAATCCACCACCCAAAGGGAAGAAGTACAATAAACGCCGCAGTGTAGGAAACAAACGCGCTAAAGAAATAAGCGAACTGACGTAAAAAATCAGGAGGCCGCCATGCAAGAGTATCCCTTGTTTTAGAAATGAGATCTTGTGTTTTATGATTCTCAAGATGGGCAATGTCTAAGTTGGAGAGCTTATCATAAAATCGTCTAGTCAGCTCATTTTGTATTTTGTAGCGGAAAAGATAATCAAAATAGACAATATGTAAACCCCATTGAATAATATTTTCCGCAAGGTTAAGTAAGTAACGAATACCTAAAACTACTACTATGACTAACGGAATAGTAATAATCCCGGGACGCATGGGGTTACCCAGCAAATTATCAATTAAATACTTGAGCGTTAAGCTGGCGATCAATGGCGCGAGCGCTCCTAGCATAGCAGTAAAGAAATATCCAAAAGTTACTCTTTTGTCCATCTCCCACGAAAGAGTAAGCATCTTCTTCAAGTTATTTAGAACATGATTAAATTGTTTAAATGCGGATTGTAATTTCATCTCTTCAATTGTATCAAAATCGGGATTTATTTTTTTATGGGGCCTGCCCCGTAGATTCGCTCCTTGGGAGCGCTCCGCCCGCAACTGCTAGCCATTGGCGGACGGCACAAGGTACTGCAATGGAATCTATTAGAACCTGTTTTTGTGAGCGTTTGAGGCTATTTTTTCTAGAGAAACAAGAAGATTATCATTTAATACCAATGAATAAACCTCGATTCTTCATAAATCCGTTTTGCAAGAAATTTGCATGTATCCCCGCTTTTTTCATTATTGCTGTTATTTCATCAACTTCAAAAAGTCCCATTTCATGGCGGTCAACAATGTGTTTTATCTCTTGACTCTCTTTAGCTATTAAATAATTCATATCCATAATTGAAATGTTTCCTCTAATTTTAGGAACGCACATTTTAGATATTTTAATATTTCTGTTATCAAATGTACTCATGTTTGGAGCTCCAACCGTGTAAGTTTCTTTTGTATACCATGGCTCAATTAACATCACTCCACCTTTCTTTAAATGATCAGCAAAATTTTTAATAGTTTTCTTTAAATTAGCTTTTGTTTTTACATAAGCGATAGAGCTATAAAGACAAAGGATGACGTCAAATTGTTTTTCTAAGTTTAGCGTAATCATATTAGCTTGCTTAAAATGAATACCCGGATTGTTCTTTTGAGCAATTACAAGCATTTCGTTATTTATATCGACTGCAAGTACAGAAAAGCTGTTGGATAAATACTTAACGTGTTTACCTGTTCCACATCCTACTTCAAGCAAATCATTTCCCAGAGATTTTTTATACCTCGAGATTAGTTTTTTAATTATTGTTGATTCTTTTTTATAATCTTTCCATGAATATAGAAGATCGTAATATTCAGCTAGTTCCTTATATATGGCTTGTTTGTGTAATTTCATATACATATGCTAGCATATATTATAAGGTAAAACTATATTTTTTAAATAAGTATGAAAAAAAGATTCTACTTAGTTAGGCATGGTATAAAAGTAAATCATGTTGGAGATCCTCCTCTGTCTGAAATAGGTAAAGTCCAAGCGCAGGCAGCTGCAGAATATCTTAAAAAGTTTCCTCTTGATGAAATTATATCTAGTCCAATTTTGCGATCTCGTCAAACTGCAGAATATATAAGTAAAGCAGTGGGTATTCCTCTTGTCATAAGTAATCTTTTGCGTGAACGTGTTAATTGGGGAGATGATCCTAAGCAGCCATTTAAAGAATTTTTAGAAATGTGGAATAAATCAACACGAGAAAGAGATTGGATACCACCAGTTGGCGATTCATCGCGGGCATCAGGACAAAGACTGCAAAAAGTTATTGAGGAACATACTAAAAATCATTCTCAAATTGCACTTGTTACACACGGAGGTATTATTGCTGATTTCCTATTTAATATCTTCGATGATAGTAAGCTGAATAGCGTATTTTCTGGATTCGTAGAAAGCAAAGAAAATAGTATCCTAGAAGGATCAATTACGATAACTGACTATGATCCCATGAATAACAATTATGAGTTGATTTCTATAGCATTGAATAATTATCTAGGGAAGATCTAGACGCTTTAGAAGATTTTTATTGAGGTTTTTCAAAAACTCATCAAGGTCGGAATATATAATTGCCGATAGCAATTTTACTACCCAATTTAATTTAAGAGGAGAAATAGTAATTATTGGAATCTTCTTCTGATGAGCAATCCACATTTCAACCGCTGATCCCATGCTTGCCTCAGGAATATACGCAATGAACAAATCAACCTCACTAGCTATTTTACAGTATCTAAAGAACATTTCCCTTGCTTTTTCATGTGTGTATGTTAATCTATTAGGATCTGTTTTGTCGGGATCAATAAATTCAACACCTTCAATAATTGTATGCAATTTCTTTGTAATAATCTTTCTGTAGTCTTGAGAATGAATTTTGTCATCAGATCGATTCCCTTGCATTATTCCCGCAATAAATACTTTCATATTACTTCTTAGAGTTTATTATACATTTTAATTAAGATTTATAAAATTCTCTAATTTTATTCGCAACATAGTATATTTGATTCTCAGTAAGAAATGCATGAAGCGGTAGAGATAACACTCTTTGGCTCCACTTTTCTGCTTCAGGAAAGGAGCCCAATCTTCCAAGCGTGCGAAAAGAATATGTGAGATGAATTGGAGTCGGGTAATGAATAGCTGTATCAATTCCATTTAAGCGTAGCCACTGTTTTAATCGATTTCTTTGAGTAGTTTTAATTACGAACAAATGAAAGGTATGTTTTCTATCATCTATAATTGGAGGCAATTCTAGATTTTTAATACCGCTAAGTTCAGACATATAAACATTTGCTAGCTTCTTTTTCTTCAGAAGCCATTTCTTAAAATGATTCATTTTTGTCAGAAGAAATGCTGCTTGTAATTCATCTATTCTACTGTTTTTTCCTATAAAACGACTATCATATCGAGTTCTTTCCCCGTATGCTCGAAGCATCCTTAGTTTCTTGTAAATACGTTTGTTATTAGTTACTATTGCCCCTGCATCTCCTAATGCGCCTAAATTTTTAGTTGGATAAAAACTGAATGTTGCTAAATCTCCAAAAGATCCTACTGGTTTATTAATATAGGTAGCGCCAAAAGCTTGAGCACAATCTTCTATGAGATATAAATTATATTTTTCACAAATCTTTTTTATTGGATTAATATCTGCAGGAAGACCATATAGATGAACAGCTACAATCGCTTTCGTTTTTTTTGTAATTTTAGATTCGAGTTGTTCAGGAGCAAGATTGCCAGTAGATGATTTAACATCAATTAAAACAGGCTTAACACCGCTTAATGCCACACCAAAAATAGTAGGATATGCATTCGCAGGAATAATAACTTCATTTTCTTGATTTAAGCCTATGGATTCTAGAGATAGCGTAAGCGCATCAGTTCCCGAAGCACATCCTACAGCGTATTTTACATGTATAAATTTTGATAACTTATGCTCTAATTCTTTTACTTTTTGACCAAGAATTAGATTTCCGCTTTTTCCAACTTTATCCAAATCATGATGTAATTCGTCTTTTATACTTTCGTACTCAAGAGATGCAGGAAAAAATGGGACCTTAATTCCAGTAGTATTTTTTGTTTTTTTCATAGAAAGTAAATGTTTTTCTTATTCCAGTTTTAAGATTTACTTTCGGTGTCCATCCCAGGGATTGTTTAATTTTAGTGCAATCCGCTATAAAATCTCCAACCTCAATACTTTTCCTATTTGCAGGAAAAGGAATATTGGTATATTCTCCCTTGCCATATGTAGCAATTGCTATTTCTACAAACTCTTTTAGACTTACTGGATATGCTGCTACATTATACGCTTCTCCCCATACTTTTTCTGATGCGCCTACTGTGATAAGCGCACTCACCATATCGCTAACATAAATACAGTCTCTTACTTGCTTACCGTCTCCATAGAGGGTAATTTTTTGACCATCTATAATTTGTCGAACAAACCAATTTAGGGCTCCTTGTCGAGGATGTTTCATTTGATGTCGGGGTCCATAGACATTGCCCATGCGAAGAGCGCAAGTTTTGATTCCATAGGTTTTATAATATAGCATATGGTACAACTCACCAGCGATGCAGTTAATCCCGTTTATATCGGTTGGTTCCATGGAATGAGATTCTGTTACAGGTAAAAACTTTGCCCTTCCATATTGGTTTCGTGTTGCAGCATAAATAATCTTAACGTTAGAGTTATTCTTGCGACATGATTCTAAGATAGTAAGAGTCCCTTTGCAATTAATATCAAGGTCTGTCATGGGATCGCTCATGCTATCAACATGACTAGGGGACCCTGCTAAGTTAAAAAGAATGTCAACTCCCTGGACAAGGATATCCATGCTTGATTGATCACGAATATCAGAAATATTTAATGTAATCTTTTTTTCAATGCCTTTGATGTTGGCAAAATTTGCCCCTGAATCTGGTTTAAATGAATCGACAATAGTAACTTCTGCATTCAGGTTAACAAGTTTTTGAGCAAGAGTACTTCCTATAAATCCTAATCCTCCTGCAATAAGGATTTTTTTGTTGCGATAAAATTTATTGCTATCTTGTTTTTTCATATCAGACCAGAGATCTTATTCCTAAATCCTCAAGAGCATTATCTTCCCCAATAGATCTAAGAACCTGTGTGTGTTTTCTTACATATTCTTGATTTCGTGGATTTGCATTGATAAAGTCATTAGTATCAAAGCTAAAAACAGTACGTAAGTAAGAGAGCGATCGTAGAACATGGTAAATTAATCGACGTTCTGCATATTTTGGAGAAACTGGACGTACATGAATATAACCAGATTTAAAAGCCTGCGATTGATGATAAAATTCATCTTTGTATGGGAAGAAGTGAAGCCAATTTTCAATAAATGCTATATCAATTTCTGGATCTCCGCTTACTGCTTCGTCTATATCTATCAATCCCTTAATTCTCCAGATGTTTCTTTCAGAATTGGCAATAAAATTACCAAAATGGGCGTCTCCGTGACCAATCGAAGAAGCATCAATTTCAAAAAGGGAACTTTCTAGGGTGCCAATTACTTTGTGAATTTTCGGAAGCATCTTGATAATGTTTTCAACTCGAATAACGCCTATCTGTGTGTTTACAGGAAGCCTTGTAACAAGTTCAGATTCTTTATCTACTTCGTGTAGAATATACGCTCCCCAGGTAGAAAAGGAACGGTTCATATCTCTGCCAATTAATCCATAAATTGAGGTTTGATGTCTATGTAGTACTCCTAAGCGATATCCTAGATCTATAGCAAGATCATGAATATCATTCTCTCTATTTTCACTGGACAATTCTGATTGTAAAACGGTACCTAAATCTTTACCGGCAATATGCTCTCGTAAGATAAATGCAAATTTTTCCCCATTAATATCGTCAAATCCTGCATCAAATACTCTGGGTATGAGTACTTCTTTGTCTCCTTGGATTGCTTCCCGAACTGCATATTCTTGTTGCACTTTCCACCACAATGAGGGATCACGGATAATAGTAAGCACAACAGATGGAGATAGTGTTTCTGAGCGAACGTTATCAATTTGGTAACTTTCATTAGATATTCCTCCTCTTTGTTGAGAATACCTATATCCATCAGGTTTTTGAGGCAGGTGTCTGGCGAGTAACGATTCAATATTATGTGCCATTTTGTTTGCCTAAATTATTTATAAATTGATTAATTGTTTCAATAGTCTTATCTAATCCATTTCCTCCCAAAAGAGATAAAAATTTCTTTTGTCTTTTAATCTGTTTTTCTTTTGCTGTCTTAGAGGATTTTAAATATTTGTTTATTCTCCGTGCGCAATCATCTAAAATTTCTGGAGAATTTTCAAATGTCTTTAACTCGCTTAAAAATTCCTTCATGATAACTCTTAAATTTCGACCACCTAAATTTCTATAAGGAAAATAATCCATAAAGTGAATAGAATTTTCTTTATTTGCCACTCCTCTTTTTCTAAATTCTTCCAGCTCGACATAGGCACTGCTGTTGTATGGTGGCAAGAAAAACATTGGTCTCTCATGAGAAATGACGTCGAATGGCCCCTCAAGACCAGGATTTATGAGAATATCTTTTGATTCAGCAACTGCTTTTAGCCAGGCATTATGAGGTAAAATTTTAAACTCAAATTTTTTATTTCCATACCTTTTGTTTAAATCAGATGAAATTTTTTCATTTCCTGCAAAAATAACCTTTTCGTAACTAGACATATCTACTTTTTCTAAAAGTAGCTCGGAAATAGTGTATGGGTAATTGCTGTCTTTGCCAATTTGATACCATCCAACTGCATCCATCCCCCCAAATGCCACTAACAACTGATTTTTTATGTGTGTGTTTTTATACGCAGTATCTAAGATTGGACCAACAATTACCATATTATTCAATTTGTCAGCATATCTTTTGGTATTCGCTTCGTTTCTTAATGAGTTTTGTTGAATATATAAATCTACATCTAAAAGAAATTCAGGAATTTCATCCCACCACCAGAATAACATGTCAATCCATATTACAGGTAAACCAACTTTTTTAGCAAGGATAACACTTGAGCGATCCACACTGGAAATAAGTACGTCTGCATTTTTAAATATCTTTTCCCCCCATGTCATAAAGAGTTTTGAATCTGTATCAAATCGATAAATTTTTTTAAAATTATCTTTGCTTACAAGCTGATAGGCTGTTCCTTCCCCAATAAAGATTACTTCATGTCTTTGATCAATTAATTTTTGACAAACAGTCACTAATTTTCCTGCTGGGCCAAATGAATAGTTCTCTGCAGTAGCAATTATTTTTGCCATGAATGATCCTTTCTAAAAGTAAGCACTCGATAAATCTCATATCCCGCATGTCTTTCGGCAGTAATTTCTATAGATAAGTTTGCTCGTTGAGCAGTTTTTTTAACAAATTGTAGTGGATTTTTAAAGGAAACTTTACATGCATTGGAGAAAGTCATTAGTACTTTTCCATTTTTGCTAAGATGACTGGCGCATCCCTGAAGAAATTTGATCGTAGTAGACATATTTGGACTATCTGCAATTGCCATTTCTAACCAATTTTCCGGCTTAGCAGGCAGGAGTGGAGGGTTTGCAATAATCAAATCAAATTGTTCATCTTCTTCGACAGCCTCCCATAAATTTCCTTGCCTAAATTCAGTTTTTTTATCTAAACCTAAATTTTTAGCATTAGATATTGCACATTTAATAGCATAAGGCGAGATGTCTACTCCAGTAACGCGTACGCGTTGAACCTTTTTTATTGCAAGAAACCCCAATGCTCCACTGCCACAAAACATATCCAATACTCTTGAGTTAGGATTAACAATTAGATTATCAGCTAAAAAACCCGATACTTGAGTGTATGCAGGATTAAAAACTTGTGGAAATATTACTAATTTTAAAGAACGAAATTCTTGCTCATAGGGTGACAAATGGACAGTGTGTTTATTAAGTAACCGTTGCACTGGAATAGGATCAAATTGCGCTGAGATCATACGATTAATTTTTAGTCTTACAATTATATCAAAATAAGAGAAAATGTTCGAACATCCAAGAAGGTACATTTTGAGAATGCTTAAGAAAGATTGTCAAAATAGGCTAAAATAAATTGCTGGAACTCTAGGGGGCGACTTCCTGCCAGATGTTTTGGCTGTATTGGATAAGCGCGGGGGAGTTGGTTATAAAATCCGGTCTTTCTTGGAATGTTACAGAAGGAAAGGAAGGATCGTCTGCGCAAAGATCTCTTTGATTTTGGAATGAGCCCCCGCTCAGAGCCGCGTTTGTTACGACATAACCTCCAATATTTAATCTTAAATCCTGGCCAATAGAACAATTGTTATTTCCCTGAACAATGAAACTTCTGTCAGCCGAGTAGTATCCTTGAATAGATGTTGCTGTTGATGAACTTGCTACCCCGACGTTTCTATTAACCGTAATGTTTCCCGAAACTGAAAATGTAACCGTACTTCCGCTAGGGACAATTATGTTTTCATTTATAGTCAAATCGCCTTTAACCAAAATTACGTAGTTGGAATTGGCAGGAAAAGTATAGGATGGCCCGCCTGTTAGAGTAAGATTCCCGTTTGCGATGTATAATCCGTGGGTAAGGCTTCCTGAAAGATTGCAATTTGAAATAGATGATCCGCAAGAACTTGTCAGGTCGGTGGGAGTAAGGTTATTGCTTTGGGCAGTGGCATAAGTATAAGCATAGGAAGTTTTAATTACATTTGTCTGAGCCGGGCTGTAAACCTCAGGGAAACTTGTACCCCCAACAACCCAATTAAAAGGATCGCCGGATGCTTGTCCGGAACCAAAGGAGAAAGATCTATCCCCGGAAAATATAATTCCCGGCTGTCCGCCCGCCCCGGGTAAGGATGCAAAACTTCCGCCTATTGCGGTTGAAGGAATAGGGTTATTAAATCCCGCGTCGATTCTTAAATCAGTTCCTTTCGACTGGATCCATGGAGAAAGATTGCTGATGCCGAAGTTTAGGTTTTGGATGTTTCCATTAGAACAAGTTGCAGAGTTGGAAGAGCCAGCCGAGCAGGAAGACCCGACGGTTACATTGAAAGATGGGGGAGGCACTCCAAGCGGATAAGTCATCCGGAACCCGAATGGCAAATTCGGGAAAGATACGGTGTAATTTCCCGGCACAAGATTGTTTATAGTAAAGGCGCTGGGATAGACAACCGCGTTTTGATTTGATGTTATGACAATATTGCCGGCGAAATTGGACTCGCTGGCGTCTTTTATTTGGTTTTTGTTGGTATCCACAAAAACATTGCCGGAAATTGTGTTGGGTACAACTATGCCTAAATCTTGCTCCAGAGGAAAACACGATGAACCATAGAACCAAACTCCAAATCCATTTGTAGCTATAAATCCCGGAGGCGGGGTAACCTCTGATTTGTGAAATGCGTTAAATAATGGGGGTGACCCAACATTAAAAAACGAGAAAGAATATAAGCCATTTATGTCTGTTCGCTGCGGGTTGGAGGGGATTCCTGGACTTGCGGCATAGTTGACAGAATCAGTGGATGATGATATAAGTACGCTGGCATTTGGATGTCCCGCCTCTCCGAGATCTTTTACTCCGTTGCCGTTTGTGTCCTCATAAACGTAACCGCAAACATAGCAGGTAAGGCTAGAAGGTATTATTAAGTTGTCGCAAATTCTTGTAAGGCTTGGAGGTAGAGGAGGCAGCGGAGTAGGGGTTGGGAGAGGTGGGGGAAGAGTAGGGGTAGGAGTTACGCCGAGAGGTAGAGTAGGGGTTGGGGTGGGAGGAGCTCCGGGAGTGTATTTAAAGTATATATCCGCAAAATCTCCATTGTTTGGGAGAGTAACCGATAGGAAGTTGCCTTGAGTATAGGGAGCAGTAGGCGGGCTGGTATCAATACCGGAGAAAGATATGGAGACCGAAAAACCCGCGGGAATATTCGCCGAAACTGTATAGGTTCCTGCGGGAATTCGGCTAAAATCCCAGGCCCCCAACTGAGAGCTTGTGCTTCCATTGCTCAAACTTACCCCTTGACCAATACTTACGGTAAGCGCATTTCCATTTACATCCACATGTCTTCCCTGAATGGTAACTTTTCCTCGTGGGACAAGAGTAGGCGTAGGGGTAAGGGTTGGGGTGGGAGTAAGGGTTGGGGTAGGAGTTACGCCGGGGGGTAGAGTAGGGGTTGGGGTGGAAGTTGGAATTACATTACAAGAAAGACTGCATGCGCCGCTACCATCACAGCACGTTGTAGGATTGCCATTTATGTCGGATAGACATGTAGTCCCTGCAGGTTTAAAAGATGTAGAGCATATTCCGCTCTGACATGTATTGGTAGAACAAGAAGTTGAGCCGCTGCAAACTGTCCCATCCGGTTTGTTTGGAAATTGACACACTCCGCTAACACACTGCGGGGTAACGCATTGATTCCCCTGGAAACAATCAGATGCAGTTATACACTGAGGGATTGGAGTTGGAGTTGGAGTGGGGGGAACAACGCACACATTGTTTGAGCAACTTGTCCAATACCACTGAGTATAACCTACAGGACAAGAGTTTTGTCCCGGTCTATTTTCGCAAGATGATCCATTCCATCCGCAGGTTAAACCGCTTATACAATCAGGGCAATTAGTGGCGGAACAGGGCTGGGGAGTTGGGGTAGGCGTTGGGGTTGGAGGCTGTTGAGCGGTATACGTACAGCAGAACGCTGAGAATTGTCTGCAAACAGGATAGTTATTGTAAAGATTACAGCTATTTGTTATGCTTGGATTGGTTGGGCAGTTATTGGGGTTGGAAGGCGGTCCCGAATCACCAGGTCCTCTAAATACGCAAGCATCAGAGCAGGTACCGGTATATGTATTGCCAGGAGAGCTATAAAGCCCAGCCCAAGCCCTACAACAATCCTGACCATTTACAAAACCGCTTAATCCACATTGGGCGGGGGGAGAATTGCTATTGCAATATCCTGCTGCTGCGTATGCTTCGTTGCTGCCGCACTCTGTAAACTTAGCTTGGCCGTAAGTATTGGAGGCTGAGAAAAATAAAATAATGAGAAAAAGAAAAATAGCAGAGAAAATATATCTCATTAAGTCTATGATACGGATAACGGTATTATACTGTCAAGAAGTGCAATGCAGATAAAAGATTTATTTAAATGTGACTATTTTTCCATCAGGGGTGGTAGCTAGTTGTAAATCTGCGTTTCCACTTCGAGTAGACCCATCATTCCCTTTAGATGCAGAGTCCGTGCTTATTTGCAGTTGTATTGGAGAAGATGAATTGGGATTGTTTATAAGAGTCAGAATGGATTGTCCCTTTCTTACCGGTATAGGAGTGTATTTATTTGTTCCGTCAGGATTAACCTGTGAAAGTCCCTCAATAGAAGGCACTATATAACCAGTTTGGATATTCAATCTTAATCTTGCCCCATTTTCGTTATTATCTCTCCATTCATTGGATTGTAAAAAGAATTGGCTGTTCGTTATGGGTGGTCTTGTCCTGTCCAGAGAAAGATTCATAAAGACAATTTCTCCATTAAATGGAGCAATCAGCGTAGTTCCTGCAGGAATCCCGTTGATAATTAGCTGATCATTGACAGTAGTCTCACCATCTGAAGTTGTAATAAGTCTACCCTGTGCGTCGTTATAACCCTTAGGATTAATCTGTCTTATTCCTCCGAGCATTCCTGGGCCTTTTTTATATGTTATCGTAGGTATTTTTTCTCCCGGTATCTGCAGGAACAAAGGTATATTTACAGCGTCGCCATCAATAAGGGGAGGGTGTGGGCTTTGTTCATATTCTTGCAGTGTCATTCTCACAGTATTGTTCTGTCCAATCACTCCTTTTAATGCTTTAGGGTCAAAGGTATCAGATACAGCGGTCTGTTCCTGCCCAGATCTAAGGTGGTCATACCCAACTTTACCTCCTACACCAACGCTTGCGACAGCTAATAAGGCTCCTATAAGACGAGCGGCAAACCACCTTCTAGTTTTTGGCGGTCGGGTAGGCTCTGGAGATGATTCTTGTCGATATGATTCTGAAAAGGTAAGAGGAGGAGGAGGGGCTTTGGTTCGAGCCTCAGAGGGATTTGGTGTTGCCATGCCGAAAGTGTTTCCACCTTTTTCTACCATATTATCTCCTCCCATTTTCATCTCAATTCTCTCACCAAATTATGCGTTTGTCAAGGAAAATTTAACTTTGTCTTATTGTTACAAGCTGTTCCATCTGGTTTGCCGGGAAAAACACATTGATTGTTAACACACTGCGGGGTAACGCATTGATTCCCCTGAAAACAATCAGATGCAGTTACGCACTGAGGGATTGGGGTTGGGGTGGGAGTGGGGGGAACAAAACACCTATTGTTGAGGGTATTACAATCATTTTGCGTCCAATACCAGGAAGCATTTCCAACAGGGCAAAACGGCGTCCCAGTCTGACAGAAGCTTCCGCTTGTTGCAG
>ORMF010366527.1_pt1 | contig 19117 bp, 26 predicted proteins | sample 1779871 | NCBI WGS metagenome assembly ORMF01 (sample SAMEA104232316, study PRJEB22302) | groundwater metagenome | biome: forest; feature: aquifer; material: groundwater | place: USA | collected 2011-08-07 | depth 5.4 m | reverse complement strand
GGAGGACTACCGGCAACATCGGAATATATCGCGGTCACGCCATCCCACTTTTTCATCGTGTTGGCGCCGTTGAGTCCCAACGTCCAGGTCGCACCGGCCTTGGGGAAGGTGCGGAATACCTGCTGGTCAGTGACGCCGCCGGTCAAAGCGGTGCCGGTAATATCGGTCCACGTCGCGCCGGCAAGATTGCGCCAACCTAATGTAGTCGCCTGAATAAAGCGCTTAGTGCCGTCGCTGTGATCGACGCTGATGTAACCCATGGGCCGCTGAGTGAAATTATTGCCAAGCGTGGAGAACCCAGGGCGAACTTGAAAAGCACCGTCGCGGTTGATCACGTTTTCCGCGTCGGCCATGGCCGTATCGTCCAACTGCTCAGGGTCAAGGTCCGGTCTGACGCCCATCCGCGGGGCTGAGATTGGGATAGGGTTCAGCATTAACTCGAAATCTTTCGTATCGCTGCGAACACAGCGCGAATTTTCGGCGGAATCGAGACATCGCTCACGGCATCGTCGAGTTTCGCCCACGCATCCTGAACATCGATCGTATGCTGTGGAGTTGGCGGGGTAAACGCAACCCATGCCGAGCCGTTCCACTTCCATTTGCCGGGTTCAAGACTGAAATCGTCGGCCTCGACTTGCTTGACATCGCTTGGCCCATTGCTGGCAATAAACCCGTGGGTCCTAAGAATGCCGGTCACTGGGTCTCTGAAAGAGTTGCGTGCCATCAGCAACCTCCGTTGGGCAGCAAGTAACCGAAGACTGCGATATAAGCTCCGCCGCCGGCCGGTGCGTTTGCTATTCGATAGTCGACGGTTTGGGATACATTGGGTATAAAACCAAATCCTCGGGCCTCTACGGTTTGGCCGGCGACTTGTGTAACGTTTGCTACGAAAAGATTATTACCGTTTGCCGCTGCTGTGCCGGTTGTGCGCAGCCGTGCCGTAAGGCTTGTGCCGGGGGTGGCGTGATTGCCGGAACTGATCAGTTCGAGATAGGAAGCCAACGCATTTGGCGGGATAAATGCGGATAAGTCGACGCTTGTAAACGATGTCGCGACTCCTGCGCTGAGCGCAAGTTGATCGTTTTCGTCTTCATCGTAGAATGCAAAATTAGCTCTGATTCGCGTCAGGCGCAGTTGAGAAGAAGCATTGAAACGCACAGCGCCAGCGTAACTCCAGTGCGTGTAACCGCTCGGCAACGTCGGGCCGGTAGGCGGCGCCGTTAGACTCACGATTCCCGCAAGCGGATTCACTCCCGTAATGTCGTCGATGATGTAGAAATGAAGCCACGAACTGGCAGAAAAAACGCCCGCCTGGTCTCGTCCATTGGCGGCGGGGCCAGCAACCGTAACATCAACCGTCACAGTCGATGGACTGAATCGGGTGTAACTTGCTTTGCCGCTATTGCCAAATATCCACGCGTCGGCAATTAGATCGAACTTGGTGTTGGGAGTGCCGGTATTATTTTTAGAAGCTTGCCCACGCGAACCCCAGGGTCTATTGAGCACACGATTGACATCAGTGTCGGCCGTGATGCCGAGAATATCGGCGAACGCCTTTTCGGCGTTGCCTAGCCCATCGTCGATGGTGTCGCCGATCGATGAGTTCGTTAGACGGGCGGATTTAGCTTGTTGAGGTAGCGCCATTTATCCCGGCTCCCTTCCCTGCGACGCGCGCGCAGTCTGTGACCGGCGTGAATCCTCAGAATCGAGCGCAGTTTCGAAGCGCTGCATTTCCGCCATCCACACCGGCAAGCGCTCATCCTCGATGCCGTACTCCGTGGCTTTCACCAGCGAAGCGAACAGCAAGTATTCCCACGCCTGATTGGTGAAGCGGTTGGTTTCATTTGAACCGACTACGAGATCGGCCGGAATCTGGTAGTAGTCGCGAAAGATCGTCAGCACGCGGTTTGGCACCTTGGCGAGCATCAACAGACCGTTCCAAATCGTGTACGCCGTCGGATCGCCGACGATCAACGACGTATCCACGCCCGCCACGGTGTAAGGTCCGCCGCTCGAATACACGACGCTGCCGGGAAACTTGGAATCGAAAACATCCTTGTCGAGATATTCGGGAAACACTGCCGCGCCAGTGTCCGGGTTCACGTACCAGATTTTTTTCGGCTTGCTGAACGAGTCGGCGAGCGTGTAGTCGCGGGTCAGCGCCACCGTGGCGAAGTTGTCGCTGGTCTCACCGTACTTACTCTCGCGCCGCCGGCAATAATCGCGCATGACGATGTTGATGATATCGCCGCACACCGTGTTGTTGAGCCGCGCCGACGGGTCTTCGATGTTCAGCCAGTCTTGAACGGCGGCGATAATCTGGGAGAAGTTTTTCGCCATCTAACATTCCACGTGAAACGGCTCTTACATGCCGACTTTGCCGCCGGCGCCGCGCGCGCGAGTCTCTTTGCTGGTCACGCGCGTGCCGGTCCACTTGACCGGCGGTTTGGGAAAGCCCTTAGTGGAGTCCGGCGGATTGCTCCCCTGCCGGCTCATCTCCGACTTCATCCCCTGGCGCGTGCCCTTCGGCCCGGCCGGCTTGGCTTTCGGGTTGCCGTTGACCGGCGTGTTGCCCTCGCCCGCGCTTGTGACGCGGCCCTTTTTTATGTTCATGCGACTGTCCACGGTTGGCTCCTTTGCGGCTCGTGGCCGCGGGTTGTGGTTCTACTTCCGGCACTGGCGGATCGGTGAAAAACAGATAGGCGCCAAAGTAGTCCCGGCTCTCGATCAGTTTTTGCTCGTCCTCGTCCTCGGTTTCGAAATAACCGTTGTTGAACTTCACGGTCTTGCCGATGGCGAGAAACGGATAGCGGTTGCAGGCGTACTTTTTAAGCGCCATTTTAGTACCCCCACGCGCGAGCACGGCAAACCAGAGTGTTCAATCCGGCCTCGTTGGTGGCGCACTCGACCAGGATGGTGCTGGCGGTGGCGCTGCCCTTCCAGAACTTTAAGACGGCATTGACGCCGCTGTAGGAAACCGACGCCATAAAACCGGCGGCATTGCCCACGTCGAGAGAGAGAATCTTGGTGCGCAGGCCGACGTTTGCCGGCGTAATCGAATAGCCGGTGCCGTTCACGTAGGAGGCGTCGAGCGTGATGTCGTAAATTCTTAGCTTCATCCCGCCCATGCGCTGAGTGATGACGTTTTGAACCTTGGTAAAGGTCAGCGCGCCGCTCTCATCGAACAGCGAACGAAACCAGAAGCGCAGGTAAGCCAGAGGTGCGGAGAAAAAAGAGACTTGTTTGAATTGCATCGCCATTTTCCTTTCGTTTGAAAACTGCCGGGCGGCGTGGCGCGCGCACCCGGCAGCAGGTTAATAAGCCAAACGATCTCAACCAGCTTAGGGAACAAAGCCGGTGGCGTTCTTGAACACTCCGTTGACCGACTCGAATTGAAGCTCGAGACCGGATTCGGTCAACCACTCATCCTTTGTCGTATCGTCGCCCTGGCTCTGACGGTTCTCGTAGTAGTTGGTGTCGCGGTTCACTCCGTTGCCGGAAAGCGGACGGTCAACCAAATACTGCGGATCGATGACAAAGCCCCAGCTCTTGAACGTCGCGTTCTTGGACAAGAGCGCGTGCTGTCTCACCTGTAGATCGCCGTAAGGCGTCACGTAGGTTTGCAGCGACATGCCGAAACTATCGGTGCGCGGCGTCATCTGAATCATGCCGTGAATGCGTGCGATCTTGTTGATGACCGTAATCGCCGAGTTGCCGGCAAGACAAAGCTTCTCGTTGCTGCCGTCGGTAAAGCAGCCTTCAAGGAAAGACTCCCACGAGTCCACGTCCACCGATCCCGCGAAGTCCTTGACGTTGGTTGTGACCAGCGACAGCACGCCCTTGGTGGTGCGCTCCGGCTCGGCGCCCGAAGTATCTTCAACGCCGGTGCCGAACAGGTAGGCCATCTCGCGCTCAATGGCGTGGATCTCTAAAGTCTCGCGCTGTCTTTCCAGCATGTCCGAGCCGGTACGAATCTTGGTCGCTCGCGCAGTGTTGGTCAGGAACAGCGAGTTACGGAAAATCTGCGTGTAGTTGTTGATGACGGTCGGATCGTAGGTTACAGAGGTCGGCACCGCGGCGCCTTCCTGGTGATGGCTGCCGACGATCAGCAAACCGTCTTGGTCGTTTAACGCTGCCGCAGTCGAACCTTTACCGCGAGACACCGTGATCGAGTTGAACGGTGTGGTCGGATCGGCGGTCACCCACATAATTTCCAAGGTGCGTTCGACGAGAACCGCGTGGCCCTTCTTGAAAATCTTACCCGTGCCCGAACCCGTCAAGTTGATCGTGGTCGCGGTCGAAGTCTGCGAACCGCTGCCGAGCGCGCGCTGTACCGGCAACTGCTTGGTGAAAATCTTAAATTCAGGGTCGGTGGTGTTCTCGCTTTTCAACTTCGACATCAACGCCGTCAGCGAGACCGGACTGTTGGGAAACAGCAGCAGGATTTCTTCGCGGTAATTCTTGGGCCGCTCGTCGGACGACCAGTCGCCCGTGCCGCGCAAGCCCAGCACCGTGCCGGCCTGATTAGCTAAAAAATGGAAGCCGCCAGCGTGAACCAGGCGCAGAAAACAAAGCGCCAGCGCCGACAAGACGAGCGAAAAATAAGTGGGGAAAATAGGTACGCTCGAAAGCGCCCTACGAATTGAAAATCTCATGGAAAAACCCTCCGTGTTTAATCTGCGGCGGGTAAGCGACTTTCCGTGAGTCTATCGAGCAGGGATTTTTCCTTGGGAGCGGATGGTGACACGACTCTTGAACCAGTACCGTCACTGGCAGCGCGCCGCTTGCGCGACGTGGTTTCCTCTTGTTCAGCGCCTTTGGTGAGTTCGAGAAGCGCATCGGCGTTGTACGCCATGTACAAACGCTCGATGTTCTCCGGGTTGATCTTGTCGATCTCCGGGTTCACTTCTTTGCGAAGCCACTGAACAAAACCGTCTCGAATTTCTTTGTGAGCGAGCGCTTCGAAAATCTTAGTAGCCGGGTTTTTCGGATCGTGCTTGGCCGCAACGGCATCGATGGAAGCATCGAGATTCGACTTCACCGCGACCGCGTTGCGAATCTGCACCTGGCTGCCAACCCAATCTCTTAAAGCGTGGGCAATCTGCCTCGCTTCAAAGATCATGTCGCTGTGCCAAGCCAGTTGCGCGGCCATAATCGGATAGGCTTCGGCAAAATCCGGCTCTAGGAAGCCCAAGCGCACACGTTCGGCAACGATGGGCGCATAAGCTTGGGTGATTTGCTCCGGCGTGATCTGCGACCCGGCTGGGGCTGCGGGCTTATCGGTTCTGACAAGATCGCTGGCGCTTTTTTCGAGGAGGTCTTGATACTTGCGCTGAATGACGGGGAATTGATTTCGAGTCGTGACAAGATCGTCGATCAGACCGTTCTCGATCATCTGTTCGATGGTGAGATCGCGGTCGCCGATCTTATAGGTTTTCGCTTTGGCGACGGTCTTAGCTTCTCGCTTTTCCGCAGGCAGCGTCGGCGTGTCGTCAAAAACCTCTTCCGGCTTGCGTCCTCGGCTTGCCGGTTCTAACTCCCTGGGTTCCCTGGGTTCGACAGGCTCGTCTACATTTTCACGCTCGTGTCCGGTTGCCGGTAGCTCCCTTGAAGGGTCGGCCACTGCTGGCAATCGCGAATCCGTCAGCGCGTCAAGCAGATTGGTTTTGTCGTCCGCCATTGGTCTCTCTCTCCATCGACCGCTCCCGTTTCCAGGTCGGCAGCCGTTTCCTCGGTGAGCTTCCGGTATCCCTGCCAGATCGGCTCGCAACTACGAGAGGCAAGGTTGGCTCAGCGCTCCTTGGAACCTCTTGGGGATGTACCGACTATAAAAGAGGGAGGGGGGAATCGCCTAATTTTGATTGCGGTTAGGCGTGAAGATTTGGGTTAGGCTGAAAGAGAATTTTTAGAAAAGTGGAAAAATTTTGGAGAGAGTCCCCCGCAGTTGCCTGGTTAGGCGAAATAGCCAACCATTGTTGGTCTCAGATAGTTTATAGCGGCACTACCATCGACACAGTTATGGCTGCGGGTTTTCCATGCCCCTAAATGCCACCCTGGATCGCCATAGGGGGATTTCGTTACTCGAAACGGGCACGCTCGCTCTTTTAAGGACTCTCCGGGCTTTCGCCCGCGTCGTATTCCCTCGAAACATATCATGCGCTTAGAGAATTTGCGTCGTCGTGCTGTTTTTCAAACCAGTCGACGAATTGATCGCGCGGAATGCGCCACTGATGGCCGATCTTCTTCGCCGGCATGATGCCTTGCTGAAGCATGTCGTAGACGGTCGTGAGCGAGATCCGCAAAAATGTCGCCACTTCGGAGGGGAACAGATTGGGATGTTTGGGGAGTTCGTTCACTTGCTTTGCCCCGTCGCCTCTTCGACGGATTTTAACATCTCTCTTAAATCATCTGGGATAGGTGGAGTCCACACTCCATCTACCAGGGAGTAAGTCACACCATGCCAAATCAATGATTCTACGCCAGGATTAAAAACATCTTCACAAAATCGATCAAAATCTTCATCGCTCATGTTTGGTTTTCTCATAATTACTGTGTATGTCATTTGCCCGCCGCTTCTTCAACCGATTTCTTGAGCGATTCGTACTCGGAGATGATGGTATCCGGTTCTGCAAGATCGGCAAAAATCTGCTGAATGCGCCCTATCGTGTAGATTGCCTCGTCCGACAGCAGACCCTTATGACCAACAAGTTTCATTATTTTTTTAAGCGCACGAACAAAATCACCATCTTGCTTTCCCGAATTGACGTATTCCCGCGCCCGCAGATACTCGGCCTCGATCTCCTTCATGCGCTTGCGCTTATCGGCAATGATTTGGTCCAGGCTCATACATGCTCCCTGTTCAAATGCAGCGCGGGCGGTCCATGCCGGTGCGGCGTAAGCGGCGCCGTCTTTTGCCATAGCCAACAATCCAGACTGCGCCAGTCCATGATGTCGTTGCGCGGGTAGCTCTTCCACAGGTCGGGAAACTCGCGGATAAACTCGGCGCTGAACTTGTGACAGCCGAGGTTGGTTTCATTGATCGCTTGGTGAACCATGAGCGGCATCGCGCACCAGGGCCGCGGACAGTTCCACATCTCAGTCAGCGCACCCGGCCACGGGGCCACATCTTGCTCAAGATTTATGAACGTTTCGCCGCGCAGCCAGTGCGCCGCGAGAAAATCGCCGTAGTCGTGTTTGTCGACGCACTTGAGTCTGACGATTTCGATTTGCAGCGGATCGGGGCGGTAAGGGGGCATATTGGTGCGCTGGTGATAGCGTTCAGCGGCAAGTGCTAACTCAGTGCCTTCGGTGATCTTGCCGGAGTGATGGATAATTACTCTCATAGGCCGCGGTTCGATCCATCGCTCTTCGCCGGTTATGGCGTTGTGGTGGATCATGCTGCTAACTCGCTTGCCTCATCGGGATCACATTGCCCTGCTGCTGCATCTGCTGCACCTGCGCGTCGGGCAACACCTGCACGTTAGGCGCCGGAGTCGCCGCCGCGGCCTGCGTCTTGCGATAGTAATCGTCGACGTTCTTTACCTTGCGGTCGCGCAGCATTTCTTTGACAAACTCGTGGATGTCGAGCAGGTTGCCGTCTTTGTCAGGCATGGCGAGCAAGCCGGGGTTCTTGCCCATGCCGACCACGAAGTCGGTCATCACCTGCGCCATCTCGCCGGGATCGGGCGGCTCGGGTCCGGTCTTTGGCAGATAATCGAAGTTGCCGTAAAGATCGTCGGGCCGGATCAACACGCGATCGCCGCCAAACTCTCGCGCGGTATCGCCGGCCACGCGGTAATATTGCTCCTGGTCGGTAAACTGTTGGCGATTGGACGTGATCCTAAGCGCCATGGGCCTCATGCCCTGCACGTCCATCATGCCGGCGTGCATCGCCATGCGCGCGCTGGCGCCGCTCATCACGCGCTGAATCTCTCCCAGCGTGCGCTTGGTTTCGCTGACCTGCCCGGTCATCTGGTCGGCGGCGCCTGACATGCGCATCGCCATGTCCCAATCGGCCTGAATATCTTTCATCATCGAGCCGGTGACGTCGGTCAACTGCATCTGGTGCACCATCTGGTCGATGCTCATCCTACCTTCGCGCACAAGCTGCTCACCCTGCGCTGTGAGCCTTACGTGCATAGCCGCGTCGGGGTTTTCGATGTCGCCGGCTTCGATCAACTGGCTGGCGTAGATCATGCGGTTGTTCAAAAAGCGGATGACGTTCTGGACGTGCGAGTTATATTTCCAGTTCATGAAGCGCTGCAAGCCATCGAGGTTTTCAATTGCGCCCTGGTTGCCGAACACATGGGTGTCGATGTTGGACTCGATGCCGGAATAATTAAACTGGCCGTGATCGTACTCGCTGCGGTGCGCACGGATGATTACCGTGTCGTCGACCCAACTGAACTGCCAGATTTCCGGCCGGTCGCCGTCGCCTAGTTCCCACTCGCTCGGTATCAGCTTTACCTGCATGACATCGATGGCGTGAAAACCTTTGTCACGCTCGTCGGTGGAACCGATCAAGTTCATCTGCGTGGTCTGAAAGCGGTTGCGGCTGCGAATCGCTTGCTGTTTGGGCGAGACTTTGGGGATAGCCGAGCAGTTAAAATACACGCCGCCGTTCTCAATCGAGTTGGAAAGAATTTCGAGATAGCCGCGCCACAGCCTGTGGCCGATAAATTCGCCTTGCTGAAGCTTGGAGATCGACACCCGCGGGTCGGGAAAGAAACTGAAGGGGTCCCAGGCTTCGATCTGATTGAACTGACGCAGCACGCCCCACTTGCGCGATGACGTAGGCAAGCCGAACAGGCTCAAGATTTTCGCCGTGGCCGGTTTGGGCCGCTTGGTTTTCCAGCCAAGTTCTTCATGCCACGAGTCGGTCTCTCCACCCATGCCGTACTTGAGCGAGTCTTGGAGAAACGTGTAAAGCTCAAGCGTGTAGTTGGTCTGAACTTGATCGTAGGCCAACACGGCATTCATTAGTCTCGACGGTCTCACGTCTTCGGGGCCGTTGCCGACGATTTCAATCGGCGGATCGCGCCTGGTGAAGATTCCCATCAACTGCGTCAGATAGACTTGCAGGATGGCGTAGCTCATCGGCACCACGATGGAGCGCGCCCAGGGGATTTCTTTCTTGGTTGAGTCTTGCGACTTGTCGCCGTTGCGCGCCTGGCGGGTGAGATCGATGAACAGCCGGCAGTTCTCGTCAACCCGGTTCCACTCGTCGTACCTGCGCGACATGGCGCGCTCTGAGAGCCGGCGCCGCGCGATCAAGCGCGAGATCAGCTTTTGATGCAAGGATGTCGCCGTGCCGTCGTATTTTAGACGCACTTCGAGGGGCTGGTCTTTAACCTCGACGGTGGACGTGCTGCCGTCGGTCTTGTCGCTGTATTCAGCCATTAGCTTGTCGGTGCGCCTTGGATGATGAAGGCGCGGTTAGCAGCCGCTGCGCCGCCGAGATGAATTCGAATGCCGCCGGCTACTACCTTACCGACAACAACCGCTTTTGCAGCCGCGATAGTGATATCGGAACCCCCTGACTGCAAGGTGCCAAACGTAGTGCCGGCAGGCCCGTCAGTAACTTGCAGAGTGGTCGCTTCTGGCAGCGTCCCCGGCGCGATAATCGTCAGGTGTACGCCGTAGCGTGCCTTGGCCTCGGTCAAGTCCAAGATCGGCGAGTCGGTCTGACCGCTCAGAACCGTCAGCGTCGAATTTCTCCATGCTGTCCCCATCGTAATCTCCTTTTCCTAAAACCTCACCGCAGTGTAGATTGCAGTCGGTTTGATCGATCAGTTTGCGAAACGCCGGCGCCGCTACCGAGCCGTCGCTGCCGGCAAAGCCCATATTCATTAACCACATCAGCATCAGCACCCCACTCCCAATAACGTCAAAGTCTTCGGACAGCTTGCGCCGCCGCCGCCCGGCGTGGCGTCTTTCCAAATGCTCACATGCCCGCTGGCCTCAACCGAAGCGCTGGTTGCCCAGGTAAACGATTGCGCCGTTGTCGCGGACACGATCTTGTAACCGGTCACCAGACCTTCATGCAGGCCGTCGTTGGCTTGCTGCTCCAATTGCGTCCACGGCGCGCTGACCGACGGCGTTGCGCTGCCGCCCGCGCCGCCAAATCCCATCACCAAATTATTCGCTTGAGCAAGCGTGCCGGTTGAAGCCGTGGTGTGCGAGGTGCCGCTGTTGTCGGCTACTGTGGCCGCTTGATCAAACGGAGACGACGCATGTCCCGAAACCTCAGTGACGGCGATGGCGGGAAAATTGTTCGTCGTCAGGTTGAACGTGAAAGTGTGGCTCGCGCCGCCGGTGATGTTGGCGTTGTAGTACTGTTGCGCGCCTAAGTTCGTGCTGTCGTAGCGAGCGATGGAATTCGTCCAAGTATTGCTTTTGGAATCGGTCGTCGTGCTGCCCTGAAGCTTCTGGTAAAAATACTCGTCTAAAATTATCAGATTGGCGCTAGTGGTGGTGATTGCCGGCGTGGTGATCGTCGACACGTTATTCCCCGAAGCGTGCGTCGACTGCACCACCGCTATCGAGTGATGGAGGTCGGGAACGTCGGCTTGAACCGCAACGGATTTGATCGGCGTGGGATTGTCGATCTTGGTTTGAACCGAGCCGCCTTTGACGCGGGTGATGGTTTTAATCAGCGGCGCTTGCCACCTGGCGGTGTACCGCAGAAATTTATTCTGCGCGTTGTAGGTCGGTTGGACGCTCCATGCTTGGAAGCCCGCTTGAGTGACGATATTGCCGGCCGGATTTTTACCGACGCCGCCCTGGCGTGTCGCACTGCCACCCAACTCCCAGGTCACACCATTGTCGCTGGAAAGATAGACTTCGACGGTGGTGGTTACGGCAGGGTCGAGATCCTGCGAGATGTCCCAGCTAACGCCCGCACCGAACACGTCGCCGATCTGCTTTATCGGCGCGCTCTCATGGACGCCCTCGGAGAGCGTGACGAGCTGAGCCCATGCCCATGCTGGCGCGAGCAGCGCCAACGCCAAGATCGCGGAGTTAAGAAATCTTATCATCTCAGAACCAATGCTGCGTCGTATAATTCCAGTGGTAAGTTACGCCGTTGGTGCCGACGACCTCGATCTCGCCGTTCACAATCGTCATGTCGACGTTGGTGCGGCCATTGTCGGCGTTTACGCCGTTGTGCGTGATCGAGCCGTCGCTAAAGCGTTCCCACGTTTCGCCGTGGGAATCGGGGCCGATGGTTTGCAGCGCACCAGGTGTCGGAGTCGGAGTCGGTGACGGCGTGGGAGTAGGAGTAGGCGTTGGTGTTGGGGTAGGAGTCGGTGTCGAATCGACCAAATCGTAGGTCTTATTGAATTCCACCACGCCGCCATTGGTTACCAGAATCGTCAACTGAGCCATTGCCGTTTTTACCTCCGGAAATGAGGCGAGGATCGCCGCATCCGCTCTAAGCACTCCGCTGTTATCCGCTACTCCCCAACAGTCGCTGAGATCGCTCGATTGATCGGCCAGCGCCCAGCACAGCCCGCCGACGACATTGGGCTTGAACATTAGCGCGCGCGCATTGTCATACGGACAGCCGGGCAACCCGCTGTTGTTGGTCGCCACGGAATTGCCGAACTCGCCAATCAAAATATCCTTGCCCGGCGCGAAGCCCTGCACGGCGTCGACGTCGCCCGGCTGGACGGCGTAGTAAACATGAAAATCGAGATAGTCACAGTAAGGCAGTGCGGCAATCAGCGGGACGTAGGGTTGAAACGCCGCGCTCCAAGTGTAGCCGCCCTGGATACCGCTAAACGTAATCGGAATCTGGCTCTGCGGTTTCAATCGCTGATAGATCGTCTGAATGACAACCGCGAGTTGATCGAACGTGATGTTGGGCTGGTGCAGATAACCGTTCTGGCTTCCCTGCGGCGAATTAACCCAGCCAATTGACTCTTGGATCGCGTCAAAGGCGATGATGTTGGGATGAAGCTGAACCGTCGTCAAGAGATTTTCGAGCAGCGTTAATGCCTGCTCGGTAATCACACCGTTGACGGCGACGCCGGCCAGCTCGTAGGACGACGCGCCGGTAACCACGACGTAGATTCCCTGCGCCTGCGCGTAACTTAGAATCTGGTCCCAGCGCGAAAGGTAGAGCGCGGGATTGAGCGAACCCGCGATCTGCAATTCGAGATCGCCGAAAATCCGCACGGTGTTGCAGCCCAACGCTTTGGCGAGATCGATCTGACGCGTGAACCAAGTGAGATCGTAGAGCTGCCCGCCGCCGCCGAAGCTGCCGCCGAAAAACGTATAGGTGGCGTTGTCGGTGGGACGAAATGGGATAGAACCGCCCTTGACGAGCTTGCCTGCCGGGAATCTAGTAAAGACGCTCATAGCTTTACTGCTGCACGTAAGTCAACCAGCCGGCCACCCGGCTAGTCGTCGATTGCGACAAGCATGTGTCGACGTTTGTTCCCGAGCCCACGATGGCCGTCTTGTTGCCGCCGATCGCGCTCAAGCCGCCATTGGCCGCGAAGCTCATACCGTTGGCCGCCGTAGTGCTGCCGACGATAGCCGCCGTACCTGTGCCGCAGGTTGTGCCCGTGCCTTCGACGACGTTGACGATTTCCGCCGCGCCGGCAACGATCACCAGAGAGCAGATGTAGTTTTTCTTCGATGCCGCCGCGCTGATAACCTTGGTGCTCGCGGTCTGGCTGATCGCTACTTGGGTTTTCGCCAGCGCTTCGCAGGGGTCCGCGACTACGGCCGTGCCGCCGATCTTGGTTACATCGGCGGCGACTAAATCCGTGGTGCCATGAGTGGTTTGATCGGTCTTGACGGCAAACGGAGTGTTGTCCGATGCCACGGTGACACGGTGCGAGCCCGTGCCCGTGACACCGTTGCCCATCAGCGGAGTGACGCCGTTGATCTGCGAAACGTTTACCGATTGATTCGCTGGCAACGCTACCGAGTCGGGCGTGACTAAAAGCTTGTTGGTGAGCTGCGGCTGATCGGTGGCGATGACGACACGCTGAGTGCCTGCCGATTTATTGCCGCTGTTGGTATCGGTCGCCGTGCCGCCGACTTGGGCGTTGTTGACCGGCTGCTGCGCGAACGCCGTAGAGCTGCAAATCAAAAACCACAGTAGAAATAAACGTTTCATTTTACTTGTACTCCACATCGACGACGCAATCGTTGGCCGCTACCGCCGTAGCGTCCGCATCGGCGATGCCCTTGACAATGGTGATCGCGATGCCGGTTGAAAACGCTACGCCGTTGACCTGCTCGTAGAACCCTTGCATCCCGGCCTGAACGCCGAACGTTCTCACCACGCCCACGCCAGCCGTCGGTACGCCCGCGGTGTTGTGAAATTTGACGTAGATCGGATAGGCGGCATTGTTGAAAACGGTGATGCCGTAAAGCTGCCCCGCGCTGGCCTTGACGTTGTTGGCGTTGGTCCTCGCCGCCGCGACCAAATGGAAATCTGAACAGCCGCCGCTCGTCGGTGGGACAATGTTGACCGTCGGCGTGTTGCCGACATTGACGTCCAAACGTCCACCAACCAGCGCCGCCGGCAGTCCCGCGGCGATCAGCGTGCGCAGGCGCTTGAGCAGCGCTATGACGCTGCCGTTGCCCGACGCTTCGGCGTCTGCCGCGGCGCCCACACCTATGCCGGCGATTTCGGTTTGGGGTACGACGGGAAGCGGGCTTGACGTGCTAACCATCGTCGCGGAGCCAGCTCCGCCGAATTCCATTTTGGTCTGCTGATGGTGTTCAGTCGCGATGACATCGGTTGCGATGCTTCCACCGCCTGAACCCGGATTTAGTGTTAAAGCCATTTATTTACTCGCTCGATTCTTCAAACACGGCTCGCAGATAAACGAGCCGTCATCGAGGGCCAGGATTTCGGTTTCCGTCCTGCACACGGGGCAGACATGGCCTAAGCCTTTGAGCCTGCCCGCGATCTGCACTTGGCGCTTTTTGAGATGGAAGCGCAGCGAGCCGCGGTGACCGTGCAGCCAGCCCATGCCATAACCCATGGCTACGCACAGCAGACACAAAACGAAGAATTCCAAGTCGAACATCAGTGCAGATTCTCCGCGCTCAACGCTGCCCACTCCCGTTCACAGCTCGCGCACAATCGGAGCAGCTTCTTGTCCAAGCCAAGATCGATGTAATCCTCGCCGCAATGTGCGCAGCGGTGCGTCAGCGGCACCTTACCCACACATGCCGCTTGCTGGCGGTCGAATTCGGTTTCAAGGCCGTGGCGCCAGTTCTGACAACCGCAGTGCTGACATACTCTTTGAAAGTGGAACTCGTGGTGACAATCGCCGCAAGCCAGGTGCCTCTTGAAGCAGTCGGGACAGGCCAACGAGCGGCCATAGGTTCGCAGCTTCATCAAAAGCACCTGATCCGAAGTTCTGCCGCACCCCACGCATGCCGAGCCGGACTGTATCAGATTGTGAAAATCACTTGGCATGACGGCGCTTCCTCCCCTGCTTCTGTTCATCCTCTTTGCGCCAGGCGTCCATCTGTTGCTCGGTGTGGATGTGCGGTTGGTAGTAACGTTGCAGCTTGGCATTCAACTTGGGATCGTTGAGCTTGTCGCTACCACCGCCGCCAGCTTTGCCGATGTTTGGCTCGGCGCTGTCGGTTAGGGCTTCAAGGGTTTCGTCAGCCATCACAGTCCCTCGTATCCAAGATGGTGCGATGTCACCTGTGCGCGCCTTCGTGCCGGCGGGTAGTAGGCCGGCCATTCCTGCATCCACGTAACCGCGGCTTGCAATGCGCGACCGGCTTGATTCTCATCCCGGTCGAGTTCGAACATCGCTTCGCCGCCGTGCAATAGGTTGTCCGCAGCCATGGAGTCGATCTTCGCGCGCCCCACTTCGGTCAATGCGTACGGTTGGCAAGCGTATGAAACTAGCGGGATTTCCGAGAGTCCGTGACGAAGGCCGCGCATGCGGAAAATAAGCTCACGCGCCTCCTCCCGGTCGACGATTACATGATCGAATTTCAGATCGCGGCGAAACTGCGTCAGCGCATTTTCGACAGCGCCCCATTCACCAATGTAGGCGTCCAAGACGGTGAGGTCCATCGGGCCAGTTAAGCGATACAACTCGCCGAGAACGACCACCGCGCCATTGACAAAATCGTGGATCGGCATTGCTAAACCAGCGACGACCCGCACGAACTTGCGGTCGGCACCGGCCACTTTGCCAAACCAGTAGGGAACGTCCGCGCCGATTTGTTGTTTGTAGCCGAGTATCACGCTATTGCTCCGTGATAAGACGCGCATGGTTCTTGGTCTCGCCATCCACATTCGCGATCCAAGTCCGGCTCGAAAGGTCTGTAATTTGCCACATAATTTGTGAACCAGTCTCGAAACAATCCGTCTACGACGTAAGCTTCCCACCGCTGATTCGTTGCGTCCCAACGCCAGCCCTCGGATGTCAAAATCGAATGAAAGCGCGGCAGAGTGTCCCCATCTGGATAGAGGCGATCAACACCGTCATCGTCATGAAAAATTGCCGGAAAGTCCCGATGCCCTCCAGCTGCGACGGCCGTTACTCGGCCAAGCTCAAGGGGTGACAGAGGCGTGTTAAACGGAACCCAATGACCACCCTCTACGCTAGTGTAAAGTAGGATCAAACTAGTTCCCCTTCTTCAGGACGTTCTCGTAAAACCGTTCCTGCTTCTCAGCTTTCGGCCCAAGCTTGCCCTCGGCGGCTTGCTCATGCTTGGACTCGGAGATTTTCGCGCCCGGCTTGGTGCCAGTGCTTTTGTGCAGCCCACCGGGCTTGAACTTGAGGGGCTTCTGGCCCTTGTTCTTGGCCGCGATAATCTTGGTCACGTCGCCGCGTGCTACTCGTCCGCCAGTAATCGCCTTGCGCAGTTTCTTTGCCACTGTGCCGCGCATTACTTTGTGCTTTCGCTCAGGTCGATCTTGACCAGCTTGGCCGGATCGGCCCAATCGGAGCCGGTGTCTATCCGCGGCGCACCGTCGACCAATCGGATACCGGCTTGAATCTCGACAGTCCCGCCCAAGTCTCTGACCACGATACCGATGGCAACGCCGCGTTTATTTTGGGTTGGACCGCAAATAATATCGCCCAGACACGCCAGCTCGCCGCTGCGGTAGCGCCATCCGCTTGGTTCTTGTTCGACTGCCAGTTCTGCCTCTGCCGGCCCTTGTTCATCCGCCATTGGAATCTCCTTACTTGTTGAGGCTGGGATAGAGTCGACTAATGCCGGCGACTTTGTTGACAACCAGCGCGATGCCGAACGCCACAACTCGATCATCGAAACAGCCCTCCTGCGCCTCGGTACTGCCGTTCTCCATCACGCCATAACTCGATAACTCGTTGATCAACTCAGTGTCGACGATCTCGCCGCCGTCTTGCAGGTATTGGCCCACGCCATCGATCATCATCGGTTTGGTGCGGGTATCGGTGCGGAACCCTAGCCGCTCGGCGCGCTTGCCGCGGATCTCCAACGACGGGTGATAGTAGATTTGTTTGTAGCCGGTGTTTTTGAGCGCGTTGAGCGTGGCGAGCCCGTGATTATTGGACTCGACGCCGATCTTGGCTTGGTTGTAGAGGCTGCCGAGCATTGCCAACTCTTGGCCGTACAGCTCGGGCTCAAGATGGCCGTGAAATCCAGCCACGATTGACTCATTGTCGCGGTCGAGGACATAAGCCGCGCTATAGTCGCCACCCTCGACACCCTCGGCCACGTCGGCGCCGATCACGTATTGTCTGCCGGTTGCCGGCGGCTGCCAGATCGATACCCAGCCCTGCGGGTTGGCCTCAAGCTTGGTGTGCAGCGGATTATCAGGGGTTGAGCGTAGGAAGCCGCGGAAACCAGGCGCAGTAGCCAGCTCTCGCAGTTTATCCAACTGATCGAGGTTAAACCGCGGGATGCCGACGAAGATCGGAAGGCGCTCACCCTTGAGGAATCGCGCGATTAGCCCGCGTTTGCCCTCCCACGCCGCCTCTAGGTTGCTGTAGTAGTCGGGGCGGATGTTGGCCGCGTTGTCGCTTATCGGGAACATCCAATGCGCCCAATTTAGGTTGGCGAGATAGTCGGGTGGTTTGTCGATAATCCTTTTGCTGGCCCAATGAGTGAGCGGCGGGCTGTTGCAGGTCATGCCCATTTCCGGCCGGATCGCCGCGGCGCGGTCGGCCTTACGAGTGAGGCGCGAGTAGGCCATGTCGAACACGCCCTCGGCGATACCCGGGCTCACCTTTTTCTGCCCGGGCAAATACGCCGGTGCGATCTCCTCCAAGAAAATGCCGTCGTACTCGGTCGACAGGAACATGCTGGCGTCCTGCTCGGTCTGAGCGTGGCGAAACAGGCAGTCGTGGTAGCGACCACCGACGTTGAGCTTGAAATCTATGGGTTCGGATTGCGAAACAAAGCCGGCGGCGCTCTTGTCGGGAAACCAAGACAGCCAGGTTTGGAACGTCGAATCGATGAGATTGCGATAGGTGTCGCGGACAAACAGCATGCGCGCGCTGTAGCCGGCCTTGGCGGCCCGTGCAGCGATCGCTTGGGCACGCCAGCACAACCATGTGGTTTTTGCGGTGCCCAACGGTCCCCAGGCTAGTTTAACAGTGGCCTTGGATCGATGAGCGCCAAGTGCAACCGGTCCCGGCCAGTAGTCGCGGCGCTCGACATCGGATTGATCGTATGCCGGATCACTCATCGTCAGCCTCTAGGTTGGGCATGTTGTAGATAATTGTGGGGACGGTCTTGCCGTTTTTGTCCTCTGGGGCTCGGCGCGCATGGACATATGAGGCAGCTGCTTTCGCCATTTCGTCGCGGCGCTCGGGATCAATCATCTCATTGCGCATGGTTGCGAGCATGTACTCCAGCGGAGTCTGTTTGCCCGCATTAACCATCTGGTCTATGCGCTCCGTGCGCTTATTGCGCGCCCCCTTCTTACGGCCCCCGGTTTTTTTACCCTTAGCCATCTATATTTTTCTAAATTAGATAACAAAAAGGCCCACCACGGGTTACATGGTGAGCCCCTTTGCCAACGCCTGACGGGAGGAAGCAATCATCACACGGCTAAGAATATTCCGTGTGAGACCTGTTTAACAGTAGAAAGTTAGGCGGAGTGTTGCGTTTTGGATGCTTTTGGATGCTTTTGAGCGTTTCTTTTGGCGACGACGCTTAATTGCTCTAAGGGAAATTTTAGCGTCCTTCGGCTTACTGACCAGCTTTATTTTTTATTTTTTTAGTTTGTGCTTGACAAACTCTGATTGAGTGTGTATATTATTATCATGATGATTGAGATCCCGCATGGCTGGGCGGGAGTGGCCAGCCGGGGAAGCCGATATCCCAAGCGATCGGCAAAAAGGAGAGTAAGATGGCAAAGTATAATATCGATTGGAGTTGCGGGCATCACACGGTAGATCAACTCTATGGCAAGCATACCGAGCGCGAGCGCCATATTGAGTGGGCTGAGCGCCAGGGCAAATGCCCCGATTGTTTCCGCGCCGAAAAACAGGCCGAGCGCGAGGCTGCCAACCAGCAAGCCGCGCAAAATCTCCCCGCGCTAGTAGGATCCGAAAAGCAAATCAAGTGGGCCGAGGCGATCCGCCGCGCTGCCCTCGATGCGCCGGGTAATCATATTGTGGCAGATGCAGATGCTAAGCTTGCCACGGTGCCAGCCGATAAGCGCGCCAAATTTGCCGCAGGGCTAGCCGCCATGCGCGTGGCGCGCGCGCAGTTAGAGAGCGAGATCAGTGCTAAGTGGTGGATAGAGCATCGCGCCGATATCTATCCGCTAGAGAGTTTTGTGCGCGAGGCCGGTATCAAGGCCGACAAAGAATATGTGGAGGTGGCCCATGCAGCCGCGTGATGAGCGGCGCAGCCGCGGCCATTTTTGTGTGGATTACTGCCAGCCGCCGGAGCACTCCGATTTGTGCTATTGCGGCTGCGAATGGGATGAGATCGGCAATCATCTAGTTTTTGAGGCCGATTATTGGCACCTCTACCGCGTGGTAGTTATCAAGGTCCGGCGCTTGCCGGATCTCGATGGATTGCAAGATGATCTTGGGCATACGCGCAGCGGCGAGCCTATCACGCAAGTGCCGATACGGCTCCGCGGCAGGAGCGCAGGAAAAACGCTTTAGGTGCGGCG
>ORMF010237759.1_pt1 | contig 19119 bp, 20 predicted proteins | sample 1779871 | NCBI WGS metagenome assembly ORMF01 (sample SAMEA104232316, study PRJEB22302) | groundwater metagenome | biome: forest; feature: aquifer; material: groundwater | place: USA | collected 2011-08-07 | depth 5.4 m | reverse complement strand
ATCCGGCAAAAAACATAGAGGAAGGTCGTATGGCAAAAATCGTTGAGGTCGGAGACCATAATTTCGAATCCGAGGTCTTAAGCTCGGCCCTCCCGGTGCTGATCGATTTTTGGGCTCCCTGGTGCGGACCCTGCAAATCGATCGCGCCGATGATTGAGGAACTCGCCGGAGATTACGACGGAAGGCTTAAAGTGGTGAAGCTCAACGTGGACGACCATCCGGTCACCCCGTCGCGCTATGGCGTGCGGGGGATTCCCAACCTCATCATTTTCCGGGGAGGAATAGTAAAACAGCAAATAGTGGGCGCAGTCGCCAAAGAAAAGCTAGTGACCGCTGTCGAGCAAGTATTGGCTTAAATTACCAGCGCAACGAAGCGGATGGACTTTTTAGCGGACTGCCTAAAAGGTAAAATGGCGCATATTGACATTGATCAAGAGACCAAGTCCGACCAGCATGGTGACTAGAGAAGATCCTCCATAACTGAAGAAGGGTAGAGGAATCCCAACTACGGGAAGGAGCCCAGCCACCATGGCAACATTGATGACCACTTGCCAGAAGAGCACCGCCACGACCCCGGACGCCAACATGGCCCCCAGACGGTCCTTCGCCCGCGCCATCGCCCGCAAGGCGAAAAAGACCAATCCAAAGTAAAGCCCCAGCAGAATCACACAACCCAAAAAGCCCCACTCCTCAGCGAAGACGGAAAAAACAAAGTCCGTGTGCTGCGCCGGCAGAAAGTCGAGCCGATTCTGAGTGCCTTCGAGATAGCCCTTACCCCAAAATCTCCCCGAGCCGATTGCGATCTTGGACTGGATCACGTGGTATCCCGATCCCAAGGGATCGAGGTCGGGATCAAGAAACGTCCAGATCCGCCTCTTCTGATAAGACTTGAGGAAAAACCAGCCGATCGGGAGCAATACAAGCCCCGCACCGACCATGGAGAAAAGAGAGCGGGCTCGCAATCCGCCGATCAGCACCATGCTGAGGAAAACCAATAGGACGATGATCGCCGTTCCCAAATCCGGCTGCGCCAAAATCAACAACAACAGCGGACCTGCCCATAAGCAAGGCACCCACAAATCCTTCAGACCATACCCCTGAGCAGGCTCATCGAATTGGAAATGTTTCGCCATGACCAGAACCACTGCAAGCTTGGCCAGTTCAGAGGGCTGCACGGCGAAGAAGCCCAGATGAAGCCACCTTTGGGCTCCTCCCCCTTCGGTCCCGACCCAATGGACCAAGACGAGCAAGACCAGGACCAGCGCGTAAAAGGGATGAATCAGCCGATCAAAGCGGTGGTAGTCAAAACTAAACGCCGCTGCCATCGCGATCAGTCCGAAAATAAACCAATAGAATTGTCTGGAGGCTAAGCTCGTCTGCTCACTGGCAACGCTGTAGGTCGCGCTATAGACGGTGAGAATGCCCAATAGCGTCAGGCCGACGGCCAGGCCAAAAACGACCCAATCAAAATGAGAGGCCAGTCTTCTATCAATGAGCACCGAATCGCTCCGCTCTTCCGGCTTGCACCAAACGGGGCAAAGCGGATTCCTTTTCCTTCAGTGACAGGTACTTCTCGATCACTTTCTTGGCGAGGGGAGCAGCCGCCGAGCCTCCGTGACCCCCGTGCTCTACTAGGACAACCACGGCAATTTCCGGTTCCTGCGCCGGCGCATAAGAAACGAACCAGGCATGGTCTCTGACCGCGTAAGGGAGCTGCTCGCTCTTGACGTACTTGCCGCGCATCTCCACCACCTGGGCAGTCCCGGTCTTCCCTGCAATCTCCACCAGCTTGGATTGCGCCTGTCCTCCCGTTCCCCATCCACTGTTCACCACATCCCGGAGCGCCTTGCGAACCACGTCCAAGGTGCTTTTCTTCACGGGGACATCGCGGATCTTCTCCGGTCCATACTCTCGAATGACCTTGCCGTCCAGAGACTCCACCCGGCGGACAAACCACGGACGGTAGAGTGTGCCCCCATTGGCGACGGCCGCGAGAAGATTCGCCATCTGCAGCGGGGTCACGGTCACATAACCCTGCCCAATGGAAATGGACGGGGTCTCGCCGGGAAACCAGGGTTGGCCGAAGCGCTTTTCTTTCCATTCGGAGTCAGGGATCAACCCCGGCTTTTCATGATCCAAGGGAACCCCCGTTGTTGTTCCCAGTCCAAACGCGCGCGCATAGTATGCAATTCGGTTGACGCCAAGTCGCATCCCAACTTGATAAAAATAGACATCGCAGGATTGCACCAGGCCTCTATGGAGATCCACTTGGCCATGCCCTTCCTTTTTCCAGTCACGAAAAACACGGTTGCCCAGGGGGAAGGAGCCCGGGCAGTAAAAACGGGTGTCCGGTTGGATCGCCCCTTCCTCAAGAGCCGCTATCGCCAAAACAATTTTAAAGATGGAGCCTGGGGGATACTGGCCTTGAATGGCCCGATTATTGAGAGGGTACAATCGATCCCCCACGAGATCTCGCCATTCTTCAGTAGTGACGCCTCGGGCAAAAACATTAGGGTCGAAAGAAGGCGTGCTGACAAGAGCCAAAATCGCACCGGTGTGAACTTCCAAGGCCACAATGGCCCCTTCTTTCCCCGCCAGGGCTTGATAGGCCGTCTCTTGCAGGTCTCGATCTAACGTTAATCGAACACTCTGACCAGGAACATCCTCCACTGCGTGGAGGATCCGAATCCGGCGCCCGACCGCATCGACTTCCACCTGTTGTCCCCCGCTTTGACCTCGCAGGTACTCCTCCCAGCCGCTTTCCAAACCGAACTGGCCGATCTCATCCCCCATGCCATAGCCCTTTTCCTTGTAGGTGAGGAGTTGTTTACGGCCAATCTCACCGATGTAGCCGAGAAGATGGGCCGCCATGCCGCTGCCTATGTAGCTACGGCGCGACCGGATCCGAAGCGTGACTCCAGGCAGTTCGAGTTGATGAGCCTCCACGGCTACCACGGAACGCCAATCAATGTCCTTGCCGAGCACGATTTCCTCGAAAGGCGGTCGCGCCTTGTTGGCTTCCAGGAGTCCCAAAAATTCTCCTTTAGCGTAGCCGAGAAGCCCTGCCAAACGGCTTAAAACATCCTCCGGCCCTTCTGCATCCTCAGGAACAAAAAGAAGATCGAAAGAAGGGCGGCTATCCACCAAGAGCTGACCCCTCCGATCAAAGACCATCCCCCGAGTCCCGGGAACTTTTTTAAGCCGGATTCGGTTGTTTTCGGATAGATAGGTGAAGCGCTCTCCCTGAACCATTTGGAGGAAGAACAGCCGACCGATCAAAACCAAAAAGACGATTGCGGAGAGGACGGCCAGCAAACGGGCGCGCGGGCGAAATTCAGGGGGAGTTTCTTTTCTGAGCGAAATGGGGTCCATGAGAGCTTAGAACGTAATCCGGGATCCTTCCAAATAAGTCTTCACTCGACTCAAACCAAAAAATACTATGGGCGCAAGAAGCGCCGCCGCTAGAGAATCAAAAAAAATATGCCTTAAAAAGCCGGCAAATTCGAGACCGTTTCGAGCCAAGAAAAGGTTCCCCAGCAGGATCAGAGCAGTTCCTTTGATCCACGAGGCAAAAAAGACCACTGCCGAGCTCAAGAACGGACTCCGAACCCAAATCCAATGGGAACTCACGTAGACGACGAGAAACACCAGGGAAAGGGCAAATGCGTGCAGACCGGTGACCGGGCTGGAAAAGACATCCACCGAGTAGCCCAGGATAAAAGCGCCAAGAACCGACCCCACCGTGGGATGATTCAACCCTAAGTAGACACACAAAACGAGGACCAGATCAGGCACCACTCCGCCCAGAGGGAGAAGATGCAGGAGCGTTGTTTGAAAGAGAACTGCCAGAAAACCAACCGCCAAAAAAACGGAAAACAGCTTCACCTTCCATCCCCAGGGTCTTGAACTCGCGCCTTTCTAATCATTCCGGGAATTCAACGGGGAAATCACCTGGACTTCTTCGATCCGCGATGGATTCGCGGCCAGGGTGACTTCCACAGTTTGAAAAAGGCCGTAGCCTTTCTTGCTCAGCCTGCTGACCACCCCGACCGGAAGGCCTTTGGGGTAAATGTCGTCTAACCCCGAGGTAATCAATCGGTCTCCCACTTGGACATCCTCGCTTCTCTTGACGTACTTCATCACAGCGGCGTCTTCCAAGGAGCCGGAGACGATTCCTTGGGCGCGGCTTCTCTGATCGATCACATCCACGGCACTGTTCTGATCGGTAAGAAGCAAGACCTTGGAGCTCTGGGACGCAACGGCCGTCACCTGGCCCACTACCCCTAACGGGGTGACCACAGCCATTCCTTTCCGGACACCGCCTTGACTCCCCTTATCGATGGTGATGCTCCGGAACCAACCACTCGCGCTGTTCCCGATCACGGTAGCGCTGACCGACGACACCAGGCTAGACTTGAGCTCGAGGAGGGCACGCAAACGGGCGTTGGTGGCTTCGGCCTCGAGAAAGCGACCCCTCTCCGCTTCCAGCTCTAAGAGGCGGCGTCTCAGCCGTTCGTTTTCTTCATTGAGCCCCCACAGGGCGATATAGCGATCCCGGAATCCTCCTACCCATGAAACCGTCGCTTGAGCCGCTTTCTGAAACGGCCGCATAAAATCCAAGAGAAACATAGCGGCGGGATCGAGCCGCAACCGGCCGGGGGCTCAAGCCCCTACCAGGGGGGGCGGCTCGAGCCGCCACCGGCCGGTGGCTAAAGCCGCTACGAGGGTGATCGAGCAAAGGAGCGAAAAGAGAGAACCCACCAGGAGATGATTTTTACGCAGAAAAGCGATCATCCGTTTCCCTGCTAATGGACCGCTACCTCCTTCAGCAGCGCAAGCTCATCCAAGGCCTTGCCTGCCCCCATTACGACGGCGGTTAACGGATCGTCTGCAGTCGTCACGGGCAGGCCGGTCTCCTCCCGGAGCAACATATCGAGATTCCTGAGCAGAGCGCCGCCGCCCGCAAGGGTAACTCCTCGATCCACGATATCCGCAGCCAATTCAGGAGGAGTCCGTTCGAGAGCAAAACGAACGGCCTCCACGATCTGATTGATAGGCTCAAGAATCGAGTCACGGATTTCCTCTTCAGTGATCACCACGGTTCTTGGGACTCCCCCCACAAGATCCCGCCCCTTGATTTCCATGGTTCGAATCTCGTCTCCGGGGTACGCTGAGCCAATCGTGATCTTGATGAGCTCCGCGGTCCTTTCGCCTACCAGCAGGTTGTATTTTCTCTTGATGTATTGCGCGATCGCCTCATCCATCTTATCGCCCGCGACTCGAATCGACTTGGAAAAAACGATCCCGGAAAGAGAGATGACCGCTACCTCCGTTGTTCCCCCTCCGATATCCACGATCATGTTCCCGGTCGGTTCGGTGATCGGAAGCCCCGCGCCGATCGCCGCCGCCATGGGCTCCTCGATAAGGTAGACTTCCCTAGCTCCAGCCGACTCCGCGGATTCCCGCACCGCCCGCTTCTCCACTTCGGTGATGCCAAAAGGGACTCCGATCACGATTCGCGGACGAACCAAGGTATGGCGGTTATGAACTTTTCGGATGAAATAGCGAAGCATCGCCTCCGTGACCTCAAAGTCTGCAATGACGCCGTCCCTGAGGGGGCGTATGGCAACGATACTGCCAGGAGTTCTTCCCAACATCTTTTTTGCCTCCGCACCCACTGCGAGCACCCTTTTCCCTCCGCGATCGTTTTTCTGCACCGCGACTACAGAGGGCTCGTTGCAGACGATGCCTTCGTTCTTGACGTAAATGAGGGTATTGGCCGTTCCCAAATCAATCGCCAAGTCGTTGGAAAAAAAACCGAAAAAGCGGTCCAGGATCATCTCAAAACTCCTTTTTAATCTCGGAGGAATGCTTTTAGAAATCAAATAAATACCAGATCTTTCGTTGGCAAGCAAGATCATAAACAATGGATTCCTTGGGTCGGGCAGGGAACTGTTGAAATGGCGACCGGCATTCACTATGATGCACCGGTCTTTCCCGAAATTGAGCGTGAGAGGTCCTATTGTATGCTCGCTTTTCTTCGACACCGGAAGAGATCCTGGATCATTGTCTTCTTCGTCACCATGATTGTCCTGGTTTTTGTCCTTTGGGGGGTCGGCCGGTACATCAACGAACCGGGACCTGAAAGCCTCGCCAAGGTCAATGGCGAATCCATTAGCCCGACGGATTTCGCCTTCCATTACCAGCGACTGGTCGATCAGTATAAAAATCTCCTCAAGGGATCCTTGACCGAAGAGACCCTAAAAAATCTCAACCTGAGAGGTTTGGTCATCCAGGAGCTTGTTCGAAGGCAACTGCTGCTTCAAGAAGCGCGAAGGCTGGGACTGGAGACTTCTGACGAAGAGCTCCGGAATGAGATCGGGATGATGCCGGAATTTCAAGCGGACGGACGCTTTGATCAGAATCGTTATCTCCAGATTCTCCGAGCGAACCGTCTCGCGCCGGCCCAATTCGAAAACGAGCGCAGGGCAGAACTCACGCTTCGGAAACTTTACGGTCTCATCGGTGATTCCGTGATGGTTACGGAAAATGAGGTGAAGGACCGCTATCGCTTTGAGCAGGAAAAAGTGAATCTCTCTTATGTCCGTCTCTCCGCAGAGCCGTTCCTGCCTCAAGTCCAGATCACCGAAGAAGAAATTCAAGCCTATTATCAACAGAACCGGGAGACCATGAAGGAACCCTTAAAGGTTCAGGTGGAATACATCGCGTATCCTCTCGACCATTTTGCCTCGAAGATTCCAGTGAGCGACCGGGAAGTCGAGGAGTTCTACAAAACCCATCTGAAGACGAAGTTTCATCAGCCCAAGGCCGCGCGCCTGCGACATATCTTCTTCCGAGCCCCTCAAGAGGCGGACGCGCAACAAAAAGAAAAGAGCCGCCTGAAGGCGGCAGCCGTACTCCGAGAGGCCCAGCAAGGGAAAGACTTCGCGCAATTGGCTAAAACTTTCTCGGAGGACCCTAGCGCTTCGAACGGAGGAGACCTGGGATTTTTGCCTGAGGGGCAAATGCTCGCTCCTCTGGATCGGGCCGCCTTTGCTTTAAGAAAAGGCCAAATCAGCGGGCTGATCGAAACACCCATGGGGTATCACATCCTCAAAGCCGAAGAGACCCGAGAGCCAAAAACTCAGAGTCTTGCAGAAACTCGATCAGAGATTATGAACGAGATTCGGAAAGAAAAAGGAAAAACCGAGACCGGTAACGCCGCGGCCGCTGATCGGGGAAAAGCCCTCTCCGGAACTCCGCTCTCTCAACTGGCCAAAGAGCGTGGCCTTGCGTCCGCGCAAAGCGGCCTTTTTAGCCAATTTGAGGTCGTCCCCGAGATAGGGCCGGTGGAAGAGTTCAACCGGGGCGCATTCTCTCTCTCTATGAACGAAACCAGTCCGGTCATTGAGGGGAGGCAAGCCTACTACATCCTGAGGCTGCAAAAAAGAAAAGAACCTTCTGTCCTCCCTCTCACTGAAGTGCGTTCCCAAATAGAAAAAGGCCTCCGGGAAAAGAAAGCCTCGGGACTTATGCTGCAAAAGGCCAAGGCGCTGCTTTCCCAACTGAAAACAGAGAAAGACATTCAGGGAATCGCCAAAAAAAACGGACTGGGGATAGAAGAGACCGGCTGGTTTCCGCGCAACGCCACCCAAATTTCCAAGATCGGACCTCTGCAAGAAATGGCCCCTGGAGGGATAGCGGTCTCCATGCACCAGCCGATACCCGACCGGATCTACCAAGGGCAAGGCGCTGTCTATCTCTTCGCCCTCAAGGAAAGCCAACCGGCGGACATGGAGCGCTTCCAACAAGAGAAAAAGGCTCTCCAGGAGCGAATGCTGGCGAAAAAACAACAGCAGATTTTGCAGAAATTTGTAGAGAGTCTCAGGGCCAAAGCGCAAATCGAGGTCGGCGCGCAGCTTCTAGAGAAGGAGGCAGGGTAACCTTCTCAGCTCTCTTTTTTAGACTGCGTTCTTTGGTCCCTGAAGAACAAACCGATAAGGGATTCCCGGCTGCTCTTTTGAACCGCAAAAATGCCAACAGTCAAAGCGATATAGAAAAAGGAATAAAAGTATCGAAATCGGGGGTCGGGAACCAACAGCTGCGTGGCAAAGAGAAAAAACAGCATGAGGGCCTCGGTGAGAGAAAAAGAGAGGTTGGCCAGGACAGCGACCGCAAAGAGCGATTGAGCTGCGGTCAGAAGGATCTCTTCCGCCTGCCGGTTATCCAATTGCATCGGGACGAGCTCCCCGGCTGAAAACGCATAAACCAGGGGGAGCATCCCAATGAGCAGCGTCCACTGGTTCACTTTAGAAGAGATCAGAGTCCCGATGCTGGCCCCTGGATTTCCCCGCAAGGCAAAAAGAATGGCCACGATGAATTCCGGAGATTCCGAGGCCAATGGCGCCAGCCATTGAACCAAAATAAATTCTTCAATCCCAAAGGTCCGGCCCGTCGCCAACAGTCCCTCGGCAAAAGGCTCCGCAGAGATAAAGATGGTAAAGCCGGCTAAAACAAACAGGAGCACGGTGACGACCCGCCGCGGCTGCTTCCCCCAGCGGGCGATCATTTCCGCGGGTCCTTCCAGCTCCGGCTCCACTTGGGCGGCCTTCGAAGCCGCGCGAATATAAAAAACAAAAAGGGTGATCAGGACCAAGGCATCGACGAAAGAAAGGTTGCCTTTGAAGGGAATGAAAAAAGAATAGACGGTCGCCAAACCCAGATAAAAGATCTCAATCCGATGGGACGGCTCCAGGGCAAATGACTTCCGGCCCGTCTTGAACCAGTAGGTGAATACCACCGATGCCCATCCGAGACCGATCAAAAGACGGTTGGCGCCGGTCATGTTGGCCGTGGCGTAAGCCGTGTATTGAGGGTTTTTCCCGGCCATCCAGGCAAAATACATATCGACGGCGTACTCCGGAAGGACCGCAATCAGAGCCAGTAAGGCTAAAGCCAGCGCCTGCGAGATCTCCAACTGCGCCAGCTCTGCGGTCCAGGAAAGGAGAAAGGCCGCGCCAAAGATCGCGAGGCCGGCGCTCAAGGCCTCGCCTTGGGGAAGAAGAAAAACTCCGGACAAATGAAAAACAATCCACTGAAGGCATAAAAACAACGCAGAACCTAACCCAATCCAGTTCGCCATGATTCCTCCGCGCCACTCGCCGGATGATAAGGCTCTATCCCTTAACAAAAAAGGACCCGCATTTCAAAGGAACGAGTTAGGGATTAGTAAGAATGGAGAAGAACGCGGAGGCGATTCCTCCGCGTTCTGAGAAGATGGTGGAGCCGAGGGGATTTGAACCCCCGACCTTCGCGTTGCGAACGCGACGCTCTCCCAACTGAGCTACGGCCCCGGAAACTTATTTATCTCCTAACGTCGTCCGAAGGTATTCCATGACCTTGTCCCGTAGATCGGCTCTCTTCAAGGCATAGGCCACGGTGGCACAGACAAAACCGACCTTGTCCCCGATATCGTACCGTTCCCCCAAGAACTCGTACCCGTAGACCTTCGTTTGACGCGCAAGTTGAACCAGCGCATCCGTAAGCTGTATTTCGCCCCCTTTTCCAGGGCGGGTTTTTTCCAAGAGAGGAAAAATTTCCGGTCCCAGGACATAGCGTCCGATAATCGCCAAAGAGGAGGGGGCCTCTTCTGCGCGAGGTTTTTCCACCATATCCTCGACCGCATAGAGTCTGGGGGCCAATGGTCGCCCGCGGATCACCCCATACCGATGAACCTCTTCCCTGGGAACTTTCATGAGGGCCACCACAGACGCCTCGTTCTTTTCAGAGATATCGAGGAGCTGCCGCACACAGGGAATCTCGGCATCGATTAAATCGTCGGCGAGGAGCACGGCAAAGGGTTCGTCACCGACCAAATCCCGGGCGCAAAAAACAGCGTGCCCTAAGCCCAATGGTCTTTTCTGCCGCACGGAGACCACCTCGATCATCTCCTCGACCTGGCGCAGGATCTTGACCTGTTCCGTCTGTCCCCGTTCCTCCAAAACCTGCTCGAGCTCGGGGGCCATATCGAAGTGATCTTCAATCGCCGACTTCCCACGCCCGGTCACGAATATAACCTCCGTGATCCCCGCATCCACGGCCTCCTGGACCACATACTGAATCGACGGGATATCCACGATCGGCAAAAGTTCCTTGGGCACGGCTTTCGTCGCGGGAAGAAATCGGGTTCCCATACCCGCTACGGGAATGACTGCCTTCCTGATCTTCATAGAGAAAGAAAACTAGGCCAGACGACGGGACTTCCGTTCCTCGACTTCCTCACTCGACTTACACTCTATGCAAAGCGTGGTCATGGGACGAGCCTTTAGACGGGCGACACTGATGTCTTCTCCACATCGCTCGCAAGTTCCGTATTCCCCGTCCTCCAGCCGTCTCAGCGCCTCTTCGATTTTGAAAATGAGCTTGCGTTCGCGGTCCCGAATGCGAAGAACAAAATTTCGGTTGGTTTCTAGAGAGGCCCGATCCGTAGGATCGGGAAAATTTTCCACCGTTTCCATCCCTTCCACCGTTCGTCCCGACTCCAAAAAAAGCTGTTGCATCTGCTGGGTCAAGAGCTGGCGGAAAAATCTAACGTCGCTCCCATTCACGAAAAACTCCGAGAGGGGCTTTGAATTGGCTATTTATAACATTAATAGCTCACCAAGTAAAACCGCGTGTCCTGCGAAATCTCTCTTGACAAGAAAATGGCAGTCGCGTAATGGCTAAGCGCGATGGGTATTGCGTACGCCGACATGATTTCCGGCATCAGTGGGGATATGGTCGTAGCAGCGCTGCTCGACCTCGGGCTTCCCGCGGAAAAACTCAAAGCGGAACTCAAAAAAATTCCCCGGCTCCACTACCGCATCGAAATCACGAAAAGGGCCACGCACGGTATCCAGGCTACACGCTTCCATGTCGTGACTTCCCAAAGACAACCCGAGCGGACTTGGAGCGAGATCCGTAGCCTGGTCGAACGGAGTCGCCTTGAGCCGGAAGTCAAAGAGCGCGGTCTCAAAATATTCCGCCGGCTGGCGGAAGTGGAAGGGAAGATCCATGGAGTGCCTCCCGAGAGGGTGCGCTTCCATGAGCTGGGCGCCACAGATTCTATTGTCGACATCATGGCTACGGCCATAGGGACCGTCGAGCTCGAGATCGGCTCTTTTCGCTTCTCGCACATTCCCTTAGGCCGAGGCTTGACCCCTTCCCGGCACGGCCCTTTGCCTCTTCCGGCGCCCGCCACCTTGGAACTGCTCAAAGGACTGCCGCTCCAATGGATCAACCTCGAAGGGGAAACCGTCACGCCCACCGGTGCCGCCATTCTCTCCGCGCTGGGCTCTCCCGCGGACGAGACGTGGCGTATGACTGTGGAGAGAATCGGCTATGGGGCCGGGACGAAAGTATTTCCCGACCGGCCCAACGTCCTTCGTCTCCTTATGGGACAGGAAGAAACCCCCTGGCATCACGATGACATGGTGATTCTGGAAGCAAACATCGACGACATGAATCCGGAACTCTACGATTACGTCTTCGACCGGCTATTCGCCGCCGGCGCGCGCGATGTCTTTTTGTCTCCGATTCAGATGAAAAAAAACCGTCCAGGGACATTGCTGCGGGTCATCGCCGAGCCAGTCCTACGAGAAAAGCTCGCGGGGATCGTTTTCAGCGAGACCACCACCATCGGTCTACGCTACTATCCGGTTCACCGCCTTGTCCTGAAGCGCAGCGCCGCGCGCGTCAAAACCAAATTCGGCCCTGTGAAGATTAAAGTCATCGAAGAGCCAGGCGGGACGAAGAGGGCGACGCCGGAATACGAAGATCTCAAGCGAATCGCCGCGGCTAAGAAAATTCCTCTGAAAATCCTCTATGATGAGGTCTTGAGAAGCTTTAAGGGGTAAAGAGTTTTAGATAAATCCAACATACAAGCCCATCTCAGGTCCACAGAAAACTTCGGATCTCGATGAGTCGGTGCAGATTCCGCTGATCTTCCTCGTACCATTGCTTTTCCAGGCGGGCATCCTTCTTCATAGCCCGATAATAGGCAGCGTACTTCTTTCTGTCCGGCTGAACCAACTGGGAAAGCTCAGAGCCGGGGATTTTCTTGAGCTTCAAGGGAGGCTTGAGCAACTTTTTGCTGTCCAGAGGACTGTGCCTCACCGGGCGTTTTTGCTTCCACCACTTGTAGAGGCTCTTGATCTCTAGCCAGGCCTGCCTATGCATTTTCTCGGCGTTCCAGTCAATTCTTCCAGGGCGTTCCGTCTCGATGAAATCAACCAGCAACTGGAAGGCCGCATGCAACAGGATTTCATCCTTGTCATACCATCCGTTCTTCAAAGTGTGTATTTTCAGCTCTGTCGCTTGTGCTCTACCCATCTGGTTACTCGTTGGCGGGACACGTCGTTGACTTCAAGCGGATTGTATCGCCCGCTAGCAAGACGCGCAGCTGACACGCAAGCCAACCGCCACTGTTAAGCGGTCAGCCTGAAGTCCGGGGTTTGACCAGGGCTAAGAAAGCATTTTATGCTGCAACCTTGCGTAGCACCTCAGGATGCAACTCGGCCACTTTGATGAGCGTTTTTGCTGCCCTGCTTGGCTTGCGGCGACCTTGCTCCCATTGCTCCAGCGTCCGTCTCGATACCCCGAGGAGCGCAGCGAACTGCGCTTGGGTGAGGCCAGCTTTCAAGCGTGCACGCACAATGGGTGAGCGCGGCTCCACCACAGACCGTCTGCCACCGCCTGCCTTGATTTCGTGGACGCCGTCCAGTACCTCTTGCCAAACATCGCGCCCGGCCTCGAATTTTGCAAGTGCACGCCCTTTAAGTTTTTTACCCATGTTCAAATGCCTCCTTTAATTGCTTAAGAATATGTGTGGGTACATTCTCCTGCTTCGCCTTGGCGTACAGTGTCAGCATCCAGAACTCATTGGGCAGGTAGTGCAAGTAGTAGATCACGCGTAGCCCGCCGCGCTTACCCATCCCCTTGCGTTTCCAACGTAGCTTTCGCACCCCACCGGATCCGGGGATCACTCTCCCCGCTTCTGGGTTTTCCATCATGAACAGCTGCAGTTCAGCGTACTCATCGTCATCGAGATAAACATCACGCGCATGGTCGAAAACCGCTGCCTCGATGAACGTGAACACCGGTGCATGCTACGCCTCTGGCGTAGCTCTGTCAACCGCAGCTTAAAGCGGGATGAGCGGACTACTGCGCCGTTGTGGCTAAACGATCAGTCTGAAGCTCTGAGTTGGGCTGGAAGGCATGCCTGGTACCAACCCGGTCCCCGACAGGGATCCCTCCGGCGATAATCTTTTTCCTCGCTTCAAGCTTCATGAGCGCATTGAAAGTAGGAAGGATGCCTTTTCCAAAATCTCAATGGCTTCCTCAGGAGAGGCAAATCCGGGTCCTTCCGATCCAGTAATGAGATACTTCATAGTGTTGCTCCTTTCTGCGTTTTTTGATTAGTGTGTCCGCCCATTGTTCAAGCTCAGGTGCCCCTGTTAAGCGACCCGTCTAAAACACAAGGTAGGCCGGAAATGCCACAAGGCATGCTTGGCGCCAGTTCCATGCTCTATTCCCTACGAAACGGGTACGTTTAAGTTATGCTGGGAGGTTCAGACTCTACGGCGGTCTCCCACGAGTGGTGCTCAGCGCAGTGCACAACCGTAAAGCCGTTCTCACCCAGCCACGCCTCCTGCGAGTTCCAATCCATCTTGCTGTTACCTGAATAGTCAAACCCTCCGTCTTCGTTCTCAACGAGACCAGCGAAGACAGGCACCGTGTTGAGCTCGGCGACCGGCGAGCCACTGCACGTTGGGCACTTACTCACCGTGTACTTCATTGGTACTCCCTCTTCTTACGTGCGCGCGCCTGCTCGACGCAAGGCGCCGCGCGACGGTTCATCTCCAGAGCTAACGCGACAAAGCCGGCACCGTTAAGTGACTGGTCTGAGGCTCTGAGGCGGGCCGGAGATGCAATAACGCATGCTCATACGTATCCTATGAACTGCTGAGGAAGCTCTCAAGACTAAAAAACTTTTCGATGCGCTTATTGCGAGTAATAGTCCGATATTTTTCCTCCAGTTCGCCTGCCCTTAAATCGACAAGCACTAATCGCTTTTGTGAAATGTCAGTGGTGCCAAATAATAAGCACGCTGCGGAATCCTCTTCAGGCAAACTATAACCGATTACGACTATTTCTCCCGATTCTTGGATAACTTTAAACGCCGCCTGCCAGACAGTCAGCAATTCTGGTACTGCAAATTGTTTTATAAATGAAGGCATAATCCAAAGTCCAAGATGTTTCCCTTGGTATTCAGAAAACTTGGACCCGGAGCCCTCTTGGAGATAACCTGGAAATATCGGTTCCTTATCGTCGTGAAAAAACCGCAACTTTCCGTCCTTTTCCCAATTGAGAGAACCGTGGAGTTTATAAATATGAATCTTTGATTCTGAATTATGGGAGTTTGCTATTTGGGGGAGCCCTTTGAACGTCATTCCATAACCGTCCTTTGGCTTCCAAATCCCCTGTTCATAAAGTGCCCTCTCCACAATCAGGTCGTAATTGAAGGTTATCAGTTTGTCATTTTGAGCTATACGCTGGATGAATGGATCTAGAGCTCCAGTGTTAACATCTGGCTTGATGAGGGCAAGGTAAATGTAGGTCTGAATACACGTTCTTAAGTCGTCCAGGTTTGGCAAATTCGAAAAAAGAGCCCGCTTAGTATAACTTGATTTTGTTCCGTTTTTCTTGACTCTAGCTTTAATCTCTCCTGAAGTATTCAAGTCAATAAACGATATTAGGGCCTCCAGATTTTCTTGGAAATTGCACTCTTCATATGTCTCGTCATTCCTAATGCACGGTTTTTCAAAGAACTCTTTTTCTAAATCATCAAGATAACCCTTAATGCGATTCCCCCATTCGACTCTATTCCTATGCCCCCGCTGCTTTTCTTGATCTCTGATTTGCCAAAACTTTTTACTCAAATCCTTCATGACGGGCAGATCAGAAACTGCCTTCGAGAACCCCGCTCCTAAGATGTAACACCTACTCATAGGTACCTTCGAGGTTATGCGCTCTCTTCGAGCGGTGGATCTTGAGGTTCATAGCCAAGCTGACGCATGAACATTTTCTGGATTCGCCCGATTTGCGTAGTTGGGACAGCCCCAAGTGGAAAGATGACGAGTGGCCAAAGGAGCGCGAGAACGGCGGGGACGTTTTGTTTCGTGACAAAGAGGTAGGCTGCATGCGGGGCATGCTATCCACTTGGGCTTTGCAAGAACTACAGCGAGACTTGCCAGCGGCGGGCTTACGAAGTTGTAGCGAACAAAGAAAGCCCAGAGCAGATTAGCCGCTACTGCCCCAACCAAAACGTAGGTCCAGGGCACGAACACAAGAAGTACCGGCGCGATCGGCTGGGAAATGAATAGAGGCCACCGTCCCCACTCCACCGCACGAAGCCAAGACCAAGCTAGATTCTCCTGATCAGAATGCACGGCAGGGTTCCAGAGCATCGGTGTCTCCCTTCCGAAGGCGCATAACTATTAAATCTATTGCGCCGATTCCCGCAGTCTATTTTATAAAACCACTCTAACCCTTAAGGCTAAAACTTTCCGGGATTTTCGGCGCTTAGCAAAACCTTGTCAAGGCTGTTTTCGGAACAAGACTGGAGCCAGCGGTTGGAGGTCCAGTTTCTCCTCAAAGACATGAGCCAGAAACGACCGTTTAACCTCCAAGTCCTCGATGTAGGGAATTTCTCCAAGGCAGGGGACTGCCGTAAGGGAGAGAAGAGTTTCTCGATTGGTTTCAGCGGCAAGGGAGGGCTGATTGTCCAGACGATTGAAGACATAGCCAAGCACCCGCAGTCCAACGTGGGACGCGTGCTCTAGAGTAAGTAGCAGATGGTTGATTGCTCCAAGGCGATTCGCGGCTACGACAACAAGCGGGAGCTTCAAGAGGCGCGCGAGATCGGCGTAGGTGAAACTTGGCAGGATCGGCACCAGGAGGCCGCCTGCGCCCTCGACCAGAGTTATATCATGGGTGGAACTGATTTCACTGTAAACCTTTTCCAGCAGAGAGATATCGATTTTGACGTTCTCTCGCTCCGCAGCCATGCTGGGAGCAAGGGGATCACGCAGAGGATAAGGGCAAATCCTTTCCAAAGGCTCGGCGCAGCCTGAGGCTTCCTTGAGATAAAAAGCGTCCTGAGGAAAAAGTCGGCCTTCTTTTTCTTCGCAGCCGGTCTCCACCGGTTTCATGACACCGACCTTGTAGCCGGATTCTCTTAATAGCGCCGCTAGGCCGCAAGCGACCAGCGTTTTCCCCACGCCCGTATCGGTCCCGGTGATAAAAATCCCGTGGCCCATGAAACCCCTTCAGTTATGCACGCTAAGATTATTTTTCCGTCACCGCTCGTATCGAATCATAGACCACGTCCACGAGCATCTTAAGTTCCTTATCCGTTATCGTCAGCGGGGGCATGAGCACAATGACGTCCCCGAGAGGGCGGATCATCACGCCTCTTTTGCGGGCTTCGAGAATGACCCGATGTCCAACCCGTCTCTCCGGCGGGTAGACCTTGAGCGTTTCCTTATCCTCCACGAGCTCAATGCCCACCATAAATCCCCACTGGCGGACATCGCCGACGTGAGGCAAAGACAAAAAGTCCTGTTCCAGCCGCTTTATGAGATAGAGTATCCTGGGCCCCATTCTTTCCAGGATCTTCTCCCTTTTGAAAAGCTGGAGACTCGCCAGGGCCACCGCGCAGCCGAGGGGATTCCCCGTGTAGGTGTGGCCGTGGAAGAAGCTCTTAAATTCCCGGTACCCTCCCAGGAAGGCGGAAAAAATCTCTTCGGTAGTCAGAGTTGCGGCCAGGGGGAGATAGCCACCCGTAATACCCTTGGCGAGACAGAGGATATCGGGGCTCACCCCGTCGTGCTCGCAGGCAAACATTTTTCCGGTCCGGCCGAAGCCGGTGGCGACCTCATCCAGGATAAAAAGAATCCGATTCCTGCGGCAAATTCCTTTCAACGCTTTTACATATCCGGGGGGTTGCGACCACATGCCGGCCGCACCTTGCATGAGCGGCTCCATGATCAAAGCCGCGAGGGAATCTTTCTCTTTGGAGAGCGTTTCGTCGGCCTCGTGGACCGCTTTTTGGAGCGCCTCTTCCTCGCTCATCCCTTTAAAACGCCGGAAGAAATGCGGGGGATTGATCCGAATCGCTGGAAAAAGCATGGAGCGATGAAAGCGGTGAAAGGTTTCAGAATATCCGACGCTCATGGAACCGACGGTATCGCCGTGGTAGGCCTCGACCAGAGACGCGAACTTTGTTCGCTTCCCCTGACCCCTCAGTTGCCAGTACTGAACCGCCATCTTGAGGGCGACCTCCACCGCGGTGGCGCCGCTGTCCGAGTAGAAAACCCTCTGGAGCCCCGAGGGAGCGATCCCAATCAGCTTCTCGGCGAGTTCGATCCCGGGCGTGTGGCTCAGACCGAGAAAGGTGGAGTGGGCAATGCGATTCAGTTGCTCCTTTAATGCCCGGTCCAGCTCCTCTCTTCGGTGGCCGAAGAGATTGCACCAGAGAGAAGAGACGCCGTCCAGATACCTCTTTCCCTGAACGTCGATCAGATAATGGCCTTCCCCCCGCTCGATAATGCACGGCTCTTCGGCCATCCATTCCTGCATTTGCGTGAAGGGGTGCCAGAGGTAAGTGTGGTCCAGGCGTTTAAGTTCTTCGTAATCTACTTTCATTCTATCAATGGTCTCCTAACAGCTCTTCAGGAACGACTCTTCCGACCGCGGCCATGGACCCACCCGTTGCCTCGACCTTTGCAGCTACAGTCCGATTTCATCTTTAACTTCCTCAAAGGCCTTCAACGCCCGATGCAAATGTTCATGTGTGTGCGTCGCCATGAGGGTGACTCGAAGACGGGAAGTGCCCGGCGGGACCGTGGGCGGACGGATCCCTTGGGCGAAAACCCCTTTCTGGAGTAAGCGTTCCGAAAAGGCCATGCACTTTTGGGCATCGCCAATGATCAGCGGTTGGATCTGGCTTTGGCTTTCGCCGAGGGAAAAACCCGATCTTCTCAGTCCTTCTTTCAATGCCCGGCTATTGTGCCAAAGGGCGAGGCGTCTCTGCGGCTCCCTCTCGACGAGATCGACGGCGGCCCCGGCCGCCGCCAAGACCGGAGGCGGGAGAGCGGTGGCAAAGATAAAACTGCGGCAGCGATTGATGAGAAGCTCGCGCAGGAGACCGCTCCCCGCCACATAGGCGCCAAAACAGCCGAGCGCCTTTCCCAAAGTCCCCATCTGCACTTGGACCCGCTCTCCCAATCCCAGCTTCGACACCACTCCGGCGCCCTTTGGACCAAAGAGGCCGGTCGCGTGCGCTTCGTCCACCATCACCATCGCACCGTAACGCTCCGCGAGGTTGACGATCTCCGCCAAGGGAGCTTCGTCCCCATCCATGCTGAAGAGAGTTTCGGTAACGATCAATTTCCGCCCTTGGGCCGGCGCTTTTTTCATCTCATCTTCCAGTCGGTTGACATCGCCGTGCGGGTAAATCACCGTTTTCGCCCGCGATAACCGGCATCCGTCGACGATGCTAGCATGGTTCAGCGCATCGCTGAAAATGATATCCCCCTCGTCGGCCAATGAAGAGAGAATACCGATATTGGCCTGGTAGCCGGAATTAAAAACCAGCGCGGCCTCTGTCCCCTTGAGCGCGGTGATTTTTCCTTCCAACTCTTCGTTAAGCGCCAGGTTTCCCGATATTAGGCGCGAAGCGCCGGAGCCACAGCCATAGCGATCAATGGCCTCTTTCGCCGCCTCCCGCAGGGCTGGATGACTGGCAAGACCGAGGTAGTTATTGGAGCATAAATTGAGCACCTCCTGATCGTTCACGATCAGGGTCGGACCTTGAGTCCCTTCCACGCGGCGAAGCGTACGGTAGAGTCCCCGCTGCTTTAAATCTTCCAACTGATCCTGGATGAAAGCCTCGATCATTTCTTTACTAGATTTATTATATGGCTCAGCCGACAGCAACCGAACCCTGATCCGTCGATAAGGGGCGCTTGCAGCGTTGTCGCTTCGGGCTCGCATCCTCACGTACTGCGCTCGTACGCT
>ORMF011041562.1_pt1 | contig 19120 bp, 8 predicted proteins | sample 1779871 | NCBI WGS metagenome assembly ORMF01 (sample SAMEA104232316, study PRJEB22302) | groundwater metagenome | biome: forest; feature: aquifer; material: groundwater | place: USA | collected 2011-08-07 | depth 5.4 m | reverse complement strand
TTGGCCCGTCCTCGAAGATTTCCGCACTTCGACCGCCTGCTTCGGAGAAACCGCTCCACGAGCCAACTGGCGCATGTTCCGGCGGCGCCCGTTGACACACCGCGAAAACACCAAGGGGGAACAATGTAAATAGCCCTATTATCAATTTAGAAAGCCATGACTTTTCGGCCCAACAAGGCGCTGGACCGAATGACGAGGAGCACGGTCACGCGGGTGTTCGAAGTCGGGCGTCCCTGGCGCGCTCCTCGTCATCGGTCAGCTTTGCGATCGGTGCCCCGTCAGCCGCAATCATGCAGACAGTGTTTAACGCAAAGACGCAAAGACGCGAAGGCGCAAAGAGTTTCAGTCGTTTTGAGAACCGCTTCCAGGGTCACTGTTCGGTAATGAGGACAGGGAGATTCATCCCGTTGTCCGTTCGGCCTGCCTGCTTTGCGTCTCTGGGGCTTTGCGCCTTTGCGTTTAAGTGGCATCCGAATACTTGCGGCTGGGTCGTATTTCGACGAATGGAATGGTGGCTCGCGCTGTCCCCAGCGCGCCGCCGCGGCACGACTCCGCAGTTTGAACTTTGACAGCGGGAGCTGAGGATTGATTTTGCTGTCGGATCTGTTTGAATGGCGACGGCACTGAAGAAAACGGAAGTAAATGGACTACACGAGACTATTGCCCCCTTCATGAAGACGAAGACACTGCCGCCGGTGCATCCCGGCGAAATCCTGCTCCACGACTTCATGGAACCGCTCGGCCTCAGCCAGTCCGCGCTGGCCAAGGCCATCGGCGTGACGCCCATTCGCATCAATCACATTGTGCGCGGCCAGCGCGCCATCACGGCGGACACGGCGTTGCGGCTGTCGCGCTACTTCGACACCCGTCCCGGCTGGTGGCTGGATTTGCAGAGCCACTACGATCTGCAGATCGCCGTTGATCAGACCGAGAAAAGCATCGCCCGCACCGTGAGCCGTTGCGCGTTGCTGCCGGTTCGTGAAGCCGTGCCTGCCTGACGCGCCCGCCGACTCCGCAGTTCGAACCTTGACAGCGGGAGCTGCGGATTGATTTTGCTGTCGGACCCGCTCGCGTAGCGAGGGCATTGAACAAAGCGGAAGTCAATGGACTTCACAAAACTATTGCCCCCTTCACTGATTGATTCAGGTCAATGTCGCGCGGTGCTCCGCAGCCCAAACTTGGTTCGCCCGTGGACACGACGAGTTCCAAGCCGCACCATGACGCTCTCACCGCTGCGTCAGATCATGGTCGAGCTTTATCTGGCTGCCAGATGCATCGCGGTCGAGATTCCACCAACCAAGAACAGGAGTGCAGTGATATTCAACTCCGATCCCTCCCGAAACAGTGCTTCGGGTCTTGAACGTCTGGGGCTGTGGATGAAGCCCGAAGGTAGCAACCTCCTCGCTGGCCCGGCCCGGCAGCCTTCTGTTAAAGGCAAGCTGTGCTTCAACTTTGGCTTCCACGCTTTCAGGCCGGTAACCTGGCATCAACCGCAATCCCTCCCATTCGCACCATGAAACCCCGGATACAAATCCACACGCTCGGGTTGGCCCTGCTGCTGTTGCCGGTCGTTTCCACCTTCGCGGCCCCGGCCTACGTGCGGCAGGAACTCTTCGAACAGGTGCAAAGCTTTCAAACCGGCGATAAAGTCCGCTTCCTCTCGACCGGCTCTCTCAATGGAAGCGGCCCGACCCGGTTGTTGAACAATCGCGGCGAGGTAATCTACCTCTACGGCAGCTTGTCGACAAGCCAGCCGGGCCTGTGGCTGCCGAGTCCGAACTACGGCCTGCCCGCGGGCCTCAATGACCTGAAGGCGTTCAGGGCCGTCAACCGCATCGTGGAGGTGTTTGGTGACGATGGAAGATTCGCCACCATCGTCCAGTTGCCCCATGGATTCAACGACCCGCCGGCCAACTGGTATCAGGTCTTTGCGGGTACCGCGGCCGGCGAATCCCTGCTGGCGAAGACACTCACCTACGACCCTTTGTCTCCGCGGGTCGAGGGGAACAGTACTCTGTATCGGCGCCATCTCTTCGCCACGCGCGGCGTCAGCACCGACGGCCTGCCGTTCGGCGAAGCGCAGGTCCAACTGAACTGGGAGGCTCAACCCGATAGTCCCCTCTGGGTGCTATCCAGCGACCCGCGCGACTTTGCGGATTCCGGCTTCTTCCTGGGGGTGCCGCTCGCGGCGCAGGTCTCGCTGATCCCGGGTATCGAAAACGCGCCGGATTGTCCCCCGACCGGTCCAGGATCCCAGCGCTCCACTTTCCTGCGGGCGGCAAGCCCCAACGGCACGGTCGTCACCTTCGCCAACGACCAATGCGGAAACGTCTTCACTGGTGTCACCGCCTTGAATAAGACGCTCGCGGTCATCTCTCGCGGGGGAACGCGCACCATCTCCGTCCGACGCTCCGGCGCGCCCGTCCCCGATCCCGATCCCAATGTCGCTGGGCCCTTCGTGGTGAACGATGCCGGCGTGGTCGCGGGCATCGATGGCAAAGGACTCTGGCTTTCACCCGATGCCGGCCCCTTCACCCGGTCCGGCGTGACCGATGCCACCAGCATCCAGATCGACGCGGCGGGCGACGTCTGGTTTGCCAGCCAGTCGAACATCTCGAAGTGGACGCTCAGTGGGATCTACTCACTGGAACTACCGTGGGCGGCGTGGGGCTACACCGGCGATCCCTACCTCCTGTCTGCCAACAAGGTTGGCCAACTGCTCGTCCTCGGCTCCCAGCCGGGAGGCAAAAGCTATGCCGTGCTGCTTTCGCTAGCGCTCACGGTCGATCTCACCGTCAGCACCGATGACTTGTCCGTTGGCGACCAGTTCATCGCCAACGTCACCGTGCAAAATCCATTCGACATTCCTCTGCATGACGTCTTTCCGTCGGGACCGCTCGACATAGCGGGAGATGGTGAAGTTCAGATCCTCGACGGGCCGACGCCCGTTACTCCGCAGGAACTTGGTCCCCATGGCACGGCGGCGTTCGCGTACCGGTTCGAAGCGGTAAAGGCTGGTTCCGTGGGATTCTCCGCCGTGGTTTCGGCTCGAGACGATTGGGGAAGCGTGCACACGGGAGAGGCCACTTGCCGAATAGCCAACCCAGCCGGCGTCGCAGGCCTAGCCGCGATCTCAGCTCCAAGCGGCGCCAACGCGCCACCCAAATGCCGGAACACGGTCACCATCCATTCAGGTCTTATCGTGACCACGACGGGAGATGAGGACATCACAGACGCGATGATCCTCAAAAAGGACTATGACCTGGAAAAGAGCCGCCCGGGTCTGCAACTCACGCTGCGGGCTGCGATTCGGATTGCCAACGCCACCCAGTCCGGCACGCCAATTCAGATCGGCTTCAATCTGCCTGCGGAAGCCGGTGCCTTGATCCGGCCGCGAACCGCGCTGCCTGTCGCGACCCGTCCTGTGACCATTGCCGGCTCGCCCCAGCCCGGCTATGCGGGCCAACCCGTTGTGCAACTGAGCGGGTTGGAGGCTCCGCCGGGCACGTCAGGGCTGGCGATTGCTGGAGGGAATTCCGTCGTGCGCGGCTTGGTGATCAAGGAGTTCGATGCTGACGGTATTGTTCTGATGAGCGGACCAGGAGACGTCGTCGAAGGCAATTACATCGGCACAAGCCTCACCGGGAACGCCGCGCGTCCCAATGGGGGAGACGGAATCAGAGTACTTGCGAGGGGTTGTACCATCGGCGGGTCGGCGCTGGCCCAACGGAATCTTATCTCCGGGAACGCGGGCAACGGCGTCAGAATTGTCACTGCGGGAGGCGGTAAGGACGCCAGAATGACGCGGGTTTTAGGAAATGACATCGGCATCGTTCAGGGACCAATCAGAGGGAATGGGAGAAATGGCATTTTTGTCCTCGATGCGAACGTGATCATCGGCGGATCGGCACCCGACGAAGGCAACGCTATTTGCGCATCTGGCCAGTATGGGATCCACGTCAAGGCGTACTCTCCTGTGGTCATCCAGGGCAACTTCATCGGCACCGACCGCTCCGAAACAGGAGTGTTTCTTGGCAATGATGGGAGCGGGATCAAGGTTGGAGGCGGCAGTCGCGGTTGCCAGATCGGCGGATTGCAGCCAAACCAAGGGAATGTCATCGTTTCAAGCGGCGAACGATTACGTAGCCTCCGGGGTGCGGATGGAATTGAACTCGTTAGCAGCGACGGTGGACACATTGTCCAAGGCAACTACGTTGGTGTTACTCGATCTGGCGGCGGACCGGACGCTGTTCTCTTCGCTAATTCCGGTTATGGCATTTGGGTAAGCATAGAGACCCTCATTGGAGGGGTGGAGCGTGGAGCGGGGAATATCATCTCGGGCAATGGAATGGACGGCGTCTTGGTCGCCCCATCTGGCCGTGCGACCATTCAAGGAAACTGGATCGGAGTGTTGCCTGACGGAGCACTGCGTAAGAACTTTGGGAACGGCGTTTTCTGTCTTGGTTCACGCGCATCGACCATCGGTGGGCTGACGCCAGGTCAGGGGAACCGGATCGTAGGCAACGGACATTACGGCGTGCGGGTGAAGGAAAGTGCGCCGGTTTCGATTCGCGGCAACTCCATCGTTCTAAATGGCGTAGATGCTGGGATCGTGGACCGCGGCTCAGGGATCAGTCTCGCGGAAGGTGTTGGAGAATCGCACGGTTCTCCTCAAAGCGGCCGATTGCGCAGCCCTCCAACTCTACTCTTGGCGACCACAGAGGCTGGAGAAATCACGATTCAAGGAGAGTTGGAGACCACTCCAGGGACACTCTTTGAGATCGATTGTTTTGCGAATCGGCAACCGGACCCTTCAGGCGTTGGCCAGGGAGAAACGTACCTTGCGTCAAAACGATTCGAGAGTTCCCTAACGGAACAACGAACGAGATTCCAGTACGTGATGAGGAACGCTGTGATCCTCGGTGTCCGGTGGTCGGACTTCGCTGTTCCAACCGGGTGGTTCGTCACCGCCGTCGCCACTCGTTTCGGAACGGGATTGGAAAATAATCCGGTTGGAGACTCCTCTGAGTTTTCGCGCGCACTGACGCTACAGGGCCCTACACTGACACGTTCTGGGGTCAGCGCCGAAGTGCAGAACCAAGCCCCTCCGCCGCTGGGTGGAGCACCGGCACCGCTGGCGCTATCTGCACTCCAGAGCAGGGCTGGCAAGGCGGGCCCGCTGCCACGGACCGGCCTTGAACTCGGCGACGGCAATGGTGACGGCACTCTCGATTCCCAACAGCTCAACGTCTGCTCCTTACCCGGCTTCAGAGGCAAATGGATTACCATTGCCACACCCGATGGCACAGCACTCGAAGATGTTTCTCCCTCCGGCCCGCCGGATTTCGAGTACCTCCCCGCCGGCTACACGTTTCCCGTCGGTTTCGTCAGCTTTTCGGTTACCGGGCTCGCTTTGGGCGGGACCGCCAGTGTCACGAACATTTTCCACGACCCGATAGAGCACGACACGGTTTTCGCCTTCGGTCCGACGCCGGACAACAGGATGCCTCATTGGTATGAGATAATTGCGACGGGATCCGGAGATGAGATACGATTCAACCTGACCGACGGCGGGCGCGGTGATCACGACCTGAAAGCGGACGGTAAAACCACCACAATCCTGGCACCCGCCTACAAGAGTCCGCCGGGGCCACAACTGCGGCTGGTCAGCACGTCTGTAGAGGTCGTTGACTTGCGGGAATTCACCGAAGATTCGACGGATGACTCAGTCGTGACCACGAACCAAGTTCCACTGGTCACCAGCGTCCTGACCTGGCCCGCCGCCGCGACCAACTGGTCCCTGGAATTCGCAGACGCGCTCTCACCCACGAATTTCTGGCGAAATGTCCCCGACAAACCCGTCGAAGTGAATGACCAGAATGTTATCACGAACGTCGCGGCCGGCGGGTCTCGCTTCTACCAGTTGCGAGCGACAAGTTCGGGCGATGCCGGGCTGACACCAGAGCAACTCGCCCAAGGCACCTACTCTTGGACCGGCACCGGCGTTTGGAGCGATTCCGCCAACTGGAACTCCACTTCGCTGGCGGGCGGCGCGCCCTTGACCAATGGTCTCCAGATCATTGATGTCGTGTTCCCCGCGGGCGGCAGTCCGATCACGAGCGTGGTGGATGGCCCCTACGCCGTGCGGAGTCTGGCCATCCCGGTGGGCGCACCCAGCGTTGACCTGCAATCGAGCGGCGCGACGGCCAGCTTGACCTTGGGTGTCGGAGGACTCGTTCAACAAAGCGCAGGCAGCACCACCATCCAGCCCCCGGTGACTTTGGCTGTGGATCAAACCTGGCTCATCGAGGCGGGGACTTTGACAGTCGCGTCGTTGAATCTTGGGTCGCACTCCCTCACGGTGACCGGGGCGGGCCGTTTGATCGTGCAGGATCTGGCTGGCGGCGCAACGAGCCGGTTCACCGCGAGCGGTTCGGGCCAGGTGGAATTGAGCGACGCCGTTCCGGCATCCTCCTTCCGCGGCACGCTCGCGGTCGCGGGCGGGAGCGTCACCTCCAGTCAGGCCGCGTTGAACTTCGCGAGCGCGGTTGAACTCAGCGGCGGCACGCTCAACCTTCCGCTCAATGCGATCCTCAGTTCCACCACCGCCTGGCGGGTCTCGGGCGGTGAAATCGTCGTCAACGGCGCAAGTGGCAATCTTGGCCCGCTGCAATCGAGCGGCGCGGCGGCGCTGCGGTTGGGTTCCGGCACGGGTTCGTTGACCTTCGCCAGCGCCACGTTGGCGAACGCGAACGGCCAGCTCACGGTTTACGACTGGCAGGGTGCCGGAGGAACGGCGGGTACGGGGCGCCGGGTATTCGTTCAAACCGCGCCGGCCGCCGCGTGGCTGACCGAGGTGAACTTCGTCGGCGCGACTTTCGACACGGGCGCCTTGCGCCTGGCGTCGGGCGAAATCGTGCCGATTCCGAAACCGCCGTCGGTGCTGCCGGCCAACGCGCTCGTCCAGTTTCAGGCCTACGGCACGGGGCTGACCAAGACGATCGTCGCGGTGTCGGGCCAGACTTTTTCCCAAGCGATGCGGATCGACACCACGCAGAAACCGGCCCAGGTTTACAACTCGGGCGTGACGCTGCATACGTCGGAAGCGGTCGCGGCCAACGACAATCTCCTGGCCCGGTTCTGGATTCGCCGCGTGGCGCCCGCGAGCGGTTCGGCGCGGGTTCAGTTCAACTTCGAGCTGGCGAGCGGCAGCTTCGACAAGAGCGTCCAGTTTCCGGTCACGTTGAACGACGACCAGTGGCAACTGAAGTCGGTGAAATTCAAGTCCCGCGCGGCGTACTCGGCCGGAGCGGCTGAGGTCAGTTTCTGGGCGGGCTACGGCGTGCAAACGGTCGAGATCGGCGGGTTGGAAGTGTTGAATTCCCGGGGCCCGACCCCGCCGTAGGCCAACCGGTTATGATTCCATCAAGAAAGATCTCCCATGTCTAAATGCCTCCTCCGCTTATTCTGCACGGTAATCGCCCTGTGGATAGTCGCTCACTCCGCCCGGGCCCAAACCTGGATCTTATCCACCAACGCACCGAGTGAATTCTGGGTCAGGTCAGTCACACCAAACTCACGGGTGACGGTTACATGACGCAGGAGAGGTTGCCGAACAGGAACCGGTCGCCCGGCTTGTACCGCGTCAGTCGGCCGTGATGATAGGTTAACGCAAATCAATAAACTCAATCGAATTCCGCCCATGAAAATCTTTTTCGCCCGTCTCTACCTCAGCGCCGCCTTGCTGCTCGGGCTGGTTCCGGCGCATGCCCAATCCCTTTATGTGCACAATGAACTCTTTCGGGAAGGCGCCAGTGCCTCAGGAACCCGCACGGTTGCTGGGCTGAATAACCGCGGTGAGGTCTTTTACCTTTATTCGCCAACCAACAGCCCACCCGGCTCCTCCATTCCCGGTCTCTGGTTGCCAAAGCCGAACTACGGGCTGCCCGCAGGATTCAGCCGCCTGACCAATTTCCTAGCGCTGGCTCGTTCGGCGCTCCCTTGGTTCACTGACGACGGAACGTTCTACACCGTGGTCACCAATGTGGATCAGGGGAACGCAGTTTACCGCGGCTCGGCTTCCGGTGAGTCCATGTTGTGCAGTCAGGTAACTTACGACCCACTTCCTACTATTCGCGTTCCGGAAATCGGCGGCGGCGACTACTACTACGGCCGGCGCATGTTTGTCGTCGATGGCGTAACGGCCTCGGGTCAGCCCTTTGGCTATGTGAATGTCCAACGCTCCATCAATCCCCCCCCGTGGATGGGGTGGATGGGGGGACCTTCCCTTTTTGCAGGGGATATGCTGCTGAACGGGGCGTTCGTCGGGTTCCCGCCCCAGGCGCCGGTCACGGCCATCGGGACGCTGTGCGGTCCGGGCGGGATCCCCACCACTATAACCAGCAGCCCCAACGGAACAATGCTCGTCTTCAACGATATGTGCTGCCCGGACTGGCAGAACGCAAAATCTCCTTACGAGCAGTTGGCGGTCGCGCAGGTCGGTTCCGTCCGGATCATTTCCGCCACCCCCCAACACTTGGGCACCGAGTATCCCGATCCAGAGTACGCGTTCCGGACCTACCCACGGCGGTTGACGGTGAACGATGCCGGGGACGCGGCGGGCGTGGGCGCCGAAGTGGGGAGTCTTTGGCTCTCCCCGCACACGGGCGGCGTGATTCGTGCCGGCCGGACCAACGTCAGCAGCGTGCTGCTGGATTCGGCGGGCACTGTTTGGTTCGTGAGCAACTTCTACCGGGACATCTGGCGTGGTGACCAACAGGATTTGTCCCCCGCCGATACGAACCGTCTCCATCTGCCGTGGATTACCTGGGGTTACACCGGCGTTCCAACGCTCGCGTTTGTCAACAACCGCGGGCAGTTGCTCGTCCACGCGCTGAAGACAAATAACCAGAGCTACGCGGTGCTCCTTTCGCCAAGGTTCACCGTCGCGCTCACCGTCAGCACCAATCACCTGTCCGTGGGCGATTCGTTGACCGTCACCGCCACTGTGACTGCGCTAGGCGATCAGCCGTTGACCGGCATTTCCCCCACCGGACCGCTGGACTGGAGCGGCCGGGGCGCATTTCAACTGCTTTCCGGTCCCACGCCGGCGCCGCCGTGGAGTCTGCAACCCGGAGGACAGATGCAAGCCCAGTGGCAGTGCCAGGCCACGACCAACGGGATCGGCCGCTTCGGTCTTACCCTCCAAGCGCCGCCGTTGCTCTCCTTGCCCGCGAGCAGCGAGTTGGTGCGCATTGTCCCCAACGGCGATTTGCTCATCCAACGCGTCATCGCGCCGCCCGATCCGCCCGATTCCTACGCGGGAGGCGGCATCTATCAAACCGTGCCAAACGACCCGCAGATCAAGACGAATACCGCCCCGCTCAATGAAGACTCCAAATTCCAAGTCCAAATCCAGAATAAAGACAAACAACCGGAGACCTTCACGTTGATCGCCGCCGAGAGCAGCCCGACCAATTGGCTGATGACCTACTTGCTGGGCACTCAGGACGTGACGGCCCAACTGAAATCTCCGGCGGGCGCCACCCTGCCTGCCTTAAGTCCGGGCGCGTCCCTCACCCTCCAGGTCATTATGCGCCCGACCAATGGTGTGGACGGCGCAGTGCAACGCGTGGATCTCACTCTGGGCGTGGCCAGTGACGCGACCCTGTCCCTGGATGCGGTGGAAGCGGTCACGATCCTGGCGAACGAGATCATCGTCAACTCCACCGGCGACCTGCCGGACAAGAACCCGGAAGATTGCTGCTGCGACACAGGAAGAAAACTCGCCGACGGCAAGACGACCGAATGCACTTTGCGCGCGGCCATCGAGTTCGCCAACCGTCGTGCCGGCAAGGACATCATTAAGTTCGAGATACCCAACGATGATCCCAACATCGTGCAGGGAGTGCCTTCGATTAGGCCGCAAACCGCTCTGCCCGACATCACCGGTCAGGTGATCATTGATGGTTGGTCGCAATCGCCATCATCGGCTCGCCCGCCGGTTGAACTCTCAGGGAAGCTCGTCAGGCCAAGGAGGAGCCCGGGCCAGGGCCGTATGCTGTTCGAGGGAGGGGACGGACCGAATGCTGATCGTTTGCTACCGCCAGACCTGGCCAGCGGCCTCCACCTCGTTGCGGCTGGCTGCGAGATTCGCGGATTGGTGATCAACTCGTTTCCCCTCTGCGGGATTCTGGTGGATGGTCCAGAAACCCAGATCCAAGGGAATCTCCTGGGAACTGACGCCAGCGGAAGCGGCTCCGCACCCAGCGGAGAGCTCATCGCGATCTACAAATACAATGAAAGAGACAAAATACCGACGTATTCCTACGGAGGTGGCGGAGCGCAACTGGTCGTGCGGTCCCCTTACAACCTCATCGGTGGCACCGATGCCAAGGCACGAAACGTCATCTCCGGTGGCCCCAATCAGATTGTCCCGAGCGGCAACACGCGGATCGGCTATGTGGGTGCCCCGGGGTTGGTTCTTTTGGGCACGGCCGCTATCGAAAACATCGTCCAAGGGAACATCATTGGACTCGACCAGTCCGCCAGCCATCCTCCCACTGTTCCGCCTGGCTACGCCGAAGCGGACGTCCAAGGCACCGGCCAGTATGCGGGAGTTTGGATTCACAATGGCTCAGGGAACCAGGTCGGTGGCAGTTTGCCTGGCGCCGGCAACGTCATCGCCGGGAATGTTGCGGGGGTGGTAGTCACTGGCGAGTCTGCCACAGGCAACGTCGTGGCCGGCAACCGGATTGGCTGGAGCCAAAACTTCAAGGGCAGCACCGCGGGCGGGGGAATGGGCGTCTCCCTCGAAGGCGGTCGTGACAACACCGTGGGCGGAAACGCTCCGGGAGCAGGTAACGTCATCGGCTCGGCCTTGGGCATTTACATGGGTGGGGGCAGCAATAAGGTTCAAGGCAACTGGTTCGGAGTCAGCCCGGACGGCGCGGTGAAGCTTAACGGCTCCATGGGAGTTCTAGAAACCAGAAGCACTTCACAGATCATTTCCAACGTCTTTGCCAGCCTCGAGAATGTGGGACTGCAGATGCAGTACTCGGATTCCAGCCGCGTCTTCGGCAACAAGATCGTCGGCTGCGGGAAAGATGGCGTCCGCCTTGTCGGTGGTCATGGCGTTCTGATCTCGCACAACTCGATTCTGGGAAACGGCCATGCATCTGGAATGGGCGCGGGAATCCGCCTGGAGGAGGACGTGATCGGGATCACGATCAGTGAGAACAGCATCGATGGCAGCGGGGATCTGGGAATCATCTCCGGCCCTTATGGCGCCAAACCTACCAAAGGCAGCTACCCGGCCCTTTATTACCGACCTCCTCCCTTCCTCTCCAACGGCCAGCTCAAGATCGGTGGTCAGTTCACGGGCCTTTCCGGAGCAACCTATCTCCTCGAGTTCTTTGCCAATGAGCACGCCAATCCTAACGGCTACGGCGAAGGCCGGACCTTCATCGGATCTGCCGCAGTAACCACCAGCCTCACGGGCCACGGCGTCATCGATGTCACGCTGCCCGCCTCGCACGATCCGGGCAACTACGTCACGGCGACCGCCACCGCTCCCGATGGCAGCACCTCGGAGTTCTCGAACGCGGCCTTGATCCAAGATTGCGTGCCGGGCACCAAGGGCCTTTGCCCGGGGCTCGAGCAGCAAGTGCCCAACCTAGGCAGCGGTCAGGGCGCGCGCTCCCTTGCTCCGTCGAGCCTCGTCGCAAGGCCCGCCCTCCCCCAGGTCACGTCCGCCACCGGCGACGGTAACGGCGACGGCATTCAAGATTACCAGCAAGCCAACGTCGCTTCGTTGCCGAGTATCGTCGGGGTTTGGGTGACGCTGGCAGCGCCCTCCGGCACGGTCCTGGAGAACGTCACACCGAGTGGTCTACCTGATTTCACGCAATTGCCTGACGGCGACACGTTCCCCATCGGCTTCCTGAGCTTCGGCATCACGAACCTGCCAACCGGTGGCGTCCTCGTGGTCACCAACTTCCTGCACTTGGACGCGGCGCCGGATTTTTCTTACGCGGCCACCACATTCTTCAACTACGGTCCCACGCCGGACAATCCCACGGCGCACTGGTACCAGTTCAACTTCGACGGCACGACCGGCGCGGAACTGTTTGCCGACCGGATCATCCTGCATTTCCGCGACGGCGTACGTGGCGATGGTGATTTGGTTGCCAACGGCGAGATCGTCACCGTCGGGGCGCCCGCCAACCAGATTCCCTCCGGGCCACCACTCCAGCTTTTGAGCGCGACGGTGAACTGGGTGGACACTGTGGACGTTCAGCTTGACACCAACGGCGCTCCGGTCTCGGTCACGAATCAGAGCGCCAGGGCGAACTGCGTGCTTGCCTGGCCCGCGAGCGCGACGAACTGGACTCTGCATTTCAAGGACGTTCTGCCTTCCTCAGACTTGATTGCGACTAACAGCCTCGTGGCGTTCCTGGACTTCTTCTGGCAGCCGGTGCCCGAATCACCCGCCGTCGTGAACGGCCAGAATGTCGTCACGAATACCGCGATCAGCAGTTCCCGCTTCTACCGGTTGGTGCAGTCCAGTTGGAGTGCCGGGTTGACAGCGGAGGAACTCGCCGAAGGCACCTACTCTTGGACCGGCGCTGGCGCCTGGAGCGATCCCGCCAACTGGGCCTCCACCGCGCTGATTGGCGGCGTGCCCTTGAGCAATCGTCTCCAATCATTGACGTCGTATTCCCCACGGGCGGCAGTCCGATCGCGAGCGTGGTGGATCAAAAAAGAACTTGCCGCCCGTGCGGCCAGGCGGAAACTCGCGAGGTGATCCGGATGGAAAAGCAATTCTCTTTCTCCGGTGGAGCGCCCCAAGAGCAAAGGCCGATCATCAGACGATGGACGTGGAACTGGGTGCTCCTGGCGATTGCCTGGGCGGTGGTTCTCCCCGTGGGTGGGCGGGCCGCGCAAGCCCAGGCCAACGACCAGGTGCCGGGCCGCTGGCACTACCAAGATCAATTTCAGGAGATCGTGGCTGAGTTCAAGTCGGACGGGTCATTCCAGCAGGTCACGAAAACCGCTGTTGGGGCACAGGAGTTCCAGGGCCGCTACGGCCTGAGGGGAGGCGTGCTCCGAATTGAGCCCGAAGGGAATCTGGCCCAGGACATCCAGTGCCAGTTCCCGGACCCAGACACGATGCGCCTCACCTATCCAGGCGGGCAAACCATCCTGGCCCGGCGCCTGAAGCCCGCGGTGAAGAGCTCGGACATTCCGCCAACGACGAAACCGGCTCAGGAAGCTCCGGCCGTCGCCCAAGCCCCTTCCGCCGCCGCCTCGGGCCCGCGCCGGCCCGCGCGGCTGCTGATGAACCGGGTCGAGGAGCCCAACGAAAAAGCGTTTACGGTGCTCGTGCCTCAAGGCTGGAAGACCGCCGGCGGAATCTTCAATGTCAACCCGCTGGAACGAAACGGACCGGGCAACTCCATCTCGCCCAAATGCGATTTCAGTGTGCAGAGAGATGCGTCCGGTAGCATCATGGTGCGGTGGCTGCCGAGTTGGAACTACGCGGACCTGAGCCGATCCCCCATGGGCTATGGCCTCTTCCAACCCGGTCAACAATATCAAGGCATGCTGGTCCGGCCCCTGGTCGGGCCCAGACAGTTCTTGACCGAACTGCTGCTCAAGGAACACCCCGGTGCCCAGGACCTTCGCATCGTGGCCGAAGACGCCCTCACCGAGGTCTCCACTGCGTTCGCGAAACAGGCGGAACGGCTCAACCAGAGTTTGCAGCAACTTGGTCTGGAGCCCATGCGCTTTGAATCCCTGGCGTTGCTCGTCGAGTACACTCAAGCCGGCCAGCGTTACCGCGAAAGCGTGCGGACCACCATCGCCGACAATCGGTCCGGGGCCTTCCAATGGTCCAACGACAGCACGCTCTTGTTTCGCGCTCCCGCCGCCGAGTTCGAATCCTGGAAGCCAATCCTCGACAGCATCCAAGCCTCCCTCAAAGTCAGCCCGCAGTGGATGGCCGCGGTTCTCCGAGCCGGGGGCGAGCGCGCGAAAGCGGCTTTGGAAACGCAGCAGTACCTCAACAAAGTCGCCAATGAAATCGTCGAGAACCGTCGGAAAACCAATGCCGAAATCCGCCACGAACAGTGGCTCCTGATCTCGGGCCAGGAGGAATACAAGAATCCGTTCACGGGCGAAGTCGAGCGCGACACCTCGGCATACCGCTACCGCTGGGAGAGCAACCAGGGAGGAGTGATCCTTTCGGACGAGAACAGTTTCGACCCCAACCGCTACGAAGAGTACAACACCCGGGAGTGGAAGCGGTCCGAAATCTGGGACCGAAAGAACTGAAGGGCTCACCTCTCCGTAGCCGCGGACGTAAGTCGGCGCACGCTTGCAGGGCGAGGCCAAGAAGTTTGCGCCGACTGCCGTCGGCGGCCACGGCTTCCATGAACCGAGAGAGACCAGTTGGAACCACGAAAGGCACGAAAGACACGAAAAAGGAGGAGCTTGCAGCCCCGCGGTCATTCACTCAGCGGGAGATCTGCACTGCCGGCCCGTCCGCCTCTGCGTTCGTGTGTTTCGTACTACTATGCCGCAGAGTTTTCTCAGGCCGCGGAAATTCTGTGGCGCATCCATCAACCGCAGAGACGCGAAGTCTCGCAGAGGTCCCGGGGCGATGATCTCTGCGCCCCTTCGCGTCTCTGCGGTGAAGAAGACCTTTCCTTTGGGTGCGGCTCCGCCGCGCTAGCTATTTCGTGGTCTGGATTGCCGGATCTAAGATGAAAACCAGATTTGCACGCAGACAGTTCTTGAAGACCTGCGCTGCTCGTTTGAGCGTGCGCAACGAATCCGGGTCAGTGGCCGCTACACGGTTGACCGTGTGAGTGTGGCGCGGAAGACGGGGCCAGAGGAGAGTCCCACGCAGATTCAGGACGGAACGCTGATTGGATTGGTTGGGCGACAGAGTAATCTGCGTTCCGGCCTGAATCGGTGTGGTTTCTCTCGCCGTGACTTTCAGCCTACGCTCCGCCCCGCGGCGGCAGGCGGCGGCGGCTTTCTTCCAGCCACTTCACCTGGTTGGGATAGAGATGTTCGAGGTTGATCTTGCCGCTGGCGCGCCGGGCGTCGTCGAACTTCTGCTGAGCGACGCAGGCATCGAAGAGGCCGAGGTGGTAGAGTGACGCGTGGGCCGGGACGAGTTTGTCGAGGTCCACGGTCTTGAGCAGGGCCTCGGCTTCGCGGGCGCGCTGGTTGAGCAGGAGGGCGAAGGCATGGTTGATCGCCGCGGCGAGGGAGCGTGGATCGCGGGCGCGGAGCTGGACGGTGAGCTTGATGATCTCGTCGGGCCGCAGGCGGTGAATGAGCAGCGTGGCGGCGTAGTTGTTCATGGTGGCCACGTCGGTGGGGCGCAGCTTGTAGGCCTGGGTAACGGACGAGAGCATGAGGTCGGTGTCCTTCAACTCGTTGGCCGCGGCGAACAGGAAGTTCCAGTAAGTGAAGTCGCCCTCGGCTCCCGGCCCGAGCTTGAGCAACACGTCGCGCGCCGCGGCCGGATCGCCGAGGCGCAGGAGATTTCTCGCGGTGGTCAGGCCGAGGGCGCGGTTCTCGAAGCGCGCGCCGGCGACTTTTTGGAAAGCCGCTTCGGCATTCTCCTTCCGGTCCAGCGCCAGCTCGGCTCGGCCTTCGAGGTAGAAACTGAAGCCGGCCAGCCGGTCGCGCACGGCGTCTTCGCGGCGGATGCGCAGGGCCAGCTCGCGCAGTTCCTCCCACTTCTTGGCTTCCATGAGCAATTGCGCGTAGGTGACCCACACACGGTCGGCGTAAGCGAACTTCGGAGCATACCGCTCCAAAAATTCCAGCGCGTAGTCGCGCAAGCCCAGCGCGACATACGTCTGGGCCAGTTGCACGGTCTCGGCCGGGGCGCTGGGCGGGTGGGGATAGGCCTGGGCCAGCTTCACGGCGTCTTCCTTGCGGCCCGTGGCCGCGAGCAACCGCCAGAAGCCGACGTGGTCGAGGAGCGAATCATCCTGATGTTCCGCGAGCCGCAGGAGTGCATCCTCATAGAGAGTGGCGTCGGTGCGCCGTGCGGCCACGATAAGCAGGAGCCGGTTCGCCAGCGTCCGGCGGGCGGGATCGCTCAGGACGCTGTCAAGGCGCCGTTTGCCTTCCGCTTGCGTGCCCACGGGTCCCGCGCCGGCCAGGTAAGCCGCGTGGTAGAGGGGCAGTTCCGCATCCGCGCTCGGCCGTTGGCCGGTTGCCTCCCAACGGCGCCCAAACTCGTCCATCTGCCCCAGATGAAACAGCGATTTGAGATAGACGGTCTCCAACGCGGGGCTGAGGTTGTCTTTGCGTCCGTCCAGGAGATCGAGCACGAACTCGTAGAACCGGTTCTTCTCGAAGACGCGCGCGGCGAGTTCGAGGTCCACGGTATTGGTGCCCGTCAGGCGGAGCAGCCACAGGGCTTGTTGGATGGCCGGGCCGGCGGCTTTGCCGGGGCGGTCCAGGTGCAGGAAGTTCTCCAGCGTGCCGCGCGCGAGGTTGGGATTGCCTGGGTTGTTGGCGAAGGCCGATTGCCAGGCGTACGCGGCGTCTTCGTAGCGCCCGGCGGCCATCGCTTTGCGGGCCGTGCGTTTGAGGGACCAAGCTTGCGCGAAGTCCAGCCCGCTCACCTTGACCACCGGCAGGAAAGCCGGCGGCGAAGTCACCCACATCTTCGGCAGGAACAGAGCGAGGAAGATCACGCCGAGCACGCCGCACAGCACGATGACGCGGAACCAGAACTCGTAAAGCATTTGCCGGAGCAGGGGGAACCGCTCCAGTTTGACAGCCAACTCGTCTTTGTTCAGCCATTTCACGGCGAGGCATCGTAAGCGGAGCAGGCGTGAAGACAAGGGAGGAGTGGCGCCGCTGGGCGGTGGGCTGGGCGTGGGGTGAATGAGCAGAGGAATTGCAAATTGCAAATTGGAAATTTTCAATTTCCAATTTGCAGTCGCTGTCGGAGGCCACAGATCGGCGAGAGACAGTGCTGCGACGTCAGTCCTCGCCCGCCTCGCTCACAGCCCGCGCTCTTCGAGGCCGAGTTCGTCCAGGCCCAGGTAATGGCCCAACTCGTGCAGATAGGTCACGCGCACTTCCTCTTTGAAAATCTCTTCGTCCTCGCCGGCTTCGTCCCAGAGGTTCTCGAGGAAAAGGACGATGTGCGGCGCCAACTCACCGGACACCGGCTCGCGCTCGGCCAGCGGCACGCCGACGAACAGCCCCAGCGTGTCCGGTGCGACGTCGGTCCGCCGCCAATGCCGATCGGGCCAAGACTCGTAGGCGACGGGCAAATCCTTGGCGCGGGAGCGCAATTCCTCCGGCAGGGCATCCAGGGTGGATTGCACCTCAGCCTGCGCGAGGGCCAGCAGTCCGGCCCATCGGTGTTCGCGGCGGCAGGAGTGCATCGGTCGAAGGCGGGGGGGGGAGGTCCGGCACGGTGCCAAGCTGGCAGAGCGGGGCGCCGCGCTCGCGGACTACGCTCGCGGCAGTTTCTTCGACTTGAGGAATTGTTCGAGTGTCTTTGGGTTGCGCTCGAAGAACTCCGCCAGGTCGGCCAGCACCTGGACCGTGGCCGGGCTGAGGTGGTGCTCGATCCCTTCGATGTCCTTCTTCTGCGTTTCGGGGTCGATGCCGAAGAGCGAGAAGAACCGCGAAAGCGTGCCGTGCCGCTCCTGGATGTTACGGGCGACGGCGCGGCCTTTGTCGGTGAGCATCAGGCCGCGGTACTTTTCGTACTTCAGAAAGCCCAGTTCGCCGAGCTTCTGGACCATGCTGGTGACAGAGGCTTGCTTGACCTGGAGTGACGAGGCGATATCGACGACCCGGGCATAGCCTTTCTCTTCGATCAATTCCTGGATGCGCTCCAGGTAATCTTCGGCGCTTTGACTTGGCATCGGCGGCATAAATCGGACGCGCCCACTAGACCACGCGGTGCCCTGCCAACGCAAGCCCGGCGTCAGCGAGCAGGCCGGCTTCAAGGGACGGAGCGAAGCGCAAGGCTCAGTCCACAACCCAAGGACTGGCCAACGACATCTGAGCCTGTCTGAAAAACGCCCCGGCCCCTCGTCCTCGTCCTCGTGCTCGGAAGACTCCTGAGAAATCGAGGACGAGGACGACGGACGAGGACGAGCACGAAGCGGAGCCTGCACTCTCAGGTAGGCTCTCAGGATTCCCGGCTATTTCCCGCTTCGCGGTCGGAACAGTCACTCCATGTGCAAGCTCCGGCTTGGCCGGCGGTCGCTGACTCGATCTGCATGCCTGTGACTCTGACGGTGGACTCGTTGAAAGAGCGAAAGCGGTCAACACGTGGGATTCGGAGATCGGGAAGTCTCCTTCCGGCGTGGCGTTGGCCAGCCGAGGAACAAAACGAAAGCGCGGACCCCTTGCGAGTTCCGCGCTCGTGGAAAACCGGCTTTCGACCGGCGCTTAATAGCGCTCGCGGCGACCACCCCCACGACCCCCGCCACCGCCGTATCCGCCGCCGCCGCCGCCGCGCGGCGCGCGTTCTTCACGCGGGCGCGCCTCGTTGACCGTCAGCGCGCGGCCATGCACTTGCTTGCCGTTCAGCCCGCCGACGGCGGCCTCCGCAGCCTCATGGGTTTCCATGACGACGAAGCCGAAGCCGCGCGAGCGGCCGGTCGAACGGTCCTGGATGAGTTCCGCGCTGACGACGGTGCCAAAAGCGGCGAACGCGTCTTGGAGATCGTTCTCAGTGGTATCGTAGGAAAGGTTTCCCACATACAGTTTGGTGTTCATTGATGACTTTCTAAGTTAAGACTGACTGCACTTTCCTGACCGTTCCCGACTGCCGGGTTTCAAATCATCACTGAACCGCGTTCACCTGACGATCTACCAAGTCTCGGACTAGGCAAGTTAGCCAACTGAGGCGGGACTCTGCCAAACTGCCGCCTGGATGCAAGTGTTAATTGAAACTTTTTGGCGCACGCGGTGCAACCCCAAGTTGTCGGTCGCCAGGGGAGTGGAACGCCGGATTCATCCGGCAGGGCGGTGGTCAACCGAGGCTGCTGCCGGATGAATCCGGCGTTCCTGTTCACCGGCGGGACGGGGCCGGCACCGACAACTTGAGGATGCACGG
>ORMF010548725.1_pt1 | contig 19122 bp, 22 predicted proteins | sample 1779871 | NCBI WGS metagenome assembly ORMF01 (sample SAMEA104232316, study PRJEB22302) | groundwater metagenome | biome: forest; feature: aquifer; material: groundwater | place: USA | collected 2011-08-07 | depth 5.4 m | reverse complement strand
TCGCGCGCCGCCGCCCCGATTTGCGCCTGCTGAGCGCGGTGAACGGAACTCTGGGCATCGAGCTTGCGCGCGCCGCCCGGCCGGATGTCATCCTGATGGACATCAATCTGCACGGCATGAGCGGCACTGAGGCCATGAAGATCCTGCGCAAAGACCCGGCAACGGCGCATATCCCGGTCGTTGCCCTCAGCGCTAATGCGATTCCCCACGACATCGAGCGCGGCCTGGAGGCGGGATTTTTCCGCTATCTCACCAAGCCGATCAAGGTCAACGAGTTCATGGAGGCGCTGGATGTGGCGCTGGAATACGCAGAAACGGGGGTTGGTCAGGGTAAATAATGCAGGCCGGTGCCGGCATCATTCCGAAATCACCTTCGCGCATATGTTCCGCGGCTTCTCTGATGGTTGCAGCGCCACGACTGGTGGAAAGCGCGTCCAATTGATTCTGTAGACAGGAGGGATATCATGCCGCTCAGAAAAGGATCCAGCCAGTCGGTCGTCGGCAGCAATATCAAGACACTGGTGGATGACTGGAAGAAGGATGGATCGATTGGCACCAGCCATCCGCCGACAAGAAAAAAAGCGATCAAGCAGGCCGTTGCCATCGCATTGGCCAAGGCTGGCAAAAGCCGCAATACGCAGCCGCGCAGGCGCAACGCCAGCTGAGTCTGAGTTCATCCCATCCTGTCGGTGTCGAATTCGTACTCAAGCGGCGACTGGGGTCTGAAATAGGCCGCAGAAGTTGATCATTCATGTCATTCGCACCAACAAGATCCCGTTCATCCAAAGCCGGGCCAGTTGGCCGCTCGTCCTCACTTCCTTAATCAACGTCGCGGCCGGCGCCTGGCTGACGGTTTCGCCGCTGGCGAACACGCTCGGGTTCGTCCTGCTCCCGCCGCGGTACTGGCTGTTTCTGGCCATCATGCTGCTGGGCTATAACTGCCGCCTCCGCCGGGGCAAAGTCTGGTCGCCAAGCGAGGCCGGGATGCGTTATTCTTACGCGGCATGAAGAAACGCGTCCTGATTATTTCGGCGAGCGCGGGCACGGGGCACGTGCGCTGCGGAGAGGCTTTGGAAAAGGCGTTCGCGGCCGATCCGCGCACGGCGGAAGTCATCCACGAAGACGCGTTGAAATACACGAACAAGCTCTTCCGCGACTTCTACTCGACCCTTTACGCGAAGCTCGTCCGCAGTGCCCCGCAACTCCTCGGCTTTGCTTATCGGGCCACCGATGAGCCGTGGAAGAACGAAGCCGTGCGGCTGCAATTCGACCGGCTCAACACGCGGCCGCTCGTGAAATTCATCCAGAATTTTGACCCGCAAATTACTGTCTGCACTCATTTCCTTCCGGCGGGGATCATTTCGCATCTGATCGAAAAGGAGGAACTACGCGCGCACCTGTCGATCGTGGTGACTGATATGGATTGCCACGCGATGTGGCTCTCGCGCTCGTTCCACCGTTACTTCGTGGCGATCGACGAAACGAAGGCGCACCTCGAGGCGCTCGGCTTGCCGAGCGAACGAATCAGCGTGACCGGCATTCCGATCGATCCGGTCTTCGCGCAGCCAATCGACCGCGCGCGAACGCGGATGGCCTTCGGACTCGATCCGGAAAAGAGCACGCTGCTGCTCTCTGCGGGCGCGCTCGGAGTCGGGCCGACGGAGGTGGTGGTGCGGCGGCTGACGGTGCTGCATCACGCGACGCAGACGGTCGTGATTTGCGGGAAGAGCGAGGAATTGCGCGAGCGGATCACATCCATCGTCGGGGCGAATAATCCCGCGTTTCGCATTCTCGGCTACACCACGCGGATGCACGAGCTGATGCGCATCAGCGATCTTTTCATCGGCAAGCCTGGCGGACTCACCACGAGCGAAGCAATGGCGTGCGGGCTGCCGATGGCGATCGTTTCGCCGATTCCCGGCCAGGAGGAGCGCAACAGCGATCATCTGCTGGAGGAAGGGGCGGCGATCAAGTGCAACGAGATGACGACGATTCCGTTCAAGATCGACCGGCTCCTCGACGACCCGCAGCGTCTTGCGCGAATGGCGGCGCAGGCGCTCGCGCTCGGCCGGCCGCATGCGGCGCACGAGGTCGTCCAGACGCTGCTCGAAGACGATCTTCCGCCGCTTATTCTCCGCGAGGAACAGCGCGAGGCGATGGCGCAAGCCGCCGCCCGCGAATGAGTTTGGAGGCGAATGCGCGACCACGGAGGCTCCTCCGTCGCCCGTCATTTAACGATGCAACAACCACAATAGTCAATCTATCAAAGCGAACTTACAGCAACATTCGGACTTGACCCCACGGAGGAATGACCGTCAAGGAAGTATGTATCTCTGGTCCTGAGCAATCTCAAAGGCGCCCCCGCTTAGGTCGCCAGCAACTAGCGCCATTGCAATCCGCTTTGAGCAATGAGGACACTTTATGAAATTTCCCTCTTTGTCATTATCTATTGGAGGGCTATCTGTCGTCTTTACCCATATTCCATCCGACTCTTGGAGACTTAGCCTATAGAGCACTTCTTTACAGCAAGGACAGAGAACTCCTTTGATGTTCCCAATTCCCATGTTCTTCTTCCCAAAAGGAAAGGACAGCCTACGATTAGGATTCTTGTTGGAGCTTCTTGCAAAACTCTCCGCCTGAGCGGGATTAACCGCCGAATATTACACAACGCTCACGCTCTGCCGCTTTTACATGCGGTATACGCGGCCGCCTTCTACGCGAACCCTATCGCCGGTGCGCATATCACTGATGTCGTCCTGGCGTATGGTCTCGGTGGCGCCGTTTTCAAAGCGCACGGTAACCCGGAAAGTTTCATTGGCTCCGCGCGTCCGTTGCTGGACCTGGTTTCCCGCGACGGCTCCGCCGACGCCGCCGAGGATGGTTGCGGCCGTCTGGCCGCTGCCGCCGCCAATCTGGTGGCCGATCAGGCCGCCGGCGATGCCGCCGATAATGGTTCCGGCGATATTGTTGCTGTCACCCTTCTTGATGATCTCAATCCGGTCCACCACTCCCTGACGGTATGCAGGCGAATCGTACGGGCGCGACTGCGGTTCCGCACAGCCGGCCAGTAAAATTGCAATGGCGACGAACGCCGTTCCTATTAAACGAATGCTTTTCATTTTGAACTCCTCTGGTCAAAAAAATGTGCCTCGCCGGCCACCCGGAATAACGATGGGATGGAGCATGAAACTACGCGTCCGCTGCGTTGGGCGCTTTGGATTATTCCGGTCACGCGGCCGGGCGCATCTGCGCTTTGCCGGTTTCCCTGAGCCAGTCCCACGCGGCGTCCTCGCGCGCGAGGTCGAAGTGCTGCACCTGCGCGTGGACGAAATGGCTTGCAATGTTCGGCATGATATTCGCGAAAGCGCCGTCCGCGACGACCGCAATTTTCTCGATTCTCTGATGATGCGCCTTGACGAACCTCAGGTGAGCAAGCAGCGCGCCGAAGTCTTTCCAGCCGGGAAACGATTTTGCGCGTATCAATACCCCGCGCAGCGTCCCATGTCGCTCCAGATAAGCATCGACGTGGCTCGCCAGCGTCGTGAAGTCTGCCGCTTCAAGCGGCCCTTCGGGATGTAGCACCAGTATCTCGTCGTCCTGTCGCAGTTCGTGGTTGAGCATTGGACATCCTCCTATTAGGTAATGGCGCGAATATCCCTCGTGCGGTAAACACGCACCGGCGCGTCTGCAACCGTGTGCGTACTGATTGGATTCTCGATACGGTCGAGGGTTCCAACTATGTTCAGAAGATTGCCCTTTCCGGAAGGGCGGGTCTGTGCGTTGCCGCACTCAGGGTGTTTTGTTTTGCTGCTCCCGCTGAGCGGCTGGCGAACGCGACTGTGCCCCTCGTCCCGACACTTCCAGACTTGCGCCGGCGGACACGCCCATTCACAGGATCGCAGACTGCCGAAGGCGGCGCGCAGCCACGCTGGAGCCCGCAGGGCGAGCATGGCGGGCGTCCCTTGATGGGGCAAGATCGGCGGTTGTTGCTACGCGATCTGCCGGGGGCGACGGGCAAATCCACTCTACGGCCTGCAGGACACGGGTGGCAAAGCGGTGGGCCACATCGTGCTGTTCGTCCGGCGGGAATTCAAGGAAGCCGTCGGGTGGACGATTTCCTAGTAGCGGTACACCCGATCGCCTTCGATGCGAACTCTGTCGCCGGTACGCAAATCGGTGATGTCCTCCTGTGTCACGGCCTGATAGGCACCGTTGTCCAGGCGCACTGTTACGCGGAAAGTCTCGTTAGCGCCGCGCGATACCGACAGGGTAACTTGGCTGCGATACATTGTGGGACTGTGGCTCAGGGCCCGCACAGCCGGCCAGTAAAATTGCGGCGGCGATCACCGCCGTCCCGATCAAGCGAATGTTTTTCATTTGAGCGCCTTACAGGTAGGAATGATGTTTCGCCGGCAATGCGCAGTCTCGTGCGGTGTCTGTGGCGACATCCCAGAAGATGACCAGCCAACGGTCGTATCCGCGATTTCGATTACGCGGCCGCGCGCGTCCGCGCGCGGCGATCCGGCTTAAGCCAATTCCACGCGGCCTCCTCGTGCGCAAAGTCGAAGTGTTGCACCTGCGCATGGATGAAATGGCTTGCGATTGGCGGCATGATTGTCGCGAAACCGCCGTCCGCGGCGACCGCAACTTTCTCGATTCTCTGATGATGATGCTTGACGAACTTCAGGTGGGCGAGCAGCGCGCCGAAATCCTTCCAGCCGGGAAACGCTTTTGCGTGTATCAATACTCCGCGCAGCGTCCCATGTTGCTCCAGACAAGCATCTACGTGGCTCGCCAGCGTCGTGAAGTCTGCCGCTTCAAGCGGCCCTCGGGTTTTCTCACAAGTATCCCTTCGTCTCTACGCAAATCGTGGTTGAGCATTGGATATCCTCCATCATGTCATCTCCGGCTCGATCAAAGCCTAGCGGGTTATCTGTGAGCGGCGATTTTAATGTTGTTTTCGACAGTGACGACGCCTTCCACGCCGCGCGCAATCGAAACGGCCTTGTCCGCTTCTTCCTGCGTTTTGGCGGTGCCGCTCAGCGTCACGATGCCATTTTTATCTGTATCGACTTTAGTACGCGCCGCGCTGGCCAGCTTCTCCCCGGCCAGTTTGGCCTTTATTTTGGTGGTTATTACCGAGTCCTTGACAAACGCTTTGGGGGACGAACGGTCGCTATCCATAATCTGTCCTTTCTGATGGGTTTATTCATGCCAATAAAACTATCGCCGGCCTGGTCAGCCAGTAACCATAGCAACGCAATGAGCGTGCCATTCGGGGATTACGCGTTTTAATCCAACCGCTTAGTCGAAAAACTCGCGTGCGTCAGCGTCCTGAAAGTGTCGCCGGATTGCGACGCTTTATGCATCGCGAATCGTCAAGTGATTGATTTTACGAAGAGGAGTAAGTCGTCACGAGGCGACAATCGCAATACATGGAGTTGGCGAACCAACCGCCAGGCCCTGCGCGGTTCGTGCATCACTTGCGCAGCCAGCTGTCGGAGTAACCGGAGTCGGAGTGATCGGAGCGGGGAACCACAAGTTCTCGAATTGCCAAAATAAATATTGACTTATGGGATCAAGGTAAGCCAGTGTTGACTTATGGGATCAAGGTAAGCCAGTGAAATCCATCCATTATTATTAAACTATCTCCAAATGCTGTGGGACAAAACTCTAAAAGAATGAATGCCGGTTTAACCCGCACTTTGTGCCCGGCAGGAGATTCCTTTGTTCGATCCATTCCGGCATTCGGCCCGGATTGGTGTTTTTTCTTCGACATTGACGGTACGCTGGTGAATTTTGCTGAGCGCCCGGACACAGTGCACATAGACGCCGCGCTGCGTACGATATTGCGTCGGTTGGTAGAGGCCACTGGCGGCGCAGTTGCCCTGATCAGCGGGCGGCCGATTGCAGATGTCGACCGCTTATTCTCGCCGCTCCGGTTGCCGGTGGCAGGCCAGCACGGGCTGGAGCGGCGCGATAGTGCAGGCAATGTCTATCTTCATGCTCCACCGGTAGAGCGCCTGCATGATGCCGCAGCGAGACTGGAAAAACTGGTCGCGCAGTATCCGGAGTTGGTATTCGAGAACAAGGGGGCAACGCTTGCGCTGCATTACCGGCGCGCACCGAGCCTTGCGCCGTATGTAGATCATATCATGCGTGAATTGCTCTCTGAACTCGGAGGGGGATTCGAATTGCTGGCCGGCAAAATGGTGCTTGAAATCAAGCCTGGCGGCCGCGATAAGGGTACCGCAATCGCCGAATTCGTGAAAGAGAAACCGTTTCACGGCCGCGTGCCGATTTTCATCGGCGACGACTTGACAGATGAATACGGTTTTGCATTGGTGAACAGCCTGTGTGGTCACGCGGTAAAAGTAGGAACCGGCACATCGGTTGCACGCTGGCGCCTTGCGGACGCCAAGGCCGTACGCGCTTTGCTTATGGCTTACATTGAGCACTATTCGCCCGCACGCATTTCGGGACCGACGTGACCAGCCTGCACGATCTGGCGCTGATTGGCAATTCCAGTGTCGCTGCACTGGTTAACGGCATGGGAGAGATCGTATGGGCATGTCTGCCACGCTTCGATTCCGATGCCGTGTTTTGCTCGTTACTCAAAGAGCGCTCGAGTGAGGAAGACTATGGATTTTCGGTAGTCGAGTTGGCCGATTTCACTCGTTCCGAGCAGCACTACGTCGCCAATACCGCCATTCTGATCACCCGGCTATACGATCAACACGGCGGCGCGATCGAGATCACGGATTTTGCGCCGCGCTTTCACCAATTTGGCCGCTTGTTTTACCCGACCATGCTGATCCGTCGCATCCGGCGCCTCACCGGCAGTCCACGCATCCGCGTCCGTGTGCGCCCAGCGTATGGTTACGGAGCGCGGCGCCCGCGCACGACCTCCGGCAGCAATCACGTGCGCTATATAACGCCCGAGTTCGTGCTGCGCGTAACCACCGATTGCTCAATTACGGCGATCATCGAAGAAATACCGTTTGTTCTTCAGGACACCATATCATTGATATTGGGCCCGGACGAGACCGTAACCGAATCAGTTCCGGAAACGGCGCGGCGTTTCCTTGATGAGACAGCGACGTACTGGCGCGAATGGGTGCGCGCTCTAGGTATCTCGTTCGAATGGCAGGAGGAAATCATCCGCGCTGTCATCACGATCAAACTCAATGCCTACGACGACACCGGAGCGATCATCGCTGCCGTCACCACGTCGATTCCGGAAGCATCGGGCGGCAACCGTAACTGGGACTACCGTTATTGCTGGTTGCGCGACGCGTATTTCGTGGTTAACGCGCTCAACCGGATGAGTGCAACGCGCACCATGGAGCGTTACCTTGCTTACATTATCAATCTGACGGGTGCAAGTGCCAACCGCCGATTGCAGCCCGTTTACCAGATCAGCGGGCGCGCCGACATTGAAGAACGCAAAGCGCCGTCCTTGCCGGGTTATCGCGGCATGGGCCCGGTGCGTGTGGGGAACCTGGCTTACCGACAGGTGCAGAACGACGTTTATGGTTCTGCCATCCTGGCAGTGACGCATGCCTTTTTCGACAAACGGCTGGTGCGTCCGGGCGACGCCATGTTGTTCCGCCATCTGGAAGGCATAGGTGAACAGGCGGTGCTCTCGTACGACCAGCCGGATGCCAGCTTGTGGGAGTTGCGCGGTGCGCTCAGAGTGCACACATTCTCCAGCGTCATGTGCTGGGTTGCATGCGACCGGCTGGCGAAGATCGCGGTCCGGATCGGGATGGGCGAACGATCCGCCTATTGGCGCCGGCACTCGGAACGGATTCATCGTGCGATATGCGAGCGGGCATGGAATAAGAGCCGCGCAAGCTTTGCCGCCACTTTCGAGGGCGAAACGTTAGATGCGAGTCTGCTGCTAATGCACGAACTCGGTTTTCTCAAGGCGGATGATCCGCGTTATCTGGGAACCGTGGCAGCGGTTGAGCGGGAGCTGCGGCACGGCGATTTTGTATTTCGCTACAGCGAGGCCGACGATTTCGGCGTGCCTGACAACGCATTTCTGGTGTGTACGTTCTGGTATATCGATGCGCTGGCATCGACGGGACGCCGCGAGGAGGCGCGCGCGCTGTTTGAAAAGCTACTCGCATGCCGCAATCACCATGGCCTGCTTTCCGAGCATATCGATCCGCACACGCGCGAGCTGTGGGGCAATTTTCCGCAGACTTACAGCATGGTCGGGCTCATCAATTCCGGCATGCGGCTGTCGATACCCTGGGATCAGGCATTCTGATGCGCATCGGAATTGATCTCGGCGGAACCAAGGTCGAGATCGCCGCTTTTGACGACAACGGGAATGAGATGCACCGGCGGCGTGAGCCGACGCCGAAGACTGACTACGCATGCGCCATCGATTTCATTGCCGAACTCGTGCGCGCCGCCGAGCATAACATCGGGACGACATGCACGGTGGGCGTCGGCATTCCCGGCACCATCCGCGCTCCGGGCGTATACGGACCGCGTGCGGACGCGTCTGGCGCGGGCGGCTCACGGTGATACCAGCGGCGTGCGGGGAGCCGCTTGGTTATGGTGAGAAGGCGGTCTACTCGATACGAGGCCAGCAGAGTACCGTCATACAGCGTGGTCTGCGGGATAAATCGGAGGTAAAGCGAATTGAACTTCACTCCACGCCTATCCGGTTTGCACACCGACCCACTACCTATAGCGGGTTGGCGGTAGAAGAGCGTGTGCGATGATCCCATTGGCCATCGTACAAGCCGCGATAAGTGGGCCCAGCCACATTCATACCGATGCCCAAGGCGGTAGCGAAGGCGGTCATTGGGTAAAAGCGGCGATTGAAGCGGAATACGAACTCATTCAGATACGCCGGCAAGTGCTGCTGACTCACGCCGTGGTGTGTTCCCAGCAGCCATGCTTTCAGGTTGGAGAAAACCAAGTGAATCATGGGTAACGCCTGCTCCGCTTTTTCCGTGTCGCCATCAAGCACAACCGATTCATGGTTATATCCGAGTGCCACCAAGTTGCTGTAACCCGACCAACCGTCCGTGTCGTCAAATGGCGACATTGATAAGTCCAACTATTCAAATAGTTCGCCTATACTGCATTGATACTGTCGTACTAAAACGACGGATTCGTTAGAGCATCGTTTTCTAAATATCCCCAACGTGATGATCTATAGGCTATTCAAAAATATGGCATGCCACTTGCTGGCGGTGTTTGTTCACAGCGTAGATTCGCTGCAGGGAACGTCTATTGCTGGAATTTTGAAAGCCAACCAATTCACATAGGAGATGTTATGTTGATACGCTCAAAAGTTTTGACAATGATGACGACCATATTTCTCGGCCTGTCACCCGGGATCGCATTGGCACAGCTTGAGCAGCCTGCTGTCGAACAGACTAATCCATCCTATAACGAAGCCGAACTTAAGTCGTTTGCCGAGGCCCTATTGGAGGTGCAACGCATCAACAATGCTTACCAGCCGAGTTTGGAAGCGGCAAAGACCCCCGAGGACGAAAACCGGGTGCGCAAAGCAGCCACAGACGAGACGACACAAGTTATCACGGAGAAAGGTATCAGTGTTGATAAATACAGGGAAATCCTGCTTGTCGCCCTAAGTAATTCCGAGGTCGCCGACAGGATCAGACAACATCTCAGGAATCTCCAATAATCCGCAAGAAAGAAATGGCAACAACGACGCTCAGCCGGGACTGTTTGCCCCAAGCCTCAAGAATTTCTGAGACAGTCCCAAGGGTGCCAACCATTCCAACTCGCACACTGTATTTGAGGGACATTTCATTGTCTCCAGAGGGGCGGCACCTGAACCTGGTCAGCGATGCACCATGACCGGTAGACGCCATAAACTGATTGTCGTTTCAAACCGGCTTCCGTTCGTTTTTTCCATCGGGGCCGACGGCAATTGGCAGGGCAAGACCGGCTCCGGCGGATTGGTGAGCGCTTTGTTGCCGGTGTTGCGTCATCGTGGCGGCACCTGGATCGGCTGGCCCGGAACATCATCAGCATCGGAGGATCTGGATGAGGCAGTGACGAAGATGAGTGCCGATGCCGGCTATACGCTGAAACCGGTGCATCTCAGGGCCGACGAAGTGCATGATGTTTACCACGGTTTCTCGAACGAAGTCGTATGGCCGCTGTTCCATGATCTGCAATCGCTGCGCAACTTTGATCCGGTCTACTGGCGCACCTACTGCGAAGTGAATCGTAAATTCGCTCTGGCCGTCATGGACAATAGCGGCACTGAGGATTGCATCTGGGTTCACGACTATCATTTGATGAAGGTCGCCGTAGAACTGCGCAAGCTCGGCTGCACATCGCAAATCGGATTTTTCCTGCATATCCCTTTTCCGTCGCTGGACCTGTTCGTCAAGCTGCCCTGGTGCGCCGCGTTGATAAGAGCCCTGCTGCAATTCGATCTGGTGGGTTTTCAGACGCTGCGCGATCGCCACAACTTCGTGCAATGCCTGCGGGCTCTGGTAAAAGGCGTTCAGATCGACGGCAAAGGGCAGATTATCACTGCCGCCATGGGTTCCCGTGTGGTGCGGGTCGGTGTTTTCCCCATCGGCATCGATTTCAACGCTTTCATGCAGCAGGCTGCCCAACCACATGTGGCGGCAAAGGCACGAGAGCTGCATGCCCTGTTGCCTGAAAGAAGGCTGGTGTTGAGCATAGACCGGCTCGACTATACCAAGGGCATCCCGCACCGGCTAAACGCTTTTCATAATCTGCTTAGCCGTTATCCGCGATTGCAAGGAAAGGTTTCGCTGATCCAAGTCGTGGTTCCAAGCCGCGTCGGCATTTACGAATATGACGAACTTAAAACTACGATCGAGCAATTGGTAGGACGTATCAATGGAGAGTTCATGCGGCCCGGGGGATGGGTCCCGGTATGGTATGTCTACGCGGATCTGACTCGAACGGAATTGCTCGCGTATTACCGTGCGGCGGATATTGCATTGATCACCCCGCTTAAAGACGGCATGAATCTGGTTGCCAAAGAGTATTGCGCGAGCAGCATCGATGTGGACCGCGTGCTGATTTTGAGCGAGTTTGCGGGGGCCGCCGCGCAACTGCGCCGCGGTGCGTTACTGGTTAATCCCTATGATATCGAAGGCGTTGCAGATGCGATTTTGCACGCCTACGAAATGGATGCTGAGGAACGCCGGAAACGCATGCGGCGCCTGAGGCGTTCGATCCGGAAGTATGACGTTTTCTGGTGGGTCGATTCGTTCCTGCGGGCGGCTTTTACCAAGAATTTGAGCGATTTCCCCCTTCCAGTCGATTACATCCCGGGTTCGGATAGTTCGGACGACGATTATGTCGTTTCAGATTAACGCCGATAAAGGCCTTGGAAAAGTGCGGACTTAAACGCAATCGTATTCTCCTGCAAGCACTAATTTTGGTCGGCTTTTCGAGAACCCATTGGCCCAGTTCTAGGATGCGTCTAAACCAGGATTTTGCTCCGGCTTCAGCGGTCGTTGGGCGAGATCTAAAACCACTTGTTCTACGACGCTGCCGCATTTCCTGAACACGATCAGATCCACGCCCGCCCAGCGACACACGATCTCCCGTTAGCGGCTGTTCGTGCAGAAACTCGGCCAGGTTTGGGTGCCAAATCATCCCGGGGGCCGAGAAACAGCAGAATGTTGGCGGTCTGTCCGATGACGAGCTTACCCGCCTTCAGGAAAGGCGGTGCAAACGGCGGGCAGGCGATTTTTTCCTTTTCAAGCCACAGAACCTCGGATCGTTTAGCAGTTTCAGGTTGAGTGGCAAATGAAATTAAACCCGAGATAAACGAGCTTACATTGTAGTGGAGAAAATCATGAACCTTCGCGATAAAAATGGGAATCTCCGTACCCTGGCTGTCATGACGACATGTGTAATCACACTCAGCCTGGGTGCATGCGAACCGAAGCCATCGACGGATAGTATCGTGGGCAAAGCAAGCGATCCGGCAGGACAGTCAGCAAGCATGGAGGGAGAGAAAAATCAGGCTTCAGATGTAACCGGCACGAACACAGCTAAAACCAAGGCAGACAGCGATGAAGGGCTGGCTATCAAGGTCAAGGCCGCTTTGACTAGTGATCCGAGCCTGAAGGTTTTTTCGCTTGAAGTGGGAACCTTGCGTGGTGTAGTCACACTCTATGGAACGGTAAACAGCCCTGAGGATCGCGCGAAGGCGGTACAGATCGCACAGAATGTGCCAGGTGTTAAGGAACTTAAAAGCATAAAAGCAATATCTCTATTGCTAGCGGATCGTAGTTACCTTATTTTGTTCTGTTTATTGAGCGACGAATATTCACGCTTTACACATGAACCATGGCCGCACCGATCGGCGCGCCATGACATCAAGCCACCGTCACGAAATGGCCGTTTGGTATCTTTGCCCCAAACGAAAAGCAGAAAATCTTTATGATCTTACGTAGTCTGTAATTGACCTCGCCATCCGTGTCAGTCGTCAAATGACGACACCCTACCATGACTGGTCGCGCAACTAAACGAAGTGCGCTCTGTCATAAGTCATGCTTCCCATGTCATCCAGTTATACACTACGCACCGCCCGCTATCTATTTGCGTTCGCGGTAGTCATTGCTGCGTTCTATTCGTTCGCGGCGGGCAGCGCGTCCGCATTCGGCTTCGATGATGTCGCGCAGCATGCGCGGCAGCTGGCGGCTAAAACCTACGAAAAGCCGCCCGATCTCGCGAAAGAACTTCAGGCGCTTACCTATGACCAGCACCGCGACATTCGCTTCAAGCCGCAGCGCTCGCGCTGGCGCGGCGCCGGGTTGCCCTTCGAGCTTGCTTTCTTTCACCGCGGATTTCATTTCCAGCTGCCGGTAAAAATAAACGAGGTCAACGCGGAAGGCGTGCAGGAGATTAAATTCAATGCCGAGGATTTCGATTACGGCGCGAACAAACTTTCGCCGAAAGCGGCGCAGGATTCCGGCTTTGCCGGATTCCGCGTCCATTTCCCCCTCAATACGCCCAAGTACAAGGACGAAACGCTGGTATTTCTTGGCGCGAGCTATTTTCGGGCGCTCGGCAAGGGACAGAACTATGGGGTTTCCGCGCGCGGGCTCGCCGTCGACACGGCGTTGGCATCGGGCGAGGAATTTCCGTATTTCGTCGAATTCTGGATCGAGCGGCCGTCGCCCACGGCCCAAACCCTTACGATTTACGCGCTGCTCGACTCCAGGAGCGTCACCGGCGCCTATCGCTTCGTGCTGCAGCCGGGCACGGAGACCGCGATCGACGTGCGGCTGCAGCTCTATCTGCGCAGCAATGTCAGCAAAATCGGCATTGCGCCGCTGACGAGCATGTTTTCTTTCGGTGAAAACCAGCATTCCGCCCTGACGGACTACCGCCCGGAAGTGCACGACTCGGACGGCCTGTCGGTGCGCGCGGACAATGGCGAATGGATCTGGCGGCCTTTGATCAATCCGCGGCGCCTGCTGGTAACCTCTTTCGGCGTCACCAATCCCGCCGGCTTCGGCCTCATGCAGCGCGACCGCTCGTTCGCGCATTACGAAGACCTCGAAGCGCATTACCAATCCCGCCCCAGTGTCTGGGTGGTTCCCAAAGGCAAATGGGGCGCGGGGCGCGTCGAACTGGTGCAGATCCCCACGCCCGACGAGACCAACGACAACATCGTGGCGATCTGGGTGCCGGCGAGCCCGCCGCAGACTAAGCAGCCTTACGATCTCGAATATAGGTTGCTGTGGCAGAAAGATACCGAAACGCGCCCGCCACAGTCGTGGGTTACACAGAGCCGGCGCGGCTCTGGTTATGTCCGCACGCCCGACCGCGGCACCGCGCTCATGATCGACTTCGAAGGCCCGGCGCTGAAGAAGCTGCCGCCGGACGCAAATGTCGAAGCCGTATTTTCCACCGATGCGAACGGCAAGCTGATCGAAAGCGTAGCGTTCCGCAACGAAATCACGGGAGGATGGCGCGTAGCGCTGCGACTGCGCCGCGTCGATGACAAAAAGCCCACCGAACTGCGCGGATTTCTGCGCGCCAACAACGAAACCATATCCGAGACATGGAGTTACATCCTGCAGCCGGAGTAGACCTGTCGTCCGCGCCGGGCGCCGCCAAAAGAGAACGCGTGCGACGGGCGATGATGCCACCGCTCAACCGCACGCCGATGGCGCCGCGCCCGTGGTCGCGCCGCCGCTGGGGGCCAGCACGCAGCAGCAGCGCAAGGCCCGCCGCGCGCGGCCACTGGCACCGCATCGCCTTGTTGCGGCGCGTGTGCTTATTCGGGCTGATTCTGGCGCAAACCTGGCTCGCCACCAATTTCATGGCGTCGGTACTGCCGTACCAGGGCCGACAGCCGGTGGAAATCGCGATTCTGATCCTGTTTGCAATTCTGTTCGGCTGGATTTCCGCGAGCTTCTGGACGGCGATGACGGGCTTTCTGGTGCTGTGGTTCGGCGGCGACCGCTATGCGATATCGGAGACTGCATCGCGCGATGCGCCGATCTCCGACGGCGTGCGAACCGCCATCGTCATGCCTATCTTCAATGAAGATGTTGCGCGCGTGTTCGCGGGGCTGCGCGCGACTTACGAGTCGCTGGCGCGCGCCGGCAATCTGCATCGCTTCGATTTCTTCGTGCTGAGCGACAGCAACGATCCGGATACCTGCGCCGCCGAACCTCACGCGTGGCTGCAGTTGTGCCGTGCCGTAAACGGATTCGGGCGTATCTACTACCGCCGGCGCCAGCACCGCATCAAGCGCAAGAGCGGCAACATCGCCGACTTCTGCCGCCGCTGGGGAAAAAACTACCGCTACATGATAGTGCTCGATGCCGACAGCATCATGACGGGCGCATGCCTGACGCGGCTGGGGCAGCTGATGGAAGCCAATCCCGACGCAGGCATCATACAGACGGTGCCCACCTCAGCCGGGCGCGAAACCCTGCATGCGCGGGTACAGCAATTTGCGGGGCGGGTGTACGGACCGTTGTTCACGGCCGGGCTGCATTTCTGGCAGCTCGGCGAATCGCATTACTGGGGGCATAACGCCATCATCCGCGTCGCGCCATTTATCGAGTATTGCGCGCTGAAGCGTCTGCCCGGCCGCGGTTCGCTGTCGGGCGAAATCCTGTCGCACGATTCCGTCGAAGCCGCGCTGATGCGGCGCGCCGGCTGGGGCGTGTGGCTCGCCTACGACGTGCCCGGCAGCTATGAGGAAATGCCGCCCAATTTGATCGATGAGCTCACGCGCGACCGCCGCTGGTGCCGGGGCAATCTGATGAACTTCCGCTTGTTCCTGATGAAAGGCTTGCACCCCGCGCACCGCGCGGTATTCGTGATTGGCGTGATGGCGTATCTTTCGGCCGCGTTGTGGTTTTTGTTTCTGATTCTCTCAACCGTGCTGCTGGCGATACATACGCTGGTGGTGCCGGAGTATTTTGTGGCGCCGTTCCAGCTCTTTCCGCTGTGGCCCGAATGGCGCCCTGCGCGCGCGGTCGCCTTGTTCGGCACCACCGCAATGCTGTTGTTCCTGCCCAAGTTCGCGGCCGTACTGCTCGCGTGCCGGCGCGGCGCGCGCACTTTCGGCGGCACGCTACAGATCACCGCGAGCACACTGGCGGAACTCGCGCTGTCCGCGCTGCTGGCGCCGATCCGCATGCTGTTTCACACGCAATTCGTCGCGGCCGCGCTGGCGGGCCGGACCATACAGTGGAAATCCCCGCCGCGTGTAGATGCACAAACCACGTGGCGCGAGGCGTGGCGCCGCCATGGCGGGCACACGCTGCTTGGTATCCTGTGGGCCGGCGGCGTCTATTGGCTCAATCCGCAATATCTGTGGTGGCTGCTGCCTATCGTCGGCGCGCTCATGATGTCGATCCCGCTTTCCGTTTATACGAGCCGGATTGCATTGGGCCGCCGCGCCAAGAGCGCGGGCATTTTCTTGATACCGGAGGAAGCGCAACCGCCGCGCGAGATCCGGCGCGCGCAGGAATTTCTGAAAGATGCGCAGGCCCTGCCCGACTTTGCCGCCGCGGTGGCCGATCCCGTCGTCAATACGCTCGCCTGCGCGACCGGCGCAGTGCATGCACAACAGGCGCCGAAACTCCGCCGCGAGCGCATGCGCTACGCGCAGCGCGCACTCACCAGCGGCCCCCAGGCGCTGACTGCACAGCAGAAACTCGCGCTGCTCAATGACGCGGCCCTGCTTTCCCAACTGCATGCGCAAGTCGGAAATCAGTCTTTGGCCGCAATCAGCGCCGACCCGGCGTTCGGTCAGCGATAGAACACGTGAGCCAATATTCGAACGGTGCCATTCGGGCAGAATCAAGAAGCGACTGTTGTTGGCGATCAGTTTGAGCCGCCCATACTGCGAGCGAAAGTCCCATCCGATCCAGCGATCATGAACCCCGCATTTCAGAGCCGCAGCCGATATATTCAATTGCGCCACCCACTGCTCGCGCCAGGTTGCGACAGACCACGCCGTCTCACCGATCTTCGGTAACTCGCCAAGGTAATGGTGGCGCGCCATCTGCTCTTGATAGTGCGTCTCCTCGCTCCGCTCCACAGGACGTAATTGGAGCTCTGATAGCGCTTCGTTTGTGAATTCCGCCGATTTCATCCCATGATTTATCCTGGGAATTCTTGGCGTTCTCCAGCTTGATAGATTAACCCCTTGGTTTCACCAATGATTCTCAGGAGGGCAAATTCGCCCTGGGTGGCGCGGGGAGATAGTGATAGTCAGCGATTCCCCGTGCTTTTCATATGACTGTGTCGTCGCCCGGCGACAACGAAATGCCGGACAAATCAGCCGCTTGTAATTCGAATGCCCCGAACGGTCGTCGCCTGGTGACAATTGAACTGTGGCCCGCGCCTTATTGACAACGCAACTATCTGGCACTAAAGGGAATAGTGGATTTGGCACGGTCGTTGCATGACTTGGTAATTGCAATACCACGTTTGCCGATTCGCGCCCATTTTTCGATAGTGCGACATGCAGGCAAATTTCTTACTTCATGAGCAAAGGAGAAAATATGACCACCAGACTTGCAGCTGCTGTAATCGCTAGCGCTTTGTTGTTGCCCATTGCAGGGTATACCGCCGATTCGCCGAGGGGTGACTCCGTGATAACCACCCAGATAAAGACCGAAATGGCGAAGGACAAGCAGGTCAGCGCGAGGAAAATCGTCGTCGAGACGGACCAGAGCGGCGTTGTCAAACTGAGCGGAACCGCCAAGAGCCAAGCCGAAGCGGATAAAGCCGTTGAGATCGCAAAAAGCGTCAAGGGCGTTACTTCGGTCCAGAACAACATTGAGATCGCTCAAGGTAGCCAACCAGCCGGTTCTGGTTCGAAACCTGCCACCCCCGGTTCTAAATATTAGCCGCGCGCTCACATAAGAGAAATAGAAAAATCGATGCACCCGTCGCCAGCGTCCTGTGACTATGCAACGCTGCAGTGATGCCGGATCGGTGCTCGGTGCGCCCGATGGCGCGTAATCGGGGCTGCCCGCGCGTGCTCCACCGTCCGATCCGGCTGCCGGGACGAAAGAGGTGGCGCCGTCACTCACGTGACGGCGCTGGAGCTTGCCATGGAGCAATGCCTTTTTATTGTCCAGCACCGCGACGACACGCGATGGCATGTCTACGAGACGGGGTTCGCGCGGTCGCTTGCGAGTTTTGAATTGAAAGAGGACGCCGTCGAGTACGCGCCAGCACGTAGGGGGTTGCCAATCCGGGCAGGTCGCGCGCCGCGCGCCCTGGGCCACGCAGCAAGACGGGGTTGGGGTCATCTGCGCGCCGCGATCGCCACCGACACGCAAAAGCGTTTCAAGGTGAACACTGCGATATTCAATGACCCGTCATTGAAATCCGCCAAAATCAACATCGAAACCTTCAAAGGCGTGGCTCAATTGAGCGGCTTCGTGAGTTCCCTCACCAACATAGACCAGGCGGTCGCGGTAACACGCAGCATCAAGGGCGTAACATTCATCAAGAATCACATGCGGCTCATGTAAAGGAGAACCGAATGACTACGAACGTAATCTCCAGGCCCGGCGACGATGTGACTCCTCAGGAGACTGTCGTGTCGAAGCATCTGCTGTCACCCTTGCCGTACGACTATGCGGCGCTGGAGCCGCACATCGACGCGCACACCATGATGCTGCACCACGACAAGCATCACGCGGCGTACGTCGCGAGCTTGAATACCGCGCTGGAAAAATTTCCCGAGCTGCACAAACGCACGGCATTGTGGCTGCTGCTCAACCTGAGCAAGGTGCCGGAGGCAATCCGCCCGGCCGTCCACAACAACGCGGGAGGACATGTGAACCACAGTTTGTTGTGGCGGGTCATGTCCCCGAAAGGCGGCGGCGTGCCCAAGGGCGCGCTCGCCGATGCGATCGCGCGTGATTTCGGCAGTGTCGAGCAGTTCAAGACCCGATTCGCCGAAGCGGGCGCCAAGTTGTTCGGGTCCGGCTGGGTCTGGCTTGCGAGGGAGCAGAAGGATGGCGGCAGGCTCCAGGTGTACACCACCTCCGGGCACGACAATCCGCTTATGCAAGGTCACTTCCCGCTTCTGGTCAACGATGTCTGGGAACACGCCTACTACCTGCAGTATGAAAACCGGCGTGCCGATTATCTGAATGGCTGGTGGCCGGTGGTGAACTGGGAAGAGGTGGCGCGCCGGTTCGAGCGTTCCGATTAATCCCCCGAACGGCGCTGGGAGGGCGACGGCGGACTTGTTCTCGGCGCAGTGAAGTGATCGACGTTTCGGACACGGCTCGTGCAAGAAGCCTTAGGTGGAATGGCACTTACTTAAGCGAAAATGCTGGGTAACACTGAAGAATTCATCACTTCGTCATTCCGGCGAAGGCCGGAATCCAGGGCAAGAATGGATTCCTTATTCACCTGGACCCCGTGTCGTAGCACGGGGTGACGAGCTATATACCCTTAAGTAAGTGCCATTCGATCCTGGCCCATTTCTTTAAGAGGTGATGACGATGATGCAAGGTGATTGGATGGGAAATTGGGGAAGTGGTTACATGGGCGGGACCGGCGGATTATGGATGACACTGGTCGTGATTTTGGTCATTGTTGGAATTGTTGCTGTCATGCGTAAAAAGT
>ORMF011164482.1_pt1 | contig 19123 bp, 17 predicted proteins | sample 1779871 | NCBI WGS metagenome assembly ORMF01 (sample SAMEA104232316, study PRJEB22302) | groundwater metagenome | biome: forest; feature: aquifer; material: groundwater | place: USA | collected 2011-08-07 | depth 5.4 m | reverse complement strand
TTTTACCCGCACATTTTGAGGCATTCGTTCGCGACGCATCTTTTGGAAAATGGCGCGGACCTGCGCGTGGTGCAGGAGCTTTTGGGGCATTCGGACATAGCGACCACGCAGATTTACACGCACGTGGAAAGATCAAGATTGAAAGGAATTCATAGTAAATTTCACCCAAGACCTTAAGGAGATCCCCGATGTCACAGCGTTCCAATCAGGTGGCCGAAGAATTGAGAAAGATAGTGAGCATGATCCTGCTCGAGGATGTGAACGACCCGCGCATGGGGTTCATCACCATCACGCGCATCGAGCTCACCGCCGACCTGCGCTTCGCGCGCATATTTTACAGCGTGCTGGGCGACGAGAAGCAGAAGCTCTCCACCAAAGAGGCGCTGGATGAGAACATGCGCTTCATCAAGAAGCTCACCGTCCAACGCATCAACATGAAGTATGCGATGACCATCAAGTTCGAGCTGGACAAATCTATAGAGCACAGTTTCCATATCGACGATATTTTAAAAAAAATCAAGAAAGAGGAGAAATAGTCTTAAGGGCATGGACGGCATCCTTTTATTCAATAAACCCATCTTATGGACCAGCCACGACGCGGTGGATTTTCTGCGCCGCAAACTTGGCCAAAAATCCGTCGGACACGCAGGGACGCTGGACCCGATGGCGACGGGGCTGCTAGTGATGCTCGTGGGCAAATGCACCAAGCTCTCGGCGGACCTGAGCGGCCTGGACAAAGATTATTACGGCAGCCTGATCCTGGGTTTGGCCACAGATACCCAGGACCTGGAGGGAAAGATCATCACCACGGCCGACCCTTCGGCTGTGGGGCAGGCGCTGCTTGAGCGGACGCTCGGGGAGCTGACCGGCGCGCAGACGCAGGCGCCGCCGGCCTATTCCGCCGCTAAAAAAGACGGCAAGAAGATGTACCAGTGGGCGCGGCAGGGCGTCGCCATGCAGGCCAAGACACGCGACATCACGGTCAAGGAATTCCGTCTTCTGCGCTTCACGGGGCCGGAGGCCACATTTTTTCTAACCTGCTCCAAGGGGACTTACGTGCGAACGCTCTGCGACGCTGTGGGCCGGCGTCTGGGCTGCGGCGCGACGTTGTCGTCGCTGGTGAGAAGTCGTGTGGGGGAGTTTCGGCTGGATGATGCGCTGGACCGCGCCGCCATCGAGGATCTTTCCCCTGCCGTGATAGAAAAAAAAATGGTCGCGGGTCGGGCCGCATCGCTGCGATGAAAATCTACCGCGGGTTTTCGGACAAACGGCTGAAAAGACGGCCCCGGGCCGCCGCCATAGGCATCTTCGACGGCGTGCATCGCGGTCACCGCAAGATATTGAGCACGGTGCTGCGCGAAGCCAAGCGCTCCGGCTCCAAGTCCATGGTGATTACATTCGACCCGCACCCCCACAAGGTGCTGCACCCGCGCAGCAAGCACCCGATACTGATGTCACTGGCGCACCGGCTGCGGTTTTTCCGGCAGTTGGGCGTGGACGAGACGCTGGTGGTGCCCTTCAACAAAAAATTCGCCGGTATCGGGCATGAGGCGTTTTTGAGAAAGTGGCTGCTCGGCAGGTTGGGGTTGCGATTTTTGTGCACGGGAAGTGACTTTCGCTTCGGTTTTAAGGGCGCCGGAGACCGTATTTATTTGAAACAAAAGGCGCGGCCGCTCGGCTACCGGTTTATCACGGTCAGGGCGCTGAAGCAGGGAAGGGAAACCATATCGAGTACGCGCATCCGCCGGCTCATCGAAAGCGGTGATCTAGGCAAGGCTGGCCGCATGCTGGGCCGACCGGTCTCTGTTTACGGCACCGTGGTGCGCGGCCGGGGACGCGGCCGGTCCGTTGGATTTCCTACGGCGAACCTGGATCCGCACCATGAGACGCTCCCGCCCGGCGGTGTTTACGCGGCCTGGGGCGACTTGAACGGCCGTATTCTCAAAGGGGTGCTGAACATCGGTCCGCGCCCGACTTTCGGTGACAGGCAGAAAAGCCTTGAGGTGCATTTTTTTCATTTTCATAAAAATATCTACGGGCGGGAGCTGGAGCTCATTTTCGTTTCAAGGCTGCGCGCGACACGGAGGTTTAATAGCCGCCGAGCTTTGGCTGCCGCGATCGCGCAAGACTCGCGCCGGGCCCTAAAGTTGCTGCGCCGCCGCGTCGTAACACCTTCCAAAGCAACGAGATAATAACCCTTACAAAGCTCCGCGCGGTCGCCAGTTTTCCTCTTTACAAAGGGTTTATTAGCAAGTATAATTTACGCTCAATATAACCGTTTCCGCGCTTGCCAAGTTTTGTTTCACGGCATTCCAAAAAAAGCTTTCGAACGGACTTTCAGTATCGCAAGGGCGGGACAAAAAGGAGAAAGTAGTAAGCTATGTCGATCACCAAAAACAGGAAGCAGGAAGTCATACAAAAACACAAGACCCATGACAAGGACACGGGGTCTTCGTTCGTCCAGATCGCGGTCCTCACCGAGAGGATCAACAATCTGGGTTCGCATTTCAAGTCCCACGTCAAAGACCATCACTCCCGCCGTGGCCTTTTAAAGATGGTATCCCAAAGGCGCAAACTGCTGGATTTTCTCAAGAGAGAAGATCAGAGCGCCTATTATAAACTCATCGAAGACCTCGATCTCAGAAAATAGAAAAGACAATGACAAAACAATTTGAAATCCCCCTGGGGAAACATTCTCTCGTTTTTGAAACCGGCCGTATGGCCAAACAAGCCGACGGCGCGGTGCTGTTGCGTTATGCCGACACGGTGGTGCTGGTCACCGCCTGCGGCGCGCGCGAGCCCAAAGAAGGCGGGGATTTTTTTCCGCTGACCGTCGATTACCAGGAAAAGGCCTATGCCGGCGGCAAGATCCCCGGCGGTTATTTCAAGCGTGAAGGCAGGGCGACCGAGAAAGAGACGCTGACATCGCGTCTCATTGACCGCCCCATACGCCCGCTTTTTCCCGAAGGTTTTTACTACGAAGTGCAGGTGATCGCCAACGTGCTTTGCACGGACAAAGAGCATAACTCCGATGTGCTGGCCATGAACGCGGCCTCAGCGGCGCTGATGCTGTCGGGTCTGCCGTATTTAGGTCCCATGGCCGCCGCGCGCGTCGGTGATGTGGACGGCAAATTCATTTTGAACCCAACCTATGCGGAACTGGAGACCAGCGCGCTGGACATCGTGGTGGCCACGACCGAGCAGGGGATCATCATGATCGAGGCCGCCGCTAACGTCGTTCCCGAGGAGCGCATCATCCAGGCGCTCGAGTTTGCTATCGAGTCGCTGAAGCCGGTGCTCGCCCTCCAGAGAAAAATGGCCGAGGCCTGCGGCAAGCCCAAGATGAAGGTGACGCTGAGCCATATCCCGGACACGCTGATGAAAAAAGTCCGTGATCTTTCGGTGAAGCGCATCGACCAGATCAACAAAAATGAAAAGACCAAGGAGTCGCGTGACGAGGCGCTGAAGACGCTTTTCACTGAAGTGACGACGGCATTGGTGACCGAAGGGTCCGAGGTCACCGAAGACCAGGCCCAGGTCGCTTTCAATGAAGTCGAAAAAGAAGAAGTTCGCAAGTTCATCCTGAGCGCGGGCGTTCGTACCGACGGTAGAAAATACGACGAGATTCGTTCGGTGACCTGCGAGATCGGCGTGCTGCCCCGGACGCACGGCGCCGCGCTTTTCACGCGTGGCCAGACGCAGTCGCTGGGCATTGTCACGCTGGGTACCTCGCGCGACGAGCAGATCATCGACGCGATCGAAGGCGATATCTTCAAGAACTTCATGCTGCATTACAACTTCCCGCCGTTTTCAGTGGGCGAGATCAAACCGATGCGTGGGCCCGGCCGCCGCGAAATCGGTCACGGCGCGCTGGCTGAACGCGGCCTGCGGCCCGTGGTCCCCACGAAGGAAGAGTTTCCCTACACGATACGCATCGTGTCGGAGATACTCGAGTCCAACGGCTCCTCAAGCATGGCCAGCGTTTGTTCCGGTACGCTCGCTTTGATGGAGGCCGGGGTGCCTATCAAGGCGCCGGTGAGCGGTATCGCGATGGGTCTGGTGAAAGAAAAAGACAAGATCGCTATTTTAAGCGACATCGCGGGCGTCGAAGATCATCTGGGCGACATGGATTTCAAGGTTACCGGCACAGAAAAAGGTGTCACGGCGGTGCAACTGGACCTGAAGCTCAAAGAATCCATAGATATCAAGACGCTGCGCAAGGCGTTGGACCAGGCGCGCGAAGGCAGGCTCTTCATCCTTAAAAAGATGATAGCCGTCATCGCTTCGCCCAAGAAAGAGCTGTCTCCTTACGCGCCGCGCATCACGACCATCAAGGTCGACCCCGACAAGATACGCGAGATCATCGGCCCCGGCGGCAAGATGATACGCAAGATCACCGCCGATTCAGGCGCGCAGATCGAGGTCGAGGACGACGGCACCGTGCGTATCGCCTCCAGTGATGAGGAGTCCACGCAAAGAGCCATCAACTACATTCAGGGCATTACCGAGGAGCCGGAAGTGGGCCGCGTGTATAACGCGACGGTCAAGCGTATCATGAACTTTGGCGCGTTTTGCGAGATCCTGCCGGGCAAAGAGGGCCTTGTGCACATCTCCGAGCTCTCCGATGGGTACGTCGAAAGCGTCGAGAGCGCGGTCAAGGTCGGCGACCAGTTTTCGGTGAAGGTAATAGAGATCGATTCTATGGGACGCGTGAACCTTTCAAAAAAGCAATCAGCGTCGGACGGTCCTCCGGTGGTGTCCAAGCGCGAGCGCGGTGAAAACAGTAAAAGTTCTGGTCAAAAGAAGCCCTGGCACTAAGGACCTAGCGGCGCCCGCCTACATGTCGGCCGGTGCGGCCGGTATGGACCTGTGCGCCGCGGTGGACGCGGACGTGCTGCTGGAGCCTGGTGACATCAAGCTTGTCTCCACCGGCATCTCGGTCGGCGTGCCTGTCGGCTACGAGGCGCAGATCAGGCCGCGCAGCGGCCTGGCGCTCAAGCACGGCATCACGCTGGTCAACACGCCGGGCACCATCGACAGCGATTATCGCGGCGTGATCTCGCTGATACTCACCAACCTCGGGCGCAAGCCTTATGTGATCAAGCGCGGCGCGCGCCTGGCGCAGATGGTGATCAATGAAGTCATACGCGCCGAAATCGAAGAGGTGGACGAGTTGTCCGAGACGGCCAGGGCCAAAGGCGGTTTCGGGCATACGGGCGTCTGAACAAAGGGCGGAGACCTTCCGCCCTTTCTCAATTTTATAAAGGTCCCAGGGGGAGCGGTGAACGAACAAAAAAGAAACGAAGTCCTCGCTTTTTTCTGGTTCATCGTCTCGGTCATCACGCTGCTGGCGCTGTCCACCTACACGCCGGACGACATCCCTTTTGAGACCTCGATGCCGAATTCTCCTGTGCAGAATTTCGTGGGTCCCACAGGCGCGTACATGGCCTGGCTGCTCATATTCCTTTTCGGCAAGACCTCCTACTTCCTGGTTCCTCTTTTTCTGTTTTGGTCGCTGTCCAAATGGTCCGGTCGCAAGGGGCAGAGGCTGTGGCTTAAGATCTTCTCGACTTTGATTTTTTTCGCCTCAGCGTGCGCGCTGTTTGCGCTGGCCGGTGAGGTCTCGGCCATTCACCGTTTTTCCTCGGGCGGCATCATCGGTTTCTTCGCCTCCAATTTTCTGACCCTGCTCTTCGGCAACGCGGGGTTACTAGTGGCACTTCTGGTTTTTCTGCTCTCCATCATACTGGCTACAGAGCTCTTGCTTTTGCAGATCACCGTCGCGCTGTTCAAAAAACTCAAGGCCGCCTGGATGCCGACGCTGTCGCGCTGGCTAGAAAAGGAAAAGGCCGCCAAGTCGACCGCTTCATCCGAGCTCAAGGTGCGGCAATCGGTGATGCCGGCCAAACCCGTGGAAAAGGAAAAAATCCAAGACATGAAGCAGATGCTCTTGGACAAGATGAAGCCCAAGGCCAACGGCGCGCCGGCCGCTATGACTAGGCCCGGAGCCGAGGGACAGGTGAGCAAGCCGCAGATCAAATTGTCCGTGCCGCCACCCCCGGCAAAGGTGTCCGAGCCCAAGACGCAGGAAAAACCGCAGGTCGAGTCGCTGCTCGGCACTACGGACCCTACGCCGGGCACCTATCAGTTGCCGTCGCTGGACCTTCTGCAATCGCCGCCGTCCATCGACCAGCATAAAGTCAAAAGCAATCTTGAAGACAGCTCAAAAATACTCGAAGACATGCTGAGGGACTTCGGCATCGATGCCAAGGTGGAAGAGGTGGAGCAGGGGCCGACCATCACGCGTTACGAGCTGCAGCCGGCCGCCGGCGTCAAGGTGCAGCGTATCACCTCTCTGGAAAACGACATCGCGCTGGCCATGCGTGCCACCAGCGTCCGTATCGTGGCGCCCATCCCCGGCAAGTCGCGCGTGGGCATCGAGGTGCCCAACGCCTCCTCCGCGACGGTTTACATCAAGGAGGTGCTGGCCTCGCAGGAGTTTCACGCCGAGACGTCCAAAATCTCCGTAGTGATAGGCAAGGACACGGCCGGCAGCCCGATGGTCTGCAACCTGGCGGACATGCCGCATCTTTTAATCGCCGGCGCCACGAACACCGGCAAAAGCGTATGCATTAACAGCGTGATCATCAGCATCCTCTTCAGGGCGTCGCCCGAAGACGTGCGATTTTTGATGATAGATCCGAAGATGGTGGAGCTTCATTTTTACAACGACCTGCCGCATCTGATCTGTCCGGTGGTGGTGGACAGGTCCAAGGCGCCCGGCGCGTTGGCGTGGCTGGTGTCGGAGATGGAGCGTCGCTACCGCGTGCTGTCCAAGACGGGCGCCAAGAACATCCTCTCTTTTAATCAAAAGGTGGCGGCCAACGAAATCAAACCCGCGACGCTGCGTCATGATGAAAACAACGCCGACGAGGCCGTCATCGTCAAAAAGATGCCCTACATCGTGCTGATCATAGACGAGCTGGCCGACCTGATGCTGTCCTCGGCGAATGAAGTGGAGACGGCGATCACGCGCCTGGCCCAACTGGCGCGCGCGGTGGGCATCCATATGATCCTGGCGACACAGAGACCTTCCGTCGACGTGATCACAGGTGTGATCAAAGCCAATTTCCCGGCGCGTATCGCTTTCCAGGTGGCGTCCAAAGTGGATTCACGCACCATCCTCGACGAAAATGGCGCGGACAAGCTGTTGGGTCGCGGTGACTTGCTTTTAATGGACCCGCGAAAATCCAAACTCATACGCGCCCAGGGCGCCTGGGTGCAGGACAAGGAGATTGAGAAGGTGACGCAGTTCATCAAGGCCCAGCGTCAGGCTGTTTATCATGAGGGCGTGGTGTCGTCAGCTGATAAAAAACAGGGCGCATTCGCGGATTTCAAACGCGACGAGGTCTATGACGAGGCCAAGCGCATGGTGCTGGAGACCGGGCAGGCCTCGGTGTCCATGGTACAGCGCCGATTAGGACTGGGCTACACCCGCGCGGCCAGGCTCATCGACATGATGGAAGAGGACGGCGTCGTAGGTCCTTACCGCGGCGCCAAGCCCCGTGAGATTTTGATCGAGCGTCCCAAAGAGACAGAGACCAACGAAAAGATATGAGCTCCATAGGCAGCGTCCTCAAAGAGGCCAGAAACAAGAAGTCCATCTCGCTCGAAGAGGTGCACTCGCGCATCAAAATCCATCCGCGCGTGCTTCAGCTGCTGGAAGAGGACAAGTTCGATAAGCTGCCGAGCACGCTGTTCGTGAAAAGTTTTTTGAAAAGTTACGCGGACTTTCTCGAGATAAACTCGGAAGAATTGCTCAGGATGTATGAGAGGACGGACCCGGCCGACCCCGAGCAGGTGCTGTTCATCCGACCGGCCGAGGAGGCGCGCAAAAAACCCTCAACCTTCGACGCGAGACTGTTGACGCTGCCGGCGATGTTTTTGGCGCTGGTGCTGGTGGCCGTGGCGCTGTATTATTTTTTCGGCCTGGTGAAAAATGAGTTTCAAAAGGCCACCGCCGGCCGTTCCGGCCGGCCCGGAACGGTCCAGGCCTCCAAGGCCCCGGCCGCCAAAAAACTAAGTCCCTGGCTCAGAAGTGTCGAGCAGGGCAACTTCCCCGAGATACAACGCAAGAACGCGCTTGAACTGCAGGTAAAGGCGCTGGACAACGTCTGGATACGCGTCACCTCGGACGGCAAAGTATTATTCCAGACAATTTTGAAGCGCGGCGCCACCGAGACCTGGAGCGCCAAAGATAAGCTCGAGATCTGGACGGGCAATTCTACGAGCATGTTTCTTACGTTGAACAATTTTGGCATCGGGTCTCCCGGTAAGGGAGTGGTTAAAAAAATGGTGATCACGCATGAAGGCGTGAAGATAGCCAAATGAAGGCGGGCAGCCCGGTGAAAGTCAGTTTGGTTAGTTTGGGATGCGCGCGAACGCTGGTGGATTCGGAGGTCGCGCTCGGCGGACTTAAGGAGGCCGGCTACGAGATCGTCCGCGACGTACGCGACGCCGATGTGGCCGTGGTGAACACCTGCGGTTTTATCGAGGAGGCCAAGGTTGAGTCCATAGAGACGATCTTGAGGCTTTGCCAGCTCAAGAAACAGGGCCGTCTGACGGCGGTAGTGGTGCTCGGCTGCCTGGCCCAGCGCCACGGCGAGGAGCTGAGAAAAGAAATAGGCGACGAGGTCGACGGCATTGTCGGCACCGACAGCTTCGGCGACCTGGCACGCGTGCTGGAACCGCTGAGAAAAAAAGAAAAGGTTTTCGAGGTCAAGGCCAAGCCGCGCTATCTCTTGAACGCGGACACGCCGCGCTACACGCTCACGCCCGAGCACCTGGCCTATGTCAAAATCTCCGAGGGCTGCATCAACGCCTGCTCCTACTGCGTGATCCCGCGCATGAAAGGCGCCCACCGTTCGCGCCTGCCCGAGGACGTGTTGGCCGAGATCAAGGGATTGGGAGAGCGCGGCCGCGTTTCCGAGATCAATCTCATCGGCCAGGACACAGCCGCCTATGGTTATGACCTGGACAGGACATTCAAACTGCCGGATCTTTTGAGGCGCATAGACGCGCTGGGGGCTGCGCGCTGGGTGAGGCTGCTTTACGCGCACCCAGGTCATGTGAGCGAGGACTTGATCGACGCGATAGCCGACAGCCCCGGCCTGTGCAAGTACGTGGATTTTCCCATAGAGCACAGCCATGACGCGATGCTCACGCGCATGAACCGCGGCGTCACGCGCGCGAAAATGCTCTGGGGCATAGAGACGCTGCGTAAAAAAATGCCTCAGGTGGCGCTGCGCACCACGGTGATCGTCGGTTTCCCCGGCGAGACCGAGGAGGAGTTTAAAGATTTGATGGATTTTCTCAAAGACGTACGATTTGAGCGTCTGGGGACATTTATCTATTCTCCCGAAGAAGGGGCCAGGTCCCTGAACATGCCCGACCCCGTCCCGCAAGAGCTGAAGCAGCAGCGTTTCAACGCCGTGATGGCCCAGCAGCAGGAGATCTCCCAGTCCATCAACGACGGTTTTCTCGGCAAGGAGATAGAGGTGCTGGTCGAGGAGAAAGACGCCGAAAAAGAAGGTCTCTATTACGGCCGCACCCAGGCCGACGCGCCTGAGGTGGACTGTCAGGTGATCTTAGAGACCGCCTCACCGCTGGGCATAGGTAATTTCATTCGCGCGCGTGTCACCGACGCTCTGGAATACGACCTGGTGGCCTCGCCGCTTTAACCGGTTTTTCATACGCCCGCCGCTTTCGATTGATTTGACTCCCTCCAGGTGATAAAATAATCTCATTGACGCTATGTCCAACCCCTCTGGTGTATGATGAATCTTCCCAATGCCCTCACGTGTTCCCGGCCCCTTCTGGCTGTGGTCTTTGTTTTTTTTCTTTTCGCCGAAGGTTTTTGGGCTAAGGCCCTGGCGCTGGCCGTTTTTCTGGTCGCGTCGCTCACAGACTACTGGGACGGGTATTTCGCCAGGAAAGGGGGTAAGACGACGTCATTCGGCAAGCTCATGGACCCCATCGCGGACAAGGTGCTGACGTTGTCGGCGTTCGTCAGCTTCATGGTCCTGGGTCTGATGCCCTGGTGGCTGGTGCTTCTCATCGTCGTGCGAGAGGTATTCATCACGGGACTGCGCCTGGCGATGCCGGCGCACGCGCCGGAAATAGCCGCCGGTCCCAGTGGCAAGCAAAAGACGGCGCTTCAGATGGCCGTGATCCTGTTTACGCTGTTTTATTTATTGGCGAAGGAGTGCGCCTTCTGGAGACATGAGTGGGACTCCCCGGTACTGCAAGGCATCAACGTGGCGATGGTCCTGATACTGGCGCTCACGCTCTGGAGCGGATGGCGCTACCTGCTTTCTACGCAAAAATTTTTTAAACGCAGTCTTCAGTGAGTAAATTTGTCAAAGTATTGGTATCCTTCGGCGGCGTAGGTTACGCCCCGGTGCCCGGCACCTGCGGCAGCCTGGCCGCCTTTGTTCTGATCTGGCCCTTGTATGATTTTCTCCCGTATCTGACCCTTTTTACCGCGGTGCTCGGGCTGTTACTTTGCAAGCCCGCCCAGGACGCCTTTAAGCATAAAGACCCCAAGCAGTTCGTGCTCGACGAGGTGTGCGGCATGTGTCTGAGCCTTGTGGGGCTGCCCCAAAGTCCTGTTTTGGCGCTGACGGCGTTTGTGTTGTTCCGCGCCCTGGATGTGTTCAAACCCTGGCCTATAGTTCTCTGGGACAGGGGTAGTAAGCCCCTAAACATCATGTGGGACGACATCGCCGCGGGCGTCGGCGTCAACGTCATCCTGCGAGTTTTCATGCACTTTTTTTAATGGGAGCCATCGGAAATAAGGCGCAGACGCAGCAAGTCCAGCGCCTGTAGGGCGACGCGCGCCTTGATCTCCCGGCGCGTGCCGAAGAAGCGGTATTTTGAGCAGGTGGTTTGCCGGGACCCGGCGAAGGCGATGAAGGCAAGACCCACCGGTTTTTTTGCCGAGCCGCCGCCAGGCCCGGCGATGCCCGTGATGCCTATACCATAATCCGCGCCGAAGAGCCTGCGTACGTTTTGAGCCATTTTTTCAGCCACCACGGCGCTCACCGCGCCGTATTTTTTTAAATCCCGCTCGGGCACGCTCAGAAGGCGCTGTTTTACGCGGTTGTGATAACTGACAAGACTGCCTATAAAATACGCGGAGCTGCCCGGCACATCGGAGACGCGATCCGAGAAAAGCCCTCCGGTGCATGATTCGGCCGCGCTCAGTGTTTTTCTTTTTTTTCTGAGCAGCTCCCCGACCACCGAAGCCAGCGTCTGCTCATCCGCGCCAAACACCTTATGGCCGAAACGTGCGCGTATTTTCCTCTCGATGGCGTCCGCGCCGCCCGACGCCCTGCGTTCGGTCGCCGCTTTGGACATGATGGTGAGCTCCACTTCGCCCGGCCGGGCATAGATGCCCACCGTGAGAGGCGGTCTCAATTTTAAAAAGTCGGTTACTTTTCCGGCCACGTCAGCTTCGTTAAGCCCCGCGATTTTCACCCTTCTTATCTTGAAGCGCTGCCTTTTTATCTTGGCCAGGCGCAAGAGGCGCGGGAGGGCTTGCCCGACCAGCATCGGCTGCATCTCCCGGGGAGGTCCGGGCAATAATAAAAACCATTTATCCTGTCCATGAAGAGGGGCGCGGCAGAGTATGCCGGGCGCTGTGCCGCGGAGGTTGGGCAATATCACCGCACCGCGCGGCACGCGGCATTGTCTGGCTATCAGAGGCGTCATGCGGACGCCTCTTTTTTTTAATTGGTTTTTTACAAAGCGGACTGTGGGGTGATGGATCACCAGAGGTAGATTTAGAAACTGCGCCAACGCCGCGGCCGTCACGTCGTCCTCAGTAGGACCGAGGCCTCCCGAGCAGATGATAAGGTCTGAGCGCCTGGCTGCCGACTCAAAGCACTCGACCAGGCGGGCGACATTGTCTCCGACGGTGGTTTGACGGTAAACGTCTATGGCGTTTTCGGCCAGTTTTTGGCCGATAAAGCGGGCGTTGGTGTTCAATATTGAGCCCAAAAGAAGCTCGGTGCCGCAGGACAGGATTTCGGCTTTCATGCTGCTACCCCCTTACCCTTTCAATTATAAAGACTTATAAACTCCGGGCAAGTAAAAATAGTGTGAACGAAAAACGGCCCCGAGGACGTCTAGTTAGATGGGGGACTTAAAGGGGGAGTCTTTTCCTTTACAGGGTTTTAGGGAGAATGTATAATGCTTTTTCCCAAAGGAAATGGCGACATTTTCTTAAAATTTTGATCAACTACGGAGGCCGAGCGTATGTCCCGCATCAAAGAAAAAAAAGAAGAGAAATCGACGGAAAAAATGACTGAAAAGCTGACTGAAAAGACGACTGAAAAACTGACCGCCAAAGAAATGGGCATAGAGAAGAAAAAGGCCGTCGAGGCCGCCGTTTCCCAGATAGAGAAGCATTTCGGAAAAGGCGCCATCATGACGCTGGGCCAGAATGTGAAGCTCGACGTGCCGTCCATACCTACGGGAGCCATCGCACTCGACGTGGCCCTGGGGGTCGGCGGCATTCCGCGCGGCCGCGTCATAGAGATCTTCGGCCCCGAGTCCAGCGGCAAGACCACGCTGACGCTCAGCGTGATCGCGCAGGCACAAAAAAGAAAAGGTGTGGCCGCGTTTATCGACGCCGAGCACGCGTTTGATTCAACTTATGCCAAGAAGCTGGGCGTGAACCTCGACGACCTGCTCATTTCGCAGCCGGACACCGGAGAGCAGGCGCTGGAGATCACTGAGATGCTGGTGCGTTCCAACGCCATAGACGTCATCGTCGTGGACTCGGTGGCGGCGCTGGTGCCCAAGGCCGAGATCGAGGGCGAGATGGGGGCTTCGCACATGGGCCTGCAGGCCAGGCTAATGAGCCAGGCGCTGAGAAAGCTCACGGCGGCTATTTCCAAGTCCAAGACATCGCTGATATTCATCAACCAGCTGCGCGAGAAAATCGGCGTGATGTTCGGCAACCCGGAGACCACTCCCGGCGGCCGCGCGCTCAAGTTTTATTCGTCGGTGCGTCTGGACATACGCCGCATCGCGCAGATCAAGCGCGGTGAGGAGATCGTGGGCGGCCGCGTGCGCGTGAAAGTCGTGAAGAACAAGGTGGCGGCGCCGTTCAAGCAGGCCGAGTTTGACCTGATGTACGACGAGGGTGTGTCGGCGGTGGGCAGTATCCTGGATGTGGCCGAGACTTTCGAGATCATCAAGCAGAGCGGCAGCTGGATACTCTACGGCGAGGACAAGCTCGGGCAGGGCCGCGAGAACGCCAAGGCATTTCTGCGCGAAAACCCGAAGGTGTTGGGCGATCTGGAAAAGCGCATCATGGAGAGAATTGCGATCACGCCGTAATTCTTTTTAAACCGTTTCGCGAGACAGCCCCGCCGTGAATTACGGCGGGGTCTGTTGTTTATAGATGACACAAACGCAAAAAGGCCCGGCGGCCGACGACGGCCTGCTCAAGGTCAAGAGCGACGCGCTGCGGCTTTTGGCGTTCCAGCCGCGGAGCGTGGAGGAGCTGCGTTCCCGGCTCAAGCTCAAAAGGTATCCCGACGACCTGATCGCCCAGGCGATCGACGCGCTGAAGAGGCAGGGGCTTTTAGACGACACGAAGTTTGCCAAGCTCTTCGCCGAATCGCGGCTTTACAGCCGGCCGACGGGCAAGAAGCAGCTTGAGACGGACTTAAAAAAGAAGGGACTTCCCCAGGCGTTGATCGCCGAGACCCTAGGCGGTCTCAAAGACTATGACGAAAAAAAGATGGCGCGCGAACTCGTGCAGACGCGTTTCCACAGAATGACGGGTGTGTCCGCCGAGAAGAAAAAGACGCGCCTGTTCGGGTTTTTGAAGCGCCGTGGTTTCGGCAACGACGTGATCTTCGCCGTGATGAAGGAGCTTTTCAGCGAGACCACCAGCGAAGGGCTGGAATAAGGGCTATGAAGACGGACGCACTGAGACAAACCTATCTGGATTTTTTCAAGTCCAAAGGGCATAAAATGTTCCCCAGCGATTCGCTGGTGCCCGCGGACGACCCGTCTCTGCTTTTCACCGGCGCCGGTATGAACCAGTTCAAGCCGTATTTTCTAGGCCTCAAAAAAGACGTAAAGCGCGCGACCAGCTGCCAGAAATGCCTGCGCACGGCGGACCTCGACCGCGTGGGCAAGACCGCGTATCATCACAGTTTTTTCGAGATGCTGGGCAATTTCTCTTTCGGTGACTATTTCAAGGAAGGCGCCATCGAGTGGGGCTGGGAGTTTGTCACGCGGGCGCTGGGCCTGAAACCCGACAGGTTATGGGTGTCGGTGTACGCGGAGGACGACGAGGCGTTCGCTATTTGGAAAAATAAAATCGGTTTGCCCGAGTCGCGCATCGTGCGTATGGGCGCTGAGGACAATTTTTGGCCGGCCAACGCGCCCGAGGACGGGCCCAACGGGCCTTGCGGCCCTTGCTCGGAGATCTACGTGGGCCAGACCCCCGGCAAGGGCGTCGAGATATGGAACCTCGTGTTCACGCAGTTCGACAGGCAGCCGGACGGCTCGCTGCCGCCGCTGCCTCAAAAAAACATAGACACGGGCATGGGCCTGGAGCGTACCGCCGCGGTGTTGCAAGGGGTTGAATCTAACTTTGATACAGACAACTTTAGAATATTGCGCAAGCAGCTTCATGAGTTTATACAAAACCCTGGCAACCAGGTTGCTCGTGAAAATGCAGTACTTGATCATGCTCGTGCAGTAACTTTTGCTATTGCTGACGGAGCCTACCCATCCAATGAAGGTCGTGGTTATGTAGTAAGAAAGATTATCCGATTAGCAAATCAGCATTTAATGTCATTATGCCATTCCGGTAGAAACGCATCGCTTCATCGTCTTGTCCCGGCGATTGCGCATGTTTACGGGGCTATGTATCCCGAACTCACAGCGCGTGAAAAAACTATCTCAACGATCATTGAGAAAGAAGAGCAGGCGTTTATGGAAATTTATAAAACACAAGTTCCTAATTTGCGTCATAAGCTTGAAAACGTAAAGAAAACATTCGTACCGATGACAACTTGGGTCAAAACAGTCGTTTTTCCTTATTACGATACTTATGGTTTGCCTTTGGAAACAATTATCGAAATATGCAATGAAGTTGGAATGGAATTTGACATTGATTTGTTCAATCAATCTCTTGATGAACAGCGAAAGCGTTCGCGTGAGTCCTCAAAAATTACCGGAGAGATTTTCTCAAAGAGCGCAGTTTACACGCTCGTGGATGGACTTGCACCCACTCAATTCTTGGGTTATGACAGTATCGAGGAAAATAATGCTAATCTTCTGCGCATCATAAAGGGCGAAAGCATTGTGTCCGAGCTGCGTGAAGGTGAAAGAGGGGTACTTTTGTTCGACCGATCGCCGTTTTACGCGGAAGCCGGAGGGCAGGTCGGCGACACGGGCCACGTAACGATGTCTGGATTCGAGGCAGAAGTATTGGATACGCAGTATCTCGATCGTTGTATCGGGCATCAAGTCCTTGTGAAAAAGGGTTTTGCAATGACTGCGACTCGCTTTCGTCTGGTTGTAGACGCTGAACGTCGCGCGGACATTATGAAAAACCACACCGCCACGCATCTTTTGCACAGCGCGCTGCGCAAGGTGCTGGGCGAGCATGTCAAGCAAAGCGGGTCGCTGGTGGCCAAGGACTATCTGCGTTTTGACTTCACACACTTCAGCGCCGTAGAACCAGCCGCGCTGGCAAGGGTGGAGGAGATGGTCAACGCGGAGATTCGAAAAAACACGACGCTTCAAAAAAAAGTGATAGGTAAAGAGCAGGCGCTCAAAGAAGGCGCCATCGCGTTTTTCGGTGAAAAGTACGGCGACGAAGTGCGCGTGGTAAGCATAGGCGATTTTTCAACCGAACTTTGCGGAGGCACGCATCTGGAGTCCACGGGCCAGATAGGCTTGTTTAAGATCGTTTCTGAAGGTTCCATACAGGCCGGCGTGCGGCGAATTGAAGCCGTGACAGGCCATTGGGCAGAAAATTTTGTACAAGAAGCAGTCAATGAACTGCAATTAATTACAAAAGAATTAAGTCTCTCGAATAATTTAATAGGGAATATTCAGCAGAAGCAGAAGCACATAAAAAGTCTAAAATCAAAATTATTTAACATAATCGATAAAAAAATGAAAGAAGAAACTAAGAAACGGCTTAAGGATGCGGCTGAAGTAAATGGCGTGAAACAGTTTTATATGCCAATAACCGCAGATAAGAACCTAATAAGCAACGATATTCAGTTCCTTAAAACTCAAAACACAAGTTTTTTTGGTTTGTTCGTATCTTCTTATGCAGACAAATTTGATTATACGATTGCTGCAAGTGGGGATTTAGTATTGAGCGGCTGGGATTCAAATATTTTTTTAAAGCAGATCAATAATTATGTAGGCGGCAATGGCGGCGGTAAGGCAGATGTCGCCTCAGGCGGGTCCAAAAATATTCAAAAGAAAGACGAGCTTTATAATTATTTCATCACAGGCACTTCTAATTTTGTGTATTCAATCAAAAGCAAATGAAATTTATCAATCCGTTGGTCAGTAGCGGGAAAAACCTTCAAAAAAAGAAGAGGCATTGACGTTGGGTAAAAAAATCATGCAGGAGGCTATCGCCAAATGAACGTTATCAAGCCCTCGAGCAAAAAATTCCAGAAGCTCTTCCACCGATTCGCGCGCCGCGACCGCAGGATAGAGCAAAAGGTCGCGCGTATTCTCGAGGATGTTAAAAACCAGGGCGACCAGGCGCTGATACGCTACACGCGCAAATTTGACAAGGTGAAGCTGACGCCCAAAGAGCTGCGCGTCTCCGAAAGCGAGATCAACGGCGCCTATCAGAACATCAGCTCGGACTTCGTCGCGACGCTGAAGGTAGCTGTGGAGAACGTGAGTCAGTATTATAAAAAGCAGACCAAGCGCTCTTGGAAGATATTGAAAGAGGACGGTGTTGTCCTCGGCGAGAAGATACGCCCGTTGGAATCGGTGGGGATTTACGTGCCTTCGGGAACCGTGCCTCTGCCGTCCACCGTGTACATGACGGTTCTGCCGGCCAAGCTGGCCGGAGTGGAAAAGGTGTATCTGATCACGCCGCCCAACAAATTCAAAAGCGTGGACCCGCACATCCTGGTTGTGGCGAACCTGCTCAAAGTCGACGGCATCTTCAAAGCAGGCGGCGCCCAGGCCATAGGCGCTTTCGCTTTTGGCACCAAGACGGTGCCGCGCGTGGACAAGATCATCGGTCCTGGCAACGCCTATGTGGCCGAGGCCAAGCGCCAGGTGTTCGGATATTGCGACATAGACATGGTGGCCGGCCCGACTGAAGTGGTGCTCTTGGCCAGCGATTATACGGACCCGGATTTTGTGGCGGCCGATCTGATGGCGCAGAGCGAGCATCACATGGGCACGTCGATACTGGTCACTACCTCCAAGCGGCTGGCCAAACAAATCAAGCGCGTGCCCGCGCGCGGCTACATCGTCATCGTCAAAAACCTGAAGCAGGGTGTGGACGTGGTTAACCAGATCGCGCCCGAGCATCTGCAGATCATGGTCAAGAACCCCCAGCGCATTCTGAAGGACGTAAAGCACGCGGGAGCGATTTTTATAGGCGAGTACACGCCCACGGCCGTCGGTGACTACATCGCCGGGCCCAGCCACGTGTTGCCCACCAACGGCACGGCGCGGTTTTTTTCCGGGATTTGCGGCTCAGACTTCCTGAAGAGCTCGCATGTGATTTCCTACAACAAAAAGGCTTTGGAAAAGGTCAAGACAGCCGTCGAGAGTCTGGCGATGCTCGAGGGCCTGCCACGGCACATGGAGTCGGTGAAAATCCGCTTCCAAAAATAAGGGCATGCGCATGAAAATAAGAAAGGCCGCGATACGAAGAAAGACCAAGGAGACAGACATCGCCGTAAAGCTGGTCCTCGACGGCAAGGGCAGGGCCCGCGTCAGCACGGGCCTGCGCTTTCTCGACCACATGATAGAGATCCTGGCCAAGCACGGGTTTTTTGACATCGAGCTCAAGGCCAAGGGCGACCTCGACATAGACACGCATCACACCAACGAGGACGTCGGCATCGCGTTGGGCGAGGCGTTCAAAAAGGCGCTGGGCGACAAAAAAGGCATACGCCGGTTCGCGGATTTCAGGGCGCCGCTGGACGAGGCGCTGGCCCAGACGCGCGTGAGCCTGGACCTGAGCGGGCGGGGCTCGTTTCACATGCACACCGGCGCCAAGACGCGCTGGCTCGAGCATCCGGCACTGCGCGCCAAGTCCAACAGCATGAACTACAGCGTGGCCGACGCCAAGCATTTTCTCGAGTCTCTGGCGACGCATATGGGGCTGACGCTGCACGTGGACTTCATCGCCGGCGAGCAGCCGCATCACGTGATCGAGGCCACGTTCAAGTCCCTGGCCAAGGCGCTGGACTGGGCGACCGGCATCGACGGCCGTTTGAAGGGCGTGCCTTCGACTAAGGGAAAATTATAAATCAGGAGGCAGGAGATAGGAGTTAGGCGTGTAACTCCTAAAGGATTAAAATGATTACCATTATCGATTACGGCATGGGCAACCTGCACAGCGTGCAAAAGGCGTTTGAAAAAAATGGCGCGCGCGTGAAGGTCTCGTCGGATCCCCGCGCTATCGAAAGGGCCTCAAAGCTCGTGCTGCCCGGTGTCGGCGCGTTCACACACGCGATGCGCGAGCTTGAAAAGCGCAAGCTCACAGAAGTGATCAGAGAAAAAATCCTGGGGGGGACGCCGTATTTGGGGCTATGCCTGGGATTGCAGCTTCTTTTTTCAAAAAGCGAGGAAGGTGAGCGCGTCGCGGGGCTGGGCATCATCCCCGGAAGCGTGATGCGCTTCAAGGGCCCCATGAAAATTCCGCACATGGGCTGGAACACGCTGGATATCAAAAAAAGGGGATGCCCCGTGTTCAGCGGCGTGACGACCAAGGACTATTTTTATTTCGTACACTCGTATTACGGCGTACCGGAGGATCCCAGTTGGACGCTGTCGACCACGCGCTATCATCTGTCGTTTTGCTCATCGGTTT
>ORMF010407992.1_pt1 | contig 19126 bp, 14 predicted proteins | sample 1779871 | NCBI WGS metagenome assembly ORMF01 (sample SAMEA104232316, study PRJEB22302) | groundwater metagenome | biome: forest; feature: aquifer; material: groundwater | place: USA | collected 2011-08-07 | depth 5.4 m | reverse complement strand
TGCTGTGGATGGGCGTGTATCCGGCGGCGTTCACCGAGATCATGCATGCCTCGGTCAACGACCTGCTCAAGCACGTCGCGGTGAGCAAGCTATGAACCCTTTCATGCCCGACCTCCTGCCCGCCTACGCGGAGATCTTCCTCGTGGTCATGGCCTCGGTGATCCTGATCGCCGACCTGTTCGTCCCCGGTCGCGATCGCGGCCTCACCTACGGCCTGTCGCTCGCCACCCTGGTCGGCTGCGCCGTGTTGACGGTGGGCACGATGCAGGCGGGCGGCGGCCCGCCGAGCTACGCCTTCGGCAACATGTTCGTGTCCGACTACATGGGCAACGTGCTGAAACTGTTCACCTACATGGCCGTTGCCGCCTGCTTCGTGTATTCGCGCGGCTACCTCGCCGATCGCGCCCTGCTCAAGGGCGAATTCTTCGCGCTGGCGCTGTTCGCAACCCTGGGCATGCTGGTGATGATCTCGGCGAACCACTTTCTCAGCCTGTACCTGGGACTGGAACTGCTCTCGCTGTGCCTGTACGCGATGGTGGCGCTCAACCGCGACTCGGCGGCCTCCACCGAGGCGGCGATGAAATACTTCGTCCTCGGCGCGCTCGCCTCGGGGCTGCTCCTGTACGGCATGTCGATGATCTACGGTGCGACCGGGACGCTGGACATTTCCGCGGTGTCGAAGGCGCTGGAGGGCGGACGGGCGGCCAAGCCGGTCCTGGTCTTCGGCCTGGTGTTCGTCGTATCGGGGCTGGCCTTCAAGCTCGGCGTGGTGCCTTTCCACATGTGGATCCCGGACGTGTATCACGGCGCAACCAGCGCGGTGACGCTATTCATCGGCTCCGCGCCCAAGCTGGCGGCGTTCGCGATGGCGATGCGGCTGCTCGTCAACGGGCTGCTCGAGCTCGCCGTCGACTGGCAGCAGATGCTCGTGATCCTTTCGGTCGCGTCGATGGCGATCGGCAACCTCGCCGCCATCGCCCAGACCAACATCAAGCGGATGCTCGCCTATTCGACGATCTCGCACATGGGTTTCATGCTCCTGGGCATGCTGTCCGGCGTGGTGAACGGCAACTGGCTCAACGCGGCGGATGCCTACGGCGCGGCGATGTTCTACTCGTTGGTCTATGTGCTCATGAGCCTGGGGGCCTTCGGCGTGGTCGTGCTGCTCTCCCGCTCGGGGTTCGAAGCGGAGCAGCTGACGGACTTCAAGGGCCTCAACCGGCGCAGTCCCTGGTTCGCCTTCGTCATGCTGGTCATGATGTTCTCGCTGGCGGGCATTCCGCCGACGGCCGGGTTCTACGCCAAGCTTTCCGTGCTGCAATCGACGCTCGCCGCCGGGCAAGTCTGGCTTGCCGTCGTGGCGGTGATGTTCTCGCTCATAGGCTCCTTCTACTACCTGCGGGTCGTGAAGCTAATGTACTTCGACGAGCCCGAGGACCACTCGCCCGTGACGGCGCGCCCGGACATGGCCGTCGTGCTTTCGGCCAACGGTCTGGCGGTGCTGCTGCTCGGCATTCTGCCCGGGCCGCTGATGCAGGTCTGCTACTTCGCAATCAGGGCGCTGTGAGCGCAGGGGCCGGTCCGCCCGCGATCACAACCGCCCGCCCCCCTTTGCCGTATCCCCTCCGGCGCCCAGTGCTCCGCCGTCCCCGGTCCCGAGTCTGCCGATGACCAAGAAGCCCGAACTCGCGTGGCAAAAAAAGGACCTCACCGAGCGGACGGTGCGCGGAGAGTGGGTGTTTCGCGGCAAGCTGCTGCAGGTCAGGCGCGATCTCGTCCGCCTGCCCGACGGGGCGACGGCCGAACGCGAATACATCGAGCACCCGGGAGCGGTCATGATCATTCCCGTGCTCGACACGGGAGAGCTGGTGATGGAGCGCCAGTACCGCTATCCGCTGCGGCGCGACATCCTGGAGCTGCCCGCGGGGAAGATCGATGCGGGCGAGCCTTCGCTGCAGTGCGCCAAGCGCGAGTTGCTCGAGGAGACAGGATACACCGCGTCGAGCTGGCGCTACGTGGCCACGATCCATCTCGCGGTCGGCTACTCGAACGAACGCATCGAGATGTTTCTCGCGCGCGGCCTGGCCCACCAGGGTGCGAGCCCCGACGACGGCGAGCATCTCGAGGTGTTCAGGCTGCCGCTCGCCACGGCGCTGGAATGGGTGCGCGAAGGGCGCATCACCGACTCCAAGACCGTGGCCGGCCTGTTCTGGGCGGAGCGCATCGCCCGCGGGGAGTGGACCTGACTTTCGGACCCCTGTAGCATACTATGCAGACGGCATAAAATCCCATCGGCAAGGATGCGTCCCCGGGCGCGCCGGAACCGAACAGACGCCGTGGCCAAGGGGAGTCGATGAAGAAGACCGGTGCCTGGCTCGCAGTCTATGCGCTGGAGCAGCTCAGGATACGCCATACGTTCGGCATTCCCGGGGTGCACAACACCGAGCTTTACGACGAGCTGAACAATTCCGACTACGTGACGCCCATCCTGGTCACGCACGAGCAGGGCGCCGCCTACATGGCCGATGCGGTGAGCCGGGTGTCGGACCGGGTAGGGACGCTGGTGATCGTTCCCGCAGCCGGCGTCACGCATGCCGCCAGCGGCATCGCCGAGGCGTATCTTGCGGGGGTGCCGATGCTCGTCATCGCCGCGGGCATACGCACCGACCTCGAATACCGTTACCAGATCCACCAGATCGATCAGCTGGACCTGGTGCGCCCTTTCACGAAGGCGGCCTTCCGCATCCAGGAGCACCGGAACATCGTGCCGACGCTCTACCAGGCCTGGCGGCTCGCAACGAGCGGCGAACCGGGGCCCGTGTTCATCGAGATCCCGGTGAACATCCTGCTCTTCACGGGCGAGATCGAGGAGCTGCTCATCTTTCCTGGCCCGGCGACTCAGGGCGTGCAGCAAAAGGCGCAACTCGCGCGCGCGGCCGAACTCCTGCTCGCGGCGCCCCGGCCGGGAATCTTCCTCGGATGGGGCGCGCGAGAGGCGACCGGGGTCGCGACGGACATCGCGGAATTTCTTCAGGCCCCGGTGAGCACGACGCTGCAGGGCATCTCCGTCTTTCCGGCGACCCATCCGCTGCACACCGGCTTCGGCTTCGGGCCCGCTGCGGTTCCGGCGGCACGCAATGCGTTTTCCGGCTGCGACTGCCTGCTCGCGGTCGGCACGCGGTTCGGGGAAATCGCGACCGGCAGCTTCGGAGTCAGCGTGCCCGAGAATCTCGTTCACGTCGACATCAATCCGAAGGTGTTCGGCGCCAATTACCCTGCCGCCGTCGCCTTGGAAGGCGATGCGTGCGCCGTGCTCCTGGCGCTGCTCGAGGAGCTCAACAGGCAGGGACGGCCGCGCCAGGCCAACCTGGACCTGCAGGGGCGGATCCGGCGCGACAAGCGGGCCTACCGCGAGCAATGGTACGCGATACCCTGGAACGGGCGCGTCAATCCGGCGCGCTTCTTCGACGAGTTGCGCCGCAGGCTGCCCGACGACGCGGTGGTCGCGGTCGACGACGGCAATCACACCTACCTCACGGCGGAGCTGTTTCCGGTCCACCGGAGCAAGACCTTCATCCTGCCCACGGATTTCAACTCCATGGGCTATGCGGTGCCGGCGGCGATCGGAGCGAAGCTCGCGCGTCCGGGCGCCGAGGTGGTCGCAATCGTGGGCGACGGCGCGTTCATGATGACCTGCATGGAAATCGTCACCGCGGTCCTGAATGGACTGGGCATCGTCTACTACGTCTTCCACGACGGGGAGCTGTCGCAGATCGCGCAGTCACAGAGGATCTCGTACAATCGCGCGCCCTGCGCGGCGCTCGGGGCGCTCGACCTTGAGGGCGTGGCGAAAGCGACCGGTGCGGGCTACGTCCGCATGGAGGGGGACGGCGATATCTCGCAGGCGATGGAACAGGCGCACGAGACGGCGAAGACGGGGCGGCCGGTCATCGTCGACGTCCAGATCGACTATTCGAAGCGCACCGCGTTCACCCAGGGGGCGATCAAGACCAACTTCGGTCGCTTCCCGCTCGCGCAGAAGCTGCGCATGGCGTTGCGCGTGGTGTCGCGCAGGATCGTCGGCTGAAACGAGACGGGCCGCCGCCTGCTTTGCGCAGATGGCGGCCCGGAAAAGCTGCTGTCGGGCTACGCACCTTTCAGCAAACGTCGATCAACGGAAGTTGTACTTCGCGGTGAGGTACAGGATGTTCGCCGTGTAGTTCGGGAACGCGTAGGCGCCGCTCAGGAAGTTCTGGTTGGTGCCGGTCTTGATCGTGTAGTTGTAGTTGGACAGCTGCGCGTCGTCCGAGCTGAAGTGCTCGTGCGCCAGGCCGGCCGTCACGTCCCAGTTCTTGTCGAGCGCGTAGATGCCGCGCAGATTGATCGCGGTCTTCTTGTACGCATCCCAGTTCGGGATGTTGAGGGGGGTGCCGAAATTGTTCTGCGAGGCGAACTCGGCGGTCCCGTCGGCGTCCTCGATCCACAGCGAACCGCGCAGTTTCAGCTTGGCGTTGACCGGCACATCGAGCGCGCCGCCGTAGGCGGTGTTCTTGCTCTTGATGGTCTGGTTCCAGTTGAACTGCGTCGAGGTGGGCGCGGCGTTCACATTGGCGTTGTTGCCGTTCACCCACTGGCGGTGGTAGGACTCGTACTTGACCTGCTCGAAATCGGCAAACAGGGTCAGGCTGTACTTGTCCGGCACCGTCCATGTTCCCGTCAGGTAATACTCGTCGCGCGTGTCCTTGGTTCGGCCGATCGTGGTGTCCTTGTACTTGTTCACCTTGAAGATCGCCTCCAGGCCCAGGCTGAGGTAGTCCCTGGGGCTCCAGTCCAGCATCAGCTTGATTTGGTCCTGGTTCAGGGGCGCGAGGTCGAACCGCCGCATGAAGCGCTCGATGTACACGTCGTCGCTCGGCCCGGTGCCGGCGTTCCCCTCCAGGAAGTCGGACCGGCGCTGCAGCACCTGGTACTTCAGGCGAGCGGCGAGGGCGTCCGTTGCCGTGGCTTTCCATTGGGCGAACACGCGCGTCTCGCGCACGTTGTCGAAGTCGGGCCGGGCGCCCGGCTTGACGTTGGTACGGTCGATGCCTGCCGATAGCTTGTGCCTCGCGGCGACCTTGAACCCTCCCTCGACGCCGAAGTTGTGCTTGGTGAAGTGGGCTTCCTCGCTCTCGTAGGTCGTTGTCCCAACCGTGTGGATCACGTGCGTCGAGCGGTTGTCGCGGTCGTAGTAGTTGTAGTACACGCGCGTATCAAGCTGCTTGGTGGGCTGGGAGGCGAGCGTGAACGAAGCGTTCTTGTACCGGACGTCGCCGTTGAACGTGGTGACGTTCGGCGTGGTCGGCGTGAACAGGGGCGGGGCGGTGTCCTGGTAGAAGTAGGTGTTCACCGGGAAGCTGTTGGTCAGCTTGGACCAGCCGGCGCGGGCCGTCAGCGCGGAGCGCATCGGCAACTGCTTCCAGACGCCCTGCAGCGACAACTTGCTGTAGTCGCTGTCCTGGCCCGCGGTGGTGGTGCGGTCCAGTAGCGTCGGGTCGGCCTGGATCGGGTTGCGCCAGTTCAGGAAGTCGTTGCTGTTGGTGAACTTGCTCTGCATCCAGTTTACCGAATACTGCTGCGTCCGGGTCGTGTAGCCGCCTTCCAGGCTGAAGTTCGAGGTCGTGTACGCCACAGGCGTGGGCAACTCGATGAACGGCCCACCCGGGGAGGTGATCGCACCGCCCAGCGGGCGCGTGCCACGCGTCTTCAACTCGTCCACGGTCGCGCGCAGGTACCAGGGGGAGTTCTTGCTCCATTCGAACGCGCCGCCCCAGTTGTCGCGCTTGACGCGGTAATCGAAGGTGTTCCAGGTCGCGGTGTTCGTCGAGGGCGATGCGCCGGAGAACGTCACCGTGTCGCTGCCGATGCCCGACAGCGGAGATTTCGCGCCCAGCGTCAGGTTGTGCAGGATCTTGTTGTTGTAGAGCGAGTACTTGAACGTGTCGTACATTCCGCCGCGCGCGCCCAGGAACTGGTCGTCCCGGCCGACATTGTCGCCCTGGATATTGAAGTAGTAGTTCTTGTTGAAAACGCCGTAGTCGCCGTTGAGGATCAGGCCGTCCTCGAGGTCACGGTATTCCCGCATCTTGCCGCCCTCGCTGTTCGACTTGTCCGTTGCGAGAACGCCGAGTTCGAGGTAGCCGAAACCGTTGGCTTGCTGCGCCGCAGCCGCGGTCGCGCCGAAGGCCAGGCCGATGAGCACTGCGATTTGAGTCTTTTTCATGTCAATTTCCCCTCAACGCGTGAAGAACTGGCCGGAGGAACCGGCCGCGTTGCTGCCGTGGATCTGGTTGTGGCAGTTCATGCACGACCGCGCGAAGAAGCGCGTGTTAGGCGCGGAACCGCCCTGCGCACCCTTGCCGTCGTATAGGGTGCCGGGGTGGCGCGAGAAGTCATGACAGTCCTGGCAGACGTTCGGCACTTTCTCGCTCAGCAGCTTGTTGTAGTTGGTGCCGTGCGGGTTGTGGCAGTTGAGGCAATTCTCTTCTACCGGAGCGTGCTGGAACACGAACGGGCCGCGTTTCTCCGCGTGGCAGGTCGTGCAAAGCTGGTTGACGCTGTCGGCCTTGATCATTCCCTCGGTCGGCGAGCCATGGGGATTGTGGCAGTCCGCGCACGCGATCTTGCCTTCCACCACCGGGTGGTGCGAAGGCTTGTTCGCCTGCGCGCGCTTGTCCTTGTGGCAGGTGAAGCAGGTGTCCGAATTCGGGATCAGCGCGGGTCCCTTCAGCAGCCGCGAGTTCGGGAAAGCCGTCGCGCCGGCTACGCGGGCGCCCTTGTCGGTACCGTGGATGTTGTGACAGTCGCCGCAGGACACGTCCTGCACTTTGTGCTTGCTCATTTCCCAGTAGGCGAGGTTTCTGCTCGTGGTGTGGCAGCTGAGGCATTTGTCGTTCTTGACGTCCGCCGCAACGTCTTTCGCGCTCATGCGGATCAGTCCGACTTTCGTTCCGCCGCTCGCCTTGACGTGCTCGCTCGCGTCGCCGTGGCAGGACTGGCAGCCGACGTTGGCCGCCGGGCTGTTTTTCAGGCCCTGCTGGCCATGCAGGGTTTTCGCCAGGTCGGCGACCTTATCTGCATGGCACTGCTTGCAGGTATCGAAGTCCGAGGCGAGTGCAGGTCCCGCAGCGAACAGCGCTGCGAGGGCGGCCAAGGTCAGCAACCTCTTGATAAAAGCCACAGCAGTACCCCCCTTTCACTGACAGATTTCCCAAGATTGGTGTAACAAAGCAGTAACAAGTAGGCGCAGTTTGACCGGCTCGATCCGCTCGGAGTTAACCTATGTCAAATAAACGGGATTTATCTATCCACCCAGGTTGCTGGCCATGTCTTGCTTGGAATGAGGTGCCCGATCCGTGGAATGTATCGGCACACAAAGGGGAAGCTGCAATGCTGCGCTGCATTTTCGTTATAGAAATATCTGTTCTATAAAATTATTTTATTGATCCTCGCTGGCCGATCCAACCAACAAAGCGGGGGCTGATTTGTAACTTCCTGTTTCATATTCGGGGCTGGATGTTTGCGTCGAGGCCTGTCCGATAGCGGCCCAGGACAGTCGTTGCGCCAGACGTTCCCGGCGAGGGGACATTTGTCGCATCTGCGTGACGGATTGCGGTTGATCGCAGAATGTTCCGATCACGAAAGGCCAGGCAGGAACGAGCGCAGCGTCGCCCTGGCATCGACCCGTGGGGACCATGCAGACCGGCATCGACAACTTCTGCGCGACCGCCTAGTCTCATTCCTTTACGCCTCTCGGCTGTAAGGGGTGCTGAATCTCATCACCTGGAACATCCAGTGGTGCCGCGGCTGCGACGGCGTGGTCGACCCTGCGCGCATCGCACGCGTCTGCCGCGAAACGGCCGACGCCGACGTGCTGTGCTTTCAGGAGGTGGCGCGAAACTTCCCCGATCTGGATGGAAGCCGCGGCGAGGACCAGTTCGCGTTGCTCGCGAAGGCGTTCCCGGGCTTCGAGCGCGTGGCAGGCATCGCGGTGGACGTGCGCGCGCCCGACGGTTCGCGGCGGCAGTTCGGCAATGCGATCTTCAGTCGCCTGCCGGTGGTGCAGGCGTTCCGGCACCTGCTTCCATTCCCGGCCGACCCGGAAGTGCCCGGAATGCAGCGCGTCGCTGTCGAGGCCGTGATTCAGGCCGCATCGGGTCCGCTGCGGGTGACTACGACGCATCTGGCCTATTACTCGGCAAACCAGCGCGCGGCGCAGGTCGGGCGGCTGTGCGAACTCCAGTCCGACGCGGCGGGGCACGCGCTCGATGGCATTCACGCGGAGAAGGAGGGCGGGCCCTTCGCAACTCAGCCGCGCCCCGCGTCCGCGATCCTGACTGCGGACTTCAATTTCCGTCCCGATGATCCGCTCTACGCGCGGTTGCAAGCGCCGATCGCGCCGGGTGTCCCGGCTTTCCGGGACAGTTGGCCGATCGCGCATCCGGCCAGACCGCACGAGCCGACGCTCGGGGTCTACGACAAGGACCAGTGGCCCGGGGAGGCGTTCTGCTGCGACTTCATTTTCGTCACCGAGGACCTGGCTTCGCGGGTGGAGGATGTGGTCGTGAATTCCGCGACCGACGCCTCTGACCACCAGCCGGTGCTGCTCAGGCTGGGGTGGTGAGCATCGGCTCAAGGAAAGCAATAAGCGCCTCGAGCACGTCGTCGGGCTTCTCGGCCATGAGCGCGTGGCCGCTGCCGGCGACCTCGACGACCCTTGATCCGGCTATGGCCTTCGCCAGTTCCCGGCCGGAGCGGGCGGGCGTCATGACATCGCGCCTGCCGAGGACGAAGAGCGCGGGGCATCGCACCTGCGCCGCGCGCTCCAGGCCCGCTGCATAGGCGTTGCACGCCGCGAAATCGAGGTGCATCACGCCGGGCTTCTGCCGCTGCATCAGCCTCGAGTTCTCTCCGATCACCCAGAACCCCGGCCCGGGATTGCTTGGATAGTGCGCGTAGGACGAGTGCGACCAGATGTTGACCATGTCCTGCGCGCGCGGCTCGTCGTTTTTCGTCGCCTCGAGGAGCTCGGGAGAGACGCGCATCGGAAACGCCGCGCCGATGAGGGCGATGCGGCTGACGCGCTGGGAATGGCGCGCCGCACAGTCCAGCGCCGCGAGCGCGCCCATGCTGTGGCCGACGAGCGCGGCGCGGGCGACGCCCGCGGCGTCGAGCAGCGCGGGGATCCAGTCGGCGATCGCCTCGACGGCGGTGAGCGCCGGCCCGTCGGAGCGGCCATGCCCGGGCAGATCGAGCGCGAGCACGCCGTAGCCGTGGTGCGCGAGGTAGCGGCTCTGCAGCACCCACACGCTGTGGTCGTGCTCCGCGCCGTGGACGAAGACGACCGCCGGCAGGGCCGCATCGAAGGACTTGCCGCCGGTGTAGCAGTAGGCCTTGCGGCCCTGGACCTGGAGTTCCATCGGATCAGCCTTTCTGCGACGCGCGCAGCGCGCGGGCGAGATCGTCGATCAGGTCCTCGGGGCTTTCCAGGCCGATCGAAAGGCGTATGGTGCCGGCGCCGATGCCGGCCGCGGCGAGGGCCGCGTCGTCCATGCGGAAGTGGGTGGTCGTCGCCGGGTGGATGACCAGCGACTTCGCGTCGCCCACGTTCGCGAGGTGCGAGAACAGCGACATCGCCTCGATGAACCTGCGGCCGGCCGCGCGCCCGCCCTTCACGTTGAAGCTGAACACCGAGCCGCAGCCGCGCGGCAGCAGCCGCTTGGCCAGCGCGTGGTCCGGGTGCTCGGGCAGCTCCGGATACGAGATCGACTCCACCGCGGGGGAGGACTTGAGGAATTCGATCACGCGCCGCGTATTGTCGACGTGCCGCTGCATGCGCAGCGAGAGCGTCTCGACGCCCTGCAGGATGTGGAAAGCGGTGGTCGGGCTCATGCAGGCGCCGAAGTCGCGCAGCCCCTCGCGCCGCGCGCGCAGCAGGAAGGCCGCGACGGTGGACTCCTCCTGGAAGTTCATGCCGTGAAACCCGGCGTAGGGTTCGGTCAGCTCGGGGAATCTTCCCGAGGCCTGCCAGTCGAAGGTGCCCCCGTCGACCAGCACGCCGGCGATCGCCACCCCGTGGCCGCCGAGGAATTTCGTCGCCGAGTGGTAAAGCAGGTCGGCGCCGAGGTCGAAGGGCCGCATGAGATAGGGCGTGGTGAAGGTCGAATCGACCAGCAGCGGCAGCTTCGCCGCATGCGCGATCTCGGCGACGCGCGGCACGTCGAGCACGTCCAGGCCGGGATTGCCGAGCGTCTCGGCGAACAGGAGCTTCGTGTCGGGGCGGATCGCCGCGCGCCATGCGTCGAGGCTGCGCGGATCGACGAAGCTCGTCCGTATGCCGAAGCGCGGCAGAGTGTACTCAAGCAGGTTGTGCGAACCGCCGTAGAGCGCGCGCGAGGCGACGATGTGCGAGCCCGCGCCCATGAGGGTCGCGATCGCCAGGTGCAGCGCGGCCTGGCCGCTCGCGACCGCGATCGCGCCGACGCCGCCTTCGAGGGCAGCGACGCGCTCCTCGAGTACGGCATTGGTCGGGTTGGAGATGCGCGAGTACACATGCCCGCCGCGCTCCATGTTGAACAAGGACGCGGCGTGGTCGGCATCGCGGAACACATACGACGTGGTCTGGTAGATCGGCACGGCGCGCGCGCCGAACTGGGGGTCGGGTTGCTGGCCCGCGTGCAGGGCGAGCGTGTCGAAACGCAGGTAATTGGGGCCGGCCATGGCGTCTCCTCTGGGCAAGCAAGCATTCTAGCCGCAGGCCGCGGTGCAGCGCTCGCGGCGCCGGGGTAACATCGCGCCTCGATGAAGAAATTCGATGCCGACCGGCCGCATCTGCAAGCCGCCGACTCGCTGCCGGTCGGGCTGATCGCCGCGGTGTGGTTGCCCTTCGCGTGCGGTTACTTCCTGTCCTACCTCTTTCGCAGCATCAATGCGATCATTGCGCAGGACCTCGTGCGCGACCTCGGCCTGAACCCGAGCGAGCTCGGCCTGCTCACCTCCGCTTACTTCTTCGCGTTCGCCGCGTTCCAGCTTCCGCTGGGGGTCCTGCTGGACCGCTTTGGCCCGCGGCGCGTCGAGGCGCTGCTTCTGCTTGCGGCGGCCCTGGGGGCGTGGCTGTTCTCGATTGCGGACGGCATCGAGTTGCTCGTCTTCGGGCGCGCGCTCATCGGCCTCGGGGTGTCGGCCTGCCTGATGGCGGCGATCAAGGCCTTCGTCCAGTGGTTTCCGATGTCGCGGCTCGCGACCATGAACGGCTGGATACTCGCCTCCGGCGGCCTGGGCGCGCTGTCGGCTTCGCTGCCCGTCGAGGCGGCGCTGCAGATCACGGACTGGCGCGGACTGTTCGCCGGCATTGCCGTAGTCACGTTCGGCGTTTCCGTCCTGATCTTCCTGGTGGTCCCCGACCGTCCCGCCGGGGAGGCGAAGGAATCGATACGCCAACTGCTGGTGGGCGTGCGCACCGTTTTCGCGGCCGGGGTGTTCTGGCGCGTGAGTCTCGCGTTCATGGTCATACAGGGGACTTACATGTCGGTCCAGGGGCTCTGGATCAGCCCGTGGCTTCGCGACGTGGCGGGCTACGAGACCACCGGAACGATACTGGCGGCGGTGGCGGTCGCGATGACAGTGGGGTTCGCGGGCTTCGGCAGCCTCTCGGACAGGCTGGCGCGCAGCGGGGTCAATCATCTGCAATTCCTCAAGGCCGGCCTGGGCGGCTCGATGCTGCTGTTCGCGCTGATCGCCGCCGGGGTGACCGTCGCGGCGCCCATGCTGTGGGTCGGATACGCCGTGTGCAGCACGTCGGCGACAACGCTGGTCTACCCTATCCTCTCCAAGCGCTTCCCCGTGCATCTCGCGGGCCGGGTCAACACCGCGGTGAACCTGCTCGTCTTCGTCTGGGCGTTCGTCGCACAGTGGGGCATCGGCGCGGTGATCGGCCTGTGGCCGGTCGAGTCCGGCCACTACTCGCTCGCGGGCTACCACGCGGGATTCGGGATCTGCCTGGTGCTCCAGCTGGCGGCCTACGCCTTGCTGCTTTCACAACGCGACTGAGGTTCCGGGACGCGACGGGCGGATGTATGCTCTCATCCTTGTAATGTACATTTCCGGATGCACGCAATGAGCAAGGCATTCACGCGGGAGACCGACGATACCGTGGACGACGCGCCCGAGGTCGTGCCGCAGGTGCCGCAGGGGTCGAAGAACTACATGACTCCCGCCGGCCACGCGAGATTGAAGGGCGAATTGAAGGCGCTGGTGGAAGTCGAGCGGCCCGAAGTGGTGAGAACGGTCGCCTGGGCCGCATCCAACGGCGATCGCTCGGAGAACGGGGACTACATCTACGGCAAGCGCCGCCTGCGCGAGATCGACCGTCGTATCCGCTACCTGATGAAGCGGCTCGAAATTGCCGAGGTGGTCTATCCGCGCGGCGAGGACGAGGATCGCATCTTCTTCGGCGCCCCGGTGACCTATGTCGACGGCAAGGGCGAGGAGCGTGCCGTCTGCATCGTCGGCATCGACGAAGTCGACCCGGCGCGCGGAAGGGTATCGTGGGTATCGCCCGTCGCAAGAGCGCTGCTGCGCGCGAGGCAGGGCGACGTCGTTACGCTGCGCACGCCGGCCGGCCCCGAAGACCTGGAAATCCTTTCGGTACGTTACGAGGTTCTTGCCTAGGGCGTGGTCTCAATTCGCCGTGGTGCCGGCCTCGGCCCGCGCCGCCACGCGCTCGAAATCGCCCGCCTTGACGAAGGACAGCTTCTCCGGGTCGAGGTAGCGCCGCATCGCTCCGGTGACCTCCTTCGGGGTCAGCGCGGCGATGCGCCTCTCCAGCGACGCGTCCCAGGCGAAGGTGCGCTCGAGCACGAGGTAGGACATCAGGCGCCCGGCGACCGCTGCGTCCTGGGTGCGGGCGACCTGGCGCGCCTGCAGCAGTCCCTTCTTCGCGGCGTTGACCTCTTCTTCCGTGTAGCCTTCGGAAAGGGCGCGCCGCAGTTCCTCCTGCACGGCCGTCTCGACCTTCTGGCGGTTCTGGGGTGCGTAAATGGCGTAGATGCCGAACTCGCCTTTTTCGTCGAAGCTGCTCGCGTTGAGGAAGGACCCCACGCTGTAGGACAATCCTTCGCGCTCGCGCACGCGGCGCATGAGACGGGAATCGGAATTGCCGCCCAGGATGTAATTGCCCAGGACCAGGGCCGGAAAATCCGGATCGTCGTCGCGCAGCTTCAGGTTCATCCCGGCGCGCAGCGTCGCGTTCGCCTTGTCCGGCGTGGCGATGACACGGTCGATAGGCGCGGCGTCGACGAAGCGTGCCGGTATGCGCGTGTAGGCATGGGGGCTCTTCCATTCGCCGAACAATTCGGTCGCCAGGCTGACGATCTGATCAGGGTCGAAGTCGCCGACCACGGCGAGTTCACTGTTGGAAGCACCGATGAATTCGCCGTAGCAGCGCTTGACGTCCTCCAGGGTGAGCGCCTTGAGACGCGACGCCCGTTCGTCCAGCGTCGCGGTGTAGTTCCAGTGGTCGGCGGGATAGGGGTTCAAGTGGCGCCTGAGATCCAGGCCCGCGAGCGAGGCCGGATCGTTCCTCTGGATGTCGATGCTGGTGAGCGCCGCCCTTCGCAACTGCTCGAACTCGGCCTCGGGGAACGAGGGCTGGCGCAACACCTCAGCCGCGAGCCTGAGCGCCTGCGGCAGGTTTTCGCGATCGGTGTCGATCGATCCGCCTTCCCCGCTCACGCCCGCATGGGTCTTCAGGCGCGTGAATTCGTTCGCGATCTGTGCGCGGGTCTTCCTGCGCGTGCCGTTCATCAACATGGCGCTCGCGATCTCGCAGGCGGTGTTGCGGCCGAGCTTGCTCGCCTCGTCGCCCCAGCGCAGGCCGAACTGGGCGATGACGGTGTTGCCGCGCGTCTTCTTCGGCAAGAGCGCGAGCTTCATGCCTCCGGGGAGCGTGCGCCGGATCACCTTCGCCTCGATGTTCTCCGGGGTGGGATCGAAGTGCTCGCCCTGGGCGATCGGGCCTTCGCCGCGATAGTCCTTGAGCATCGCCGCCACGTCGGGCACCGCCGGAATCTCCGCGCGGTCGGGCTTGCTGGTGGGGACGAACACGCCGAGCGTGCGGTTCGACGGCTTGAAATAGGCGAGGGCGACGCGCTGGACGTCGGCCGCGCGCACCTGGCGAAGGCGATCGCGGTGCAGGAACAGCATGCGCCAGTCCCCCATGGCGATGGTCTCGGAGAGCACCATGGCGAGCGAGCTCGAGCTCGCGACGATCTTCTCGATATCGTTCAGCAGCCGCGTTCGGGCGCGCTCGACCTCCTCCTCGGTGACCGGCTTGCGCGCGAAGTCCTCCAGCGTCTCGATCAGCAGCTCGCGCGCCGCGTCGATAGGCTGGCCCTCCCGGACGCTCGCGCCGAAATAGGCGTAACCGGCCTCGCGCTGCTGGCTTTCGTTGCCGAAGACGAAGCTCGCCCGCCCCGGCTCGACGAGCGCCTTGTGCAGCCGCCCCGTCGGGACATGCGCGATCAACGCCACCAGCACGTCGATCGCAGCGTAGTCCGGGTGCGTTCCGGGGGGAATATGGTACAGGGTCGAAACGAGCTGCACGTTGCCGGCGCGGCGCAGCGTCACCGTGCGCTCGCCGTCCTGGTTGGGCTCCACCGTGTAGGTTGCCTGCAGCTTCCGCGGCGGCTTCGGCAGGCCGCCGAAATGCTTCGCCACGAGCGCGAGCGCCGATCCCTCGTCGACCTTGCCCGAGACGATGAGCACGGCGTTGTCCGGCTGGTAGTAGTTGCGGTAGAAGGCCTGCAGCCGCTCCACCGGGACGTTCTCGATGTCGGAGCGCGAGCCGATGATCGCCCTGCCGTAGTTGTGCCACACGTAAGCTGTGGCCACGACGCGCTCGCGCAACACGCTGAAGGGGCTGTTCTCGCCGGATTCGAACTCGTTGCGCACCACGGTCATTTCGGCGTCGAGGTCTTCGCGCGAGACGAACGATTTCAGCATGCGCTCGGCCTCGAGATCGAGCGCCCAGTCCAGGTTGGCCCCGCTCGCCGGGAAGGTCTCGAAGTAGTTGGTGCGGTCGAACGAGGTTGTGCCGTTGAAGCGGGCGCCGTACTTCATGAATTCGAGCTTGATGTTGGGATGGTTCGGCGTGCCGCGGAACAGCAGGTGCTCGAGCAGGTGCGCCATCCCCGACTCGCCGTAGCCCTCGTTGCGCGACCCGACCAGGTAGGTCATGTTGACCGTGATGGTGTCGACCGAGGCGTCCGGTACCAGGAGCACTCGCAGGCCGTTCGCGAGCCGGTACTCGGTCACGCCCTCGACCCCGGTGACCTTGGCGATGCCCGAGGGCAGTGCGGGCTCGGCCGGCGCCGGCGGGGCGAAGCCCAGGGCGAGGGACAGGATGAACAGGAATGCGATGCGGGTCATGGATGGCCAGAGGTACGAGGGACAGACCACCTCAGAGGGCGGAAGTTCACCCCATTCTATCCGAGTAAGGCGGTTCGCAGGAGGTGCAGCGCGGCCATTCCGGCGAGGATGGTGGCGAGGGTATTGCGCGTCCTCCAGGCGACCGCGCCGGCGATCAAGGCGGCGGCGGCCTTCGGGTTGGAGGATCCCAGCTCGAGCGCGCCCGAACTGAGGAAGACATCGGGGGCGATCAGCGCAGTGAACACCGCCGCCGGAACGAACCTCAGCCCGCGCTGGACGCCGCGCGGCAGGGTGATCCGCGGAAACAGCAGAATGAACGAGGCGCGGGACACGAAGCCGATCGCGGTCAGCATCGCGATCAGCGCCCAGACGAAGGTCGTATCCATTGTTCGGCGAGGATTCCCGCGGCGACCCCGGCCCCGGCGCCGAGTATGAGCCCGATGCGATACGGCAGACCGGCCGAGAGGAGTGCCGTGACCCCGGCCGCGAGTGCAGCGAGCGCGGCTGCGCGGTCGCGCATGTTGGCCACGCCCAGCGCGAGCAGCGTCAGCGAGACGGTGAACTCGAGCTGCCATTCGCGCGGGAATGCAGCACCCAGGAATACACCGGCGGTCGCCGCCGCGACCCACGCCGACCAGATGGCGAGCGTGACGCCGGCGTGGTAGGGGATGTGCCCCGGCTCGTCGGGGTGCAGCGTGAAATGCGTGATCGACTGTGCATAGCTGTTGTCGGAAAGCGCGTAGGCGAAAAGGGCGCGCACCCGGGCGGGGAGCCCCTGGAAGTGGGGCGCAATCGACAGGCTGAACATCGCGAAGCGCAGGTTGATGATCGCGCCGGCCAGCGCGATGACGACGAGCGGCGCGCCGGTGGCCGCAAGCTGCACCGCGGCGAGCTGCATCGTGCCCGCGAAAACGAACAGGGTCATCGCGACCGCCTCGGTCTTCGACAGGCCCCCCGCCACCATGGCGGCGCCGCAGATGAGGCCGAAGGACATCACCCCGGGAAGGACCGGGAGGCAGTCCTTGATGCCGGCGAGGAAGGGACGCAATCGCTTGGGTTCGGGTTGGGACACGGTTTCGCCGCCGGCGGCGCGCCGGCAGGAGCAAGGGCCGGGGGGATTGTATTCGATCGGAGGAGGGGACGGGCTTGAAAAACGCCGGTGCGGCCCCCACTCCAGCACGGGTGCGTGGCCCCCATGAGGGATAATCGGCCCGCCTCGGCGTTCAAAGGGAGTGCATGGACATGTCGGCCACTACGGAAACACTCGGATTCCAGGCGGAGGTGAAACAACTCCTCCAGCTGATGATCCACTCGCTGTACAGCAACAAGGAGATCTTCCTGCGCGAGCTGATCTCCAACGCCTCCGACGCGGCGGACAGGCTGCGCTTCGAGGCGCTGTCGGACCCGGGCCTGTTCGAGTCCGACGCCGACCTGAAGATCCGCGTTTCCTTCGACAAGCAGGCGCGCACGATCAGCGTCTCGGACAACGGCATCGGCATGTCGCGCGAGGACGTCATCCAGCACATCGGCACCATCGCCAAGTCGGGCACGCGCGAGTTCTTCCAGGCGCTCACCGGGGACCAGGCCAAGGACGCGCACCTGATCGGCCAGTTCGGCGTGGGATTCTATTCCTCGTTCATCGTCGCCGACCGCGTGAGCCTGGTGACGCGGCGCGCGGGGCTGCCGGCAGACCAGGCGGTGAAATGGGAATCCGAGGGCGCGGGCGACTACACCATCGAGCCGGTTGAGAAGGCCGCGCGCGGCACCGAGGTCACCCTGCACCTGCGCGAAGGCGAGGACGAGCTGCTCGGAGACTTCAGGCTGAAGAGCATCATACGCAAGTACTCCGACCACATCGCCATCCCCATCCTGATGAAGAAGTCGGAGTGGGACAAGGACAAGAACGAGTACCGCACGACCGACGAGGACGAGACCGTCAACCAGGCGAACGCCATCTGGGCGCGTCCCAAGGCCGAAATCACCGAGGAGCAGTACCAGGAATTCTACAAGCACGTCGGACACGACTTCGAGCCGCCCCTCGCCTACACCCACAACAAGGTGGAGGGCCGGCAGGAATACACGCAGTTGCTGTACATCCCCTCGCACGCCCCGTTCGACCTCTGGGACCGGCAGAACCGGCACGGGATCAAGCTCTACGTGCGCCGCGTGTTCATCATGGACGACGCCGAGCAGCTGATGCCCGCGTACCTGCGCTTCGTGCGCGGCGTGGTCGATTCCAACGACCTGCCGCTCAACGTCTCGCGCGAGATCCTGCAGCAGAGCAAGGACATCGACGCGATCCGCTCCGGCTGCACCCGGCGCGTGCTCGGCCTGCTGGAGGACCTGGCCGATAACCAGAAGGACAAGTACGCGGGCTTCTGGCGCGAATTCGGCCGGGTGATGAAGGAAGGCGTGGGCGAGGACGCGGCGAACCGGGAGCGCATCGCGAAGCTGCTGCGCTTCGCCTCCACCCACGGCGACAGCGAGGAGGAGGCCGTGTCGCTCGCCGACTACGTCTCGCGCATGAAGGAGGGGCAGGAGAAAATCTACTACGTCACCGCCGAATCCTTCCTCGCCGCGAAGAACAGCCCGCACCTGGAGGCCTTCAGGAAGCGCGGCGTCGAAGTGCTGCTGCTGCACGATCGCGTGGACGAATGGCTGGTGTCGAACCTCCCCGAATTCGAGGGCAAGCCGCTCGCCTCGGTCGCCAAGGGGGCGCTCGACCTGGGCAAGCTCGAAACCGAAGAGGAGAAGAAGGAACAGGAGCGCCAGGAAGGCGAGTCGAAGGACCTGGTTGCGAAGCTGAAGGAGGTCCTCGCCGACCGCGTCAAGGACGTGCGCGTCACGCTGCGCCTGGAGGCCTCACCCGCGTGCCTGGTGGCCGACGAGCACGACCTGGGCGGTAACCTCGCGCGCATCCTCAAGGCGGCCGGGCAGGCGATGCCGCAGTCCAAGCCCATCCTGGAGATCAATCCGAGGCACCCGCTGGTGCAGCGCCTGAAATACGAGCAGGCGCACTTCGCCGACTGGACGCACGTGCTGTTCGACCAGGCTCTGCTCGCCGAAGGCGGGCAGCTCGACGATCCGGCGGGCTTCGTCAAGCGCATCAACGAGCTGATGCTCGAGCTCTCCGGGGGCGGCGGATCGAAGATCTGGACGCCGGGGGGCTGATTCGGGAACCGCTGCATTCGTCATCCCCGCGCAAGCGGGGATCCAGCAAGCGGTTGAGACTCCTGGATTCCCGCGTTCGCGGGAATGACCACGTATCGTTTGCCTAGAGCTTGGCGAGTATCGCTTCGGCGGAGGAGACCTCGAACTTGCCGGGCGCCTCGATCGCGATGTCCTTGACGATGCCGTTCTGGATGATCATCGCGAAGCGCTGCATGCGCAGGCCCAGGCCGCGCGCGTTCAGGTCCAGTTCCAGCCCGAGCTTCTTCGTGTACTCGGCGCTGCCGTCGCCCAGCATGCGCACCTTGCCGGCGGCCTTCTGCTCGCGCCCCCAGGCGCCCATTACGAAAGCGTCGTTGACTGCGACGCACCAGATCTCGTCGACGCCCTTCGCCTTGAGCTTCTCGTGGTTCGCGACGAACCCCGGAACGTGCTTCGCGGAGCAGGTGGGGGTATAGGCGCCGGGCACGCCGAAGATCACGATCTTCTTGCC
>ORMF011843112.1_pt1 | contig 19130 bp, 17 predicted proteins | sample 1779871 | NCBI WGS metagenome assembly ORMF01 (sample SAMEA104232316, study PRJEB22302) | groundwater metagenome | biome: forest; feature: aquifer; material: groundwater | place: USA | collected 2011-08-07 | depth 5.4 m | reverse complement strand
GTCGTAGCTCTTGGTGCTGCCCTCATGGTTGTTGAAGGCGACGCAGGGGCTGACGATGTCGATGAAGGCCGCGCCCTCATGCGCGATCGCGCCCTTGATCAGCGGCACCAGCTGTTGCTTGTCGCCGGAGAAGCTGCGCGCGACGTAGCTTGCGCCCAGCTGCAGCGCGAGCGAAACGGTGTCCACCGGCGCATCGCGGTTGACCACGCCGCGCTTGGACTTGGAGCCGGCGTCGGCGGTGGCTGAGAACTGGCCTTTGGTCAGTCCGTAGACGCCGTTGTTCTCGAGGATGTAGGTCAGGTTCACGCCGCGGCGCATGATGTGCGCGAACTGGCCGATGCCGATCGAGGCGGAGTCGCCGTCGCCGGAGACGCCGAGGTAGATCAGCTCGCGGTTGGCGAGGTTGGCGCCGGTCAGCACCGAGGGCATCCTGCCGTGCACGCTGTTGAAGCCGTGCGAGCTGCCGAGGAAATAGTCGGGCGTTTTCGAGCTGCAGCCGATGCCGGAGAGCTTGGCCACGCGGTGCGGCTGGATGTCGAGCTCCCAGCACGCCTGGATGATGGCGGCCGAGATCGAATCATGGCCGCAGCCGGCGCAGAGCGTGGAGATCTTGCCTTCGTAGTCGCGCCGCGTGTAGCCGACCTTGTTCTTTTGCAGCGTCGGGTGATGCAGCGTGGGTTTGGTGAGGTAGGTCATGGTTGTCAGGCCGCCTTATTCTTTTTCAGCGGGCGCACGTTCAGCGCCGCGGTCACCGCGGCGATCTCCTTGACGATAAAGCGCGCGGTGATCGGGGTGCCGTCGTAATGCAGCACGGAGATGAGGCTGGCGGGGTTGATGTGGGCCTCGTTCACCAGCAGGCCCCTCAGCTGCGCGTCCCGGTTCTGCTCGACCACGAACACCTTCGAGTGCGCGGCGGCGAAGTCGGCGATTTCGTCCTGGAACGGAAACGCGCGCACGCGCAGGGCATTGACGTAGATGCCCATCGCGGCGAGCGCCTCCAGCGCTTCGGCCATCGCCGGGCTGGTGGAGCCGAAATAGATCGCGCCGAAGCGCGCGGGATACTGCGCCGCGCTGAGCAAGGGCTTGGGCACCAGCGTCTTCGCGGTCTCGAACTTTTTCAGCAACCGTTGCATGTTGTCGACATAGTCCGGACCCGCCTCGGAATAGCGCGCGTAGCGGTCCTTGGTGGTGCCGCGGGTGAAATAGGCGCCGCGCGTGGGGTGGGTGCCGGGATAAGTGCGGAAGGCAATGCCGTCGCCGTCCACGTCCAGATAGCGTCCGAAGTCCTTGCCGGCCTGCAACTCTTCGGCGCCCATGACCTTGCCGCGGTCGTAGGCCTTGGCGTCATCCCACTCGAGCGGATCGCACAGGCGCGTATTCATGCCGATATCCAGATCGGTCATCACGAATACCGGCGTCTGCAAGCGGTCGGCGAGGTCCAGCGCCTGCGCGGTGAACTCGAAGCACTCTTTCGGATCTTCGGGGAACAACAGCACATGCTTGGTGTCGCCGTGAGAGGCGTAGGCGGTGGCCAGGATGTCCGACTGCTGCGTGCGCGTGGGCATGCCGGTGGAGGGGCCGCCGCGCTGCACGTCGATGATGGTCACCGGAATCTCGGCAAAGTAGGCGAGGCCGATGAACTCGGCCATGAGCGAGATACCCGGGCCGGAGGTGGCGGTGAAGGCGCGCGCGCCGTTCCAGCCGGCGCCGGTGACGATGCCGATCGAGGCGAGTTCGTCTTCGGCCTGCACGATGGCGAACTTGTTCTTGCCGCTCGCCTGGTCCACGCGCAGCCGCTTGCAGTAGCGCTCGAACGCCTCGGCGACCGAGGAGGACGGCGTGATCGGGTACCAGGCGCACACGGTGGCACCGCCGTACACCGCGCCCAGCGCCGCGGCGCTGTTGCCCTCCATGAAAATCTTCTTGCCGACTGCGTCGGCGCGCTTGATGCGCAGGCCGATCGGACACTGGAGGTGCGCGAGCGCGTAGTCGCGCCCCATCTGCATCGCGTTGAGGTTGGGCTTGAGCAGTTTTTCCTTGCCCTTGTACTGCTCGCCGATCAACTCGGCGATCGCGCCGGCGTCCATGTCGAGCAGCGCTGCGAGCGCGCCGACGTAAATGATGTTCTTGAACAGCTGCCGCTGGCGCGAGTCGTCGTAGGTGGCGTTGCAAATATCGGTGAGCGGCATGCCGATGACGTTGATGTCGTCGCGCAGCTTCGATGCCGGCAGCGGCCGGGTATTGTCGTAGAACAGGTAACCGCCGGGCTCGATTTCGTTCAGATCCTGGTTCCAGGTCTGCGGGTTCATCGCCACCATCAGATCCACCCCGCCGCGGCGGCCGAGCCAGCCTTTCTCCGTCACCCGCACCTCGTACCAGGTGGGCAGTCCCTGGATGTTGGAGGGGAAAATGTTGCGCGGGCTCACCGGCACGCCCATCCTGAGGATGGACCGGGCGAACAGCTCGTTGGCCGAGGCCGAGCCCGAGCCGTTGACGTTGGCGAACTTGATGACGAAGTCGTTGACGGCCTCTAAGCGCTTCTTCATGACGATATCTCTTCGCATATCACATCATAACTATGTCGAGCGTCATGATCAGACGGCGAGGCCCGGCGGCAAGTCGCCTGGCTCGCATCCCCGCTGCGCGGGGCCCCTGCTCGTAGCTCTTGCCGCCCCTCTATGCGCTTCTTGCTCATGCGGGTACAGGTTCCCGTTTCGGTGCGCGGACGCGGCAGCCCGGACCGGCGGGGGTCATTTCGAGCAGGAATTTCTGCATGTCCCAGGCCCCGGTGGGGCAGCGCTCGGCGCACAGGCCGCAGTGCAGGCACACGTCCTCGTCCTTGGCCATGATGCGGCCGGTCTTGAGCGTGCTGGAGATGTACAGATCCTGCGTCAGGTTCGTCGCCGGCGCGTTCAGCCGCGTGCGCAGGTTCGCCTCCTCGCCATTGATGGTGAAGCTGATGCAATCCATCGGGCAAATATCGACGCAGGCGTCGCACTCGATGCACTTGGTGTTGCTGAACACCGTCTGCACGTCGCAGTTGAGGCAGCGTTCCGCCTCCTTCCACGCGGTGGCCCGGTCGAATCCCATCTCGACCTCGATCTTGATGTTCTTCAGCGTCTGGCTGGCGTCGCGCCAGGGCACCTTGTAGCGCCGGTCTAGCGCGATCTCGTTGTCATAGCTCCACTCATGGATGCCCATTTTCTGCGACATCAGATGCACCATGGGCGGCGGGCGCCTGGACACGTCCTCGCCCTGGCAATGCTTGTCGATCGAGACCGCGGCCTCGTGGCCGTGAGCGACGGCCCAGATGATGTTCTTCGGCCCGAAGGCGACATCGCCGCCGAAGTACACGCGCGGCAGCGAGGATTGCAGGGTGACTTTGTCGACCACCGGCATGCCCCATTCGTCGAACGCGATGCCGCAGTCCTTCTCGATCCAGGGGAAAGCGTTCTCCTGGCCTACGGCGACGAGCACCTCGTCGCAGTCGAAATGCTGGTCGGGCTCGCCCGTGGGCTTCAGGCTGCGCCTGCCTTTGTCGTCGAACTTGGCCGCGACTTTTTCGAAGGTGACGCCGGTGAGCCTGCCCTTGTGATGGGTGAATTCCTTGGGCACCAGGTAATTGAGGATCGGAATGCCCTCGTGCGCGGCGTCTTCCTTCTCCCACGGCGAAGCCTTCATCGCGTCGAAGCCTGAGCGCACGATCACCTTCACGTCTTCGCCGCCCAGGCGCTTGCTCGTGCGGCAGCAGTCCATGGCGGTATTGCCGCCGCCGAGCACGATGACGCGCTTGGCGATTTTTGTCACATGCCCGAACGAAACGCTGGAGAGCCAGTCGATGCCGATGTGGATGTGCTTGGCCGCTTCTTTGCGTCCCGGGAGATCGAGGTCGCGGCCGCGCGGCGCGCCCGAACCCACGAATATCGCGTCATAGCCCTGCGTCAGCAGAGCCTTCATGCTGTCCACGCGCTTGCCGGCGCGAAACTCGATGCCGAGGCCGAGGATGTAGCCCACCTCCTCGTCGATCACTTCCTCGGGCAGGCGAAACCTGGGAATCTGGCTGCGGATCATGCCGCCCGCCCTGGCATCACCGTCGTACACGACGACATGATAGCCATGCGGAGCGAGGTCGCGCGCAACCGTGAGGGAGGCCGGGCCGGCGCCGACACAGGCGATGCGTTTGCCGTTTTTTTCCTTCGGCACCGCCGGCAGGCGCGCGCGGATGTCGTCCTTGTTGTCTGCGGCGACCCGCTTCAGACGGCAGATCGCGACCGGCTCCCGTGCCGCGCCCGCATGCGCGTCGCCGCCCCGCTCCGCCGGCGCATCCTCGACGCGGCTGCGGCGGCAAGCCGGCTCGCACGGGCGGTCGCAGGTGCGTCCCAGAATGCCGGGGAAGACGTTCGACGTCCAGTTGACCATGTAGGCGTCGTCGTAGCGGCCTGCGGCGATCAAACGGATGTATTCGGGAACGGGGGTATGGGCGGGGCAGGCCCATTGACAGTCTACGACTTTGTGAAAGTAATCTGGTGCGCCAATATCCGTCGGCTTCAATCCGTCTGCTCCTTCCGGGCGCCTGCCAAGCCTGCCAACATTGGATCGGCCATGGGGTCGCCTAGGACCGCGTGATTCTACCCTTGGCCGGGCAGAGTGAAAAGCTCCTTTTATAACCACAACAGGGACATGGATGGGAACTTTTGGCGGTTGACGCAAAGCAAACTCGGCCCGATCCCGCCAGGGGCAGCCTGGATTTTCACCACGGGCGTGGCGCACGGTGGCAACCCGAACGACCGCGTCAGGTCTTCACGTCCGATCCCGGCGTATGCGCCGGCGACGGCTCGTCGCCGGTGTCCGCGTCGCGGCTAATTGCCCGAATCGGGAGTTCCGTCAGGGGAACGGGGGCTGCGCTGGACGTTGCATTGGCGGCGCAGATGGTCCTTCAGCTGCAGGCCGGCGGCCTCGAACGCGTCGCGCAACGCAATGTAGACGTCCTCGCCGTGTTCGCGGTTGACCACGACTTCGGTTCCCGGCAAGGTGATATTGAGCCGCACCGCAAACTGCGCGCCTTGCCGCTTCGGCCGGTTCAGCGCCTCGACCACCACATGGCAGGCCTGGATGCGGTCGAATTGCCGATCCAGCGCTCGCGCCTGTTCACCCACAAATCGTTCCAGCGCGCCGGAGTGGGGCACACCGCGCAAGGTGAGCTCTACAGGATCGCGCATGACTCCCGCCCGTTGCCGCCGGTCATGGCTTAGCGCCCCCGACACAATGAAACACGTGATGCGTTGCGACCAGAACGGGATGTATGCAAGGCGCGCCGCGCCGCGCCGCGGACTTTACCGGACTTCGATTTTGCACCCATCGCGTCCTCCTGTTACGGGTTGGAGTTCATCGTAACGGCAATCACCGCAGCCCTGTTGATATTGGTCAAAACAAACTGCTTGTCCTGGTGGCCCTCACGAAGCGGTGAAATCCATATAATCCGACTTGTCGCCGGGCAATCCCTCTTATACTTGCGCGGCAACGACGAGGAATCAGTTTGCAGCAATATTCCGCCCAGCCGGACCGGCATGCCGGTACTGTGCCGCCGCCGAAGCGCGCGCGGCGCCTGCGCCATCTGGTGCTCGGCCTTGGCGCCATGGCAGTGGCGGCGGTGCTCGCCGGGACGGCGCTCAGCCTGTGGCGCATGCACGAAGAGACAACCGAGCGCGCCGAGGAGCACCTGCTCGGCGTGGCGCAGATCCTGGGCGAACAAACGCTGAGATCGATGCACGCCGTCGATGCCATTCTTCGCGCCGCCGCGGACGACGCGCAAACAGCGGGTCGGCTGAATCGGTTCGCAGCGCCCAGCGAGCGGCACCGGCGCCTGCGCGAGATCATTGTTCACGCGCCATATGTACGCGCACTCCTGCTCTTCGACGCCGATGGCAAGCTGGTAGTCCATACGGCAACGTTTCCGTCGCCGGTGCCCTACGGCGAGAGCGAAATCTTCCGTGTACACCGCGACCGTCGGGCGACGCAAACGAGACCTTCGCTTCCGGTTGTCGCCAGGATTGGGAGCGAGCGGGACCTGGCCGTGAGCCACGGGCTGAATGACCCGGACGGGCGCTTTCTCGGCGTCGTTGCCGCAATAGTCGATCCGGCCTATTTTCTCGGGCCGCAGGGCTTGCGTGAACTCGGACCCGACGGCGCGGTGCGCTTGCTGCGCCGCGACGGCGCGCTGCTGACAGGCTACCCGATAGCGATCGCTGCCGTGACCAGGAACTACCGTACCTCCGCGTTGTTTACCCAGGGCGTGGCCGCCGGCCGCGCGTTGATACGCCACGCTGGCCTCGCCGTCGCCGGCGAACGCATGAGCGCGATTCGTCCGATCGAAAACTACCCGCTGGTCGTAACGGTGACCTCGTCCACGGATTTCGTCCTGCGGACCTGGTACCGGAGCGCGGCACTGTTCGGCGCCATCGCCGTGGTGACCGCCGTCTTTCTCGGCCTGATCACCCTGACGCTGGCGCGCCAGTTGCGCATCGAGGAGGAACTGAAATCCAACGTAATGGAGTCGGAGGAACGCCTGCACGCAATCATTCAATCCGCCATGGACGCCATCATCACGGTGGACGAGCAGCAGCGAATCGTTCTGTTCAACGCAGCGGCGCAGCAGATCTTCCGTTGCACGAGCACCGAGGCGATCGGCGCCGACATCGGCCGCTTCATTCGCGGGCGGTTGCTGACGCCGCAGCCCTCGTACAGCGCCGAATTCGACGAGGCCGGCGCGCCCATGCACAAGATGGGGCAGCATCTCGCGCTCACCGGAGTACGCGCCGGCGGCGCCGAATTCCCGATCGACGCCTCGGTGTCGCGGGTGCAACTGCACGGCGCGGGTCTTTACATCGTGATCCTGCGCGACATCACCGAGCGCAGGCGCGCCGAGCAGGCGCTCAAGCGCTCGCAGCAGGAATTGCGCGGACTGTCCAAGGCGGCAAACGAAGCCCTCGAGGCCGAGCGCCGCCGCACCGCGCGCGAACTGCATGACGAACTCGGTCAAGCGCTCACCGCGCTCAAGATGGACCTGGAGTCGTTGCGTTCCGCCCTGCCGCCGGGCCTGACGGATCTGTGGGGGCGCCTGCAGTCGATGCATGTGTTGCTCGACGGCACGATCGCGGCGACGCGTCGCATCGCCGCCGATCTGCGTCCGCTGATGCTGGATGATCTGGGTCTTGCCGCGGCGCTTGACTGGCTAACGCACAATTTTTCGACGCGCACCGGCATCGCGACCGATCTCGTCATCGACGACACCGTGGCCCAGGTGCCGGAACCCATCGCCTCGGCGCTGTACCGCATCACCCAGGAATCGCTCAACAACGTGGCCAAGTACGCCCACGCCAGCACGGCCGAGATTCGCCTCGAGCGCGACGGCGACTGGGTCCAGCTCCTGGTGCGCGACAACGGCCGCGGCATCGGGCCGGCGGACCAGGACAAGCGCGGCACATTCGGACTGCTGGGCATTCGCGAACGCGTGATGCTGCTCGGCGGCGAAGTCTCGATCAGGGGCGAACCGGGGCAGGGCAGCGAGATACGCGCACGCATCCCGCTCGCCGCCGCGCAGACGCGGGAGGCAGTCGCATGACGCGCATTCTCATCGCCGACGACCACGCCATTGTGCGCGACGGTTTGCGCCGCATACTTCAGGGCGCTCCGGGAATCGAGGTGGTCGGTGAAGCCGTAGACGGCGACGAGGTCATGGCACGGGTGCGCCAAGGCGGCTTCGAGCTGTTACTGCTCGACATGTCGATGCCCGGAAAAAGCGGCATCGAACTGATCAAGTGGGTGAAATCGGCACGACCGGAACTTGCGGTCCTGGTGCTGTCGATGCACCAGGAGGAGCAATACGCGGTACGCGCGATCCGCGCGGGCGCCTCCGGCTACGTGACCAAGGACAGTGCCTCGGCGCTGCTGGTCGCGGCAATCGGTAAAGTCGCCGGTGGCGGCCTGTACATCAGCCCCGGGGTGGCCGAGCAGCTCGCGCTCACGCTCAGGCCGCAAGCGGCCGGCCTGCCGCATAAGATACTTTCGGACCGCGAATACGAGGTGTTCGGCCTGCTGGTGACAGGCGCCACCGTCTCCGATATCGCCGCGCGTCTGCATTTGAGCGGCAAAACCGTGAGCACGCACAAGGCGCGCATTCTGGAAAAGATGGACATGGAAAGCGTCGCCGACCTGGTGCGCTACGCTGTGGCGCATAAGCTCAACGATTCGGGAAACGCCTAGCGTCTCGTTAAATCCCGTGGCCGGAGGCTCCCCGCCTTCCCTGGGTGTAGGCATCGCCCTACACCGCTTCGGACAATTCCGATGCGTGGTTTCAGCCTCCGCCTATGGCAGCCGCTGGCAATCGTGTTCCATACTCGCTTCAACCTAGCCAGCCAGGCCAATTACACGATTGCCGCGCTGCGGGGGCCGGTGATGGCCGCGCGGCAAAAGACAGACAACATTCTCTTCGGCAATTGAAACGAATGGATTCGACGCGGCAAGCGACACCCCTGGCGGTCTTCCTGGTTGAAGATTCGCTCGCGATCCGCGCGCGTCTGGCGGCGACCATCCGCGGAATCGAAGGTACCGAACTCGTGGGCGAAGCGGGCACGGTCGGCGCGGCGATCGAAGGCATTCGCGCTACCCATCCCGGCGCCGTGATTCTGGATCTGCAGCTGGAGGACGGAAGCGGTCTCGACGTGCTCAAGGCGGTGCGTTCGTCCGCGCCCGCGCTGCACGTTGCCGTGCTTACCAATTACGCGACCGACCAGCACCGCCGCGCCTGCATGGATGCAGGCGCCGAATATTTCCTCGACAAGTCCTCGGATTTCCCGCGCATCCGGGAAATCGTCCAGGGGTGGACTCACCGCCCTGACGGCGCCGCCCGTGGCCAACAGATGCAAGCTCGCCTATCAACGTAACGGAGCAGATCATGACTGCCGCACTGTCGCATTTTGATGCACACGAACCAGGCGCCCTGGACAGGGAAGCTGCGCCGGTGCAGAACCGCGAAGGAGCCAATCTGTCCGTACGCGACCTTACCCTCCTGCTGCATATCGACTGTCCCGATGAGGCATGGCTCCTGCGCACCGTATTCGCCCTGCGCCGGGTGCGCGAAGGCGAGTCGCTGATGCGCGCGGGCGACAAATTCCATTCCCTCTACGTCGTGCGCTCCGGCTGCTTCAAGACGGTCTACACCGATTTTTCCGGCAGCGAACAAGTACTCGGATTTCCGATGAGCGGAGACCTGATGGGCGCCGATGGCATCGACAGCGGACATTACAGCTCCACCGCCGTGTCCCTCGATACGAGCGAAGTGGCGATCATGCCGTTCGCGAGCCTCGCGCGGCTGATGTACGAATGCCCCCGGCTGGAACCATTGCTGTATCGCGTCCTGAGCCGCGAACTCGTGCGCGTGCAGAACATGGCGTGGACCCTGGGCACACTCGGCGCGGAAGGCAGGGTCGCCGCGTTTCTGCTCGCCTTGTCGGCCAGGCTGGGCGCATTGGGATATTCCCGCTGCTCCTTCAATCTGCGCATGACGCGCCATGAGATCGGCAGCTACCTCGGCCTGAAGCTGGAAACGGTAAGCCGGGCGCTTTCGACACTGAATGCCGCGCGCATCATTCAGGTGCATCAACGAAGCGTCGATATCCTGGACGCCGACGCTTTGCGCAGCGTGATCGACCCGGCTGCGGGCATCGCGCCAAGTATCGCGCCTCCCTCGGGATCAGCCGCAGCCCGGAATGGCGCCAACAGCGGCAAGAGGGCAAGCAAACAGTCGTCGCAATTCCAGCGCGAACTTGCCTGGCGGCAACTCGTCGCGGTCTAGGACGCGAGCGCCGCGCTGAGCAAATCCACCGCGCCCCGACAACGATTGTCGTCGCGGCGTTTTTCCAATAGAAGAGGGCCTCACATGTTCAAACAAATTCTGGTTCCAACCGACGGGACCACGTTGTCGTTGCGCGCGGCAAAGAATGCCGTGCGCTTCGCCAAGGTCGACGGCGCAAGCATTACGGCGTTCTACGCGGCGCCGGAATATCATCCCAGCATCGCCGGTGACTACATGCCGGCGAATTTCGTGCCGCTCTCGGTATTCGAAAAACAGGTCCAGAAAACCGCGCACAAGTACCTTGGCCAGATCAAGAAACTGGCGGCGGTGGGGGGCGTCCCCTGCTCCGGCGTGTACGCCAGCAGCGACTCGCCCTATCAGGCCATCATCAGAGCGGCGAAGGCGAACAAGTGTGACCTGATTTTCATGGCGTCCCACGGCCGTAGCGGCATCGCCGGGCTGTTGATCGGCAGCGAAACCAACAAGGTGCTCACGCACTGCAAGCTCCCGGTGCTGGTATGCCGCTAGAACTCTGTGGGAAGATGGTGCGGGTAAAGGATTCGAAAACTACCCGCAGAGCCGCATGAATGCTGGCTCTGCGTGTTTCAATTTAGAGAAATACCCCGAAATCTACCCCAGACAAGCGCCTGCTACCTCGGATATGATGCCCCCCCCTCTCTATCCTGCGGTGTTGCGCACAGAGATAGACGAGCGGTCTAGAGCGCAGAGGTCGCAGAGATTTGCACCACCCCCCCATTTGCACACCTCCCTGCCAGGCCGCAGCGCCGTGATTTCTCAGGTAACGACATTTAAAACTGAGGACACTGAGGACAAATTTAAAACCAACCCGAGACCCGCATGAATACTTGCTCTCCGTGTCCTCAGTCGGACTGAGGACAAATTGAACAGGACTGAGGACACTGAGGACAAATCATTCCGTTAGCGTGCGCAAACGTTTGCGCCCTTGCCTTGGGCTTGGATTGCACTCCCTTGAATCGAAAATCACGCGCGAAAGAAAACACACCCGCAGCCCCCTGCCGCCCGCGCATGGGGCAGCGCCCCAACGCTCCACCGCAGCGTAGCTCGCCATGAGTGCCGCACGCGAGCTATTACCGCAGACTTCACGCCGGGGCGCTGTTCGATTCGGTTATGGCATTCGCACCCCGAGCCAGAACAGCATCAATCCGCAGACTACCCAGGCGGCCGGCGGAGATAGCGCCGCAACGCCGTTGCCGATCATCGCCACGGATCCGAACACGATCACGTCGCGCAGATCGATGTCCGGGCGCCAGGCTAGGAGCGGCTTGAGGCGCGTGAGTGTGCGTTGCAGACTCACGCCTGCCAGCCGTCAGCGTCAGCGGCAGGCATGGCCGGCGTGCTAGCAGGCGGGTCTCTATGTTTTTTCGCCTTTGCCCACGGTATCAATTTCTCTGGAATCTTGGAAAGCGGGATCAGGTCATCCTCATACAGCGACAGGATGAATCCAGCTACACGCGATGACGGCGAGCGCAGACTGCCGAATCCAGGGAACTGAGTCGATCTGAGCACGGCACTATACGGCACGTTGTTTTCATACAGCGCGTCCCGCAGGGAGTGTTCTTCCTGAAGCACAGAATCCAATTGAAGCACTGCCTCAGCGATGCGGGTAACGATGGCGAGGTGTTGCGGCAGTAAGTCGGTGGCGATCGCCTTGCCCACTTCGGCACGTAATTCAGCCACCATAGCCAGCTGCATTTCGACAGCCTTGCGGACCACGGCGAGCCGGTGCGTCAGCTCGTTCAGTGTCCTGGTCAATGTCTCCCGATTCGGGTTTTCCTGGGCAGGCGTATCGCTTAACATCGCGGCCGCCTCTTGTTCGATCTTATCGCGGTGGATGCTCCCCATCGAATTAAGGCCGGACAGCACGTCGTTTTGCTGTCGCTCCAGCGCGTTGAGTTCCGTTTTCAACTCGGTAAGCTTGGCAGTTGCGGCAACGTATCTCGGGTCGCGCTCCAGCCTGATATCAATTTTCTGTGCCATGTTCTAATCCTTTCATCGTGTGCCGCTGAAAACGGGCAGCGACGCCCCGTTGTTGCTATCGAGCGTGTTTGCGGTTCGCCTTGCGCCACGCCAAAGCTAGCGCCTCGCTTGTCGCATCTGGTCCTGCCGTGATGCGCTCGCGTCTTTCCCACTCGGCAAAGGAAATGCCTTCACGCTTCAGGAAGTTTCTGAATTGAGGAATTTCCAGGAGCTCTCTCTTTGTCTTCGATTTCGAATTTGCAGCGGTTTCCATAGTCAACGTCCTTTCAAGTTTCGATAAATGCAGCGATCCGCGCTGCGCGGTTTGGTCTTGTGTGTTCGGCCTGCAGCAGACGTGTGTAGGCACCACGAGAAGCGGGCTCATGTATCACCGTTCAGAATCGAGGACTTGATGCAATAGCACGCTGTCGGCCCAAGGCCAGGCAGGCGCGGCTTGCAATCGAATGGCCGGCCCCTGTCGGGCTCCAGATACTCGCGTTCGCGCAGCACGCGGAGCGCGGCCTTGTAGTCGAAGCCGTCGCATATCTCGCCGCGAAATGTCTCTTTGAAAACGTAAAATTCCCAGCCTGTCAGCTCGGCTGCCATTCCCTTAATTGGTTTGCGAAAGCCTGCGCGGTGCAGCGTCTTTGGCGCGTGGTCGTCGTCGCGCTCGGCACGATCCCAATGCGTGAAGCGCCCTTCGCCGTGCGCCTCGAAAAATCGCCGCACCTGCCGCAGCACTTGCGCATCCTCTGCATTACCGATGCCGCCGCGCGACTCTAGCCAGGCGTGAAAGCAAGCCTTTGCGGCCCGCGTCGCCTCACCTTCGGGCCAGCCCGTAATGCCTGCCTCTGTCGCCAGCTCGCCGGCCACGGCCACCACGGCGAAGCGCCGCGCCACGCGATCCACCTGCCCCGATGCAAGCTCGGGTATCCAGTGCGCGGCCAGGCGATCTATGCCGGCCCGCGTGCGATCGCGTAGGGTGTCGGCATGGTTCACGGCCCACTCAAGAAAGGCGCGGCCGGCTGTGCCGTGCTGCGCCTCGCTGGCTTTGCTTAGATGCTGCGCCATCGCCGCGCCGTGTTCGATGCCGTGCAACTCTTCGAAAATGCCGTGCCCTGCGCCGGCCTCGGCGGGAATGTCAGCCATGCGGATTTCTTGCCCAGCCCGCGTGCGCTTGCCGCCTTCAGCCATGTGCGCCGCTAGTCCAATCTCGCCAGCGCTCAGGAACAGCAGACGCCAGCTCAGGCGCGGCCGTGTTTGTCCGCTGCGCGTGCTGCGGGCCTTCGAAGTTTCATTCGCCAGCATGTAAGCGCATTCGCCGGCCGTCTTGGCGTCCACCTGAGCCAGCTCATCAAGAATTAGCAGGCCGTCGCAGTGCTGCGCCGCTATCGCCTCCAGGGCGTTATCCGTCGCTCGCCAGCGCTGCATGTAGCTTGGTCCTCCATAGACCGATGCGGCGACGCGCAGCACTGTGGTTTTTCCGTTGCTCGATTCGCCGCGCAGGTGAAAGCCGCCGCTATCAACGCCCGCCGGTCGCAGGATCGGCCCGGCAAAGGCGCAGGCCACTGCGAAGACCAGGCGCGAATTACCCACGCATTTTGAAGCTACGCGCTCGCGCCAGTGCGCCAAGGTGCCGCGCTGCCGGAAAGTGTTTTCTACCGTGCCATCGGTTTGATACACGATGCGCTCGCCAGAATCGCCCAAGGTCTCGCGCGGCAGAACGAAGGCAAACCCATGCCACCCGATGCGATCCGTGCAGCGTGCAAGCTCGCCAGGTGTCCGCGTTTGGATGTACTGCGCCAGCAGTGCGCGGGCTCGCGTACTCGCTGCGATGCGCAAGCCCATTGCCATCAGCACGCCGCGAAACTCCGCACCGTCTGCAGCCAGCATTCGCGCAGGCGCGGCCCATTGCTTCGCATTGCTTGCCGGGTCGGTGAATTCCAGCAGGTAGCCCCAGCCCTGCCCGTCAACGTCGCGCGTCAGCGCGGGCACCTCTAGGCGGGTGCAAACCCATACCGGGGATTTCGGCCGGCCTTCGTTATCGTGTTCAAGAAACCAAACGCCGTCATCGTTGACGGTGAAGCGATCCAGCAGGGCCGCGCCGGGCTCAGGGGCGCTCGGGGCATGCGCTGCCTTGGCCTTGCCCTTGCCGCCGCGCTGACGGGCCTGCATGGCCTCTGTAATCGCCGCCTCGATACGCTCGCGCACTGCGTCACGCCCGACATGCGCGGCCAGGTCGTTGAAGTCGCTACCGCCATCGGGCAAGCCGTCCGGCCACACCACCGCGCCGCGCACCTTGTCGGCCGCGGCCGTGGCGTTTTCGCGGCCGGGGTTACGTCCGGTCGCTGTTTCGGTCTCGCTGTCGTTGTCCGCGCACAGAACGATCAGTGCGGCCTGGTGCGCCTTGCGCAGCTCCAGCGCTACATGCACCAGGTTGCCGGCATCGAAGGCTACGGCCACGGGCCGGCCGGTCGCTTCGTGAATGCTTGCGGCCGTGCCGTATCCCTCAGCCACCAGAAGCGCGGGCGCATTCGCCGGATCGCCGCACCAATGCCATAGGCCAGACTTGCGGCCACCCTTCAGAAAAAGTTTATCCGGGCCGTCGCTCGGTTTCGTCGGCGCGATCCGCTGCACATTCCACAGCTCGCCGGCCGCGTCGCGCAGGGGCACCAGCAACCATCCGCCCGCAGCGTGGCGCACGCCGTAGCCCTGCACGCCCTTACGGCTTAGATAGCCGCTTGTGCCCGCCTCGCTCGCTTCGGCCCATACTCGCGTGGCCTCTGTCGCGGTTTCACGCTGCGTTGCCTCGCGCTCTTGATCCTCGCGCTTATCGCGTTCAACTCGAGCCTTCGCTCTTGCCTTTAGCTCTGCCGGTGTCGGTGCCGCTATCGGCGCGTGCTGTTCCAGGTTGAAGCCGTGCGCCTTGGCCGTGTGCATCAGCGTGCCGATCTTCACGCGCCCGCCCGCCTTCACGCTGCGCCAGGTCTCGCGCGTCGCCTTCGCGTTGTATTTTTCGCCGCGCTGGCTCCAGGTGTCGAACAGATCAAAGCCGGCTTCGCCTAGCTCCGATTTAAGCGCCATCGCCACGCACGCCCATTCATTGCGCGGCAGATCGGCGGGAATGCAATCGAGGGCCGCGCGGATCGTATCGAAGGAAAGAGGATTCATGCCGGGGCGAATAGATCACGCTGTGAGAATGTCGGCCGCGATTCAAGCCAGTAGCACATCACCGGCCGGCTGCGCGTGCCATCAAGGCAAGGCATGCGCCGCCGCAGGCGTCGCACCCCGTACCCGAATTTATTGACCATTTCAGAAATCACTTTCGAAGCGCTGCCAAGGTCTGCGCCTGTCATCAGATCCCGCAAGGTGCAGCCGGGGTGCGCTTGCATGAAGTGCGCCGCCCTAGCGCACTGCGCCGCGCGATCATCACGCGGTAGGGACAATCCGGCCACGCGTACAAACGTATGCACCGGGCGCGGGCCCGCAGTCATCGCAAGAGGATTTGAAGTTCAGTAATAAGAGCGTCCCGAACGGATGCCGGCGCGGTGGGCAAAATCGAAAGGGCCACGCAGCGCGGGCACAGTTCGAAATCGCTTGCACGGCGAACGCCAAGGCGTCTGATAGCAATCCGCACGATGACAGCGCGAGCTGCTGGCGTTGCAATTGGCAAAACTTCACGCGGCCCGCCGCACGCTCGACAATTACTGGGATTCATCGCCGGCCCCCGCGCGAGTCACGGATTTTTTCGGCTATCCATCCGTCAATGCTCGATTGCGGCCAGGCAGCCGCACGCGGTCCCAACTTCAAGCATTGCGGGAATGTACCCGCCTTCATGCCTGCGTAGATTGCAGATTTTTTCAGCCCGGTGCGGGCCTCAACATCGGGAAGGCGTAGCAGACGCTCGCCGGCTTGTGCGGTCTGTGTTGAATGCTCTTGCATGCTCTGGCCTCCGTTAAAGAGATAACAGAAGCCAGTATCTGCATAATGGTTTTTCAGGTCATTCTAGATTTGCTACTCATTTTTAGAAAGGCACTTGCACCACGCATAATATTGGCCGCGTGCAGTCTCATAGGAGCAATTGAATTGCGCTGCTGCCGCGTCCAGGCATTTCGTTACCTTTGCATTCTCTTTGCCATCGCCCAGCGCATTTTTGACAAAGCAGTAAATCTCAAGCCCGCGCTGCTTCGCATCGGATCTGATTCTTGTAGGCTTCATCCATGGTAAATGAAATTCATCTGCCCAAGCACCACCCGCAAGAACCTTTACAAACGTATCCGCCAAGTGATTCATAATCCATCGATCAACGGGGCGGCCGTCATAGACCATCAAGCAAAACCGTTTCATCACCATGACGTTGAAATCGTCGATTTCATTCGGCGTCGCCGTGCCACTCGCAATTCGTTCGAAATATGCGTCAAACTCTTTTTCTGTTTTCCATGGCGTCGTTCCAATCGGGAACTCTTCCTCGTTTTCGTGCATCATGCGCCCCCGTTGTGCGCCCCTTAATGTGGATCGCCGCGCCGGCCGGGAAGGGTGCCCGGTGTTCGCCCCGTCGGGCTAGGCGCAGCGAATTCGATTACATCGCCTTTGTGGATTTTCGAACACCCTGGGCCAGGGCCAGTTCCAAGAATAGCGCACGCAGCCGTCCAAAATTGTGAGCGGCAGTTTCGGGCGAAGTCGCTAAATTACATCCGAGCGATTTTGCCGTTTCGACAGCTCCCCGCCAGCGCCCCTCCCAGGTTTTCGTATTACGTATCACAATCCGTGCTTCGGCGTAACCGAATCGGTCCCCAGATATAAACGCGCTTTGCAGCGCCTCACGCTCTGCACAATCTGCCATGACGCATACCTCCCAATAGCAATTTCAATTCACATCAAACCACGTTCGGAAAAACTTAGCCCTCAAACCTTTGCCTCTGAAAGCTTTGCCTCTGAAAGCTTTGCCTCTGAAAGAACCGCCTGCATATCTTCACGGCCAGCAAGGGCAATCATCATCCGGACCTCTGCGCACCCTACGAATCGTGCAATCTCGTCCAAGTTCTTTTTGTAGTCAGACATCGCACGGTAGGCCATGGCGCACCCCACCGCAGCTTCACGATCATTTTTGATTTTGTCGATCAGTTCTTTGCCACTCATCGTAAGCAAACACCACGTAGCGCGGCGCACCCAATCACGCTGGGTGGCAGTCTTTTCACAGTCGGAGACTTGCTCTTTCGTCAAAAGAGCCGGTGCCCGCCGTATCTTGCGATACATCTTGAGCGCGAAGTCATCGTCGATTTTGCTGCTGGTGCTACGATTTGCCTTAGCCATGATGCCTCCTGGTTAAATCAGGTTGTGTGATGGTCAGGCGGGCGGGGTGCTTCTACACCTTGCCCGCCGCTTTCCCGGTGGACCGCCCCGGGGACGGTCGAACTCCATTTAGCGCGATCAACCTGGTACAGCAGCGCCAGCTCGCCGGCCGCAGGCATCGGGGCCGGTGAAACTACCTTCGCGCGGCCTCGCTGCACCTTGGGCACCAGGACAAGGGCGGGATCGCGAGCAGTAGTGGCAGGGCGAGGAAGCCGGGATGCTTTGGATTGTAGATTTGTACTCACTTTGTACTCAATCTGTACTCAGTTTGTACTCAGTCGGTCCGAACAGCCAAGCGCCAGCATCCATGCCGATTTCCGGGCTTTTTTGAATTTGTACTCAGTGTACTCAGTCAAAATCATTCCCGGCGCGTGTTCCGATGCGTCAAGCCGCATTGCCGTGCAGTGCTATCACTTCCGCGCCAGCCTTCAACTTGTCCAGGTAGTCGGACCATTGCTGCATCATCTTGCGCCGCTCTGGCAGGTATTCAGCGAAGTTGTACGCAGCCGCTACCTTGTTGCGCTCGCCGTGCGCGAGCTGCCGCTCGATTACCGCATGTGAGAAATGAAGCTCATGCAACAGGGTTGACGCCATAGAGCGGAAACCGTGCCCGGTCATTTCATCCTTGGTGTATCCCAATCGGCGCAGCGCCCCGTTGATGGTGTTCTCACTCATGGGCCTGCCGCCGCCGCGCTCGCTCGGAAAAACGTAGCGCCCGCGCCCGGTCAGCGGTTGAATCTCGCGCAGCACGGCGATTGCCTGCGCGGACAATGGGACTATGTGCTGTTCCTTCATTTTCATCTTGCCAGCCGGTATGCGCCACTCGGTTTTGTCAAAATCAAACTCTGTCCACTCGGCATGCCGCAGCTCACCAGGTCGAACGAATACCAGGGCGGCCAGGCGCAAGGCGCAGCGCGTGGTGAATGATCCGGTGAAACCGTCGATTGCCCGCAGCAAGCCCCCTGCGGCTTTCGGGTCGGTCACAGACGCATGGTGCTGTACGTCCGCAGGTGGCAGGATGTCTTTCAATTCGATATCCCGCGAAGGGTCGCGGCTCGCAAGCCCACGCCCAACAGCGTAGCGAAAGACTCGCCCAACGTAGTTATGAACTCGCCGCGCAATGTCCACAGACCCACGCTGTTCGATGCGTTCAATGACGCGGATCAGGTCGGCGGCCGCTATGCTGGCAATCGGTAGGTTTCCGATCACGGGGAAGGCGTCAACCTCAAGCCGCCTGATTATCTTTTCCTTCGTGGTATCCGCAAGCGATGGCGCTACCTTGGCGTACCACTCGCGCCCGATCACCTCGAAAGTGTTTGCTGCCAAACCCGCCCGCGTCGCGTTCGTGGCCTTCCGGTGTTCGCTTGGGTCAACGCCATCGGCCAAAAGTTGCCGCGCGTTGTCGCGCTTGTCGCGTGCGCCGTCAATCCATTCGCCGCTGTCCTTATCCTTGCGGCCGGCCAGCGCCACATCAGGATAGGTGCCCAGGGCGAGCAGCTTTTCCTTACCTCCGAATTTGTAGCGGAATCGCCACCACTTGCCCCCAGCCGGGGTAACGATCAGGAACAAGCCGCGTTCATCGAACATCTTGAAAGGCTTTGCGCCGGGCTTGGCGTTGCGAACTGCGGTATCGGTCAGGGACATGGAATTACCCCTCTGAGGTAGCTATTACCCCGTCAATCTACCCCGCATTTACCCCGGATGTCAACAAACGCCAATGGACTCATACGCACAAGAAAAAGGCCGGAAGCCATTTATTTACGCGGCTTTCCGGCCTTTACTGGACTACTGCGGAATGTCTGATGGTGCCGGGTAAAGGATTCGAACCCTCGACCGTCGCATTACAAATGCGCTGCTCTACCAACTGAGCTAACCCGGCATGCGCCGCGCATATTATACGCGGGAGATCCTGAAATCTATTTGACCC
>ORMF012666133.1_pt1 | contig 19139 bp, 19 predicted proteins | sample 1779871 | NCBI WGS metagenome assembly ORMF01 (sample SAMEA104232316, study PRJEB22302) | groundwater metagenome | biome: forest; feature: aquifer; material: groundwater | place: USA | collected 2011-08-07 | depth 5.4 m | reverse complement strand
TAGCAGAGGAGTTCCAGAAGGGGTATATGCTTGGGGATGTTGTAATCCGGTACAGTAAGGTTAAGGTCTTGAAATTCGCAAGCGCAAAAATCGATGCAAGGACTGGAGAAAAAGGAAAGAGTGAATTTTAGGAGGTAGATGAACGATGAGCAAGATTATTGGAATAGATTTGGGCACGTCAAATTCGGCAGCAGCTTACTTGGAGGCAGGTAAGCCTAAGATAATACCTAGCGCTGAGGGCGCTTCTTTATACGGCAAGGCTTTTCCTTCTGTGATTGCGTTTACAAAGGACGGGCAGATGCTTGTTGGCGAGCCGGCAAAGAGGCAGGCAGTTAGCAATCCTGAGGGCACTATCTTTGCTGCCAAGAGGAAGATGGGAACTTCGTTCAAGTATAAGATTCACGGGCAGGAATACACCCCGCAGCAGATTTCTGCTTTTATCCTGCAGAAAATAAAGAGGGATGCTGAGGAGTTTTTGGGTGAAAAAATCGAGAAGGCAGTGATTACCGTCCCTGCATATTTTGATGACAACCAAAGGCAGGCCACTAAGGACGCCGGCTCCATTGCCGGGCTGGAAGTTATTCGCTTGGTTAATGAGCCTACAGCCGCAGCATTTGCTTACGGGGTTGACAAGCTTGGCAAGACAGCCAACATCATGGTGTTTGACCTTGGCGGCGGCACGCTGGATGTAACCATAATGGAGATGGGTGACGAGGGCGTGTTCGAGGTTAAGGCAACCTCTGGTGACACTCAGCTGGGCGGCACTGACATGGACAAGTCCCTTGTTGACTTTTTGGTTGCCGAATTCAGGAAGCTTGAAGGCATTGACATATCAAAGGATAAGGTTGCAATGCAGCGGCTCGCAGAGGCGGCTGAAAAGGCGAAGATTGAGCTGTCAACAACGCTTGAGAGCGAGATAAACCTTCCGTTCCTTACTGCAACTAATGAAGGGCCTAAGCACTTCGCGTATAAGCTGACAAGAGCAAAGCTTGAATCGCTGATTCAGCCTATAATCGACCGCTGCAGGGCTCCGCTTGAGCGCGCGCTTGGTGATACAAAACTGCCCAAGGACAAGATTGACAAGATAATCCTCGTAGGTGGGCCTACCAGGATGCCCCTTGTGCAGCGCTTTGTTGAGAACTTCATGGGCAAGAAGGTTGAAAGGGGGATTGACCCCATGGAATGTGTGGCAATGGGTGCAGCAGTGCAGGCAGGAATACTGGCTGGCGAAGTCAAGGACATATTGCTGCTTGACGTTACCCCTCTATCCCTGGGTATTGAGACTCTTGGCGGCGTGTTTACAAAGCTGATAGAAAGGAACACGACAATTCCAACCAAGAAAAGCCAGACTTTCAGCACTGCTACTGACAGCCAAACCGCGGTCAGCATCAGGGTTTTTCAGGGAGACAGGGCAATGGCAGCTGACAACAAGCTGCTTGGCCAGTTTGACCTGGTTGGCATACCTCCAGCGCCGAGGGGCATACCGCAGATTGACGTCGCGTTTGACATCGATGCTAACGGCATAGTGCATGTTACAGCAAAAGACCTGGGCACTGGAAAGCAGCAGAGCATAAAAATTACTGCGAGCCAGAAGCTGGACGATAAGGAAATAGAGCGAATGAGGAAAGATGCTGAGGAGTTTGCAGAGCAGGACAAGCAAAGAAGGGAGGATGCCGAGACCATAAACCAGGCTGACACTTTGGTGTACAGCACTGAGAAGCTTTTGTCAGACTTCAAGGGCAAAGTTGCCTCTGACAAGCTGGATAAAATAGGGCAGCAGGTTTCAGAGCTTAAGCAGATGCTCAAGGAGCCAGCCAAGGATGTGCCAAAAATTAAGGAAAAGCTGGACGAGCTGAACAAGATAGTGCAGGAAGCATCAACCGAGCTTTACCAGAAAGCCCAGCAGTCCCAGCCAGGCGCTGGCGGCAGTGAGAACGGCAGCGGCAGCAGCAATAATCCCGGCAACGAGAGCGATGAAAATCAGAATTCAAAGAATGAAAAAGTCGTTGACGCTGATTACGAAGTCAAGGATGATAAGGACAGGAAAGCAAAGAAGTAACTGAGGCAAAAAGGAGGGTCAGCCAATGGCAAAAAGCCTGATTCAAAACAATAGCGGCAAGCAGCTGGAAGCAGGGGAAGCAGGCACTGGCGAAACTATGTTTCGCAGGAAGCTGGCAGCTTCGCAGGGCCTTCAGGACCTTTTTGAGCTGGTCAAGGAGGTTGTCTGGAAGGCTCTCCAGAGGGACCAGGCAGGGCTTATGCTCGGCCTGGCTGAGCTGGGAATAGGAGGCCAGCGCGTGCTTGGCGCTTTTTATTCGCCTGATGCAAACACGATAGTGATGAACAAGACAGTGATGAGCCATGTGAAAAAGCTGGCAGACCCGCTCCTCTACAACTCATACTGCTTTTACATCCTGCTGCACGAGTACCTGCACAGCTGCGGATTTTATGACGAGAGCCAGAACAGGCAGATTGTTGCCGCAATCGCGGCGTCATGCTTCGGCCCTGGCCATGCCGTTACAAAGCTTGCTACTGCACCTGAGGCTATGCTTAAGCTCATTGGTGACAGCTTCCAAGCAAGCGGTGATAAGCCTGGCGGACCGGACGAATTTAGCGATGAGTTGGCTTCTGAAAGCGGGATAGAGTTCGTTGAAGGCATTGACCGGCGAAACACCAATTATATAATGTAAGTCTTTAGCAGAGATCAAAACATGCCAAACGCGCTAGCAATCATAACTGACATCGGCGGGGTTCTTATTTCTGTTGACAAAGTGCCAATGTTTGAAAGCCTTGCAAAGCACTCTAAGCTCTCGAAGCAGGAGATTGCACGGCAGTTCTCCAACACTCTGCTCACTGCGAATGAACTCGATTTTGGCAAAGGCATTATCACTCCAAGGCAATTTTACGAGGGCATGTGCCGCAAGCTTGCCCTTTCCGGCATGAGCTTCGAGGAGTTTTCCAAGGCTTATTGCGACGTGTTCACCCGCAAGGAGGAAGTAATCCGGCTTATGCGAAAGCTCAGCAGTAAATACATTACCGCCATGCTTTCAAATACTGACGCGCTCCACTATGGGGCATGGTCAAGGCTGCTTGGAAGCGACATGAAACTATTTAAGGAAGCTTTTTTGTCCTTTAAGGTTCACGCTGCCAAGCCAGAGAGGGAAATATTTTTGGCAGCGGCAAACAAGCTTAAGCTGGGGCCTGAGCAGTGCGTTTACATAGACGACATTAAAGAGTACTCTGATGCTGCCGCCAAGGTTGGCATGCATGGAATTCACTTCGTATCACTGAAGCAATTAAAGGAAGGATTGGCTAAGCTTGGAGTGACTGAGTAAAAATGGCAAAAGACTACTATGAGGTTCTTGGAGTGCCAAGGGCTGCATCAGTTGATGATATCAAGAAGGCTTACAGGAAGCTGGCAAAGAAATACCATCCTGACCTGAACAAGGACAAGGATTCTTCGGAGAAGTTCAAGGAGATAAACGAGGCTGCATCAGTGCTTGGCGACCAGAAGAAGCGCGAGCACTACGACCGCTTTGGCTCAACTGCAGGCGGCTTCACTCCCGGGGGGGAGGGTTTTGGCTTTGCTGATTTCTCCGGGTTCGGCATGGGCTCTGAAAATATTGACATTAACGACCTTTTCGAGCAGTTTTTTGGGGGCGGCTTTGGCGGCAGCAGGGGAGGGCGCGAGCGGCGCCGCTCAAGGCGCGGCTCAGATTTGGTTTACGAGCTTGAGCTAACGCTTGAAGAGTCGTCAGCAGGCGTCAGCAAGTCAATAACTATCCCGCGCCTTGAGAAATGCCCTGACTGCAACGGCTCAGGCGCTGCTGGCCCTGATTCGATTAAGGACTGCGCAGAGTGCGATGGGACTGGTTATATTCGCAGGACTCAAAGGATAGCCTTTGGCACGTTCACGACAACATCCAATTGCCCTAAGTGCAGGGGAACAGGAAAGGTCATTGCGAACCCGTGCAGGACATGCCACAGCCGCGGCACTGTTGAAAAAGTGCGGAAGCTGGACGTTAAGGTGCCGGCTGGCGTTGACACCGGCCACAGGCTGAGGATTTCCGGCGAGGGCGAGGCCGGAGAGCACGGCACTCAGCCAGGCGACCTTTACATTGCAGTGAGGATAAGCCCCCACAGGATTTTTGAGAGGCGCGGCAATGACATTTACGCAGAACTGCCTGTCTCTTTCACAACAGCAACATTGGGCGGGGAGATTGAAATTCCGACCTTGGACGGCAAGGCAACCCTGAAAATCCCGCAGGGCACACAAAGCGGCACTGTTTTCCGCATGGCAAGGAAAGGCCTGCCCGACCTTGACACTGGCGAGCACGGCTCAGAAAATATCAAGGTCACCGTCCGGGTTCCCGAGAAGCTGTCAAAGCGCCAGCACGAGCTGCTGAGCGAGTTTGAGAAGGAAGAGGAAAAAAGCGGCAAGGGCGTGTTTGGAAGGGTGTTCTGATGCATCAAATGTTTAATGTACCATCATAAGGCTAACTGCTTTATCTGGTTCATGACGTCAAAGTAATGCGATTCGTGGGTGTAAAGTCCACGCCCAAAAACCGTGTAGAAACTTCTAACATTAGGAATCTTGCTAATGCTTTCTTTTGCCTTGTTTGCCTCCCAAATGGCAAGATCTTCCAGTTTAATCCGCTTGTAGCCCAATTCGCTAATGCTGCGACGTATTCTTTGTAATTCAGCATAGGCAGGGGGGCTGAGTTGCCTATTAAGATGCACGAGGTACAGGGCTTCTCCTTCTCTGGTAACAGCGTCCTCCTGGCTTGGATAATGCCCTTCCTTGGCAGCAGCATAAACGATGGCGGCCTTAACTTCGTCATTGTTGTGCAACAGCCAGGCTATGTTTTCCAGCTTCCCCCTGAATTGGAACCACGGGGCAGATATTACAACTTTAGTTTTCTCTGCAACTTCACCGCCGCGCTGTGCTAACAGGCCAACAGCTTCTTCAACTAACTCGTCAAGCCTTGGTTTAATTCCGCTATCTGTGCCCATGCTTTTTCAGCTCATGATTTAACTGATTTACTTTTTCCCTAACCTGCTTCCAGTAGTCTTTAGGCTGGCTTTTGTCTTGCCTGAGCCTTGTGACAAAATCTTCTCCGGCAGCTACTATGTCAACCCGAGTATCTGCCCGTGATTGTTGTCCTGAAAGAAAACGCATGTCCAATCCACTTCTTAAAAGCCCGCTGTAAGCGTGTATTGCCTCATCAATTGCTCCCAAAGTTAAGCCTCTTTGCCTGTTGTTGTCTGGTACAGCCTGAAGGGCTAATTGGTAGGCACTGCTAATATTGATAAGTTTAAGCTCGGGTTCTGAGTCACGGAGACGCATGTGTGATAAATAAGTCTTCGCAGTCTTAAAGTATCCTGAACTGTAAGCCGCATAGATTTTCTCTTTAAGCAATTCGCGGGCCATCTCTATTCCTTCCGTGATAAACCCTTCTTCCATCGTCCTGGGAACAAATAACGATGGCTGAGTTTCCATGTAACGCCACGCTTTTACAACGCCTTTTGCCGTGCTGAGCCTATTACGCACATCACGCACTATTTGCCCTTCCAAAACGTCCTCAAGGCCTCCAGTTGTCGCAGCGGCCGCTCCTTCAAACGGAACATAGTTCTCTCGTAGTGTTTGAGCAACATTTAGCCACACGATTTTATAGTAATCTTCCGCACCGTGGAACGCATTCCAGCCCTCCTGTCTCATGATGCTATTTCGGTTGGTGTGCGCCACCATGGCAAGCCTGCTTTTTTCATGCACTATAATTCCGTTATCCTGTCCTGCCTTTGCGTGTATGCCTCTCACTATTGCTTCAAGGAAGCCTGCCACGTTATACCTTGGCCTGTCATCAGGGAAGAATCCATTAAAGCTTGCGAAGATGTCACGTGTAGCCTGGCTCAAAGGTTGTGGCTCTTGCCATCTAGGAGAAGGCACTTGTCCTCTTCCAGTAAGTAGTTGTCTCCGCTGGGGATTTACATATGCCATTTGAATTTGGTGTTGCAACGTTTATTCTTAAATCTTTTCACAAAGTCTTGAGGAAAACCTTTTTATTAGCTCCTGCTTGGATTGTCTCCTTGATGAAAACTTTAGCAGTAAATGCCTTCAACCTGAAAGCAACCATTGAGTCTGGCCAGCTGTTCAGGTGGCATTATGACAGCAAAAGTGGCTTCTATTACGTTGTTGCAGGAAGCGATGTCATAAAGATAAGGCAGAAAGGCAGCATTATTGAGCACGGCTCTCGCAGCAAAGCCTTTGATGTCAAGAAATTCTTTGGCTTGAACCAGGGTTACAACGAAATACTGGGCTCAATAAGATGTGATGAAAAGATTGCAGCCGCAATAAAAAGCCATCACGGCCTTCGAATCCTTGAGCAGGGCTTTTGGGAGTGCACTGCTTCCTTTATCTGCTCGTCTTTTTCAAACATCCCGAGGATAAAGCAGTGCATTGAAAGGGTAGCCGCTGAATTTGGCGAAAAGATTGAATTTGGTGGCTTTTCAACTTTTTCCTTCCCGCAGCCGCAGCAGGTTAGCAGCTTTCCAAGACTAGAGAAGTGCGGCCTTGGCTACCGTGCAAAATACCTGTTTGAAACAGCAGTGATATTTGCCAATAGTCCGGAAGAGTATTCGCCACAGCAGCTGCAAAGGTTAAGCTACGGGGATGCTAAAGCCAAGGTAATGGAATTGCCTGGCGTTGGGAGCAAGGTGGCTGACTGCATTTTGCTGTTCTCTTGCGGCTTCTTTGAGGCGTTTCCGGTTGACGTATGGATTCAGAGGGCTATGCTGGGCAGCTACGGCAGCGATATTAATGCTTTCATGGCTGCAGCGAAAACTAAGGCTAAAAATCAAAGCGAAAAGGTTGTTGCAGGCTTTGCCAGAAATTATTTCGGCAAATATGCAGGCTATGCGCAGCAGTTTCTTTATCACAATGCAAGACAGCATCGGCATCAGCCGATGCGCAGAGACAACAGGGAGTTGTCTCTGACTCAGAAAAAACCAATCGTTTACCTCACAAATTGAACATTAGGAAGGTTTCTGAATTCATTGTCGCCTGTCACGAATATCAGCCCTTCGGCTTCTGCTATCGCATAGCCGAGTGCATCAGTATATGAGAAATGCGTGCCTTTACCTTTTAGCTTGAAAGCTGCCGCAGCAAATATGTGTTTGTCTTCTATCTCTGTTAGCATTCCCTTGAAAATGTCAAATTTCTGTTTTGCGAGTTGCTCACCGTTACCTTTGAGCGCGTAGGCATAGAACTCATATAAGTTGAATATGGCAGTATGCCCCTTAGCTTCCGAATACCGCGCATACGCCGGGTTTCCTTTCACGATTTCAATAAGGGCGTATGTGTCGAAAAAATACTCTACCACTTGCTCCACTCTTTTCTCAATTCATCCTTTGCCTTTTGGGCATCAATCTTCCAGCCTTTAAGCGACCCAAAGAGGGTTTTAATTGGATTTTCCGCTTGCACATCTATGGTTACTTCTTGGTCTTTTACCAGTCCGGTTTCCTTAATCTTTTCTTTAGGGATTACTATCCCGAGCGAGTTTCCCCATTCCCTTATTCTTCCTTTTACAAGCACCATGTCAAATTATACGTTAGATATAACTAATATAAATACTTTGCGTTCTTGCAGAATTTTGCACGTGGCCATTTCGTGTAGTTGCCAAGCTTCCTAAGCATCGAACCTGCTGAAAAAGAACTTCTTGGCAACCTCTGCTGATGCTATGTAGCCAGCGAGCACCCCGGCAATCAGGATTAGCACTGAAGCAGGCAGGGGCACGAATCCGAAGAGCAGCCAGCCAAGCTTTGTATTTGTGAGGGCTATCACTCCAATTCCTGCAATAAGGGACGTGTAAAGGAGCCACTTGCTTGGCATGCTTTTGAAAAAGGGCAGTCTTGTTCTTAGTGAAAATATTATGATTATTTCTGACAATGCCGACTCAAGAAACCAGGCTGTTCTCAGCAGTTCAGGGCTTGCATTCATCATCAGGATTAGTGGCAGGATGAATGCAAGGTCGAAAAGCGTGCTTAGCAGCCCAAAGTAAATCATGAATTCTGAGATAAGCTTCAGGTTCCACCTTTTTGGCCTTTTAAGCATGTCCTTGTCAACCTTGTCGGCAGAGATTGTTAGCAAGGGGACGTCTGTGATAAGGTTGTTCAGCAGGATTTGTGAAGGCAGCATTGGTATGAACTTCAGGAAAAGCGAGGCTGCTGCCACTGTGAACATGTTTCCGTAATTTGCGCTGATTGTGTTCACAATGTACTTGGTTATGTTTCCGAATGTTTTCCTGCCTTCTTCTATGCCGTCTGCAAGCACGTCCAGGCCTTTCTTTAGCAGGATTATGTCGGCAGCTTCCTTGGCAACTGCCGTTCCGGAATCAACAGATATTCCTACGTCTGCTGCTTTCAGCGCTGGCGCATCATTGACTCCATCTCCCAGGAATCCGACTATCTTTCCATCATCGTTCAGCGCGGCAACAATCCTGAATTTTTGCTCAGGTGTCACCCTTGCAAAGACGTTGTATTTCGTTGCGCAGGCGTAGAACTCTTTTTTGCTGAGATGCTCAAGCTCCTGCCCTGTTACCACGCGATTTTCCGCTATTTTGAGGCCAACGTCGTTGCATATCCTCCTTGTTATTATCGCGCTGTCTCCGCTGAGCACCTTCACTGCCACGCCGAGCCTTTGCAATGTTTTGATGGATGACTTTGCAGTTTTTTTCGCCGGGTCAAGGAATAGCAGGAAGCCCTGCAGTTCAAGGTCTCTTTCGTCTGCCTGGCTTGTCTTTAGCTTCCTCACAGGCCTGCTGGCTACAGCTATAACATTGTAGCCGTCCTTTTCGTAGCCTGAAACGCGCTTGCTGATCGCATCAACAAGCGATTTTGTGAGCTTTTGCTTTTTCCCCTCAATAATTGCAGATTTGCACGCCTTCAGGATTGCTTCTGGGGCGCCTTTGGCTATAATCAGGCTGCCCCTGCTGCCATTTGCCATTCTTGCCAGCACGCTCATTCTTCGCCTCACAAAGTCAAATTCGTTTATTTTGAGCCTTTCAAAATTCTGGAGTTGTGAATGCAGGCTTAAGGCAGCCTTGCTCTGCCACAGCGCAGCGTCCACTGGATTGCCTGCCATGCTCTCTTTATGGTCTGAAATGGAGCTGCAAAGAAGCCCGTACAGTGCAACCTTGTCGGCTTTTTTTTCGTCATTGTCAACATAACGCTCAAGCTGGAACTTTCCTTCTGTTAAAGTCCCTGTTTTGTCGCAGCACAGCGTGTCTATGTTTCCAAGATCTTCAACAGAGGAAAGCCGCTTTATTATGACCTTCTTCCTGGACATTTTGAGGGCGCCCTTCGAAAGCGCTATTGTGACTATTATCGGCAGCACTTCTGGCGTTATGCCAATAGCCAGTGCAACTGCAAAGAAGAATGAGTCAAAAATATCCTTGCCAAGGATAGCATTTGCTGCGAATGTGAACAGCGTCATTGCCACTATTATTTTAAGGAGGAAATTGCTGAATTTCCCGATGCTCTTTTGGAAATCAGACTGCACACTTGGCTGCAGGTAGGTTGCTGTCTTACCGAAGAATGTGTCTTTGCCTGTCGCTATGGCTATGCCGTATGCGGAGCCGCTTGTTACTGATGTTCCCATGAATGCAACATTGTGCAGGTACTGCGGGACTGAATGCTTCTTGCTGGCAGTTGTGGCTTTCTTTAATACGGGCGCTGATTCGCCGGTCAGCGATGACTCGTCTATGGTCAGGTTGTCAGCTTCCAAGAGCCTTATGTCCGCAGGCACTATGTCGCCAACTTTAAGGAGCACAATGTCGCCAGGCACAATCTCCTTTGCAGTTATGGTGGAAGCATTTCCGTCCCTTCGCACTCTGGCAGTTATGGTTACATATTTCTTTAATTCTGCGAGCACGCGCTCAGCCTTGTATTCCTGGGCAAATCCCAATGATGTGTTTATCAGCACTATGACTAAAATTACTGCAGAGTCTATCTTCTCGCCAATAAAAAATGAAATGATAGCAGCTGCGACCAGCACAAGGACAAGCGCGTTCCTGAACTGGGAGAGGAGAACCTCGCGCCAGCCTTTCCTCTCTTTTGCCCGAATCTCGTTTGTCCCGTATTTCTCGAGCCTGGCTTTGGCTTCAGGCGCAGCCAGCCCCTGCTGCGAACTTTTCAAGTGGTCGAACAGCTTGTTTGCCGGCAGCGCCCAAAGTACTACCTTGCCTCTTTTATCAGTTTGCACTGCACTCACAGAATGTCACAAGCTTAAAAAGATTTCTTATCAAGAACTGCTCTCATAGGCTGCCAGTAGTGGTCGCGCCAGCCCTGGCTTATGTCGTTGTAGAACTCCACTGGCACGCCCGTTTGCGTGAACTTCATCCTTGTGCCTGCCTTGGTCTTTTCCAGAAGGAATGTTGCCGTAGAATAATGCCCTTTGGGCCAGCCGCTGCAGCCCCATTTCTGGACAATTTTCTTGTCCGGAACAAGCTCCAGGTTCTCGCCATTAATGTAGCCGTCGTAGGCTGAAATCCTGCCGCCAACCTTGCGGCTTATGCTTGCCTTTGAGCCGGTGAACTGGGCATGTTTTCTAGAGTCCATCAGCGTTTCGTACACTTCATGCGGGCTTGCCTTGAAAATGACTGCTTGGCGGATTGTTTTTGTCTTCGTGCTTGTAGTCATTTGTTTACTTTTGTGGTAGGTCTTGCCATACGCCTATTATGTTGCCTTCGGTGTCAGTGATTCTTGCATATAGTCCCATGTCTCCAACATTCATCTTGTCCATGACAACTTTCCCGCCAGACTTCTTGATCTTTCCGAGAGCTTGGTCCAAAGAAGCTACTTTGATGACAATGACAGGGGTTTGGGCTGTTCCCTCACGTTTCATCAATCCTCCGTTAATGGCGCCTGGTGATTTTGGCATTCCTTTTTCATCTGTGTCAACCGTGTTCACTAAAAAATACTCGCCGCCCGCCATTGGGACTTTAGTAATATTCCAGTCAAAATTCTCTTTGTAGAATTTCTCCGCCCTTGCCATATCCTCTGCAGGTATTTCGAAATGCACTACCTTGTCCATAGCTTTCACCTCGCTTGAAATTAATAAAAGCCGGCGCTTCTGTAGCCGGCTGACATGCAAAACTTATGGCCAGGCTGCGATTATTGCTCCCATGACGAGCAGAGCAACCAGATAGTGGGCTGCGTTAAGAATGTAAAGCTTGACTGGCTTGCCCTCCCAGAGCACGCTGCTGAGCGTGACAGTTGCCACAAACCCGAGCCAAGCCCAGAATGCGGTCATTGCGCCTTGCACTGGCGTGCTCGCTCCCATGTATTGTATGAATAATGAGAGCACATAAGCCATCACTAATGTGCTGATAAAGCCAACTCCCATTGTCATTGGCATGTTTGATTTCTTCTTCTCTGACTCCATATCTTTGGCACTTTTGCCCATCAATTTCATCCAAGTCTTCCCAAAGGCAAGTGGGGAATACCAAACGAATCCTATGGCCATGCCTGCGATGGAGGCCACTACAACTGCCAGAACATTCACACTCTCTAATGCCATATTCTCACCCCCATTATATGATGGCTGTGCCTGTGCCGGTTTACTATTTAAAGCCTTTGGTGATGTTCGGCTGCGGCGTGGCAGCAGAAACAGGCAGATAAGTAAGCCTGTGGAACTTCGTCACTATGATTGTTTCGTAGTCTTTTAGTATGTCAGAAAATCCAGACTTCAACAGTGTTATCATGCCGTAAAGGTCGTCAAGCTTGGTGAACACAGCCTCCAGCTCGAGGTCTGCGATGCTTAGGGCTTCTGTGATGTAAATTATGTTGGGGTTAATCTTCAGGTAGTTCTTGAGCTGGTCGAGGCGCTTCCCGCTTCCGTTTTGAATCGTAAGCATCACCTTGTAGTGGCTGTAGCCGAGATTTTTTGTGTTGATTGAGGCGCGGTAAGCCATGATTATGCCTGCCTTCTCAAGCTTCCTGAGCCTGTATGAAACTACTTTGTAAGACACGTTGAGCTGTTTGCCAATCTCAATGAGTGAAGCTCTTGCATTCACCGCAACTATTTCCAAGAGTTCCCTGTCAAGCTTCTCAAGTGCAGCCCGCTGTGTCTTTCCAGTCATTATTATATCCCTGCTCGCCTTTGCGCTTGCTAGGTATTTATGCCTGAAATGGTGTATTGCAGTGGCAATTGACACCGTGTAGTTTCTGACAAAAGTGCCATAGTTAAGGACAAGGTCGTTTACGAATTCCTTTATCTCAAGCACGTCCTGTGCAAATGTGACCAGCACAAGGTCCCATTTTCCCTCTGTCTTGATTATCCAGCCAACTTCCCTATGTGAGCTTGCATAATCAATTAGCTTTTGCTCTGTTTCAGGCTTGACCTCGCTTAGCTCGATGAATATGCGCACATACATGAAGCCCAACTTCGGAATGTCAAGCACTGCATAGAAGCCTTCAATCACGCCTGAATCCTGCAGGTTGCTTATCCGGTATGCCACGCTTTGCTTGCTCAGGCCTACCTTGCTTGCCAGCTCAGTTAGTGTTGCCCTGCCATTCATGTCAAGCTCTGACAGCAGCGCCAAGTCCTTCTTGTCAAGTTTTCCGCTCATATTGGAATAAAAGCTTAATTAGCTTATAAATTTTTCTATAAGTTCTAAAATAATACAAATAGTTTAATTAATAGATATATTTACCATTAACAAGTAATAAAATGACTGAAAACTTGTTTGGTGAAACTCTGTTCAAGGAGCTGGCGAAGCAGTTGCCTGTTGATGGAGCATGGAAGCTTGATGAGCCAAAGCTATGGTGGACGACAAGGCAGCAGCTAAAGGCATATTCAGCTGTGGCGCAGAGCAGCTATCATGGAATAATAAACGAGATAGAGGATATGTTAGTGGGCTCCATTGACGATATCATTGAGCAGATGCCTCTCAGCTTCTCTGTAATAGATTTAGGCTGCGGCAGCGGTGAAAAGGGAGAACTTGTTGTCCGAAAAGCCAAACAGCTTCACCGCGAGGTAGCCTACATGCCAGTTGACATAAATCCGGGTTACACTGCGCAGGCCACAAGCTTAGTAAGCGCCCTGGCTCCAACAAATCCGATGAGCATTGACTTCATGGAATCAGAGCTGCCAAGGCAGGCGCAGCCTGCCCTAATACTTCTGCTTGGCAATACTTACGGAAATTTCCAGCCCAGACGCATATTGCCGAGGCTGCACAGGCAGATGAGGGAGGAAGATGTTCTGGCAGTCAACCTTCAGCTCGGAGATTCCGGGCTTGAATCAACATTGGTGAACTACCACACTGTGAAAATTGAAAATTGGGCGTGGGAGATGATGAAAGCTCTTGGCTTTAGCAGGGAAGCCGCCAGCTACAGGCTCAGGTACAACCGACAGGAGAGGAGAATTGAATTCGGCTATGACTTGCTGGCAGTGCCGCCCAGGCTCAGGGAAATAGGCATGCTGCCTGGCGACAGCATGGCGCTAATTGTAACGCGAAAGCCCTCGCGCGAGCAGCTGATTTCAGAATTATCACCTTACTTTGCCGTGCGTCTTTACGAGAGGGAAGGCAGCAGCCAGGTGATTGTCACGGCAAGGCGAAAGATGTGAAATTTGGCTGTGCACGTTTATACACGGGTTGCTCAAGAGAAAACAGTTACCGTTTAGACGCATCATTAATCCGCTTCGCTTGTTTGGCGTTCTCGCTGATATACTTCATTTTTTCGAGTTGTGACCGTTTCTTTTCAATTTTTTTCACATCCTCTTCTGCCGGCAGCAGTTCAGGCACAATACCTCTCTGTCTGAGCAATCCTCTCACAGCATCGCTATTTACCACATGTTCATTTTGAATATTTGGCCTTCCTCTCAAATCCTTTTGCTTTGTGTTGACCGTTGTAATTTCAGCAGCCAAATCTTTCGCCTTGATACTTACTGTTGGCAGAAAATCTGCAATCGGCCTCCCTACAGGAACATTAAGCCGTTCCCTCATCTGAGCAGTTGTGTTTCCGCCAAAAAGCGCCTCATCTCCTTTGGCTCTCACTGCTGCAATCCCTGGTCCGTCTACACCTCGCTCGAAAATGGTCTTTGCAAATCTCAGTTCTGTCTCCGTGAGCTTTTTCCTTGCCTCAATCCGCTGCACCTCGGCCAACATCTGGCTCATTGTCTCTTGTTTACGGGTTTGAACTGCAAAGTACATCTGTGCAGCCGCGATGGCTTCCTTGGTAGGGCTGCCATTCTGTGCGATAAGATAGCAGGCATATCTGCTTAATTCATGATCATTGATTGGACGTGAACCGCCTGAACCCAAAGAAACGATTTTCGTGACATCACGAAAATGGTCTTGGACGGGAACGCCACTTGTCTTACAAGAAGCCACGGCTTTTTCAATTACGACTTGGAAGTTCTCCCAGCGTTCATATCCCAGAACCTGCGATAGTTCTCTAGCACTCCAATACTCTGTACCATCAGCGTTGACACGCTTAATTTCCTCAAAAGTCTTCAATAGCTTTTGCTGGATTTCCTTGCGTTCGCCATTCGCTACCATAGCGGTGCCATGCCCCTTTCAGTCCTTTTAATTGTTATGCTTGTGCAAGCTGCTGCTCTCAGCTTAATAAACCCTTGCCGGGGGCATGTCCAGTGTCCAGTGGGTTTTTACAACTGGTAAGTTTAGTCTAAGAGTCGGAGAATTTTCGCCATCCGACCGAGAGTTTATATCCAGCAGACTTAACATCTCAGAAATTCGAAAGGTTTAAATAAAAGCTCATGTTAGTTAGATTGACTATTGGGTGTTTCTAGATAGGAATTATGAATTGTTAGTATCTTTTTCCAAACCTGGAAGCGAAACAAGGCATTGAAGCATTGAATTAAAATCGGTGATTAAAACGGATGAGCAACTTGTTGCAAAGGTCAAGCACGGCACTACTACTATAGGCCTGATGTGCAAGGACGGCATTGTCTTGGCCTCTGAGAAAAGGGCGACAGCCGGCTATTTTGTTGCTGACAAGAAAAGCGAGAAAATTTACAAGATAACCGACACAATGTTAGTTACAACAGCTGGCACTGTTTCTGATGCTCAGCTTTTGACAAAGCTTATCAAGGCCGAGCTCAAGCTTAAGGAAGTCAGGACAGACAGGGGAGCAACTGTAAAGGAAGCTGCCAATTTGCTGGCAAGCCTCGTTTACGGCAACATAAGAAAATATTCGCTTATCCCTGGCATAACGCAGTTCCTCCTGGCAGGAACAGATAAGGAGGGCTATCACCTTTACGACGTATTTGTTGACGGCTCTGTCATGGAATGTGACGAGTATGTTTCATCAGGCTCTGGCAGCACTATCGTCTATGGCGTTCTCGAAGCTATGTACAGGAAGGATATGACTGTGAAAGAAGGCGTCGACCTTTGCATCAAGTCCTTGAATGTTGCTATGCAGAGGGACATTGCAAGCGGCAACGGCATACTAGTATACACCATTGCTAAGGATGGCATTAAGAAAGTTGTGGACAAGGATTTGGACACGACAATAAAGGCTTGACAAGAACCATAGGCGTCCCTTGCAGTAATCGTGAATTTTGAGCCGCAACTTTTGTTTCATAATCCAAAAACACATACAAAATACAGCAGACTTCTAAAATGGCAAACATAATCAAGGAAATTCTCAAGAGCCTCCCTGAGGAAAAGGTTAGCGAGGCGTGCTTTGAGGGGGCTAACATAGTCCTTTATACCAAGGACAAGGATTTCTTCCTTAACAACGAGGGCGTGATAAAGAAGATTGTTGACGAGATTAAGAAGAGGATTGAGCTGAGGTGCGACCCGAGCATAGTCCTGGACCAGGAGCTTGCCGAGAAGAAAATCCGTGAGCTCATGCCTGAGGAGGCTGGCATTTCAAATGTTTTGTTTGACCCGCAAAGGAGCATTGTTGTTGTAGAGGCTGAAAAGCTCGGCCTGGCGATTGGAAAGCAGGGAACGCTGTTGCAGGAGATAAGGAAGGAAACCTTGTGGGTGCCTGTCATAAGGAGGACACCTGCCATAAGGTCGAAGATAGTCGAGAACATCCGTGCGGTTTTATTCCAGTACTCAGACTACAGGCGAAAGTTCCTTGACAAGATTGGGCACAGGATTTACGATGGCTGGATTAGGGAGAAGAAGAACGAATGGATAAGGATTACCATGCTTGGAGGCGGCAGGCAGGTTGGCCGAAGCTGCCTTTTCCTCCAGACTCCTGAGTCAAGGGTTCTGCTTGACTGCGGGGTTGACGTTGCATCCCAGGACAGTGCTTATCCTTACCTTGAGACTCCTGAGTTCAACATCAACCAGCTGGATGCTGTTATCATAAGCCACGCGCACCTTGACCATGTTGGCTTTCTGCCTTACCTTTACAAGTTTGGCTTCCGCGGCCCGACTTACTGCACTGCCCCAACGAGGGACATGGCTGCCCTTTTGCTGCTTGACTTTGTCAAGATAATGAAGTCTGAAAACAAGGAGCCGATTTACGACGTCGAGGACGTCAAGGAGATGGTTAAGCACACAGTCACGCTTGAATACGATGAGGTTACTGACGTGACCCCGGATGTAAGGCTTACGCTTTACAACGCTGGCCATACGCTTGGAAGCGCGATGATTCACATGCACGTCGGGAACGGCCTGCATAACATACTCTACACTGGCGACATGAAGTTTGGCAAGACTCAGGTTCTTGAGCCTGCTTCGACAGTATTCCCCCGCTTGGAGACGCTTATCATAGAGTCAACTTATGGCGGCAAGGACATCAGCGACCAGGCTAAGGAGGAGAACGATGCAGAATTCGCTGTCCTGGTAAAGGAAACCATCGAGAAGGGCGGGAAGGTGATTGTTCCTGTTCTTGGCTCAGGCAGGGCGCAGGAAATAATGCTCACGCTTCACCATTTCATGTACAACAGCGACATGCCCAAAGTGCCTATTTACGTTGACGGGCTCGTCTGGGACATAACTGCGATACACACCGCTTACCCAGAGTACCTTAACAGCAACGTCCGCAAGCTTATCTTCCACAAGGACCAGAATCCTTTCCTCGCCGAGGTTTTCAAGGAAGTTGGAAGCCAGCAGGAGAGGCAGCAGATAATCCAGAGCGCCCAGCCGTGCGTAATCCTTGCCACGTCTGGAATGCTTGTCGGCGGGCCTTCGGTTGAATACCTGCGCAGCCTTGGCGATGACCCCAAGAATTCCCTTGCAATAGTTTCATACCAGGGTGAGGGCTCTCTTGGCAGGAGAATCCAGCGCGGCGAGAGGGAGATAGCATTCACCAACGGCGCAAACCAGGAAATACTCCAGATAAAATGCAACATCGTGACATTCGAGGAGTTCTCAGCTCACTCCAACAGGAAGCAGCTGCTGAACTTCATCTACAAGTGCAGCCCGAGGCCCAAGAAGGTCATTGTCAACCACGGCGAGTCCTCACGCTGCCTGGACCTTGCGAGTGCCATCCACAAGATAATGCGCATTGAGACTTCTGCGCCCCGTAACTTGGAAGCCGTGAGGCTGAAATAAATACGGGCAGCTTTCAGGTTCAAAGTTGTTGCATTTTTAGACAGCGCAAATATTATCTGTGTTCCGCTTCGCTATGAGATATGTGATTCATGTTAAGTTCAGTAAGCTCCGTAAGCTACCTTTTCTTACAACATTTTTCCCGGAGTGAAATGTCAAAGCTCCAAAAATTGGTCTTCTTAATGTTTTACCAAGAGGTTCAAGAGCTCCTTGAACAACACCATAATCAGAGCCACCGTTTACATAGTTAGGTACTCCAGCCAAAGAAATGTAGGTTCTTAATGCTCCTTCTAAACCTCCACGCGTTTTTTCTTCCATATCAACTCTAACATAAAACATTTCAGGATAAACCCGCTTGTTAGAAATGGTTACATTTTCACCATATTCTTCTAATGCGGAATTTCTAGCGTTTATATGCGTCGTGAGCATTCCAACAATATGGTCCAAATCACCTGAATATTCTAATTCATAGATTAATGAAACCTTCCTTGTCATGCATCTATCTAAGATGTGATTAATATATAAATTTATCTTTGCTGTTGCAAGATGAATGCCGTCAGAAAGCCCAAACTTTTCCTTAGTGCCATCGCAAAGCTTATAAAACGCCTTCAGGTGTAAAGCTGCCATGCTACAACATTCGCAGCTGCTTCAGCTAGTTGTAATTTCATTTCTCGCTGCAGCGTCAATCAGCGACCTTAGGAAGCGGGAGGTTCCGAACTGGGTGAATTACGGCCTTATTATCACTGGCTTCGGCCTCAGCCTGCTGCACTCAGCAATCACATTTAATTGGTCTTTCGCACTTTTTAGCGTGATAGGCGCTGTTGCGGCATTGGTGCTTGCTGCAATTATGTTCTACACTGGGCAGTGGGGTGGCGGGGACAGCAAGCTGCTGATAGGCATGGGGGCAGCCCTTGGGCTAAAAAGCAGCATAACGTGGCCTTTTTCCAGCCTTGATAGCCCGTTCATTTCTTTTCTCTTCAACCTTGTCTTGGTAAGCCTTGCTTATGCAGTTGTATGGGGGGCAATACTTGCCTTCAAGCATAAGAAAAAATTCGGGGCAGCTTTTAGGAAGCAGCTTGAATCATACGCTGTTATCAGAAAAGTTGTTTTTGTTGCGTGTGGGCTCGGCTTGGTGGTTGCTCTTGTGTCTGGTGATGTGCTGGTCAGGTTTGCAGCCCTTGGCATGGCAGCTATTTCATTTCTCACCTTGTACCTTTCAATAATGTCCAAGGCAGTTGAGCGTGCTTGCCTGCTCAAGAGCCTTAGCCCGCTTAAGCTTACCGAGGGAGACTGGATTGCAAAGGATGTTGTCGTTGGTGGAAAGCGCATTTGCGGCCCGAAAGACCTTGGGATAGATAAAGTCCAGATAAGGAAGCTCATAGCCTTTTACCGAAGGAAAAAAATACGCGTGGTGTTGGTGAAGGAAGGCTTGCCGTTCGCGCCAACCTTCCTTATTGCATACGTCGCCACTGTTTTTTTTGGCAACATGTTTGTTATGTTCTTGTAGAAGTGAACTAATATCAGATTGCATAAATTTTCGTAAATTCCTACTGCAATCTGCTATTTAGCAATTCGCACAAAATTTCGATAATTTATGTGAATTGCTAT
>ORMF010211502.1_pt1 | contig 19155 bp, 18 predicted proteins | sample 1779871 | NCBI WGS metagenome assembly ORMF01 (sample SAMEA104232316, study PRJEB22302) | groundwater metagenome | biome: forest; feature: aquifer; material: groundwater | place: USA | collected 2011-08-07 | depth 5.4 m | reverse complement strand
GAAGGGCAACGTCGTGCACATGGTCGTCGAGACGGCGGCTCCGCAAGCGCTCCGGCTGATTGGCTGGGCCAAGACGTCCCTGATGGCCGGCGACGTCATCACCGTCCGGATGTACGTCTCCAAGAACGGCAACCCGGCCGGACGGCTCAACAAGATCATTCTCGCCGACGGCTCGGAGCTGCACGACACCCAGCTTGGCGGCGACGCGGGCGGCAAGACCCGGGACGATCCCGACGCCGACACCAGCAGGAAGTAAAGAGAGGCCTGACATGCGCAACTCCCTCGCGGCTTCGATGGTCATGTTGATCGCCCTGGTCGCGTTCCTGGCGACTGAGGAAGGCCTGGCTGCTCAACGTGGGCGCATAAGCGGCGAAGGTTTCGTTTCCGAGGGCGTGCCCAAGATGCCGAATCCTCCTGGACCGGCTCCCAAGCGGGATCTCTCGGGGGCGTGGGTCGGACCGCAAAACAACAAGCCGGATCCGGTGCCGCCGATGACGCCGGCAGGCGAAGCGATCTTCAAAGAGCGCAAGGCGTACGGAGCGGCTACCAGGCCAGGCGCCGGTCAGGTGGAGACCCCGGAGTCTAACGATCCGTTCATTACGTGTGATCCGCTCGGCTTTCCGCGAGACCTTCTCGCGCACGCGGTCAGCAGCCGCGGCGGCGTGCTCTTCGGCTCGGCGCCGAACCGTATCCTCATCGCGTACGAGCAGCAGCGCATGTGGCGTGAAATCTGGATGGACGGACGAGCGCTTCCAAAAGCGGTGGACGTGAGGGGCGCGCCCGAGTCCAGATATTACGGCCATTCAGTTGGTCACTGGGAAAACGACAACACGCTGATCATCGATACGACAGGCGTGGATGAAAGACCCTGGCTGGATGAGGCCGGGCATCCGCGCAGTTCCTCGGCACGCATCCAGGAGCGGTACACGCGTCTCGACCAGTACACTCTGCAGCTGACCGTCACGGTGGACGACCCGAAGTACTACACGAAGCCGTGGACGTGGATGCGGGCCAACTGGTACTGGATGAAAGCGCAGGAGTTCGCCGAGACGGTCTGCATCCCGTCGGAAGCGATCCAGTATCGCGATACGCTCGCGAAGCCGTCCGGGATCCAGATTCGATAACGCCCGGCTACTTGTCGGCGACGGCGAACATCTTCGCGCTGCGGTACGCCGGCGCGACCTCGGGCGACGTGAGGTAGTCGAGCAGCGCCCGCGCCGCCTGCGCGTTTCGTGTGTTCGTCGAGATGAACCCGGTGACGTCGACCGGAGGCGCGGCGTCCGGCGACAGCGCGCCGACGACGTCCAACCCCGGATTGCGCATGTCGCTGAGATAAGGGCCGAGTGCGAGCTCGTACTCGCCTTTCGCGACCGAGTCCTGCACCACGCCGCCAGTCGGCACCCACGTAATCCGCGGTTTGAGCGGCTCGGTGATGCCGAGCTTGTCCAGCGCCATCAGCACCGCGCCGCCGACGCTTCCCTGCTCGGGATCGACCGACACGACCGACTTCGCATTCAGCAGCGTGCGTCTGACCGCGTCGGGCGTCGAGATGTCCGGCTTCGGCGCGCCTCTCTTGACCGCGATCGCCAGACGCATCCTGGCGATGACCGTTGCGCTATTCGGAATGATGTTGCCGGTTCTCAACGCCTCGGGAAACGGCGAGAAGAGAAGCGACACATCCTGCGCCTTGCCGGCCGCGACGTCTTTGCGCGTGCTGACGCCGGTGCCGTAGATGATCTTGACCTTGATGCCGCTCTTTGCTTCGAAGTCGGCGGCCAGCTTGTTGATGGTCGTCTCGATCGGATTCGGCGACAGCAGGGGGATTTCGGTTTGCGCGCGCGCGCCGGGCGCAACGCACAGCATCAGGCCGAGGACTGCCAGCACCGGGGCGCAGTATTTCATGGCGCGAACGATACGCCCGTCTGTTTCAATCGTCAACGACGACATCGCACGACGACATCGACGACATCGCACGTTGACCGCCGGTTCAGTCGGGCATATGCTCTGCCGAGTTGACTGCAACAAACTGACGAGGGTCATGACGATGCGAAATCCGTACACGGGCGCAATCGCAGGCTTGGCGGGCGTGCTGTTCCTTTCGGCGTTGGCTGTCGCTCAAAACAATGGGCAAAACAATGCGCCACGTTCTCCCTGGAAGTACTATCCGATGGATAGGGCCACTGGGGACGGCGGGCCCGCGCCGAAGCGCGATCTGACCGGGACATGGGCAGGACCGTCATCTGGCTCAGGGGCTCCCAGGAGCAGGACCGAGGAAACGCCTTCGCTGACGCCGCTGGGCAGGCAGTTGTTCGAGCGGAACAAGCCGATCGGAAAATTCAGTCCCGGCGGCACGAACGACCCGCATACGCGATACTGCGATCCGTTTGGTCTTCCTCAGAACATGACCCAGGAAATTCGTGGAATGACGGTCACGACGCTGCCGAACCGGACCTTTATCCTGCTCCAGTACATGGATCTCTGGCGTGAGGTTTGGACCGACGGGCGAACCCTTCCGACCAATGTGGGCGGCAGGGGGAGGGACACGCTCGATCCGAAGTACAACGGATACTCAATCGGTCACTGGGAAGACGACTACACGTTCGTGGTGGATACAACCGGGCTCGCCCCGCAGACCTGGGCCACCAAGAGCGGCTATCCCCACAGCGTCGAAGCGCGCGTGCAGGAACGTTTTCACCGGACCAGCAAGCACGATCTATCGGTAACCATCACCATGGATGACCCAAAGCTCTACACCAAGCCGTTCTCGATCGGGGAAACCCATTTCCGGTGGGTTCCGAACCAGCAAATCGACGACTTTACCTGCATACCGTCGGAGGTTCAGCAGTACCTGAAGGAGATGGGCGATCCGGCCGGCGATCCCACTGTGACACGCTAGCCCAATAGCCAGGGCCAGCCGAATTCATCCTTGGAGGTACACGGTGAAAACGAAACTACTGATGATGGCCGTCTTGTTCGCCGGACTCGCCTCGATTGACCGTCCGTCGTTCGCCCATCACGGCGCTGCGGCGTACGACATGAGCAAGCCCGTGGTGTTGAAGAACGCCGTGGTGACGGAATTCCTCTGGATCAATCCACACCCGCTCATCAAGGCGGACTACAAGGACGAAAAGGGCGAGGTTCAGCATTGGACGATGGAGATGGGCAGTACCGTGTCGGCTCAGCTCATCGGCTGGACCAGAACGACGCTGAATTACGGGGACGTCGTCACGCTGTACGTCTGGCAAGCCAAGACGCGCGTACCGGTTGGACGCTTCAACAAGGTCGAGTTCTCCGACGGCACGACCATGCGTGATACTCAGACCGGCGCCGACGACGGCGGGCGAGCAGACAGGGACGTGCGCCAGTAACCGGCGAATCAGAAAACTCCCAACTTCCAATCTCCAACTTCCAATTATCTTGGGAGTTGGTCGTTGGTCGTTGGGAGTTGCCAGTCAACCTACCTTCTCGTCCTTCCTGCTAGAAGTCGTACTTGATCCCGAACTGAATGATTCGCATGGTCCCGTACACACCGTTCGGAGGAGTCCCGGCGAGCGAAGTGATCCGGCCGAACTGGCCGGAGTTGAAATTGGTCACCGGGTTGCCCCAGTTGAAGTGATTGAGCACATTGAACGCTTCGACGCGCAGCTCGAGGCGCCGCGTCCCCATCAAAATGAGCCGCGAAATCCCCATGTCAATGTTCCAGTAGGCCGGTCCGACGAGCGCATTCCGCGTCAGGTTGCCCAGCGTCCCGGGCGCGGGCCGCGCAAACGCCGCACGGTTGAAATAGTTCGTCAGCGTTCGCGGGCTCGCGTAGAAGTCGTCGCTGACTTTGTCCGGGCGCTGGAGGTTGATGCCCGAGAGCGCCTGGTCGACGCCGCTCGTGATGTTGAGCCGGTCCCCGCTGCGCGCGTTGAGAATGCCGGTCACCCGCCAGTGCGAAGCGAGCGCCTGAAGCGCCCGGCCGCCGACCTCCGGTGTCTCGTACCCGGCGGTGAGCGTCGCCAGGTGCGTGCGGTCCTGATCGCACGGCCCTGCGTCGAATGCCGGATCGTCGGGATTCGTATAGCCGCTGCTCGTCTGATTGAAGGCGGTGGTCGTCGTTGTGCCCCAGCATCGCGACAGCGTGTAGCTACCGTTGATGCTGACGCCGGTGCCGCGGCGCTGTGCCGACAGCTTCAGGCCGCGGTACTTCTGGAAACCGACGTCCGAGTTGAGATCGAGTGCGCCGATCCTGCCAGCCTCCACGGGATTGATCTGAAACAGCTTGCGCCGCTGATTCAGGTTCGAGTTGGCGGTGCAGACGGTGTACGACACACGGTTGATCGTGCACGCTCCGAGGCCCATGAAGATGCCCGGATTGAGCGCCGTCTGCGCCCACAGCCGGTCCGAGTAGCTCCCAAGATAGCTGGCCGAGACACCCCAGCTCCTGCCCAGCTGCTGCTCGACGGTTGCGTTCCACTGCTGCACGCGCGGGGAGTTGATGTCCGGATCCATCGTGCCGAAGGCGCCGAACGGGATGTACTGCGTGTCGGGTCCGGTGACGATGGGATGCGGATCGTTGCCGCCGTAGGGATTATCGAGCCCGCCCAGCGGATCGGTGATGATCGAGCGATTGCCGAACGGCGGCGCGCCCGCATTGATGTTGTGGTACTCGCCCGGCATGAAGTCGTATCCCATCGAGTACGAGGAGCGCACGGCGAGGCGGCCGTCTCCGTGGACATCCCACGCGATGCCCGCGCGCGGCGACAGGTTCCACCACTGAACGTTCAACCCGGTCTGTCCTTGAGGGAATCCGGCATCGCCGGGATAGACAAGTCCTGCCGGCGCATTGCGGAACACAGTGCTGTGCACGCCGTTCAGGAAGTTCTCCATCTTGAAGATCGCGACCGCGTTGTTCAGGACGTTCTGGCCGAAGTACGGCTCCCACCGCAGGCCCGCGTTGACGGTGACACGGTCCGAGGCGCGCCACGAATCCTGCCCGTACCACCCGGTGTACCAGTTGACGATCTTCAGGACGTTCGGACCACCGTGTTCGACAGACAAGAGGCGACCGATCATGAAATCCGCCAGGCTGAGCCCGGTGACATGGCCGTCGACAATCCAGTTTCCGCCGGTGCGCGAGGACGAGCCGAAATCGCCGTGCCAGTACTGCACGAGGCCGCCGAAACCAAACTGGTGACTGCCCTTCACCAGCGTCACGTCATCTGACAATGCGTAAACGGTGTTGAATTCCTCGCGCTTGGTCGCCTGTCCCTGTTGCAGCGTAAAGGCGTTGTTCACCGTGATCGGAAACTGATTGCCGGGCGGATAGCTGTAGAGATTGATGCCCACGTCCTTCGGGCTGAACAGCTCGGTCTGATAGCGCTTGACGTGTGTGTAATTGATCGTGGCGCGCACCGAGTTCACGAGTGTTGAGGTCAACACCATCGTGTCGCCGACGCTCACCGAGTGGAGCAGGTTGTAGCTGCCCGCGGTGTTCGACTTCAGGATGTTGTCGGTGCCGCCGCCGTATCCCGGAGGAATCGTGATTCTCGTTCCCAGATATCTGCCGAAGATCGACTGACCCTGGCTCAACTGGTAGTCGAGCCTGACGATCGGCTGATGCTCATCCTGATTTTCCGTGCTTTCGTAGGTGATCTCGCCGCACGGGTTCGTCGTGGACGGCAACCGCTTGATGATATTCAGCGCCGCCGGACTGAAGCGCGCTGGATCGATGCGGTTGCCGGCGAACGGCGCAGCCAGGTTGATCTGGCGGCCGCCGTTGCACGCCGGCGACGTGATCGCAGTGAAGTCGCCGGTGAGCATCTGGGCCGTCGGGATGAACATGATGTTGGTCGCCGGCAACTGCCGTCGGATCGTGCCCTGATACGCGCCGAAGAAGAACAGCTTGTCGCGCACAATCGGACCGCCGAGTGTTCCGCCGAATTGATTGCGCTTGAGCCCATCGTCTTCGCGCTTGCCGTCGGGACGGATTCGCGCGAACGGGCTGGTTGCGTTGAAATGGCGATCGCGGATGAACTCGAAGGCGGTCCCCGCAAACCGGTTGGCGCCCGACTTGGTCACCGCACTGACACTGGCGCCCGAGTGCATCCCGTTCTCGGCGGAGAGGCCGCTCGTCGACACCCGGAATTCCTGAAGCGCATCGGGGAACGGCAGCGGCAGGTTGGTGTTGCTCTGCGGGTTGTTGTGCGTCGCACCATCCAGCGTGTACGCCACGCCGAACGGCAAGCCGCCCGCGACCGCGATGTTCACACCACCGGGCACGCCGCGCGGCGGCACGCCGGTCTGCACGGCGGCGCCGGCGAGCACGAGCAGATCGGTGACCTGGCGTCCCTGCAGCGGCAGCTCCAGGATGCGCTCGTTCTCGACGACGCTGCTGATGCCCGCGCTGCGGACATCCACGAGCGGGGCTTCGCCCTCGACCGAGACTGTTTCCTCGACGCTGCCGACCGCCAGCACAACGTTGATCGTCGGCGCCGCGCCAACCTGCAGGACGATGCCGGTCTGCGCGTAGGTGCGGAATCCCTGGAGGGACGCCTCGAGCCGGTAAGGACCGGTCGGCAGGTTCGGCAACACATACGCTCCGGCCTGATCCGACACGGCCTCCCGCGTCGCGCCCGTGTCGACCTGGGTGACGGTGACGGTGACGCCGGGCAGCACGGCGTTGCTTTGATCGCGAACCGTGCCGCTCATCTGCGCCGTCGCCTGCGCCCAGGCGGCGGACGTCGTCAGGAGAAGGATCGTCGTCAGGAGAAGGATCAAAGTGCCAAGCGAACAGCAGGTCAGCCACTGCTTCATGATGTGAACTCCTCGAGCCCTTGGGGAATCTCCGGTCGCGCGGCCCTAATATGCCCGCGCCCTGTTGCCTGGGCGAACACTTCCGGGGGTCTCCGCCGTTTCGGCAAGGCCCTTATACCACTTGGGGCCTGAAGTGCAGGGCCAGAGGTCGGTTTGCCGCCGGTGATCCGCACCAGACGTCCAGGGGTGATTTTCCCGGCGTGAAGTTCTCAATCGGCGCCAGGGTGGGGCTGTGCGACGAAGCCATCCGGGGCGCCGCAGAAAACGTCGGGGGCGCCTAGGTGTTATTGCTCTGGAGTGACGAACGCGCCAAGCGATGCTCGCGAGTAGGTTTCTCGCCAGCAGGTAACGCCTACGCGGCGGGCGTCACGACGCGTCACGCATGAGAAATGCTGCAGACGATCCGTTCTCGACGAGCATGTCGAAAGACCCAGAACAGCTTGTCGCACGATCAGATCGCGCTTCAATGAGCACGCCAGCGATCGAAACAGCAGTACCGCGAACGACGTCAGCGCGACGTGGGCTGCGGTCGCCTCCGAGTGCGCAGCCAGAGGGCGATACGGCGCACAGTCCAGAGGCCCAGCGTCCACTTGACCAACACATATGCACTGGCCCAGAGGAGAAATTGTGGATCGGTGACGTCCATAGTTCGTGTTGTCGGTCGCCCGAGGGCGGTTCTGTAGACATAACGATGGGGTGCAGCCTTAAGCGGCGGTCCTGGGCTGAGACATTACCGTGGTCATATTTCTGGCATGGCGATCGCTCATTCGAAACTCACGGCACAAGGCCAGATCTCGGTACCCGCTGAAGTTCGCCGAAAGCTTGGCATCGGTCCCGGCTCGGTCCTGGAGTGGGACGATGAAGGTGAGAGGGTCGTGGTTCGTCGGGTCGGCCGTTATACGTCGGAGGATGTGCACCGGTGTCTGTTTCCGACATCTCCCAAGCCTAGAACGCTGGCGGAGCTGAAGGAGGGTCTGCGGCGGGACATCAAGAGGCGGCATGCGAGCCGTTGACACAAACGTCCTGGTCCGGCTGGTTACGCGGGATAACGCGAAGCAGGTTGCGGTCGCCGAGGCCTTCGTGGCGCGTGGGGCCTGGGTCCCACATCTCGTCCTCGCCGAAGCGACATGGGTCCTGACCTCGGTCTACGATCGTGGTCCGGAGGAGATTGCCAACGCTGTCGAGATGCTCCTCAACCACCAGCATCTGACGCTTCAGGATTCGGAAGCCGTGGCTGCTGCTGTGGCAAGCTTTCGTGGACGGCCAGCGTTGGGCTTCTCGGACTGTTTGGTTTTGGAAGTGGCTCGGAAAGCCGGTCACCTGCCGCTCGGCGCTTTCGACCGTGATTTCAGCAAACTCGCTGGCGTCGAACGGCTGTGACTCCGCAAAGCCTCAAGGGCGGCCCAACAAAGCACCACACCCAGGAGCCGCGTGGAATCGCCGGTCGCTGGCCAAACATGCTCGATTCCGAGGCGGCATCGCCCTGCGGGCTCGCCAAACCTGCGCGGCTTGCCTATCTCTCTTTCACGAGCGGCCAGTAGTTCACATACTTAGCGAAAAAAATGAGGAACGGGAAGGTCACGCTGAGGAGCGCGTTGGCCAGCCAGATCTCGTATTCGTAGGCGGGCGGGCCTGACACGAGCTGTGCGGTCACCATCGGCGCGAGAAATCCGTAGAGGTTCGCGAGCGCCACGCCGATGACCGCAGCCGCGACGGCGTTCATCACGCCCTTCAGCGGTTGCGTCATTGCCGCGAAGAGCGAGTTCTGCAGCATGTTCAGGACGATGATGGCGCCGAAGATGAAAGGCACGGTGACGCGCGTCAGAAAGATCATGGGATCCATCCCCGCCAACGATACGCCCACGATCATCGAGATGACGGTCCCAGCCACGATGATGAGCGTCCACGCAGCGCCCAGCACCGGCTGTCTCATGACGGCCGGAGAAGTTGTCAGCGGCCACAGATCGAAGCAGAGCACGAGGAACATCACCACAAGTGCAGTCACGTACGACACGAGCGGCATCACAGCGCCGTACAGACCCCGTGGTGCCGACGCCAGATAAACAGGGGTGCCTTTGAGAAAGTCGTAGTTGAAGAACGCTTGAAAGACCGCAAACGTGATGACATAGGCGGCGATGAGGAGCGCGCAACCGGCGGCCACACGATTCTTGACCAATTGATTGAACGGCCAGCCGCCCCACACGATCGTCAAGAAGAATGTGGTCGGAACGACCAGAATCAGGAAGTGGGATGGAATCGGGCCAGGCGGACTGATCCCTTCGCCGACGACGCGCAACAGCAGCGGCGACAAGGCGGCGGCAACCGCGACATTCACGGCCAGCAGAACCAGACCCTTTGCTGGCTGCCGCAACGTGGCCACGAACGGAGGGTTCGCTTCCCAGACCACCACCATCACGACTTGCAGCGGGATGAGGCACAGATTGAAGAAAGCGACTGATCCGGCAAAGGTGCCGAAATCGAACAACGATATGAAGCCCAGCGCGATCGCCATGACGATCGTCGCGGCGACGAGACCTAATCCCGGTTGCGACACCGGAGTTTCCCATTCCCGAAAGTGAGTGACCGGCGGGCACAACGCGGCGATAGCGTCGTCATTGCCCGTTCATGGAAGACATCCTCAGCCGGAGGCTGTGGTGAGAACGTCTCCGAACCCGCGGTGTAATCGATGAGCGCCAACCGCGTGTACCTCTTGCAGTGGCCTCGATATACGGAATCAAGGGTCAGAATCGTGTCGTCGGATCGTCTGACGAAATGCATGGATGGCGTTCCTGTTACTTTTGCTTGTGCTGACCGGCGTGCTTCATGATGACGCTGATGTCATCCGGGTTGATCAAGTCGGGGGTCGTCCAACCGTCGAGGTCGTATTCAGCCATGCACTTTTCGGCGAAGCCCTTGTAGCGAGCGCTCGCCCCGGACATTTCGGCCACCATCAGCGTCTCGAAGCGAATGCTCTCATGGTTGCCGAAGTAGTTCCGCTCGTACAGTTCGTGACGGCCGCCGAATTCCGTGCCGATCGCGTCCCACAGCAACTTCATCAGCTTCACCCGCTGCTCCGCGGTGTAGCCGTTCGAACCTCGGACGAACTGATCGAGATACGGACGAAGCTCCGGCACTTTGAAGTCAAGAGCGCTCGACGGCAGATAGATGAGGGCGCTGGCCAATGTGTTTTCGATGATCTCCTTGATCTTTGGATAGGCAGTGCTGGCCATGACGCGGTACGCCAGGCCGTAATCCAGGTTGGGCAACACGTAGCCTTCCGTCCAGGGAGTCGGAGTACGGGCCATCGCATCAGTGAGCGCCCAGAACAGGTTCCGCCAGGCCAGCACCTCGCCCACCTGCGCCTGAACGCCGCGGAAGTCCTTGGAGCCGGTGGCTTCGACGGCCTTGAGCAGCAGCCCCGCAAGGAAGTCCATCTTGACCGCGAGGCGCGTGCACCCCTGAAACATGAAACGGGGCAGGAAACCTGAACGGGGAAAGAAGTTGTTGACCTTCTCGATGTCGCCATAGGCAAAGACGTTTTCCCACGGCACGAAGACCTTGTCGAATACGAGAATCGAGTCGTTCTCGTCCATCCGGCTGGAAAGCGGGTAATCGAACGGCGTCCCCATGGCTCCGGCGGTCATCTCGTACGAGGGACGACAGAAGAGTTTGACGCCAGGTGCACCGGTGGGGACGATGCATACGAAGGCGAACGGCTTCGTCTTGATGGGCAGCGCCCCGTTGTTGGCAATGAAGTTCAAGTGCGTCAGGCTCGACGTCGTGGCCACGACCTTTGCGCCGCTGACGATCAGCCCGCCATCGGTCTCTTTTTCGACGTGCATGTACACGTCTTTCACTTCATCGAGCGGCTTGTCGCGATCCACCGGCGGGTTCACGATGGCGTGATTGACGAAAGAGACTTCTTCCTGGACTTTCTTGTACCAGCGTTTGGCGTTCTCCTCGTACGGCTCGAAAAAGCCGGAGTTGGCTCCAAGAGTTGCCAGAAACGCGGCTTTGTAGTCGGGACTTCGCCCGATCCAGCCGTACGAGCTACGCGCCCATTCGGCAATGGCGTCACGCGCGGCGACGAGATCCTCGGCGTTCCGCGATCCCTTGTAGAACCGATGCGTGTAGCCCCCGCTGCCGGTGTCAGTAGATGTGGTCAGGACGTCTTTTCTGGCCGGATCGTGCAGCGCATCGTACAAACGCGCAATCATCCTCACCGTGTTGCGGAAGGCCGGATGCGTGGTGACATCCTTGACCCGGGCCCCATAGATCCAGATTTCGCGGCCGTCTCGCAGGCTGTCGAGATACTCCGCGCCGGTGAGAGGCCGGGGCACAGGCGCAGCGTGGGCGCCGCTATCGTGCGCGACGGTTTCAACGGTCATGGTGACTCACCTCATCTCCTGATAGGCCGAATACGGCCGACGGAAATCGTTCAACACGCGAGCCCTCCCCACGGCCTGACGGAACGCGCGCAGATCGATCGACATGTGGCGGGCTCCAGGAATCCTTCCAGGATCGGCTATCGTGCCGCCTTCGCCTGGACGCTTCATCCCGCTACCTCGCCAACGTTGACACCCGCGGTGCTTCGCCGGAGGGCGGGATCGGCTCAGGGACGTGGTTCGAGATTGCCGGAACCGTTCGGAGGTACGCAAAGATCGCCTTCAGATCCTCGTCGGTAAGATTCGCCTGCATCTGCCACGGCATCGGCGGAAGGATTCCGCGCGACACCCCCATGTGCTTCCCCTTCCGGATGGCGTTGAGGAACATGTCTTCGGTCCAGATGCCAATGCCGGTGTTCATATCGGGCGTCAGGTTCGCGGTAAACGAGATGCCCCACGGGCCGGCCCACGCGGTGTTGGTCTCGTTGATCGAGATGGCCCATCCGGCCGGAAGCTTTGGTCCGGCGGCGACCTTCACTTCCTCCGGATGACCCGACAGCATTCGCGTGAGATCCGGCTCGCCGTTCTTGAACGGCGTATGACAGCCGTTGCAGTCCATGACGGTCGCCAGGTACTTGCCGCGTTCGACGGGACTCTGCACCGGCGCAGCCACCGGGGCGGCGGGCGCCGGCTGACCGGCCGGCGCTTGAGTGCATGCAGCGCCGAACGCTGAAGCAACGAACAGAACTGTTGTCCCACGGATGCAACCGAAGAAGCACACGGTCCAACCTCCTGCTTGACGTCAACCTTCGAGTGGCGTACTAGGCCGGCCGTGCGTTCACGGTCAACCCGCCATCCAATACGATCTTCGCGCCGTTGTAGTACTTGCCCCGGTCCGATGCGATGAACGCCACCGTGTCGCTGACTTCATCCATCGTCGCCCAGCGTCCCGCGAGAATCCCCATCCGCTTGCAGAAGCTCGCCAGGAAGTCTTCTTTCGTGACGTTCGCCTGCTTGGCCATGTTCTCGGCCCAGACCTCGCGTGTTTCCGTGCCGACGAGCCCGGGAATCACGGCGTTCACGGTGATCTGCTGTGCGGCGAGGTCCGCGGCGAGGTAGCTCGTCGCCTGGTTCATCGCGGCGTTGTTCAGACCGTGCGTCAGCGCGGGTGCCCACACCAGCATCGACGCCGAGCCGCTTATGTTGATGATGCGGCCCGTCCCGTCGGATGGCATGAGCGGAAGAAACGACTGCGTAACACGAAGGGCACCAACGATCTTCAGGTTCAGGTCGTCTATCCAGTCGGCGTCGGGCCAGAGGATTTGCCGGTCCATCCGGCGTATCGGACCGCCGGCGTTGTTGACCACGATGTTGATGGATCCGAACGCGGCCTTGGCAGCATCGGCGGCGGCTTTGATGCTCGCGGCGTTGGCAACGTCTGCGGACACAGCGAGCACCTTGACGCCGCTCTCCTTCCGGATCTCGTCCGCCGCCTTGTCGAGTTGTTCCTTGCCGCGCGCCATCAGGACCAGATCGACGCCCTCTTTCGCAAGCCCACGCGCAATCGCCTTCCCGATCCCCTTGCTTCCGCCGCTGACGGCCGCGATGCGGCCGCGGAGCCCTAGTTCCATGTGGTGTCTCCTTCAATCGCCTCGACGCGTCGTTCAGGAAGGCCGCCGCTCTGGCACGTCGACGACACGGTGATCGGACGACAGCGTGGTCGTCATCATCGGCCTGAGCGCCATTTGCCCGTCAACCGCGACCACCCGGTCCGCGATCGCCCCCCGACCGCGAGAATACCGGTTTGCGGGGGGAACCGAGAATACCTGTTTGCGGGGAACAATGATTACCGTGAACGCGCCCGCGTCGGGAGCGGTTGGAGCGGTGAGTGGCAGGGTGACCACGGTACGCGCAACCGCCTGGGAAGTGCGGCGCCAACTGACGTCGCAGGCCTCCCTCATGTTATGCTTCAGCGTCGCATGAATCGATTGGGACCGCTCGCTTCATCGGTCGCGCTCGCGGCGCTTCTGTCGCAGCCGTCGGCCGCGCAACAGAGCGGTGCTTCGCGAACTGTGATCGACGTAGCCAAACTCGGGCCGCAGGTGGGCCAGGTCGTCCCCGACTTCAATCTCAAGGACCAGACCGGCAAGGCATGGACGCGCCAGTCCATCATGGGACCGCGCGGGGCCATGCTGGTGTTCTTCCGCTCCGCCGACTGGTGACCGTACTGCAAAACGCAGCTCGTCGAGCTGCAAGGCCGGATCACAGAGCTTCAAGCCAAAGGGCTGGGTGTCGCGGGCATCAGCTACGACGGGCCTGAAATACTCGCAGCGTTCAGCCAGCAACGTGGCATCACGTTCCCCCTGCTGTCCGACGCCGGTTCCGCCACGATCAAGGCCTACGGCATTCTCAATCCGGCGGTGGAATGGGCGCTCGGCCCCGACAAGGACGATCCGGCTGTCGCGGCTGAAGTCCGCAAGTACGTGTCGGCCGTCGGAGCCAACGCACGGATGGCCGGAATGGCGTTTCCAGGCACCTTCATGCTCGATCGCCAGGGCCGCGTCACGTCTCGATTCTTCGAGGATTTCTACGTCGACCGAAGCACGGTGTCCAGCGTGATGCTGCGCCTCGGCGCCGGGCTGAGCTCTGTCGCCGCGACGAAAATCGCCACTGGCCAGGTCGAGATCACGACCTTCCCGAGCGACACGGCCGTGGCGCCGGGCAACCGCTTCTCGCTCGCGTTCGACATCGCACCGCACGCCGGCATGCACGTCTACGCGCCAGGCGCGTCCGGCTACAAGACCATCTCGGTCGCGATCACGCCGCAGCCGTTCGTGCAAGTACGACCGCTGCAGTATCCGCGCTCCGAGATCTATTTTTTCAAGCCGCTCAACGAGCGTGTCCAGACCTACCAGAAACCGTTCCGGCTCGTTCAGGACATGCTCCTCGAGGGGACGCAACAGGCGCAGGCCGCGTTGCAGGGCAAGCAGTCGCTGACCATCTCGGGCAGCGTGGAATACCAGGCCTGCGACGACAAGGTGTGTTTCAATCCCGCCTCGGTACCGGTGACGTGGACGCTGGCGTTACGACCGATCATCCGGGAACGCCCCGTCGTACCGGCGCGATAGGCCCGACGCGATCCTTCAGGTCAGGTACACCCACGCGCTACGCTTGGCCGTGGCGCGTCCGACGATCGTCGCGGCCTCAATTCCGCGCGTACGCAGCGCGCGCGTGAGCTTCCCGGCCGCCTTCGCGGGCAGCGCGAGGAGCAGACCTCCAGAGGTCTGCGGATCGAAGGCCACGTCCCGCAGTCCAGCCGGCACGGTGCGCGCGATCACGACCTTGTCCTCGAGATACGCGCGGTTCCTCTGGCACCCGCCTGTCAGGAAGCCCTGTTCGGCCAGTCGCCTGGCACCAGGGAGTAGCGGCAGCGCGGCGGAATCCAGCACCAGGCTCACGCCGCTGCCCATCGCCATCTCCGCGGCATGTCCAAGCAGCCCAAAGCCAGTCACATCCGAACACGCATGAACGGGGAACGTGCGCGCCATTCGCGATGCTGGTCCATTGAGTGACACCATCGACGCCACCGTGGCTCGCACGCTCGCGCGCGAGGCCTTCCGCTTTTTCAGCGCTGTCGTGACGATCCCTGTGCCAAGCGGCTTGGTCAGCACAAGGACGTCGCCCTCCCTGACCCCGACGTTGCGAATCACGCGGTCCGGATGGACCACGCCGGTCACGGCCATTCCGTACTTCAGCTCGGGATCGATGATGCTGTGCCCGCCGATCACGACGGCCCCGGCTGCCCTCGCCCGCTCCCCGCCGCCCTTCAGAATCTCGCTGAGCATCTCGAGATCGAGCATTCCCTTCGGGAACCCGACGATGTTCAGCGCAGTGACGGGGTCGGCGCCCATGGCATAGACGTCGCTCAACGCGTTGGCTGCAGCAATCTGCCCAAATGTGTATGGGTCGTCCACAATCGGCGTGAAGAAATCGACGGTGTTCACGATGGCGAGATCCGGCCGGAGGCGGAACACTCCCGCATCGTCGGACGTTTCGGTTCCGACAATCACATCGGGGTGATTCCAGACGGGCAGCAGGCGCAGCACGTGCGCCAGATCGGCCGGGCCGAGCTTGGACGCTCAACCGGCGGCGGCCACCTGCTGCGTCAGTCCCAGGGCCTTGGTCAAGCCTCTCCGTCCGGCCCGCCACACGAGCGTCGTGTTGCGCGAGCTCATGCCCGTTCCGTCTGCGGGTGTTTCAATCGTCGCATCTCCCCAATCCTAACCGTGATGCCGGTCCGATCGAAGAACTCGAGCGGCGGAATCGCGTACTTGCGCGAGGTCTGGTACCGATCCCGGAACTGGCCGGTCGTGATCCCGCCCGTCGCCGACAATTCGCGAACCAGATCCGCGCGAACCTGGTCGACGTACCCGCCGAGGAAGTACAAGTCCGGCGCTGCGCTCATGGCGACGAGACTGGCACAGTGAGCGGCGACTTTCGACAACCGAGGCGGTGAGCGGTTCTCTGGGCAGCTGCGCACTGCGTCCGTGACACCGCATCGATGGAGAACGATGATGCCCGGTGGTGCCGCTGGTCTTCAAAACCAGTCTGGGGGCGGTCAGGTCCCCGGAGGGTTCGACTCCCTCCCTTCTCCGCCAAGACCGCTTTCACTGGTCCAAGCGCCGTGACTCGTTTCGAGCAGTGTTCCGGCTCTTGACCGCCGGCCTCGACACCGTAAGTCGTCCGAAACCACGTTGCCCTTGCATTCAGCGCGCACCCATTTATGCTGGGTGGCAAGGTGACCACCGTACGCGTAATCGCCTGGGAAGTGCGGCGCCAATTGACGTCGCGGGCCTCCTGGCTGATTGTCGGGTTGTTCGCGCTCATCGCCGGCGGCGCGTTCGTCACAACCCTGAACACCTTCCTCGATCAGAGCAGTCAAGCACTCTCCGTCCCGCCTCGACAGCCCCTCAATCTCAATCAACTCCTGATTCGCCCATTCCTGCTTCAAATTGGGATGGCCGTGCTTCTGGTCATTCCACTAATCCCCGCGCGCGCGTACGCGCAGCAGCCGCGCGTCGTCACACTCGAGCGGTTGCAGCCGTCACCAGTAGTGAATTGGCAGATTGTCCTCGCGACGTTCGTCGGAACGCTCATGCTGCACGCCGTCATGTTGCTGACTTCACTGGCCCTGGTGTCGGTGCTGTTCGTGTACGGAGCGCCGGAGTGGGGCCCAATCATCAGCGGCTATCTCGGGCTGTTGCTGACTGGAGCCGCTTTCATTGCCGCCGCTCTGTTCGTCTCCAGTCTGGCGACCGGCGCGGTGGCGGCGGGCGTCGCCACATTTTCGATGTCGCTCATCCTTGCGGCGGCAACATGGCTCGCGCGATCGGGAGCTCCGGACGCCCAGCCGGCGTTCCGCAATTTTTCGGTCGGCGAAGTTCTCGACGACTTTGCAAAAGGCGTCATCGATACCGGGCACGTCGTCTCGTGTCTGACCATCATCGCGCTTGGGCTGTTTCTGACGCTTCATGCGCTCGACCCACGGCGATCCCAGAACTGACGTGACCAACCGATTTCTTGCGGGCGTCGGGTGGCTCGGCACAGTGGTGGTGGCGCTGGCGGTGGGACGTTTCGCCGCTGTCGATCCGCGATGGGACGCTTACCTGGGGTGGGCCGCGTTCGCCGGCGTCGCCTGCGTCCTGATCTACGCGGCCGTGAGCCGGCGAGATCGAGCGCGGCGCCCCATGGCTCCGACGACACCCACTCGACTCTCGATGGCCACGCTTGCATCGGCCGTCGCTGGCGTCATCGCGCTCAACATCCTGGCGGGCAGCTACAGCCGGCGATGGGATCTGACGCCCAACCACATCTACCAGCTCTCGTCAGAGACGCGAGCGGCTCTTCGCATGCTCGATGCGCCCGTGGGCGTCCGGCTGTTTGCGCAGCAGACCGAGCTTCCCGGGTATCGCGACCGCCTGAAGGAGTACTCCGACGCGTCGGGACGGGTGGCAGTCGAGTTCGTGGATGTCGACGCGCAGCCGACGCCCGTCAGGCAGTATGACCGGCAGGAGTCCGGGACCGCCGTCATCGAGTACAAGGGCCGCACCGAGCGGATCAAGGCGGCGAGCGAGCAGGATTTCACGAACGCGCTCATCAGGCTGCAGGAGGGCAGGACGCGGAAGGTCTATTTCACCGCTGGCCACGCCGAGCGGGATACCGCGAGCACCGAGCGCGCAGGCTACAGCAACGTCGCCGTCGGGCTGCAGCACGAAAACTTCCTCGTCGAGAAGATCAACGTGGCGGAGCGGGGAGACGTTCCAGCCGATGCCACCCTCGTCCTCGTGGCCGGCCCGAGGGCGGATTTCTTTCGCGCCGAGATCGAGGCATTGCAGCGCTATCTCGAGAACGGCGGCGCGGTTCTATTCATGGTGGATCCGTTCGAGGACCTGAAGCGCTACATCACCGAGAGCGGCATCGCGCTGTTCATGATGGACCCTTCGAGCGCGTCCAAGACGGGCGAGCTCAGGAACCTGACGGCCTTCATCCGCGAACAGGGAGCCGAGCTCGGTAACGACGTGGTGGTCGATACCAGCCAGATGGGGCAATTTCTTGGCACTGACGCATCTGTGCCCGTGGCGATACGCTATCCTCGCCATCCGATCACGAAGGACCTCACCTCGCTCAGCGCATATCCGATGGCGCGATCAGTGACGCCTGTGCTTCGTGACGGCCGGACCGCGTCCTCGATTATCGAAACGAGCGACCAGGCCTGGTCCGAAAGCGACATCACGCAGCTGGGCGCCGGTCGTCTCTCGATGGATCGTGAAAACGGCGATCGCCCCGGTCCGGTGTCGCTTGGCGTTGCGGTTTCCGCGCCACCGGCCGCACCGCCGTCCAGAGGCGGCTCGCGCCGCCGTGACACGCGGCTCGTCGTTGTCGGAGATTCCGACTTCGTCGCGAACTACTCCGCGAACGTTCCCGGCAATTCCGAGATGTTCCTCTCCATCATTCACTGGCTCTCACAAGAAAACGTGGTGGCGATACCACCACGAGTGCCGCAGGAACGCGTGCTGACGATGACCGCATCGCAGCTGCGAAACGTCTTCTGGTTCGCCGTGCTGGTCCTCCCCGGCGTTGCCGTTGGAGTGGGCTACATGTGCGGACGAGCTGGCGATCTTTACCACTTAGGACACGAAGGCGGTGGTTAAGACCGTCTTGTGTCCTTGCGAGCGCAGTCCAACGCGGCCGCGCCTGCCGCGACGTACCTCGTGCTGACGAATCTGCGCGGCGGCGGCTTCCCTCGCCAGGCTCTGATGGGCGTCGGGGTCACCTTCCAAAGGACAGCGATGATCCGGTTCGGCCCGGCGCGACGGGTGGATCGGCGCACGTAGATCGGCGCTTGACGTTCCCCGGAAGGCCGACTCACAATGGCGACTCTTTCAGGTGCAGTGTGTCCATGAACATCAAGGCCGGCCGTAAGGGAGACGCCATGAAACGACGGTTCACCGTTGCGGCGGTCATCATCGCCGCGCTATCAATGCCGTTGTCAGCGCAGTGGCCGAGGCGTCCGCCGCCGGGGGTTCCGAAAGGCCCCGATGGCAAGGTGAATCTCACCGCGCCCACGCCGCGAACCGCTGACGGCAAACCGGATCTCTCCGGCATCTGGGAGGTCTCACCGCGCCGCGAGACACCGGGCAGCGCGCCGCCGGGACGCCCGCCTCTGGCGCTCTTCGCCAACCTCGCGGCGAACATCAAAGAGGGACTGCCGTTTCAGCCGTGGGCATCGGAGCTTTCCAAGAAGCGCGTCGCGAACCAGCGGTTCGACAACCCGGATGCGCTCTGCCTCCCGCAAGGTCCGCTTCAATACCATCTGGACCCGCAGCCGCGGCAGATCTATCACATGCCGGGGAGGACGCTCATCGTCTACGAGTCGAACTACGGCCTGCGTACGATTTATACCGACGGGCGG
>ORMF012635864.1_pt1 | contig 19160 bp, 17 predicted proteins | sample 1779871 | NCBI WGS metagenome assembly ORMF01 (sample SAMEA104232316, study PRJEB22302) | groundwater metagenome | biome: forest; feature: aquifer; material: groundwater | place: USA | collected 2011-08-07 | depth 5.4 m | reverse complement strand
GCGCAGCCGGCCGAGCCCGTCCGTCTCCAGTTCGATCTGATCGCCGTCCTGGAAGGCGCTGAGGCCGCGGTGGTTGGTGCCCGTGGCGAGGACGTCACCGGGCTCGAGCGGATGGATGGAGCTGACCCACTCGATGCACCGGGGGATCTTGTGGGCCATGTCGCTGGTGTTGAAGTTCTGCTTGATCTCCCCATTGACCCAGAGCCGGATCTGGAGGTGAGTCGGATCCGGCACCTCGTCGGCGGTGACCAGGTACGGGCCCATCGGGGCGAACGTCTCCCGCGACTTCATCTGGTAGAAGGTGTTGCCTGCGGGGAGCAGGCCCCGGGCCGAGCCGTCGATGAAGTTCGTGTAGCCGAAGACGTAGTCCATCGCCTCTGAGGCCCGAACGTTGGAGGCGCGCTTGCCGATGATCACCGCCACCTCCGCCTCGCCCTCGAAGATGGTGGCGGGGACGTCGGGCAAGACCATGGTGTCGCCATTGCCGATCACGCTGAGCGGCGACTTCTGGAACGCGTTGATGGGGGCGGGCTCCGCGCGGGTCCCGTCCTCCATGTAGTTCACCGCCATGCAGACGATGTTGCAGGGCTTGGGCAGGGGAGGGCGGATCCTGACCTTGCTGAGCGGCACGCTCTCCGCCCGAGCGGTCGCGCCCTCGAGACGCTCCTTGTGCTCGTCGAACCGCGCGATCAACCCGCTGATCAGGTCGTGCGGCCCGCTGTGCGGAATGCCCCGGACGGCATGCGACACGTCGAAGACCGCGTCTTCCTTGAGGACGCCGAGCTTGAAGTCGTCGAAGAAGAGGAGCCTCATGACGCGCGAAGGAGGCGCCCCGGCAGGGCGCCCGTGTGCTTGCCGTCGCGCAGCAGGACCTCGCCGTTCACCACGGTGGCGGCGATGCCGCGGCAGCGCTGGGTCAGGCGCTTCGCCCCGGCGGGCAGGTCGTTGACCACCTCGGGCATCTCGGGGCCTATCGTGGCCGGGTCGAAGACGACGAAGTCCGCGGCAAAGCCTTCACGCACCAGGCCCCGGTCCGTCAAGCCCCATTGAGTCGCCGTGTCAAACGTCAGCATGCGCACCGCCTGCTCGAGCGTCAGCGCCTGCTTCGCGCGCACCCAGTGGCTGAGCAGATGCGACTGGAGCGAGGCGTCCATGAGCTGCGAGACGTGGGCGCCCGAGTCCGAGAAGGTCACGACCGTCCGCGGGTGCTTGATCAGCTCCAGCGCGTGGTCCTGGTTCTCGTTGGCGATGGGCTGGAGGAAGAAGAGGTCGAGGTCCTTCTCAATGGCGACGTCGATCATGGCCTCGACCGGATCCACCCCGCGCTGGCGCGCGACGTCCGCCACGGAGCGGTGCGGCCCCTCGACCGTGTCCATGACGAAGATCCAGTCGTAGATGGGCGGCCGCGCCTCCGTCCCGATGGCTTTGCGACTGTCTCGCTCGCGCGCGGCCTCGACCAGGCGGCGGCGCAGCTTCGGATCGCGGAGCCGCTGCTTCTGGTCCTCCAGAGGCAGCGCCCGCAGCTCCTTCCACACCGGCAGGCGGTCGAACGGCAGCTGGGTCTTGAAGGAGAGAATCGCGGAGAGCCAGCGGCTGTGCACCTGGGCGAACATGCGGCCGCCGGCGGCGGCGGTCTCGTCGAGCAACGCGGCGTACGTGCGCCAGATGTCGGGCGCGTCTTTGCGGCTGAAGAGGCCGAAGGTAAGCGGGCGTCCGGTTTCGACGGCCAGGTCGCGCAGCCGGCGCTGGTAGTCCTTGAGGCCGGGGTGGCCCACTTCGCGGTCCACGCTTTCGCCCGCGATCTCGAAGATGCCCGCGTTCATCTCGCCCATCGCGCCGACGAGACGGCGGACCTCGTCCCACGTGGCGACACGGCTCGCGACTGGACGGTGGTCGGGGGTCTCGTGGCTGGTTGACCGCGAGGTTGTGAAGCCCATGGCGCCGGCCGTGAGGGCACTCCGCAATTCCTTCTCCATCGCCTTGAGGTCGTCCTCGGTCGCCGGCTGGTCGAAGGCGCGCTCGCCCATGACATAGGTCCGCAGCGCCGAGTGGCCCATGTACCCGGAGTAGTTGATGCCCTTCGGCAGGGCCTCGACGGCGTCGAGGAACTGGGCGAACGTGGTCCACGTCCACTCGATGCCCGCCTCCATCGCCTCCGCGGAGATGTCCTCGGCGCGTTGGAGATTGCGGATGACCAGGTTTCTGTCTGCCTTGGCGCAAGGGGCGAGGGTGAAGCCGCAGTTGCCCATGACCACGCTGGTGATCCCGTGCCAGCAGGAGGAGGTGCCGAGCGGGTCCCAGAAGACCTGGGCGTCCATGTGCGTGTGTCCGTCCACGAAGCCGGGCGATACGACCTGGCCCTCGGCGTCGATGACCTCCCGCGCCGACTCCCGGATCCGGCCGATGCTGGCGATCCGGCCGCCCTTCACGCCGACGTCGGCGCGGTACCGGGGCAGTCCGGAGCCGTCCACCACCCAGCCGTTCTTGATCACGAGGTCATAGGACATGAACCGCTCCTCCCTTGTCGGGACCTTCGGGACAGGACCGTGAGGTACCGCGCTCGTCGAAATTGGCTTATGGTACTCCACCTCCGGGCGTACTCAAGCGGTTAGGAATCGGCTTTGACACCGCCCCGGGACGGGCCTAGACTCCCTGAGCGAGAATGGATCCAATGAGCGACGGCGTCGGCCTCAAGCGGCTGCAGCACCTCGTCCTGTGGGTCTCCGACGGCGATCGGAGCGTCCGGTTCTATCGGGACGTCCTGGGCTTCGAGGTGAAGCGGCGGTATCCCAACGCGGCCTTCATGAAGATCGCGGGGAGCGCCGACGACCACAACCTGGGCCTCTTCGAGCAGGCGGGGGCCTCGGGGCCCGACGAGCGCGTGGCGCGCATGTATCATTCGGCGTGGGAGGTCGGCGACATCACCGATCTGCTCCGGGCGCGGCTGCGGCTCGCCGAGGCGGGCGCGCTGGTCGGCTCGTCGGATCACGGGGTCAGCCTGGCGCTGTACGCCAAGGACCCCGATGGCCTCGAGTTCGAGATCTTCTGGACGGTCCCGGGGGGCACTTCTGTCGGGACCAGGGCGCTGGACCTCGAAGCTGAGGTGGCTCGGTGGAGTGCCCAAGGCGTTTGACCACACCTTTAACTAGGGAGGCGGGCATGGTGGCGATCTGGGTGAAGGCGCGTATCAAACCGGGGGAGCGGCAGCGCTTCCTGAAGGCGATCGAGGTGGACGCGCTCGGCTCCGAGGGGGACGAGCCTGGGTGCCTGCGCTTCAACGTCCTCCAGGACGCGCAGGATGAGAACGTCTACTACTTCTACGAGGTCTACAAGGACGAGGCCGCGATCGAAGCCCACCGCGCGGCGCCGCACTACGCGGTCTGGAAGGCCGTCGCCGACACGCTGGACGGGCCGACCGAGGCGACCCGCTGCCGGACCGTGTTCCCTGCGGCGAGCGCGTACTGGGGCAAGTAGGGCGCCCTGCTGATCTCCATAGAGGGGCCGCGCGCGCCGTTTTCGACTCGCTCGTCGATCCGGGGGTTCTCGCCGCGGCGGGCCTCTTCGATTTGCCCGCGCTGATCAGCATCGTCTCGGCTGACCGGCCGCTCATCGGTTTCCTCCGGGCGCTGGCGCCGTTCGTGGCCGGCTCTTCCCGCATGCCGTACCCGAGGTTCCTGGCCTAAGCCGATAGCCACTCGCGCCTGGTCGGCCGGCGTCCCCGCCGCGCGGCTACGGTGCCTCGACGGCGCCGGAGGTGAGCAGGGCCGCGATCCGCTCCTCGTCGTAGCCCAGGAGATTCGCGAGCACGTCGCGCGTGTGCTCGCCGACGCGATGCGGGGCCGGGCCCAGCGGGTGGACCGGCTGTCCGTCGAGGTGGTAGGGACTGGCCGTCACGCGCACGTCCCCGCGGGCCGGATGCGACAGCGCCGGGAAGAACTTGCGCTCGGCGAGCTGGGGCGCCGCGATGACCTCGGCCGGGTGCAGGACCGGCGCGCAGGGTACCCGCGCCTTCGTGAGCACGTCGATCGCCGCGTCCACGCTCGCAAAGTCGTCGAGCCACCGGCCGATTACCTCTCGGAGCGCTCGCCAATTCACTCGCCGCGCCTCCGCCGTCGCGAAGCGCGCATCGCTCCCCAGCCCCGGGCGCTCCATTACCTTGAGCAGCCTCGGCCAGAGATCGGGCCCGCCGACGACCTGAAAGGCCAGGTAGCGGGCGCCTATCTTGTGGACCACCATGCCGGGCCGCGGGTTGCCATGCTCCATGCCGCCGTTGAGAACGGCCCCGAAGGTCACGCTGTCAGACGCTACGAGCGCCTCGAGCATCGAGACGTCCAGGTGCGCCCCGCGTCCCGTGCGCGCCCGCCGCCAGAGCGCGCCCAGGATGGCGGTGGAGGCATGGGTCGCGGCCAGCATGTCGGCGGCCTGGAGGTTCGAGGCCCGCGGGTTCGGCTCGTCGCCCTGCTCGAGGTGCATGAGCCCGGACATGGCGTTGATGGTGTGGGCAAAGGCCGGGCGGAGCCGCCACGGGCCAGTCTGTCCGAAGCCCGAGATGGAGCAGTAGACGATGTCGGGCTTCACCTTGCGAACCGCGTCGTAATCGCAGCCGAGGCGGGCGACCACGCCCGGCGTGAAGTTCTCGATGAAGACATCGGCGTGGCGGGCGAGGTCGAGCACCACGCGGCGGCCCTCGGCGTGGGACAGGTCCACCGCCACGCTCTCCTTGCCCGCGTTGACGCGCGTGAAATACGTGCTCTGGTCGTCGCGGCCGGGCTCGAGCTGATGCGGGTTGTGGCGCGTCTCCTCGCCGGGGCCCGGACGCTCGATCTTGATGACGCGAGCGCCCATGTCGGCCAGCAGGCGCGTGCAGTACGGGCCCGCGAGGACGCGGGTGAGATCGACGACCAGCAGGCCGGTCAGCGGGAGAGAATCGTCGGGCCCCGCTGTGGGCATATCAGGCTCCGCCTTCGAGCTTGGCCAGGGGGCTGGCGAGCCTGGCCAGGGGAGAGACCATGGTTAGGCCGCCGTCGAGCAGGATGGTCTGGCCGGTGAGGAAGCCCGCGCCGTCGGAGACGATCCAGGCGACGCAGTCGGCCACGTCCTCCACGGTGCCGCTTCGCCGCACGGGCGTTCTCGCCGCGAGGGCCGCCATCGTCGCCTCGTAGTCGCGCCCGAGCCCCCGTTCGATGTAGAGCCTCGATGAATCCGTGACGATCATGCCCGGGTTGACGCCGTTGACCGTGATGCCCTCAGGCCCGAGCTCGAGTGCTAGAGACCGCACCAGGCTCTCGACGGCGGCCTTGGCGCCACCCAGCAGGCCGTGGCCCGGCATGGCCTGGAAGGAATCGATGCCCGAGACCGCGACGATGCGGCCGGCGCGCCCGCGCATGAGCGGCATCACCGCCTGGATTGCGGCAATGAATGAGTCCACAGAGATCGCGAAGGTGCGGCGGACGTTGTCTGCCTTTTGTTCCAGCATGGGGCGGAAGGAAGTGGCCGCGGCGTTGGCGACGAAGATATCCACGCGGCCGAAGGCCTCGCCGACGCGCTCGAAGACGGGCGGTACGTGCGACGGCTGGCCGAGCTCGAGCGGGAGCGCCAAGCCCTTGACGCCCTCGCGCTCGATCTCCTCGACGACTTGGGCTGCGAGCTCGGAGCTGCGCCGGTAGGTCAGCACGCAGTGGGCGCCGTCGCGCGCGAGCCGGAGCGCGATGCCGCGGCCGATACCGCGCGTGCCCCCCGTGATGACGGCCACGCGGCCGTCAAGCGGTCTCGTCGGCGCCGGCGCCATCAGGCCAGGAAGTCCCGGCAGAGAGCTTCCCACATCGTGGCGGACAGGCGGAGGCTCTCCGTGTCGATGCGCTCGTTGTTGCCGTGGAACATGAGCGGGTACTCCGTGTAGGGAATACGGCGGGAGTGCAGGGCGAAGCCGTAGGACGGTACGCCCTTCCAGCGGAAGTACCGCGCGTCGGTGGCGCCGCCCGTCATGCGCGGGATGATCTTGCTACCGGGCACGAGCGCCTGCGTGACTCGGGCGAGCGCCTCGCCGAGGGGCGTATCCAGCGACGTCGTCGATCCTTCCTGGCCGCGCGGAGCCTCGATCTCCACGCGCGAGGCGAGATCGCCCAGCGCCTCCATCAGCATGGCGTCCACGTCGAGCGGGCTCACGCCCGGCAGCGCGCGGACGTCCACGTCGATCGCGATGCGGTCGGGGATGACGTTGATCTTGGACCCGCCGTGGACGACGTTTGGCGAGAAGGTCGTGTGGGTGCATGCATGCGCGATGCGCGCCAACCCCAGGGGCTCCAGGTGGCGCACGGCCTCCAGCACGCGGAGTGGATCGGTCAGCGCTGCCTCGAGCTCTTGCGGCAGCTCGAGCTCCGCCACGTAGCGGCGCCACTCGTCGAGGATCTTCGCCTTGGGTTGGTAGACGGCGACCCGGCGCACCACCTCGGCCGCGGTGACGAGCGCGTTGTCCGTGCGGAAGGGCATCGAGCCGTGGCCGGGCGTGCCCTTGACCACGAGCCGCCGCCAGTTGACGCCCTTCTCGCCGACGGTCACCGGCAGCTTGATGCCCGAGGGCGCGGGGATGGGCACACCGCCGCTCTCGGTGATCACGTAGTCGGCCTTGACCGCGTCGAACTTTTCGCGGGTCAGGTAGCTGGCGCCGTAGACGCTGCCGGCTTCCTCATCGGCCACGGCGAGGTAGATCAGCGTCCCGCGCGGCTTGAAGCCGCTCTTTGCCAGCCGCCGCGTGGCCACGGCCATGGTGGACGTGATGTTGAGCATGTCGGTCGCCCCACGGCCCCACACGATCCCGTCCACGACTTCGGCGCCGAAGGGATCGCGCTCCCAGCCGGACGGATTGACGGGCACCACGTCAGTGTGACCCATCAGCAGGAGCGTGGGCGCCTTGGGGTCGCTGCCCTCTATTCGAGTTATGAGGCTGACCCTACCGGGCCCGGCCGCGTGGCGCTCGAAGGAGAGGCCCGAGCCCGCGAAATACGATTCGATCGCGTCGGCGTTGCGCTCCTCGTGGCCTGAGTCCGGCGTGCCGTCGTTCACGCAGGCGTTCCTGATGAGGGCGCACAGCAGCTCCGTCGCTTCGGTCTCGAGATCCTTCTCGTCGGTCACGGGGTCTCCTCGGGTCTCAGTGGTTGCCGCCCAGGCGCTGAAGCGTGGCCGCGGCCTCGGCGATCATCTGCTCGATCAGCTCCCGCGCGGGCACGATCTCGCTGATGAGCCCCGCGCTCTGGCCGCAGGCGGCGTGGCCGTTCTCAATGTCGCCCTCCTCGCGCGCCCGGATGGCGGCGGGGAAGCCCACGCGCTGCGCCTGGAGCGGGAAGGGCAGGATCTCGGCCGTACGCTTCTCCCACTCGCGCGTGAAGTCGTTGCGGATCGCGCGGCAGGGTTTGCCGGTGGCGCCGCGATGGACCACCGTGCCTTCTTCGTCGATGGCGACGATCTTTTTCTTGTAGTTGTCGTGGCCGTAGGCTTCGTGGGTGGCGATGAAGCGCGTGCCCATCCAGACGCCGACGGCGCCCAGCGCCAGCGCGGCGGCAAGCCCGCGCCCGTCGGCGACACCGCCGGCCGCCACGACGGGAACGGGCGCAACCGCGTCCACCGCCGCCGGGATCAGCACCATGCCGCCGATGCGGCCGGTGTGCCCTCCGGCCTCGTGGCCTTGAGCAATAACCGCGTCTACTCCGTTGGCGGCGTGGTCGCGCGCCTGCTTGACGTTGCCGCAGAGGGCCATGACCTTGATGCCGAGCCGATGGGCCTGGGCGGTGACGGGGCCGGGATTGCCGAGGCCGGCGATGAGCACCGGCACGCGCTCCTCGAGGGCCACGTCTATCCAGCCCTTGACCTGGTCGGTGAATTGCTCCACCTCGTCGCCGGCGGCGCGGATCGTCGCGAAGAGGACGTCCACGCCGAAGGGCTTGTCGGTGAGATCGCGCACGCGTCGGATCTCGTCGCGCAGATGTTCGGGGCTGTCGTGAACCGCGGCGATGACGCCGAGCCCGCCCGCCGCGGACACGGCGGCCGCCAGCGACGAGCGGGCAACCCAGCCCATGCCCGCCTGGCAGATCGGGTAGCGGATGCCGAGGAGGTCGCAGAGCGGCGTGTGAAGCGCAGAGCGTGTCTTCGTGGCCATGGTCGTGTCCTCCCGCGGTTGGTGTGCGGTGGCCACTATCGCACGCGGCGCTGCCGACGGCAATCGGGGAGGCTGTAGGAGGCGGACCGCTCAGCCCTTCAGCAGCTCCTCCGCGATGCGCTTGATGTCCCCGGCCTCGACCTGGCCCTTGTGGGTCTTCATGATGTCGCCGACGAGGCGCCCGACCTGCTTGGCGTCGGCGATGCCGAGTGAGGCGAGGCGCTCCTTGACGAGCGCGCGCACGGCCGTCTCGTCCAAGCCCTTCGGCAGGTAGCCTTCGCAGAACTCCTGCTCGAAGCGGAGCTGAGCGGTGTGCACAGCTCCGCGGCTGCCCACCTTTTCGTATTCCGCGATCGCCTTCTGGAGCTGCTTGCGGTAGGCGCCGATGACATCGAGGACGATGGCGTCGTCGATCTGGCCGGAGAAGCCTTTGGCGGTGCGGCGCTCCTGGAGCCGGGTCTTCAGCATGCGCACCACATCGGCGGTGCGCCCGTCCTTGCCCTTGATCGCCTGCGTCAGCCGGTTCGTCAAATCCTGTTCGAGCGTCATGGGATCCGCCGGGCGGGAGTATAGCATGCGGTCGTGTCCTTGACAGGCAGGGGCGCGGGCGGTTCAATAGCGCGGTCGCCTGTGATCCCCCTATTAAAGGAGAGTGACGTGCGCGAGAATACGCTCCGGACGATCTGGAAGCGCGGCGAGGCCGCCGTCAACGGATGGCTGTCCATTCCCTCGGGCTTCTCGGCCGAGGTGATGGCCCACCAGGGGTTCGACTCGCTGACAGTGGACATGCAGCATGGCGTGGTCGACTACCAGGTCGCCGTGAGCATGCTCCAGGGCATCTCAACTACCGGCGTCATCCCGCTGGCGCGCGTGCCGTGGAACGACCCGGCCCGCATCATGAAGATCCTGGACGCGGGCGCATACGGCGTCATCTGCCCCATGGTCAACACCCGCGAGCAGGCCGAGGCCCTCGTCCAGGCGTGCAGGTACCCGCCGCGGGGCTACCGCAGCTGGGGCCCTGTGCGCGCGAGCCTGTACATGGGCGCCGACTACGGCGACCGCGCCAACGACGACATCATCGTGATGCCGATGATCGAGACGGCCGAAGCGCTGAAGAACCTGGACGACATCCTGAGCGTGCCGGGCGTGGACGCGGTCTACGTCGGACCGTCGGACCTCTCGCTGGCGTTCGGCTGCAAGCCGCGGCTCGACCAGACGGACCCGCCCGTCGTCGAGGCGCAGCAGGCCATCGTCAAGGCGTGCAAGAAGCACGGCGTCATCGCCGGCATACACAACGCGACCGCCGCCTACGCGGTCAAGATGATCGCCGAGGGCTACCAGTTCGTCACGCTCGCCAGCGACAGCCGCTTCATGGCCGCCAAGGCCGCCGAGGAAGTCGGAGTCGTCAGGAAGACAGGCACCACGGGCGGGAAGCTCCCGGCCTACTAGGCGTGCGCTTCGATCTGGCGCTGCTCGAGAGGGCGCGCGCGAATCTTGCCGCTTTCGACCGGCGGGCCGTGGCTGTCGAGGGGCGCAAGGCCGCGGCGGTGGCCGTGGTCCTGCTCCCCGACGGCGAGGGGCGAGGCTGCTTCCTGCTGACCAAGCGCGCGCCGACACTGCGCGCCCACACGGGACAGTGGGCGTTGCCGGGCGGACGGATGGACGCGGGGGAGAGCCCGGAAGGTGCGGCGCTCCGCGAGCTCGACGAGGAAGTCGGGCTCAAGCTCGGCGCCGGGACTTCGCTCGGGCTTCTCGACGACTACCCGACACGCTCGGGGTTCGTCATCACGCCTGTTGTCTTCTGGGCCGATGATCCCGGCGCGCTCGCTCCGAACCCTGCCGAGGTGGCGCGCGTACACGTGGTCCCGCTCGAGGATCTCGACGCTCCCGACGTGCCGCGCTTCGTCACCATCCCAGAGAGCGACCGGCCGGTGATACAGCTGCCCCTCCTCGGCAGCCTCATTCACGCGCCCACCGCGGCCGTCATCTACCAGATGCGCGAGGTCGTGTCGCACGGCCGCCCGACGCGCGTGGACCATCTCGAACAGCCCGTCTGGGCGTGGCGCTGAACGGAGACCATATGGGAAAGCTCGACGGGAAGGTCGCGATCGTCACCGGCGGCGGCACGGGCATCGGCCGCTCCACGGCGCTCATGCTGGCCGCCGAGGGCGCGCACGTCGTCGTGGCGGGCCGGCGCAAGCCGCCTCTCGATGCTGTCGTGGCGGAAATCAAGAAGACGGGTGGTCGCGCTGTGGCGCGCGAGGTCGACGTCGCCAAGCCTGTCCAGGGGCGCGCCTTGGCGGAATCGGTCGTCAAGGAGCTCGGGCATGTGGACATCCTTGTCAACAACGCGGGGCATTCCAGCAAGGCGCGCAATGCCCGCTGGGTGGGGCAGGAGGATTGGGACGCCGTGATCGCCGTCAACCTGACCGGGGTGTACGCGTTGACCCAGGCCGTGCTGCCGAGCATGATCGGGCGCGGCGGCGGCGCCATCGTGACCGTCGGCTCGTACGCGGCGCTCAGGCCCGGGCTCATCGGCGGGGCGCCGTACGGCGCCGCCAAGGCGGGAGTGCTCAACTTCATGGGTCACCTTCACACCGTACTCCGCGACAAGGGGATCCGCGCGACCACCCTGATGCCCGCCGAGGTGGACACGCCCATCCTGTCAAACCGGCCGCTGCCGCCCGACGCCGCCGCCCGCGCCACGATGATGCAGCCCGAGGATGTGGCGGCGGCCATCCTCCTGTGCGTGACGCTGCCGGAGCGCACCGTGGTCGAGGAGATCGTGCTGAGCCCGACCCGGACACGCGACCAGAGCCGGGATTTGCAGGTCGCGCGCGACCTGGGCGCGCCGCCGGGAGCAAAATAGTCTCAGCTACTGTCGATAGTCTCTGTGCCAGAGATCGAGGTATTCGACGGCGTTCAGACGGATGTCCGCGAGCTCCTCTTCGCTCATCTTCCGGACAGGCTTGGCGGGCACGCCCATCACCAGCCAGCCGGCTGGCACGACCTTGCCCTGAGGGACCACGGCTCCCGCGCCGACCTGCGCGCCTTCTTCAACGACGGCGCCGGTCAGCACGACGGCGCCGATGCCGATGCGGACGTTGTCCATGATGGTGCAGGCATGGACCACGCAGCGGTGGCCGATGGTGACGTTGGCGCCCACGATGCAGGGGAACTGCGGGGTGACATGGAGCACGGAGTTGTCCTGGACGTTGGAGTTGCGCCCGAGCGTGACGTAGTTGTCCTGGTCGCCGCGGAGCACGGTCAGCGGCCAGACGCTGGCGCCCTCTTCGATGGTGACGTCGCCGATGACCTGGGCGGAGGGATCGACCCAGGCGCCCGGGTGGACGCGCGGCGTGCGGCCGGGGACGCTGCGGATCATGCGGGCGCCTACTTCCCGGTCCAGCGGGGCTTCCGCTTCTCGAGGAAGGCGCTCATGCCCTCGCGGAAGTCGGCGCTGGTGTAGGTGAGGGAGATCAGGTCCTCGCCGCCTTCAAGGCGTCGGCGCTCTTGAATGCGGCGGACGGCCTCCTTGGTAACCTTTAACGTGATCGGCGCGTAGGAGGCGACCTCCTCGGCGACGGCCTTCACGCGCGACTCGAGCTCGGGCGCAGGTACGATCTCATGGACGAAGCCCGCGGCGTGCGCCTCTTCCGCCGTGATGAGCCGCGCGCGCATGATCATCTCCTTGACCCGCGAGGGGCCGAAGAGCTCCACGCAGCGCGAGTAGTTCTCCATCGAGAGGCAGTTGCCGAGGGTGCGCGCGATGGGGAAGCCGAAGCGGGACTCCGGCGTGGCTATTCTAATGTCGCATACGGCGGCGATGGCGAAGCCGCCGCCCACGGCGAAGCCTTCGATCTGCGCGATGACAGGCTTGCCCACGCGCTCGAGCCTGCCCGTCCGCCGCTCGCCGTCTCGCTCGTACTGGATCCCGTCCTCGGCGCTCTTGAAGCTCTTGAACTGGCCGATGTCGGTGCCGGCCACGAAGGCCTTGCCCCCCGCGCCGCGCAGCACGAAGACCCGGACGGAGTCGTCGGCGTCCACCTCTTCGCAGGTCTGGTAGAGCCGGTCGTACATGTTCCACGTCAGCGCGTTCCGGGCTTCGGGGCGGTTGAAGGTGAGCGTCACCACGGGGCCCTCGCGAGTGACGAGGACTTCGCTCGAGTCTTGCGCCTGGTTTGCCACGGTCTGTGCCTCCCGTCCTTCGAGTCGCCGCATGGTAGCACGGCTGAAGGAATGTGACAGACCAGCGCTGCGTCGTCGCGCCCGGTGCGCTATACTCCGGCTCCGTGAGCCGAGGCCGCGTCAACCCCGGCGACGAGAGGAGTCGTCAGTGAAGCCGATCCCCCAGCGCGACGTCACTCTGCGCTTTCCGTCCCCAGAGGAGACATAGCCCGTGGCTCCATCGGCCCGCACCGTCGGCATCGTCGGGCTCGGCTTCGGCCGCGCCCACATCCCCGCTTTCCAGTCGCACGGTTGCGAGGTCGTGGCGGTCTGCCAGCGCGACCAGGCCGCGGCGCGCAAGGTCGCCGAGCGCTATGGCGTCCCGCGGGTCTTCGAGCGTTGGGAGCAGATGCTGGAACAGGCGCGGCCCGACATCGTCGTGATCGCTGCGCCGCCAGCGCTGCACCGCCCGATCGCCGTCGAGGCACTTGCCGCCGGGGCGCACGTGCTCTGCGAGAAGCCCCTGGGGATGGACGCCGCCGACGCGCGCGCGATGGTCGAGGCGGCCCAGCGCGCGAAGCGCACGGCCATGGCTTGCTTCAACTGGCGCTTCCCGGCGGCGATGCAGCGCCTGCACGCCATGGTCGAGGCCGGCTTCCTCGGGCGGGTCTTCCACATCAACCTGCGGTACTTCGGTCCGCGTTTCGCCGACGAGGAGGTCGCGCCGACGTGGCGGATGGACCGCGCCCAGGCCGGCCACGGCGCGATGGGGGACATGGGCGTGCACCTGGTCGACCTCGTGCGCTGGCACTTCGGGGAATTCAAGCGGCTGACGGCGCAGGCCGGGATCGCTCACCCGTCGCGCACGGTTCCGGGAGGCGGCAGGGCGGGGGACGCCGAGGACTACTGCGCGGTGACGGGCGAGCTCGTCTCGGGCGCCCTGGTGACGCTGGTCGCGAGCCGCGTCGCGCGGGGCGTCACCCAGCAGACGATCGAGGCGTACGGCACCGACGGGGCGCTCCAGTACCTCCTCGACCGCGGCACGCCGCGCTGGTGGCGCGGCGAGCTGCGCGCCATCGGCAGGAGCGGAAGCTTCGCGCCCGTCAAGGCGCCCGCGGGTTTGCCGAAGAGCGCCGGGGAAGGCGACCCGCTCGAGGTGGTGGGAAAGACCACGATCGCGCCTCTCGTGAAGCGCTTCCTCGCCGCGACCCGCACGGGGCAGAGCCCGTCGCCCTCTTTCGAGGACGGCCTGCGCGCCCAGGCCGTGCTGGACGCGGTGCTCGAGTCCATTGCGTCCGGCGGCCGGATGGTGTCTATTTAGGCCACACACTCACGACCCTGGAGGGGCTCCCGATGGAATTTGAATATTCGAAGAAGACCAAGATGTACATGGAGCAGCTGACCGACTTCATGAACAAGCACATCTACCCGGCTGAGTCCGTCTTCGCCGAGCAGCTGAACCAGGGGCCGACGCGCTGGCAGGTGCCGCCCATCATGGAGGACCTCAAGGCCAAGGCGCGCGAGCGGGGGCTGTGGAACCTCTTCCTGCCCGAGAGCGAGCGCGGCGCCGGGCTGACCAATCTCGAGTACGCCCCGCTCTGCGAGATCATGGGCCGCTCTCCGATCGCGCCCGAAGCCTTCAACTGCTCCGCCCCCGACACCGGCAACATGGAGACCATCGAGCGCTACGGCTCGCCCGAGCACAAGGAGCAGTGGCTGAAGCCCCTGCTCGAGGGAAAGGTCCGCTCCGCCTTCGCCATGACCGAGCCAAAGGTCGCGTCGTCGGACGCGACGAACATCGAGTCCTCGATCGTGCGCGACGGCGACTCCTACGTCATCAACGGCCACAAGTGGTGGACCTCTGGCATCGGCGACCCGCGGTGCAAGGTCCTCATCTTCATGGGCAAGACCGACGCGAAGAACGCGGACAAGTACAAGCAGCAGTCGATGATCCTCGTCCCGCGAGATGTTCCCGGCATCAAGGTCCTCCGCATGCTGACGGTCTTCGGCTACGACGATGCTCCCCACGGCCATGGGGAGGTCCTCTTCGAGAACGTGAGGGTGCCAGCCTCCAACATGCTGCTGGGAGAGGGCCGCGGCTTCGAGATCGCGCAGGGGCGGCTCGGGCCCGGGCGCATCCACCACTGCATGCGCCAGATCGGCGTCGCGGAACGCGCGCTCGGGCTCATGTGCGTGCGCTCGACGAAGCGCGTCGCCTTCGGCAAGCCGCTCGCCGACAACGACATCTCGCTCGAGCGCATCGCGCAGTCCCGCATCGAGATCGACCAGGCGCGGCTGCTCGTGCTCCACGCGGCCTACATGATGGACACGGTCGGGAACAAGGCGGCCAAGCAGGCCATCGCGGAGATCAAGGTCGCCGTGCCCAACATGACGCTGGCCGTGGTCGAGCGGGCCATGCAGCTCCACGGCGGGGGCGGAGTCAGCCAAGCGTTCCCGCTAGCCTCCATGTGGGCGCACTCGCGCACGCTCCGCTTCGCCGACGGGCCCGACGAAGTCCATCGCCGCCAGATCGGACGGCTGGAGCTCCGGAAACACGCGTAGCGCCGCCCCCTCACCCTACCCTCTCCCCCGCGACGGGGGCGAGGGTTCCGAAGGCTCCTCAGCCCGCTGGGTAGAGGGTTCCGAGGCCCCCCTCTCCCCTCTGGGGAGAGGGTAGGGTGAGGGGAGTTCTACATCTGTAGCAGGGCGAGCCCCGCTACGGTTACCAGGGTCCCCAGGACAGCGCGCGCGGTCAGCCGCTCTCCGAGGAAGATGAGGCCGAGCGGGATTGCGAAGAGCGGCGAGGTCGAGGAGAGCACCGCCGCGACCGCGATGTCCGCCAGCTTCACCCCTGTGACGAAGAGCACGGAGCTGCCCGCTGTGATCGCGCCGAGGAGCGCCACCCGCACGAGCACGCCGCGCCCCGCGCGGCCCATCTGAGTCGCCGCGCCCCAGCCCCACGGCGTCGCAAGGAGCACGAGCCCGGCCAGCGGCAGCCGTACCGCCTGCGCCGTCACCGCGTCCAGCGAGCCCATGGCGGGTTTGAGCAGGAGCAGGGAGACGGCCCACGCGACGGAGGCGACTGATGCCGCCGCGAGTCCCAGGCCGGTCCGTTCCTCGCGGGGGCGGTCACTCTGGCGGGTGAAGACGATGAGCGCGAGCCCGGACAGGGTGACAAGCGAGCCCGCGGCGATGGCGACCGTGATCGGCTCGTCGAGAAAGATCGCCGCCAGGACCGTGCCGATCAACGGGTAGGTCATGGTCACGGTCATGGCGGGCGCCAGGCCCAGGTAGCGCGCGCTTTCGAAGAACGCGACGTCCCCCACGCCGATCGCGATCACGACGGAGACGGCGAGGAGCGCGAGCGCGCCCGGCGGCACCGCGGCGAGCGTCGCGAGCCCGCCCACGGTCAGCACCCACACCAGGAGCAGCGAGCCGCCAATGAGCGAGCGCAGGATGCTGACGGCGACCGAGCCGAGCGGCGGGGAGACGGTGCGGACGAGGAGGCTGATCACCGCCCAGGTGATCGCCGAGCCGAGCGCGCAGAGGGCGCCTACTGCCTGTGGGGAGAGAAAAGTCACGCCGAGTCCTTACGATACCAGACGCCACGGAATGCGCTAAGGTTATGGAGCCGATGGCCTCCGCCGATCCGCGCGCCGATCTGGCCGTGCTCGAGAGCATCCAGCGCCGGGTACTCTGGCTCGCCGCGCTCTCCGTCCACCACGCCAACACGCGCCCCAACCCCGACGGCACCAAGGTCGGCGGCCACCAACCTTCGTCTTCCTCGGTGGTCAGCCTTATGACCGCGCTCTACTTCAGCGCGCTCCGGGCCGGCGACGTGGTCGCGACCAAGGCCCACGCCTCGCCCGTGCTCTACGCCATCGAGTACCTGCGCGGCCGTCTCGCCGCCGACGATCTCCGGAGCCTGCGCGCGCTCGGCGGGCTCCAGGCCTACCCGAGTCGAAGGAAGAACCCCTCCATCGTCGACCTCTCGACGGGCTCCATGGGGTTGGGCGCGGTGACGGCGACCTTCGCCGCGCTGGCGGGGCGCTATGTGGGCGACCACTGGGGCGCGCGCTCGGACGGACGCTTCATCGCGATCGTGGGCGACGCCGAGCTCGACGAGGGCAACGTGTGGGAGTCGCTCCTCGAAGAGCACGTGGCAGGACTGGGCAACCTCCTCTGGATCGTAGACATGAATCGCCAGAGCCTCGATCGCGTCACTGCCGACGGTAGGCGCCGCCAACTCGCCGACTGGTTCGGCGCCGCCGGCTGGCGCGTCATCGATCTGCGATGGGGGCGGCGGCTCCAGGCGCTCTTCGCCAAGCGGGGCGGGGAGCGTCTCCGGGCCCGCCTCGAGACCATGGCGAACGCGGAGTACCAGGCGCTGCTTCGCCGTCCCTCCGGCATGGTGAGGAAGGCGCTCGTCACGGCCCCCGACGGACACGTGGACGGAGCGCTGGACCGCTTCGTGGGAAGTCTCACCGACGACGCGCTGGCCGCCGCCGTCGCCGACCTGGGAGGCCACGATCTCCCGCTGATCCTCGACGCCCTCGACGAGGCTGGGAGCCAGCGGGACAGGCCCTCCGTCATCCTGGCGCAGACCATCAAGGGCTGGGGGCTGCCGCTGGCGGGCGATCCCATGAACCACGGCGCGCTCCTGACCGCCGCGCAGATGGAGACGCTGCGCGAATCGCTTGGAGTGCCCGCTGGAATGGAATGGAGCGCCTTCCCCGAGTCGAGCCCGGAAGCGCGGTGGATCCGGAGCCGCCCCGCGCCTTTCTCGGCGCCTCCGCTTCACGGTGAGCCGCCCGTCATTCCTGAGAGCCTGGACGAAAGCTACCCGCCGCAGGCTTCGAGCCAGGAGGCCTTCGGCCGCGCGCTCGGCAAGCTCGGCCGCCTGCCCGCGGGCGAGCACATCGTCACCCTCTCCGCCGACGTCGCCGTGACGACGCACCTCGCCGGCTGGATCAATCGGAAGGGCGTCTGGGCACCCTCCGCGCGCCCTGACTTCTTCGCCGAGACGCCGCAGGCGATGCAGTGGAAGCAGTCGCCCGCGGGACAGCACGTCGAGCTCGGCATTGCCGAGCACAACCTCTTCCTGGCGCTGGGCGCCTTCGGGCTTTCGCGCGAGCTCTCCGGCGTGCCGGTCCTGCCCATCGGCACGCTCTACGATCCGTTCATCACGCGCGGGCTCGACGCCCTCTACCACGCGCTCTACGCGGGAGCAAAGTTCATCGTCGTCGCGACGCCCTCGGGAGTGAGCCTCTCGCCCGAGGGCGGGGCGCATCAATCCGTCATCACTCCCGGTATCGGCGTGGCGCTGCCCGCGATCGCGTACTACGAGCCCACCTTCGCGCTGGAGGTCGAGTGGATCCTTCTCGACGCGCTCGCGTCGCTCGTTGATCGCGAGAGGGGCGAGAGCCTCTACCTGCGCCTCTCCACCAAGCCCGTGGACCAGTCACTGGCGCCGGCGCCGAGCCCGGAATATCGGCGCGCCGTGCTCAAGGGCGGCTACCGGCTGATCGACGCGCGCGGGGAGCCCGGCTGGGACGCCGAGACCAATGCCGTCCACCTTTTCGCCTCGGGCGTCATGGTGCCGGAGGCGGTAGAGGCCGCGCGGGCGCTTCGCGCCGAGGACGTCATCGCGAACGTATTCGTGGTGACGAGCCCCGACAAGCTCTACCGGGGACTTCGCGACCCGCGCCCCTACCTCGAGGAGGTGGTGACGGCGGAGGAGGAAGGTGTGCCGGTCGTGTCAGTGCTCGACGGCCACTCCCACGGCCTCGCGTTCCTCGGCTCGGCACTGGGAGTGCCCCAGCTGGCCCTCGGTGTGGACCACTTCGGCCAGTCCGGCAGCCGCCGCGATCTCTACGCCCACTACGGCATCGACGCGCGCGCCATCACCCGTGCCGCGCTGACGCTACTCGGGCGCCCGCGCTAGGCGAGACGGATGTCGAGCCAGCCGAGCGGCAGGGCGACGGCGCGCTCGTCCTGGCGCAGCACGACCGTGGTTGTGGAGGATTCGAAGATCGCCGGGCCCTTGACCTCCAGCCCCGGCCGCTGGCGCGCATCGAGGTCGTAGACCGGAACCTCAAGCCAGCGTCCGAGATAGGCGCGGCGGCTTTTGGGCTTCGCCTCGGCGCGGCTCTCGCCTTCGCCCTGGCGCTCGGCGGGGAGGCTCGGGAGTAGGCCGACGACGGCGACGCGGGCGTTGACCAGGACCACGTCCTGGCCGGGGGCGCTGTAGGTGTAGAGCTCCTCGTGGCGGCGGTGGAAGCGCTCGACGACCCGGTCCATGAGGTCCGCGGCGTCCACGTTCACGTCCTCGAGCGGCACGGTGATCTCGAAGGTCTGCTCGCCGTAGCGCATGTCCACGGCGCGACGCACCCGAACGCGCCCCGCGAAGTCCGCGCCGAGCCGGTGGCGGCCTTCCGCCTCCATGTCTTTGAAGAGCCTGCGGAGCCGCGCTCCGCCCACTTTCTGCGCGTCCCCGACGTGGGTCAGCACCAGCTCGTGGCGGAGATCGGTCGTGAGCATGCCCCACGCCGAGAGCACCGCGGCCACGCGCGGGACGACCACGCGGTTGATCTCGAGCATGCGCGCGACTTCGGTGACATGGAGCCCCGCCGCGCCGCCGAAGGCCAGGAGCGCGAAGCGGCGCGGGTCGGCGCCGCGGCGCACCGATACGAGGCGGATGCCCTCGGCCATGTTGGTGTTGACCACGCGCTGGATGCCTTCCGCGGCGGCTACGGGCGTCGTGCCGAGCCGTTTCGGCACGGCGCCGGCGGCAGGCTCCGCCGCCGCGGCGTTCAGGCGCGCGCGCCCGCCCAGGAAATTG
>ORMF010027364.1_pt1 | contig 19179 bp, 15 predicted proteins | sample 1779871 | NCBI WGS metagenome assembly ORMF01 (sample SAMEA104232316, study PRJEB22302) | groundwater metagenome | biome: forest; feature: aquifer; material: groundwater | place: USA | collected 2011-08-07 | depth 5.4 m | reverse complement strand
CGCGATCATCGCCCGGGTCGTGCGTCCGTGCGCGATGCCGCGAGCGACGAGTTATCTTACGGGCGGCCCTTCTTGACGGGCGTATCCGCCGTCGCGGTCGTCAGCGTGAACGTATCGACCTTCTTGTACGTCCGCTTGTACTGGATGTCTCCGTCCTCACTCAGCCCGGTCGAGACGTACGATTGGCCATCGGCGGCCAATCGACGCATCATGACGCCGCCCGAGGTGCCGTCGAGTTTGCGAACCATCCTGAAGTGCGTCCGGTCATCGACCTTGACCGTCATGGCATACATAAACGGCTTGCCCGTGTTTTCACGCATGTAGGGCACCCACAACATCTCGTTGAACCGGGTCTCGTATCCCTGATGGCGCGTCGGCCCTGGGTCGTCGGCGATATCGTTCTTGTAGTCCTGAACGTCTCGCTCGACCTTGATCTCGATGTTTTCGATTCTGGGATAGCTCGTGGATTTGTCCTTGTCGATTTCCCACTTGCCGATGAACGGATCGGTCGACTTGAATGGTCCGACAGGCAGCGGCTTCCAGTCCTTGAACTTCTCGCGAAACGATTGAGACTGGGACTGGACGACGGTGGCAAGCGCGGCGCCGAGCAGGACGGCAAACACCAGCTGAGGAACGGATCGCTTCATGATGGCCTCCCTGACCAGAGAAGATCGTTGGCACTCGATACCCTCGACGTACCAGCCGGCCGTGGCGTTGGATCCATGGCCGCTAGCGTTCCCGACCGCAGCAATCCTTTGGGCTTCCGGGGCCCGACACCAGAACCGTCGTCTTTCCCTTCCGGTGCGTTTGAAAAAAGGACACGAGGCGCGCCGAATGGGGATGTCCACTGCGAAATGTTCAACCCGCAGGGTGGACTTGGACTCTGAACACTAGGGCCAGCTGCCTTGCGCTGCAACGCATAAAAAGGTAAAAATCTGCATTATTCCCAAAGAAGAGAGGCCGATGGGTTGGCACCGCAGGGATACGCTTAGGTTCGGTGAGTTCGAGCTTGAGCCCGCAAACGGGTTATTGCGACGCGCCGGCATTCCTGTGAAGCTCTCGCCTCAGCCTTACAGGGCGCTGACATGCCTGGTCGATCGCGCCGGTTCTCTCGTGACTCGCGAGGAACTTTCCCGCGCGATTTGGGACAGCCGGACGGTCGTCGATTTCGAGCACGGCTTGAACACATGTCTGAGGCAGATTCGCCGCGCACTCGGTGAAGACGCCCGCGACCCAAGGCTGATCGAAACGGTGCCTCGGTTGGGTTATCGCCTCAAGATACCGGTGTCACGCGAGTCGGCTTTGGACAAGCACTGTGGCGAAGTCTGGCCGACGAGGAATCCGGCGGCGCTCGCGCTCTATGTGCGCGCGTGGAACGCCTGGGATATGGCGGTCGGGTGGAATGCCTGGGCGGCACTGAAGTTGTTTGAACAGGCGGTGGCACTCGACCCAGATTTTTCGGAAGCCCAAGCTGCGGTCGCAGCGGCGTACTTGCTGCTCAGTGCGACGGGAGATGTCCGGCCAAGGGTTGCAGTCGAACGTGCGCGACAGGCGGTCAAGCGCGCACTCTCGGCCAGTCCTGCCTGTGTCGAGGCGCTCACGGCTTCGGCATGGTACAAAGAGCACTGCGAATACGACTTCGACGGCGCCGAACAGTTGTATCGCAGGGTGATCGAGTTCCGTTTCAACAACAGCGCCGTACACGACTTCTACAGCATGCTCCTGGGAATCCAGGGGAGATTTGCGGAGGCGCTCGACGAATTGCGCGTGGCGCAGCGACTTGACCCCTTTTCGTGGCGTCTCGCCGGTCGGCAGGCGGGAATCTTGTACTTGGCTCGCCAATACGATGAGGCGATCTGTCATGCCCAATGGACCCTCGAGCGCGACCCGAATTCCGCATGGACTTGCCAGTACCTGGGATTGAGCTACGAAGCGACAGGTGATTTTGACGGCGCAATCGCGGCGTACCTGAAAGCGGGGAAGCTGGGCGCTGGGCACCTTGGTCGTGCCTATGCCTTGGCCGGCCACACCGACGAAGCGGAAATCGTGTTGGCTGCGCTGGAGAGGCGATATGAAGAGAATGGTGTCGCCCAGGCCGAGATCGCGATGGTCCACACCGGTCTCGGCAGGCTCGACTGTGCCATCCAGTGGCTCACCACCGCCTTCCGGGAGCAAGCGTGGCTAGGCGCCTTACAGGTCGCCGCGTTCTGGGACCGGCTGCGACCGGATCCGCGTTTTGGACGACTACTGCGCCAGATCGGATTGGCCGATCTCGGCGACCGCACCGTCGGCGGTGCCCGAGGGCTCGAGCCTGAGATCCGTGGCGCGACCGGTAGCCTCCCGCTCGAGATTGGTCCCTCATCGCGTCCGTAGATTCACTTCCCATCCGTAGATTCACTTCCCATAGGACGAGTGTAATGACGCCTGCACCATTTCCAGTGCGATCCGGAAGGCGTGACCACGATGACCGTTCCGACGGTGAGTTTCCCCACCGTCTTACGGCAGGGTGGCAACGCCTAATTTGAACGGCCGCGCGCTCGGCCTGGACGGCCGGTCTGTGCCCGTCGATTTGCCTCGGGCGCCAAACCGATCGGTGTCTCTAAGCTCCAACGCAGTAGATTCGATGCCAAATGGCCTCCGCCGCTACTTGAGAGGAGAATAGTCCGTCGGGTTCAGCATGATTGACTCCGCCTTGACGCTGAAACGGCCCGTCTTCGATATCAGGTCCTTGAAGGCGGGATCCCCCGTAACCGCGGCCCAGGATTTCTTGGCGGCTTCGCGGCTTTCATGGGCCACGATGTAGACGAACGTGTTCGCGGCCAGCGGTGGATCGGCCGCGACTCCGTAGAAGACGTTATCCATGCCGTGCTTCTCGAAGAACTGCATTTCATCGGTACCCATCCGCTTTGCGAGCGGGTCCAACTTTCCCTCCGCCGTAGTGTAGGTGCGAATCTCGATCACCCGCTTCCTGTGCTGGGCGTTCACACTGGGTGCGTGGGCGACGTAGATTCCCAGCCCGAACGACGCAATCATGAGCCCGGTCGTGAGTCCGTATTTGCGCAGCATCGTCAGCTCCTCGTTTCAAATCACGCGACTTCTGATTAAGTGCCTCGAAGGACTCGGTTTCTTTCTAGAAATCGACCGACGCGCCGAACTTGAACAAGCGGCCCCCCATCACTTCCGTGGGCAGCCCGTAGGCCGCCCCGTAGACGTAAATCTCGCGGGCGACGGCGGACCGGTTGAGCAGATTGTAGAGGTCCGCCTTGCCCTGAATCCGCAGCTTGCCCAGGGCCACGCGCTTCGACAAGCGGAGGTCGATTTGCGTCGCGCGGTCCTCGAAGATCGTGTTCGGATCGGCCACGTTCACGACCTGATACGCCGAGCACCCGACGGTCACGGTGCCGCACGCGGACAGATGCCGACCGAGGACGGGGGCAATCTGCGCATCGGGCGCCACATACAGGAGGAAGCACCCCGACAGCCCCACGTCGAAACACTTGGCCGCCCCGGGAATGTTCTGAATCACCGTGGCCACCTGGATATCGTAGGGCAGCTGGTACGACAGGCCGAGTTTGAACTCCGACTGAAAGGGGGGCCGGTTGTCGCAGAACTGCACCGGGGCGTCCACCACGACGCAATTCAGGCGCGTCCGTCCGACATTCCAGCCGCCCGTGAGCAGCGCGCCGCGCACGCGCGCGGACACCTTGGTATCCACGCCGTCGTAGACCCGCTCCTTCGTGCCGAAGTTCGACGCCTGCTTCACCACGTTATTGACCTTGCCGTAACTCGCCGGCTTGATGTCCCCCAGATTGCAGAGCGGGTTCCCGCCCCCCCCCGGCAGCCGCGGATCCGACGGCAGCGTGATGCAGAACGTATCGTAATCCGCCGGGGTCACCAGCGTGTTGTCCGTGACGGTGAAATTCCCGAACCACGTCCGGAAATAGCCGACGTCGACCGACACGTTGGGCCGCAGCTCGTGTTGCACGGACGCCGAGGCTTGCCAGGTGTAGGGCCGTTTGAACCACCCCTCGCGCGCCTCGTCCGCCAGGCGCACGTTCGGCGCGACGGTCCCAAACGCGCTGTTGTCGATCGCCCCGCATTCCCCGTTCGCCGAGGGGTCGCGGAGATCGCAGTTGGGCGTGTAGTTGCCGCTCCGAGGATCGCCCGCGCCGTAGAACTGGTCGTTCCAGAACCGATTCGTCTGCGTCACGAGACTGACGGCGGGGTTGGTCGTATTCGCGAAGGCCGCGCCGAGCGAGCTGATATACCGCCCCACGGACCCCTTGATCGCCGTCTTGCCGGTGCCGAACACGTCGTAGGACACGCCCAGGCGCGGCCCCAGATCGTTGAAGTTGCCCGCGTTGTCGATGCGGTTGACGTGGAGCGCGGCGGTGAAATAGCCGGCCGGCCGCGTTTGCTCCGGCACGAAGGCGTTGAAGTGGTCGTAGCGCAGGCCCAGGTTCAACGTCAGCTTCTTGAGGACCCATTGATCCTGCGCATAGAGCCCCAACGACCTCATCCGGCTGACCTGATTCCCGGCCGGGGCCGCGAACTCCTCGATCTGGAGCGGTGTCCCGTTGAAGAGGTCGTAGACCAGGGGCAGGGCCCCCTCGCGGTTGACGACCGTGAGCCCCAAGGATTGGAGCCCCTGCTGCGATTGGACCCCGACTCTGAGGTTATGCGACCCGGCGAGGTAGGACAGCGAAAACCGCTGGTTCTGCTGGCTGTAGTTGTGGTCGGTCCCCGGGCCGCATTCCCAGCAGGGGGCGCCGGCCGTGGTCCCCGGCGGCGGGGAGTTGTAATAGACGCCGCCTTTCGCGAAGTCGCGGGTCGAGATGGCCGTCGGCGTCACCTCCGGCTGGAAGTCCGGATGGGTGTTGTTGTGCAGGAAGGTGGCGCCCGCCTGGAGCAACAGCCGATTGGTCGCCGGATAGACCCAGGTCCCCTGCCCCAGCCAGATGCCGAAATACGTGTAATCGACCGTGGACTCGATCGTTTTATCCGGAAAATCGACGAACAGGTTGCAGTTGCAGTTGTGCTGCTTGGCCAACGAGAACGTATACGTCTGCTTGTTGGTCGCCGCCCACTTGACGCGGCCCGAGTTTTCCTGCTGGTAGAAATCGCTGGACGCCTGCCGGCTCCGATCGGGGGCGTAGATCGGCCCACCCTCGTTCAGGTTGTAAAACTTGTCCGCCGCCCATTCCTGGCTCCCCCACCACCGGTGCGAGGTGTAGAACCAGAGCTTATTCTGCTTGATGGGCCCGCCGACGCCCCCGCCGTTGTCGTAGACCTTCTTGATCTTCGTCACGGTCGTCAGGCCCCGGAGCTTCAGGGCGTCGCTCAGGTTGTCGGCTTGCAGCCCGCCATTCGTGAAGTCGAAATTGGCCGCCCCGGCGAACATGTTGCCGCCGCTCTTGGGCACCACGTTCATCTGCACGCCCCCGTTATCCACCTCCGCCGACATGCCGCCCATCTGGAGTTGGATTTCCTCCACATCCATCTGATTGACGAAAAACTGCTTGCTCCGACCCCCGCCCAGGCCGACCATGTTGTTGAACGACATCCCGTTGTAGAGCATGTGCCCGTCTTCCGCCGAGGACCCGTGGGACGAGATGAACCCGTAGCTATCGGTCTTGTTCCCGCCGACATCGTATTTGCCAAACAGCGCTTCGTTTTTGAGCCCGACCGTCAGCGACGCAAAGGCGTGCATCGATTTGTTCGTCGGTAGCGTGTCGAGCACCTCGCGCGCCAGCACATTCTGCGTTCGGACGTTCTGCACGTCGACGATGGGACTGGCGCCCGACACCGTCACCGTCTCGGCAACGGCCCCGACGCTCAACTCGGCATTCACGGGCGCCGTAAACCCCGTGGACAGTTGAATGCCCTCCCGGATCACCTGCCGGAAGCCCGCGAGCGTGAAGGTGACCGTATAGGTGCCGGCCGGGAGCGCCTCGACCAGGTAGCGCCCTTGCGCGTCCGTCGTGACCGTGCGCGTCCGTTCGATCAGCGCCGGGCTCGTGACCTCAACCGTGACGCCCGGGACGATGGCGCCGGTCGAATCCGTGACCACTCCCGCAATGTTGCCTGTCGACTGGGCCGCCGCCGCCCGCCCCACCAGCAACGCTCCCACCATCACGACCAGCGCGACAACTCGGTGTCCGTTCATCTGTGCCCTCCCTCAACGAGCCGGTTCTAAGCCAACATCGATAAATCTCGGTTACGGGCCGCCGCTTCACCGCCACGGAAAGGCCTGTCCTTCCTCCTGACCCAATACCAGAAACGTTTTAACCCTTCTCGATACAGCTGAAAGGACGCGGGACGCCGCTGGCTCCTCCTGGGAGACGCCTACCGCAAGATGTGCTGCCCCAGGGCGGCGGTGGACTCTCGGACGGTAGGTCCAACCGCCTTACGCTGCAACGCAAAAAAAGGTAAAAATGGCCCCGCTACTTTGCTAGATCCAATGTTTCGGACGACGTGAATCCAAAATTTCAGATGTGCGCGCGCGGAAGCCTGGGATATTGGTAGAGCGTTTTGACCGTCACGCGCACCCGTGGTCGTGATGGGCGGACGCACATTCAAGCGTGGCGCCCAGCTTGATCTTGATGTGAGGGAGCGGCTACGCTTGCCGGCGCTGCCGCCAACGTGTGCTCGAGAGGAGATTCGTAGATGCTGCGTACGTGGTGCCTGCGCGCGCTGCCCGCTGTTCTTATCGCGATTGCCCTTGTGAGGTTCGGTCCTGGCGAACTGCGCGTGGCTGCCCAGGCGCCGACGCCGGGCCAGCCGGCCCCTTATGCCGGTCCTCGCACCGCCGATGGCAAGCCCGATCTTAATGGGCTCTGGCAGGTGTTCAACTCAGCCCACTGGGACCTCGAAGCGCACTCCCCGGAAGAAGGCGTGCCGGGCGGCCAGGGAGTTGTCGAGGGCGGTGTGATTCCGTACAAGCCGGAGGCGTTGGCCAAGAAAAAAGAGAACTACGCCAACCGGGCCACGGCCGACCCGCTGTCCAGGTGCTATCTGCCCGGCGTGCCCCGCCTCACCTACGTGCCGCTGCCGTTTGAAATCTTCCAAACGCCGAAGTACGTCGTCATGGCGTATGCCTTCGCCCACGCGCGCCGCATCGTTTACACCGACGGCAGCGCGCACGTCGAAGCCCTGGAGTTCTGGCTGGGCGACTCGCGCGGCCGGTGGGAAGGCGACACCTTGGTGGTCTCGACGAATAATTTCAATGACAAGACGTGGTTCGACAAGGCGGGCAACTATCACAGTGAGGCGCTGGAGGTGCTCGAGCGCTACACCCCGATGGGGCCCAATCACATTGATTACGAAGTGACGATTACGGACCCCAAGGTGTTCACGCGGCCGTGGAAGATGCGGATGGTCATCTACCGCCGGCTGGAACCCGGCGCTCAGGTGCTCGATTATGACTGTGTTAGCTTCTGGTGGAAGCGGGTGACCAAGAAGTGAACGAAGAAGTGGATGGTTCGAGCGAAGAACGGGAGGAACAGGAGACTGACATGAATCTGGGAATTGGCATGCGAATCGCGCTCTTCACCGTCGCCGCGGCGGTCGTGACGCTTGCGCCCGGTCTTGCCGTCGGCCAGACAGCACAACGACGCGGGTTTAATCTGCCAGTGTCAGACCCTCTGCCGGGCGCGGGCTGGAAGCCGGCGACCAGCACGGTGACGCTACCTCGGACGCCGTGGGGCGACCCGGACATTTCGGGCATGTACGAGCCGGGCCATATCGAGCAGCCGGCGGAAGTGCAGATCGGCGGTCCCTGGACGAAGCCGCAGAGCAAAGCCGCACACCCCGAAGATTTCGGTGCGAAAGACCAGGCCGATAGCGACCCGACACGCAAGCAGATCCCATTCTCGAGCAAACCGTTTGTCGTCGATCCACCGGACGGCAAGATCCCGATGCAGCCGTGGGTCTTTGAGATGCGCAAGAAGATCTACGACAACACCTACACCGACAAAGTTGAGTACCTGGATCCACGGATACGCTGCCTCCAGGCTGGTGTGCCGCGGGCCCACACGCCTGTCTACTACAACTCGTACCAGATTCTGCAGCGGCCCGGCGCGGTCATGATCGTGTACGAGTGGAACCACATGACGCGGATCATCCGGCTCGACGGCCGGCCCCCGCTCGACCCGCGCATCCGCCTGCCCATGGGCGACGCGCGCGGCCACTGGGCGGGCAACGTGCTCGTGGTCGAGACCACGAATTTCAACGACGACACCTGGGTCCTCGGCCACGGGCCGGGACCCAGGGATGGCCAGCCCGCCGAAACGGCGGCCTACGGTCACGGCCTCGTCCACACCGACCAGTACCGGGTCGTGGAACGCTTTGTTCCGGTCGACGGCGACATCATCCACTACGAGGCGACCATCGAGGATCCCAAGGCGTTCACGCGGCCCTTCACCATCTCGTTCGATGCGCTGGGGCGTGGCCGCCCCGACCATCAGATCTTCGAGTACGCCTGCCACGAAGGCAACCGCGACGGCATGCTGATGATGACCGGCTTCGACATCGATCCGTCACAGGGGAAGAAGTAGCGTCAGAAGAATCCGATCGGGTTGACTGGGGACCCGGTACCGTTCGGCACCCGCAATGGGGCCACGACCAGCATGAATTCCCAGCGATTCAGGCGCGCGGCGGTCTCCGCGGCCTCCTCAAGATCGAGGTTGTCCACTAGCGCGAGGCCCATCGCGTTTCCAAGGATCTTGTGAACCGGCGCTAGGTTGAGGCGCTGCTCAGACGCCACGGTCGTAGGCTCGATGTTGTTCACCACCTCCTGAGCGTAGTCTGATCCGACGACGGCGATGTCCCGCTCTTTGAATAGCGGCAAGGCCCGCAGATCCCATCCGGCACCGCCCGGCGCCCCGGCGGGCCGAGCCCACTTGCCGGTCCGGAGCAGCACCGCATCGCCTGAGCCGATGCGAACCTTGGCCTGTTTCTCCCAGGCTTCGATGTCCGCGCGTGTGACGCGTGTGCCCGGCTCGAGATAGCGCACGCCGCGCAGGCGCGGAATATCGAGCAGGATGGCACGGGTGACGATGCCGTCTTTCATGTTCATCACCGAGTTCTTCGTGCAGCCGCCAGTCGTGGTGACCGTGTCCTTGAGCACGTACCCGTTGAAGGTGTGGCTGTCGTAGGGGATGTGACACAGCGCATCGAGATGCGTATAGGCGCCGCCGTGGAAATCCATTTCGACGCGGTCGGAAACGCGAGGCATGGGCACCGAATTGTCCGGCACGATGATCATCTTGAGCTGGAAGGGTGGCGTCAGCGCGTCGTGCCCCAAAGAGATGTGCGCCCCGCTCTTGGCGAGCGCGAGCGCCTGTTGGCGCTTGGCCGGCGTGATGAGGTTGAGAGCGCCGCGCTGGTCGTCCTTGCCCCACCGGCCCCAATTCGACAGCTCCTTCATCATCTGATCGTACTGAGCCCTCGGCATCGGTGGCTGGGGAGCCGATGGGGCGGATTGCTGCGTGTACCCGATTGCGCTAGCAGCCGAAACAAGAACCGCAATGGTCGAGATCCGAATACGGCCGCGACACATGATTCGTCTCCTCACCTCGCCAGCGTAATGATCATCGAGACGCGATCGCCCGACCCGAGGCTGCGCGTGAGGTGCCCCTTCCCGGTCAGGTCCTCCGCGAGCAGGATGTGTTCCGCGTCCAGTGGGATCTTCTTTCCGTCCTCAAGTTCGACCTCGCCACGGCCACTGACCGTGACGACGTACTGGCGCCGTGACGCATTGTGCCAGTTGGCCAACTGGTTCGGCGACGAGCGGGCGAATCGCAGACTGTCGACGGCTAGGGTCTCAGACTGCTCGGCGCCGGATCCGCTAGGCTTCAGCGCCAGTTGAGTCTCCTCGGCGTGGGTCCTGCCGTCGGTACCGGTATAGATGCGGGTAATCTGAATCGGCTTACGCGCCTGCGCGGCGACGTCCTGGTGAACGCGTGCGCTCCAGGCGACGAACATGGCGCAAGTGACGGCCATGCCGGCGAGAAATCTCAGGCGTCTCCTCATCGTGGCCTCCCAGTCAATCGCTGTTGCGCTCGCTCTCCACCGCCATCAGTCGCTAGCGACCCGAACCCGTCCCAGCGTCGAAATCGTTTCTTTATACCCAGGTCTCAGACGATCCATTGTGGCGTATCGTAGGCTCAGCTAAGCTGTCTAGGTTAACCTAGATTTCGCGTCGGATGAACCGTTTGGTCCAGAACTGGCAATTACGGAACCTGTGTACGGGCGGGACGCGCTTACATCGGCCTCAGCCCGGAGCCCGGAGATGAACGGTCGATGATAGACAGATCAAGTGCGGGGCGCCGTTCGTGGTTCCGCTTCGCAACGACGATGTTCGTCGCGATCGGCATCGCCGCGTCGATGCCCGCCCTCGTGATACGCGCGCAAGTCCCAGCCGTGAAATTCGACGTTCAGGCTGCCAGAGGGCTCCTCGTTTCACCGGTGTACGAAGGCTGGTACGAGCATGACGGGACGAAGTACGCGTTGTTCGGGTACTACAACCGCAACATTGAGGAAATCGTCGATGCTCCAGTCGGCCTCGACAATCACATCGCCCCCGGCCCGGCGGATCAGGGGCAGCCAACACACTTTTTTCCAGGCCGCCACTACGGCGTCTTCGCGATCGCCGTACCGAAGGATCCGGCGGCGAAGGAGCTTGCCTGGACGGTAACCGCGAACGGGCAAACGCTGTCGATCCCGGCATCTCTGGACCGCCTCTACTTCGTCTCCCCCCAGCGCGAAGATGGAGGGCCGTATCCTGGGAACACACCACCGGTGCTAAAGTTCGATCCGGCGGGCCCCGCGGCACAGGGACCGCTCGGCATTACCGTCAGCCGCACAGCCACCGTGTGGCGTCCGCTCGCGCTGGACGTATGGGTCACCGACGACGGTCTGCCGCCGCTCGGGGACGGTCCGGCGCCTGCCCTGCGTGGGTCACCCGGCGGGAGGCTGAAAGGCCTGGCTCTGATCTGGCGGGAGTACCGCGGCTCCGGCGCGGTGAGCTTCAGCAACCCGTCGCCGGCGGTTGAGCAGGGAAAAGCGCGCACCACAGTAACCTTCAGCCGCTCCGGGGAGTACATGCTGCACCTGCTGGCGATCGATTCGCGGTCCGGGACCAAATGTTGCTGGACCAACGGGTACGTCCGGGTCGCTGTGGCGCCCGACTTGAGTGGCCGATGAACAACCACCGTGACCCGCCGGCGATGAGGGCCGGTCGCAGAGAGCCAAACAATGAATAGAACAATGAGTCGTGATCGCGTCTCCCGTTTGGCTGTTGCGGTTCTTCTAATGACTGTTGCGCTCTTCCTCGTGAAAGGACTGACTGCTGCACCGGATGCCGCGTCACCCCAGGCGCTGGCCGCCGCCAACCGACCGCCCACCTTCACCCACGATGTGGCGCCGATTTTCCAGGAGAAATGTGAGGTCTGCCACCGGCCGGACAACATCGCGCCGATGTCGCTGATCACGTACGAGGACGTCCGCCCATGGGTCCGATCGATCGGGGCCCGGGTCGTCAGCCGGGAAATGCCGCCTTGGTATCTCGACAAGGGTGTCGGGATCCAACGGTTCATCAACGACCGCTCGCTAAGCGATCAGCAGATCGAGACGATCGTCAAGTGGATCGACGCCGGGGCGCCCCGGGGCGACGTTAAAGACATGCCGCCGGCCAAGCAGTGGCCGAGCGGTGATCGATTCTTCCTCGAGGCCGCCCTCGGTCCACCCGATCTGATTGTGCGGTCAAAATCGTGGACGATGTCGCCGCAGGCGCCGGACATCCTGTTCGAAACGGAGGTCGACGTTCCCCAGTTGACCGAGCCGCGGTGGGTGCGCGCGTCCGAGACGAAACCGTCGCTGAGGGGTCGGCGAATCGCCCATCACGCCAATACCTACCTGCTCCGGCCGCAGACGCCAGAAGCGATAGCAGCCGAGCGCGCCGTGCGGGCCGGACAGCCCGGGGCCGATCTGGTCATTGCGGGCCGTCGAAGCCCCGCCACGAGGGAACGCGAGGTATTCACGGAATGGGCTCAAGGTAAAGGGGGAGAGGCCTTTCCGCCGAACGTCGGCAAGCTCGTGATGCCCGGTACGAAAATCGGTTTCTCGATTCATTACCACGCGGTCAACGAAGAAATCAGCGACACGCTGGAAGTCGCCTGGTGGTTCCATCCGAAGGGGACGACGCCCAAATACGGGGCGGAATGGATGTCGATCGGGGGCGTCGAACGAGAGGCGCTCCAGATTCCGCCTAGCACGGTCACGCAGCACCAGGGGACCACGGTCCTGCCAGCACCGGCGATGCTCCTTAATTTCCAGCCGCACATGCACTACCGCGGCCGGGCACAGACACTCGAAGCAATCTATCCCGACGGCCGCCGCGAGGTGATCAACCAGGTTAGCCACTACACCAACAACTGGCACATCAACTACATCTACGATCCGGACTACGCTCCGGTCTTCCCCAAAGGCACGGTCCTTCTCGTGACATCGGTGCACGACAATACCGCCGCAAACAAGAACAATCCCGATCCGCGGCAATGGATAAGTGGGGGCGAACGGACCATCGATGAGATGGCTCATCTGAACGAGCAGGTCGCCTATATCACCGATGAGGACTACAGACAGATTATGGAGGAGCGGAAGAAGAGAACCTCGACCCAGGACTGACCGACGTTGCATGCGCAAACTTTTGATTCTGCTTGGTTCGCTCGGGGTGCTGGCGGCGTGGCCCGAAGCTGCGTCGCCTCAGGCCGCGAAGCGCCAGCCCGCGGTCGACACGTCCCGCGCGGACACCAAGAACCGGTTCGTGGGGACGTGGAAGCTCGTGGCCATCGAGCGCTTCGGGCCGAACGGCGAGCGCCTGCCGCCTCCGGCGCCGCCGGCCTTCGGAAGCTCGAACCCGACCGGCTTCATCGTCTACGACGCGGCCGGCTACATGGGGGTGTCAATGATGCAGAGCGGCCGGCAGAAATTTGCCGGTGCCCTGCCCACGGCTGACGAAGCCAAGGCGGCGCTGCTCAGCTACACCTCGTACTGCGGCACGTTCAGCGTCAACGACGCGGACGGCATGGTGACGCATCACATTCAGATAAGCCTGAATCCGAACAACACCGGCACGGATCAACGAAGCTCCTTCCAGTTCTCAGGCAATCGTCTGGTGCTGAAGCCGTCCAGGGCCGTCGACCGGATCCAGGCGCAGCTGACATGGGAGCGGATGCCTGACGTGACGGTGTTGACCCCAATGCACCGCCAGCTGATCGGCGTGTGGAAGCAGGTCTCGGGCGAGCGGCGAACCTTCGACGGGAAGGTGGTTCGGACGGAGCCGCCGCGGGTGGGACTTCTCATCTTCAGCGCCGCAGGGCACATGGCGGTGCATACCGGGGATCCCGGGCGGAAGAAGTACGCGGCTGCGGACCCCACGCCCGAGGAAGCGCGACAGGCGCTGAATACGTACGGCAACTACTTCGGGCCGTATGAGATCAACGAAAGGGAAAGCTACGAAGTGACCCGGCAGGTCGGCGTCATCAACCCGGCGGAGGTCGGCCAGCTCGCGGTGAGGCGACTCGAGTTCGTCGGCAGTGATCGGGTGTTCCTGAAGCCCATGCCCCCTGCGATCCTCGACGGCAACAATCGCGTGATCCGGAATCCGCAGCCCCCCGCGACCCTCGACGGTCGGTTGGTACAGGGGTACATCCTGTGGGAACACGTGACGCCACCGGTCGGGTCAACGCCGTAGCAGACTGATCCTACTTCGGAGCCGCTTTCGCGCCTCCTTCTTGGGCGCGAGCTCCGGAAAGCATGTTGGGCACGCTGTAGTTGCCCTCGTGGCAGGCGAACTCGTAGAGCTTCTCGTCTGTCCTCACAAAGGGGAACTCACCCGAGAAGGGCCGGGTCCAATGGGACGGGTCCTCGATCGTGAAGCGGTAGTTGATGGCATTTTCGTTCACGCGAGTGAAGCGCTCGACGATGCGCAGCGAATCGTCGGCCCGGCCGTTCGAAGCGCGTGTTTCGATGTCGTCGTTGCCCTGCGCGCCCCCCTCGCCCTCGGTGCGCCGGATGTTCGTGGTTTCGACGACCAGCGTGTCGACTTCCCAGCGGCCCCGCTTGCCGCCGAGATACTGACGGATGCTCGACGAAAGGTGTGGCCGCCCATCGAGCGGGATGATGCGAACGTCGTGAATCATTTCCACCAGAATGGCGACGTAGTCAGGCGTTTGGAAGATCATGTACGTGTTGTTGTACGGGCCGGGCATCATGGGTGGACCCACGGACCAGACGATGCACCGGTCGTTGAGCTGAAAGTCCAGCCAGCTGTCGGCCAACCCGTTTCCAGTAACGACCCAGCCTGTCTTAGGTGCACCTCGCGCGAGGATCTGCTCGCGGCGTTGCGCCGCATGCCGCGCGAATTCTGGCGTCACCGGTGGAATGCGTCCGTTCGGGGGGTCGATGATGAGTGACGTTCGCCCCGTGGACTTCGTGCCCCAATCCAGCCAAAAGTTGTTGTAGTATCCCGTTGTGGATCCGTCTGACCTCTCGTGTGCACGACGCGTAACGATGCCCCCGGCTACGGTCCGCTCCGCCGGCGCCTCGTCCAACCGTCTGTTGCGTTCGACACGTTCCTGTTCGAGCCTGACGATCTCCTCTTTGGTGAGAAACTCACGGTCGGCCAGTTCGACGGGACGTTGCACCGGCGTGAACGTCCTGTTGGTAAAGGTGCCCATCAAGTCCGGGTCGCCCCACGGCGTTCGGGGAACGTTCCACTTGGAGTCTTGCCCAGCTGCCGACAACGGCGCCAGGATCACCGACACGAGCACGGAGGCCAGCGCTGTGAGACAGCCGCGATCCATCAGACACCTCCCTCTGAATCCCTAGATTCTACGGTCTCCAGAGCACAATTCAGAGAAATAAATGTGGCAACGAAGGAGGACCCCCAGCACGCCCGCCAAATGCAATCCTAGTTGACGAGCCAGTCTTAGTCCGTCCCTTTCATCGATGAGCACGTGGTTCGCCCTTATCTCAAGCGCCAAGGCGATCGCCTCGGCTTCCCCGGGATGAACGTCCGCCGTCAACAAGCCGTGACGACCGTCAGCCAGAGCACCACGCTGTTCAGACGCTCGATACGCTCAGTGAGACGGCTCATGTGCTCCGTCTCGGTCGCTGACTGTTCGCTGAGCGTCACCAGCTTTGTGGACTGCTCACCGGCGACGGCGCTCACACCGAGTTCATCGACGCATCAAAGCGCACTGGCATATCCACCCGATCAATCTGGAGAGGAGGACCCGCGTTGAACAGATGATGGTTTGGGCCGGGAAGAAAGGGTAACAGATCAGTCCTGGGATTAGGTCAGCCGTTTGTTCGGCCACCCGTCCTGCAGAATCATCGGTGGACCACGACGAACCCACCGTTCTATTTCGAAAGAGTTTTCTAAAGCGACCAGCCGCAGGCGGTATTCCTCTCGATCAGTGAATCGCTCGGTGTTCTCGCGACCGTCCAGCCACTTCACGTTCACGACGAATTCTGCCGTCTCGTTGTCGTACCGGGTTTCGAGGCGGACTGAAGCGTCGCCCCGCTGGAAGAACCACACCATGCTGTCCGTCGTATCGACGCGAACGGGTACCGACTTTAGTAGAAGGTAGACTTCCAAGTTCTTCTGAATTCTGCTGCAGCCAGGTGTTTGAGACGATCAACGACTGAGGAATACGTCAGTCCATCAATTCAAAAGAACCCAGAGGCGAAAGCCGTTCACTTCGGGGGTGGGTCGAACACCGAAGGTTCCACCGTCCCATTCTGATCCTTGCTGGGCCAATCGGTGACCCACGTGAACGGCCCCCACTTGGCAAGCCTGTTCAGGGCGGGCAGCACGCCCTCGCGGAAGGGGTGACGCGTGAGGAAGAAGATCACGGCCAGCAGAAACGTCTGCCCGAGACGCGTCGCCGATGTCTCGATCATCCTGTCATCACCCTTCCACACGCCGAACCAGCCTTCACCCGCCGCCCAGAGCGCCAGTGCGATGCCTACGAAACCGAGCGTCCTGCGGAACATCGTGGCCTGTCCGTCGATGAAGACAGGTGCGCCGCCGGCCACCGCGGTGAAGAGCAGCGCCCACTTCACCAGGCTCGCCGAACGCGGATGGGCTGAAAGACTGTGGCCAAGAAGCGCGAGCATCGCGAGGTTTTCTCGTATGTCGAATGCGGCGGCCCCGATCGCCGTGCAGACCACGATCAGCCCGAGCGCGGATAACCGCGACGGCAGCGTATACAACCCGAAGAGTCCCATCAGCGTCAGGAACGTGGCGTACGCGCCGATGAAGGCGAAGTCGACCTTGATCGCGCGCGCCAGCTGGGCCCGTTCGCGCCGGGCCGTGATCCCTGCGGGCAAGTTTTCCCCAGACTCATCTGGCCGCGCGATCTGATCGAGCACCGCCGGGGTCCGAATCAGCTCGAGCGCGAGCATCGCCGACTTGACGCCCTCGGGGAGCGGCCGCCGCGTCCGCAGGTCCCCGGCCTTCATGGTCCCCAAGGCGAGAACCAACGTCACAACCCCGACCCAGCCACATGCCTTGGCGAGCTTATCGGGGGACGCAATGGTTCTGGTTGGCATCGTCGGGCCTCAAAAACTGATGGACCTTTACCCGCTGCTGGTAGACCTGCTCGTCGCGCCACGCGGCCGCGAGCCGGCCGCGGTCGGCCGGCGTGAGGTGCCACGACAAGGGTGGCGCCTGATCGTCCTGCTCATCGGCGACGCGGGCGGGGAACGGGATGATCACGTCGTGGATCAAGTCGCCGCCGTAGTCGTCTTCGAGCAACTGGACGTTGAGATCGCTGTGCGCGGACTGCCCTGTGCCGCGCACGGCGTAGAGCGTTTCTACGGGCTGCACCGTCTCAAAGATCCACCCTCGACGGCCGTCCGGTGGAGCCGGCGGGCTGTCCGGAAATGACCGGATTTGCAGCACCAGGACGCGGCTGGGCATGGCTCGCCCGAGTCGCTTCAAACCCGTGTCCAGCCATTCGACCAGCGTAGCCGTTCCGTAGTTGTCGTAATAGCCGCCATCGACATAGTGATACTGGTCATCGAAACCGCCGTAACGATTGATGCGTGCGGCCGGTGACACGTAGGGAAACGTCGCGGACAACCGCGCCGCCGTCGTCACGGGCAGGTCGACGTTCATCGTCCTGGGGTCGTTGGCGAACTCGCGCCGGCCCACGTCGCCGGCCTTCGTCTCGAGGGTCGTCGTCGCGAGCAGCATCCGCTGCCCGTTCTCGGCCACCGTGGCATTGAACAGCACGGCCGGACGCAGCCCGTGCTGAAGATCGGCCCGCCACATATCGAGGGTGGCCGTACTCAGCGTCTCGGTGCGCTTCCAGGCATCCTCGAGTGCTGAGCCACGATCTTTCACCAGAAACGGCCTGTAAACACCCTTCAAGAAGGGGGCGATCGTCCACACGAAGTCCGGATACGTCAACCCCCACGCCACTTCATCCAGACTTGACGCTTCGGCGGCGCTCACCGCCCCGTCGAGCGCCTGCAAATCCCTCAGATGCCCGGAGCGGTAGGCGTCGGCGATGTACATGGCGCCGACCGAACCGCCTGAAACGGCGCTGATCGCGACGAGCGCCTCGTCGAAGGCGTCGCCGCAGGCTTGCGCGTCTTGCTGCAGGCCCGCGATCACACGCGCGGTCCAGGCGGCCGCCTGAATGCCGCCCCCGGCCGCGGCAATCACGATCGCCGGTGCGCCGGACCGGTGTCCGAGCACTCCGTCAGCCGTCACGCTCTCGACCCGCGGATCCCTGTGCGGGACCGACTGAAAGAAGTGGTCGTCCCACGACGTGGTGGAGATCACCCCTCCATACGCGAGGAGCGCGGTCAGCAACGGCACGCGGTAGCGATCCAGCGCGAAGGTGAGCCCCGAGAGCGCCCAACACAGCAGCATCGCGAGCACCAGCACCAGACACAGCGTGGGGATGCGTGGCGAGAAGGTGGCGAGCCATGCGGACAGGCCGCCAATGGGGCGTGCCCAGTTCGATTTCAAGCCGAACAGTCCCACATAGAAGAGGACGGAAAACAGAAACTGCAGGACGGCAAACGCGTGACGCGCCCAAATGCGACCGCTTCGATCGACAAAGCCGCAGGGCGTCAGCTTCACGAAGCGCCGGAACCCTTCGAAGATGAAACTGGCGACAGCGACCACCAGGTTGTTCGTCGTGAGAAAGGTGCGGCGCTTGACAAAGACTTCGTCCCACAGCCACTCGTGGATCACCTTCATGAGGAGCACGAATGCGCCGGCGCCAACGACAATGCCCACGCTCGCCTTCCAGAACCTGATGTTGTCCCAGCTTTGGATCCAGGCGCCCAGGATGATGGCGATCGCGCCCCCGAGGGGTATGAGGCGGACCGCGAGCTGGATCCCGGGCGACGGGGGCAACGGATCGATATCGAACCGCTCGTGGCCGTCGAGCAAGATCAGACGCGCGGTGATCGTGATGGTCGCGGCGACCATCAACACCGTGAGAGTCAGCAGCGCGAACGTGACCAGTGGCACCAGCGCGTATCGTTCCTGCGGATCGACAATGTCGAAGAGTCCTCGCAGCAGAGAGCCCGCCACGGCGTCACGGGGCAGCGCGACCCATGGCAGCACCGCCAGCAGGAGCCACGTTAGGAGGGGGACGCGCAGCACGTAGACGTACGCGAGGAACGTGCCGAAGCGATGGATCCTCGTCCCGCGCCCCGCGGTGCAGCCGACGGGCGGCGGCGCGATCGCGGGGTCAGAGGTTCCCGCGCCGGCGAGACCAGACATATACCTCCCCCAACAAGAAACGATTCTGTGACAGGGCCGAAGGGGCCAATCCCTCCCTGGCCCAAACCAAAGATCCTTGTGAAGCGCCTCTGGCCGTGCCCCCTCCGTGCCAAACGGCGGCTGCGGAACCAGCGGGGGGCCCATTCGTCGCCGCCATATGTGGCGATCCTACAATAGACGAGCTGATCGAGCGGCGCAGCGCGATCGCAATCTGCCTGGATAGATCCTGGATGGCGGCAAAGAAAAAGGGCGTCCAGAATCTCTGGAAGCCCTTCTAAACATTTGGTTGCGGGGGCGGGATTTGAACCCGCGACCTTTGGGTTATGAGCCCAACGAGCTACCGGACTGCTCCACCCCGCGTCACT
>ORMF012082472.1_pt1 | contig 19181 bp, 15 predicted proteins | sample 1779871 | NCBI WGS metagenome assembly ORMF01 (sample SAMEA104232316, study PRJEB22302) | groundwater metagenome | biome: forest; feature: aquifer; material: groundwater | place: USA | collected 2011-08-07 | depth 5.4 m | reverse complement strand
CGTGGGCGGCGCCCCCCCCGGCGCATCCTCGACTGCAAGGGCGGCAAGCCGCCGCGGCTGCTGGATCCGTTCGCCGGCGGCGGCGCGATACCGCTGGAGGGCCTGCGCCTGGGGTGCGAGGTGGAGGCCAGCGACCTGAACCCGGTCGCCGTCCTGATTCTGAAGGGCACCGTGGAGTACCCACAGAAGTACGGCCAGCCCAACAGCCGCCCTGTGCCCGCCCACATTGCCGAGGCTGACCGGACGCACGACGGCCAAGCCAAGCTGGGCGAGGCAGGCTGGGCAGATGCCTACCTAAAGAACCCGCTGGCCACCGACGTGCGCTACTGGGGCAACTGGATGCTGGAGCGCGCCCGCGTCGAGCTGGCCCCCTACTACCCGCCCGATCCCGACGGTAGCCAACCTCTGGCCTACCTCTGGAGCCGCACGGTACCCTGCCCCAACTGCGGCGCCGAGATGCCGCTGATCCGCCAGTACTGGCTGGCCCGCAAAGACAAAAAGAAGATCTGGCTGGAGCCGGTGGTGAATCACGTAACCAAGACCGTGGACTTCAAGATAATGGAGAGCGATAAGGGCGCAGCGCCGGCCGACGCCTACGACCCAGGCGAAGCCACAACCAGTCGCGGCGACACTTTGTGCCTGGTCTGCGGTCAGGTGGTTAAAGCGGACTTTGTCAGGAAAACCGCCGACGCAGGTCAAATGCGAGCGATGGCCACGTCGACCATCCTGGACGCCAGTGGAGCTGGCGGCAAACGGTACAGAGCTGACACTCCTTCTGATGAGGAAGCCCTCGCGGCAGCCGACCGAGCCCTCACCAAGCTTGAGTCACTATCTGCGGAAGGCTTGAGCTTGATTCCGGATGAGCCGTCGCGTGGTACCTACGGAAGCAACGCTCAAGGGGGGACCTATGGGTTTTTTACCTTTGGAGCATATTTCAACCGTCGGCAACTCCTGGCGCTCACTACCTTCTCAAGGATCGTCGCACTCGCTTATCAAGCCATGGTCCAAGCCGGTACCGATACTGGGTACGCGGAAGCAGTCACCACTTACTTAGGACTTGCCGTAGACCGGCTGGCAGACTACAACAGCAGCGTGACGCATTGGGCGTCTCATGGTGAGTACGTAGGGAACACCTTTGCACGCCAAGCTATATCTATGACATGGGATTATTGCGAAATAAACCCATTCGCAGGAAGCACCGGGGGCTTTGACGGCGCTCTCGAATGGATAGCCATGACGTTGGAGCCGGTCGGGCTAGCCGCGCTGGTGAAGCAAGCTGCGGCACAGACCCAACCGATGGCTGCTTCAATCATCGTCACTGACCCTCCGTACTATGACTCCATCAACTACGCGGATCTTTCTGATTTCTTCTATGTGTGGCTAAAGCGATCTCTGGGATTTCTTCATCCACAGCTACTGAGTCTACCCCTTACTCCCAAACGCGAACAGGCCGTAATGAACATATATGGCCAGCAGATCGGCGAGGGTAACCGTCATGAGGCAGCGCGCTCCCAGGTGTCGATGACCTCGAGCGCGTGGCCGCAGTCGGGGCACACGCCGTGCTCGAGCGCCCGCTTGGTGGACGCGACGATGTAGAGGTCGCGCAGCAGGCGGCGTGGGATGGCGGCGGGGTTGGGGTCGGCGCTCACGGGCAAAAGGATACCGCCCCGAAGGGCGGCATCGCTATGCGTGCTTAGTGCCGGTCGCCCCGTCGCGAGTTGAGCGGCGCATGTCTTGCACTCATACTTGTCCATCGGTCACTGTGTATCGGCTAGAGCTTGGCCCCCCAAAGTTCGACCGGCGCCCTGAAGGTTGCAGCAGCGCTGAGCGCTCGCTGCTGATCACGGGGACACCGCAGTTCTCCGCTCTGCAGGCAGGAACAGCCGGAGTGTCCGCTGCCCATCCCGGAGGTTCCCGCTCCGCGCCGGGATGTCGGGTCCGCCTACCATGCGCGTTGACAATCGTCTCGATTCGCGCCTAGTCTCTCCGCGACGGCACCTACGGTACTTCGACTTTCTGGAAGGGAGCTTCCGCCATGCAGACCATCGAGGAGAGGGTTAGTCCAAGCCACGCGGCGCTACTGGTCATTGATATGGAGAATGATTTCTGTCACAGCGAGGGAGCGATGGCCAAGAACGGCGCCAATGTCTCCTCCGGACAGGCCATTGTCCCGGCTCTACGAGAGCTTATCGCAGAGGGTCGGGCGGCTGGCCTGCCCATTGTCTTCATCCGAATGGTGCAAAACCAATGGACGCAGTCGGAAGCCCGCCAGGCGCGTAGGCGAGAGGGAGCACCCCCAAGTTGCCAGGAGGGTACCTGGGGGGTGGATTGGTACAGCGACCTCGTACCGGCTCCGGGCGATCTGGTCGTGAACAAGCACCGATTCAACGCGTTCCTCGGCACCGACCTCGATCTGCTCCTGAAGGCACGGGGGATCAAAGCGCTTATCTGTACGGGTACCGCCACAGATGTCTGCGTTGCATCAACGGCACGGGAAGCAGCGATGCGTGACTATGAAACCATCATTCCAGAAGACTGCAGCGCCTCCAGCCGCCCTGAAATGCACCGAGCGGCGCTGACGAACTTCGCACAATTCTTCGGGATGGTGACCACCTCCGATGAGATCATTCAGGCCTGGTCCAAAGTTCGCTCAGGAGTTGCGGTCTAACCACTCTCCGGTAGGCAATCAGGCCGATCCGTTGTGCGGGATTCATCATCCGTTTGGGACTGAACGAGGAGGGCGACAGTGAACGCGATATTTCGGCAACTCACGCGGTGGGCACTCCCTGGGTCCCTAGTTGCCGTGGCCTTGACGGGGTGCCAAGCCACCCAGGGGCCGGTGGCATCGCCTAGCAGCGAGAGCCAGTCGGTGCAGCCTAAGGTCAACCGACTTGTAATGGCCGTTGAGCCCGTGAGCCGAGAGACCAACGAGTTGCGGCACTTGAGTTCGCCTGATATCTGGCCGCTGCGCTCGGTTTATGAGTACCCAATCATGGTGGACGTCAAAACTGGGAAATTCGCTCCCGGCCTTGCCCTTGAATGGAAACAGGAGCCTGATGGCCTCTCCTACCGAGTCAAGCTCCGGAAGGGTGTGCAGTTCCATTTTGGCTACGGTGAGTTCACCGGCAAGGACATGGTCTACCACTGGAAAGAAATAACGCTGCCGGACTCGCTTCATGGTGAGGCCAACTGGTTCCGGCGAACCATTAAAGACGTGGACATCGTGAACGATTATGAGGTGATCTATCACCTCACCAAGCCCGATGGACAATTCCTTTGGGCGCTCTCCGAACACCAGGGCGGTGCGGAAATCCGTAGCAAGGCCCAGGTTGATAAAACCGGCATTCCGACCACTATCGAAGCCGGTGCGCAGGCCGGCACCGGGCCCTATCAGTACAAGGCTCGAGAGCAAGCGAAGTATGTCCTGTTAGAGCGGGCGCCGTTCCAGCATTGGAGTGGTGTGACGCCTGAGTTCCCCGAGTTCGAGTTCCGCTTCATTCGAGAGGCTTCCACCCGCGCCGCTGCGCTGCTGGCCGGCGAGGTCCACTTGGCCGCACTACCCAGCGATCTGACCCTGCAGGCAGAGGCACGGGGGATGAAGGCGCTCCGAGCGGTGTTCGATGGCCAGCGGGTGTTCATGGACCTGCAGTGCTGTTACCTCCAGGATCCCATGAAGCCTGAGCAAGGTTGGCGCTACCCTGAAAGCCCGCTCATGGACGTGCGGGTGCGCAAGGCCCTGAACAAGGCGATCAACAGGGGTGAGCTTAACAAGGCCTTCTTCGGCGGGAAGGGCACCCCCATGTACTTGAACAACTTCCATCCCATACGAGAGGGTTGGAGCAGCGAGTGGGAGCGGCGCTATCCCGAAGAATATGGCTATGACCCCGGGAAGGCACGGGGCCTACTGGCGGAGGCTGGCTTTGGCCCTAACAACCCGATGAAGACCAGTGTGATTATTCAGCAAGTGCCGGGTGTCTCAGGCGGGCCAGACATCGCCGAAGCCATCGCCGGGTACTGGCGGGCAGTGGGCATAAATGTGGAACTGTTGAACATCGACCCGGCAGAGCAAGCGCGCCTCAGCCGTGAGTTCAAATTCTCAAATCACCTGCGCCTCAGGGCGACCGGGGCTCAGCAATGGACCAGCGTCTCACTCTTTAACTCTGGCCTCTACAGCCTCGGCGGCGGCGCCGAAGATCCCGCGCTGAATGCCGTGCTACAGGAACTCACCAACACGCTCGATCCCGCGAAGCGCGACGAACTCTGGCGCAAGGGGGGCAACGTACTCTACGACAAGTTCCTGGCTCTCAGCCTGCTCTGGCTGCCGGTAGAGGCGACCGTCAACCCCGCTATCGTGAGCAGTTGGGTGTTCCCTGGGTCAATCACCGGCAGTTGGACGCACCTGTTCAATATCAGGGCGGCCCGATGATTGCGTCCTCTGTTACGACTTGTCCCCTCCATCAGGGCGCATCCACTGTGTGCGAAAGGGATGAAGAGCCCATAGGGCCGGACAATGGCTAGGTTCGCCCTCGAAGAAGCTACGGTCAGTACCATCCATGCCGCGTACGCCGCGGGCGTCATCTCCTGCGTGGAGTTGGTGAATCTTTACCTTAAGCGTATCCAAGCATATGACAAAGCCGGGCCGGCAATTAACGCCATCATCGCGGTTCATCCGGAAGTGAACCAGGTTGCCGCGGAGCTCGACGACAGTTGGCGGAAGCGCGGAGCCTTCGTAGGGCCGTTACATGGCATTCCAGTGATTCTCAAGGACAACTACGACACGGCGGATATGCCGACTACAGGCGGTTCGCTGTCCCTCGCCGGCTCCGTGCCTCCCGACGACGCCTGGGTGGTGCGGCGTTTGCGGGAAGCGGGAGCGATCATCCTCGCGAAGGCCAACCTTCACGAGATGGCCCGCGGCGAAAGCTCGGTGAGTTCCTTAGGTGGGCAGACCCGTAACCCATACGATTTGACCCGTACCGCTAGTGGTTCAAGCGGCGGTACCGCAGCTGCTATTGCCGCCAACTTCGGTGTGCTCGGCACAGGCACCGACACCGGAGCATCGATCCGGTCTCCGGCTGCCGCAACGAGCATCGTGGGATTACGTCCTACCAGGGGACTGATCAGCCGGGATGGCACCATCGCGCTCACGTTCACACAGGACGCTGCCGGGCCAATGACGCGGACCGTGGAAGATACAGCTCGCATGCTTGACGTGCTCGTGGGGTTCGACCCTGCGGACCCCATCACTGCACTCTCGTATGGCAAGACCCCGGAGGGCTACCCTCGATTCCTGGACCCGTCGGGGCTGAAGGGCGCCCGCCTCGGGGTCCTCACCGAATTCTTCGGGACCGATCCGGATTGTGCCGAGGTGAACGCAGTCGCAGCACGAGCATTCGACGTTATGCGGGGCGCTGGGGCCGAACTTTTGCCGGTCCATATCGAAAAGCTTAGCGAACTGACCCAGGACATCGGCATTCCGGCCCACGAATCCAAAGCGGCCCTGAACGGCTATTTTGCCAGCCTGGGGCCGCATGGTCACGTGAAGTCGCTGGCGGAATTCGTGGCTGGCGGCAAGTTCCATCCTTCTATCCTTGCTCGGATGCAGGACGGCCTCAAAGGTTCCATGGAGCAACCCGAGTACAAGGAGAAACTTCTTCGCCGAGAACGGTTGCGTCTCGCCGTGATCGAGACGCTGGCCAGGCATCGCATCGCCGCTCTGGTGTACCCCCATCAGCGTTATCTCGTCGCGAAGATCGGAGAGGCCCAGCGCGGTGGAAACGGCGTGCTGTCCAGCGGCACCGGCTTACCGGCGCTCGTGTTTCCTGGCGGCTTTTCCGCCCCCACAGCGGACGCTCCCCAGGGGGTCCCCGTGGGCTTGGAACTCTTAGGCACGGACTGGAGCGAGCCCACACTGCTCAAATTGGCGTACAGCTTTGAGCAGGCCTCCGGGATGCGACGGCCGCCTAGCAGCGTGCCGCCGCTTGAATGAGACATTACCGCACCCGGTTAAGGGAGGGACCCCTTGCCTGCGCCCGCTTCTCGGCAGCGCCCCCGTCGAACGGGGTGTGTCCCAACTCAACGACAGCACCCGTGATCTAGTTGTTGCGTGAGGGGTAGAACAGGTGCCGGTAGCATTGCTGGATGGCCTGGCACCGGGAGCGTCTTGGTGACGTGTAACGGGCGTCGCCGCCAGCATCCCTATTACCATCGGATAGCGGCGCAACGTTACTCGCTGTCCGCGCGCTATGGCCTGTTAGCGTTCGTAACCGGGGGTGAGTCCTGGGGCACAACCGGGCTGACGCGTAGTATCATCACCGAAATGGAATCAGCGTTGCCTGCAGCAGCTTTGTGGATTAGTGGCGTCGTGGTGATGTTGACGGTACTCGCCGTCGGCTATGCTTGGTGGCAGCCTCTCCCGTCCCTGCCTAAGGAACCGGCGACGACGCCACCCCATGAGGTGCTGCTGGAGATGCATCGTGCCGGATGCGGCATGTTCGCTGACACCGATAAGGCCATGTGGCAGATCGTATCTGTCTTCCTGCCGGGTTCACTGCTGCTCATGGGGTGGGCAGTGACCACGAAGAATTTGCCTGAGTGGGCGTTCGTCATGCTTGGCAGTGCGTCCATCTTGCTCGCGGGAACCGGGGCTTTGCTAAAGCTTCGGCTACGCTCTATGAATGTCCTACAGCTACGTCACCTACAACGCCTCGAGAGAGTCCTCCTCGGGACCGCAGATGCTGATGGATGGGGCGTTCATCAGGTGCGCATACCCCTCTGGGCGCATGGTCTTGGGCAGGTGATATCCCTTCATGGGGTTATTCTTATCTACTTTCTGCTCTTCACCGGTACCTGGGTCGGCATGATAGCCATTCGGCTGGGCTGGCTACACTAGGCGTTAACCTCCCGGCCTTCCGGCTGGGATCGAGGCGCCTGCGGTAAAGGTCCCACGTACTTCGCCATGAGGTAGGCAGCCTGGTTCCATCAGCCACAACTCCTACGCATGCCGATCCAAGATTGCCGCCGCCCCCGCCTGGTCGTCGTACAGCCGTAGCGTGTGCGCCTTGGCCAGGTCGACCATGTACTCCGCCAGCTCCCCCGCCCGCTGCTCGCCGGCCGCAGGCATGTCCGCCAGGTCAAACCGGGGCGCCGGGACACCGCTCACGTTTGCGGCGTCCTCGAACTGAGCCGCAATGCACTGCTGGAACATGCCGGCAGCATGCTCCCAGATCTCCACATCCTGCGCCAGGCTCTGCGCCACGTCCGGGAACAGCGCAGCCGCACCATCGAGGTAGCGCTCGGCCACCTGCGCCACCGCCGCCTGCAGACGGTACACCTGGGCGGCGAAGAGCCCGGCCTTTTCCAACCAGTGGGCCACCTCGTCGCGCAGGTCCCCACGGAACAGCGGCAGCGGGCGGGCGAAGTACCCGCCGTCCTGGTCGAAGTCATGCAGGCACCACTTCCGGAACCCCGCCAGCAGGTCCTGCCGCGCACGCTGCCGCCGTGCTGCCTCTGCGGCCTCGTGCACCGAGTAGGGCTCGGCCCCCGCGTAGCAGGTGATGGGCGCGACCGGCACGCCCGCCAGCTCGGGGTGACCGGCCACCCATGCATTCCACGAGGCGGTCACGAACCCCTCGCTGCGTACCAAGCGGCCCTTCACCGCACGCCCCTTCCACCGCTCGTAGTCGTCGAGGTGCAGGTAGCGCCGTCCGTCGATCTCCCGAGCGCGGCCGGGGAACGCAGCCAGCCGGGTGCGGGCGGCATCGCTATGGCGGGTTAGTATTGCTAGACCGTTCCGATGGTCCGATGGTCGCTACCGATGCTAGTCTCCCATGGTGATGGGGTGTGAGGTGCCAGCGGGCATGCGTCAGGAAGACACACCATAGACCGCGCTGCGAATCCGCGTAGACCGGCGATAAGTCCATATGGAGGGAGTTCACCCTCGCTAGCGCCCCTGCCTGCGGCCACCATGTTTCGCCGACCGACGTCATGAGCGCACGGGTGGTGCGTGCAGTCGAACCCCACCAAGGCCTCCAGTGCCGCTGCAACGCCCAGCATTCGGTAATCTTGGAACGGACCAGACACTATCCGCAGGCCCACGGGCAAGCCGCTTCCGGTGAGACCGACCGGTACCGACACGGCGGGGAGGCCCGATCACCCGATCAATTGAATGGTTGGGTCACCTCCGGTGCTTCTCCCGGAACATGACGTAGAGGACGGGGAGGGTACGGCGCGCAAAGGCCGTCCCGCACTCCAGGTGGACAGCCTGCGGCTCTGGTGTAAGGTCGTTGCGTGCGAGTCTAATGCCGGTTGCCAGGGCTCCAAGCGCTGCCTCGGTCGCTTCCTCGAATCGCTCGCCCGCCTGGGTCAGCCGCAGCCCGCGCTGCCCCAGTAATCGCACCACCAACCGCAACCCAAGAGTTCGTTCCACTGACTTCAGGTGGATCGAGACGGTGGAGACGCTGATGCCGGGCTGGGTGGCTGCGCTGTGAAGGTCTGGGTTCTCATTGCCACGAGGAACACCTGCCACTGATGCACGGTGAGGCCCGCCATAGCGTTTCCGGGCATAGCGTATCTCCCGCAGACCGAGACTTGTGATAGGATACTCAAACTTAGTGTTGCGGAGCACACAGGTGTCGACTATGGGAGGCGACCCATATGATTGACAGCACCACTAGGCAGTGCACTAGGCGTACCTTCTAAGGAGGCGGTGCCGTTGTCAAGGTTAGGGATGTACCTCACCGTTGGGCTGGTCGCATTCGCCGGCGCCTGTAGCGCCCCGATACAGGCCACCACAGAACCTGTGAAACAAGCTGGCCCCAAGCCCGGGGGCGTTCTGAACGTCCAAGTCACCTACGACCCGGTGGACTGGGATATCACCTATCGCGGCACGACCAATGCCCCCGGCCTCGCCCTCGTGTACGAAGGTCTGCTTGGCTTCAAGACGCCGCCGGAAGCCTCCTATTCCGATCTCGTCGTCCGTCCGCGGTTGGCCGAGCGCTGGGAACTCTCGGCTGACGCCAAGACCTACACCTTCCACCTCCTGAAGGGCGTGAGGTTCGCCAACCTACCCCCGGTGAACGGACGGGAGGTGACCTCGAGCGACGTGAAATTCAGCTACGAGTACATGGCGCGCAAAGGCCAATTCAAGGACACGAAGCTGCCGACCAGCAACATTGGCTGGCAGTTCGAGGGGTTGGAGGCTGTGGAAACGCCGGACCCGAGCACGGTCGTCGTCCGCTTTGAGCAGCCGTTCGTGCCGTTCCTCAACTACGCTGCGGTGCCGCTGACGTCTGTCCTTCCCCGGGAAATCTACGACCAAGACGGTGGGCACTTCCACGACCATGCGGTCGGCACCAATGCTTTCCAGGTTGACATGACGGCTTCGCAAAAAGGCAGCCGCTGGGTCTTCAAGAAGAACCCAGGATACCGGGAGAACGGAAAGCCCTATATCGATGAGATACGCTGGTTGGTCATTCCGGACCAGTCAACGGCGGTCGCAGCATTCCAGACCAAACAGGTCGATCTGCTCTTCGACGTTAACCAGCCCGTGGTGGCGGAAACCATCGCGAAGGCGAATCCGGGTGCGGTGCAACAGAAGTACCAGCGCACGCCGGTACACATCTATCTGAACCTTCAAAAACCTCCGCTGGACGACGCCCGTATTCGGAAGGCCATTTCCTTAAGCCTCAATCGGGAGGAGTTCTCTCAACTGTTTGGTGGAGGCGAGTGGGACGTGGCAGGCGTGGGAGCAGCGACAGGAATTCTCCCTCCAGAGGAGGTGAAGCAGCTCCAACGCTACGATCCCGCGGAGGCCAAGCGCCTGCTCACTGAGGCGGGGGTCCCCAATGGATTCACCATGGATTACTTGCTGAATGCCAGCGATCAGACGTTCATTAAAGTGTTTGAACTCATCCAATCACAGGCGAAGCAAGTGGGGATTAACTTCGTCGCCAAGAGCGTCGCCGACACCGCGGAAGCGACCGCCGCCAATCGAAGTGGGAACTACTTCGTCTACGCCAGCTCTAAGCTTCCCCAGGTCGACATAGATTCAGACCTCTACGGTGTGTTCTACTCCACCGCCGACATGAACTATGGCCGGGTTAAGGATGCCAAGCTGGACCAGCTGCTGGTTGCACAGCGTCGTGAAGTTGACACCAAGAAACGATTGGACACCATCCGTGAGGCCGTCCGCTACATCAACGGGAACGTGCTTGCCTTCGCGCTACCGCGTGTCGTGGTGTTCCACAACTGGCAGCCTTGGTTGATGGGCTACTCCCCGCACCTCAGTCAGGCTGGAGGCGGAACAGGCCCCCGTGGCCCGCTCGTCGACGCCTGGCTAGACCGGTGAGCCACGCCCGAACGACTGTCGCACGTACCCTAGTGGGGCCATTGAGTGAACGAGCGAGCAGCGCCTGCCCCTGGGCCAAGTTTCGTAAAGGAGAAGCGTGATGCCAGAACAAGTATTGGCGGCCGTAAAACTTGACGCTGACGCGCAGATGGAACTCAGGGAGTTCCCCATGCCGGAAGTCCAGCCGGATACGGCGCTGCTCAAGGTCCAGGCGGCCGGTATGTGCGGCTCCTACGACGGCTACAAACATCGACGCTACAAAGGCGTGGTGATCCTCGGTCACGAGAACGTGGGCATCATCGCCAAGGCTGGCAAGGTGTTCCAGGAACGGCATGGTGTCAAGGAAGGCGACCTCGTCGCCTTGGAAGAATACCTTCCTTGTTATCACTGCGACTGGTGCCGCGTGGGCGAGTATCGACTCTGCTGGCTATCGGATCGCATGCAGAACCCGACCGGGTACCACTACGGAAAGACACCGATCGACAAGAATCCGGCGCTCTGGGGTGGTTACAGCCAGTATATGTATCTGGCGCCCAACTCAGTCTTGCACCTCCTGCCCAGCACCACATCGCCTGATGCTGCGGCGCTTGCACTGCCCCTCGGTAATGGGGTGCAGTGGGCGGTGGTTGAAGCTGGAGCGCGGCCGGGCCGCACTATCCTTATCCAGGGGCCCGGACCTAAGGGTCTCGGGTGCACACTGGCGAGCAAGAACTTTGGCGCCGACTGCGTCATCGTCACGGGGCTCACCAAGGATGTCGCCCGCCTTGCCGCAGCCCACAAGTTGGGGGCTGATTTTACCGTAGACGTGGAAAAGGAAGACTTCACTACGCGCATTATGGAGATCACCGGTGGCCGCGGGGTAGATGCGGTAGTGGATTGTACTCCTGCCACCAACTCCAAGGTGTTCCTCCAGAGCTTCGACGTCCTGAAACGGACCGGAGGCACGGTTGCGACTCAGGCCTACGAGGTCAGCGACTTTTCCTTCCGGAAGCTCGCAAACAAGTACGTGACAGTCAAGATGTGCCGGGGTCATAGCCATGCTAGCGTGCATCAGGCCGTGGAATGGATCATTTCAGGGAAGTACGCCCTTGATCAGTTGATGACCCACCACTATGGGATCAACGACGTCGCCCGCGCCTGTCTGGCTTCCGGGGGCGAGGGCGTTGGCGAGGACGCGATCGGCGTCGTCGTGAATCCGTGGCTCTAGTTAGCTGCCCAGCAGACCGGCGGGGAGAAGGAGGGGACCAGTCATGGCCACGATCACCTTAGGGATGGCAACGTCGCACTCGCCGATGATGAACACGCCGGCCGAGCTTTGGGGTAGCTACGTGGAGATCGATAAGCGGAGCAAGGGGCTGATCTCTCCGAGGTCAAACCTCCTCGTGAGTTATGAGGAGCTCTTGGACGAGGCGCGCAGCGATCCGCGGATCGCGCAGGAGTTTAGTCAGGAGAAGTTTGACGCGAACTACGCGCTCTGCCAGGAAGCTATAGCTCAGCTCGTTCGCACGTATACAGAAGTCTCACCCGATGTTGTCGTCATGTTCACCGATGACCAAGGTGAGTTGTTCTTCTATGACAACATGCCCATGATCAACGTTTACTGGGGGAACACCTTCAGGTTGGTGCCCCGCACACCCGCTCCAGACGCCCCTCCGGGCACGAAGGCGTCTACCTGGGGCTTCGGCACCACCGAAATGGAGGTGCCGGTTGAGACCGGGCTAGCTTACCACCTCATCGAGTTCCTGCGAGACGCCGACTTCGACATCTCGCACACACAGTACCTACATGACACCCACGGTGGCACCATCGGCCCCGCCGGCTACTACCTCGACACCGCTGTGAAGGTGGCGCCGCGCTACCAAGGCATGGGTCACGGGTTCGCGTTCCTTGTCAAACGCATCATGGAGGACAAACCCGTCCCCGTCGTGCCCATCGCCTTGAACACTTGCTACCCTCCGAACGCGATCACGCCCAGACGGGCGTATGCCCTCGGCATGGCAGTGCGCGACGGCATTCGGGCGTGGTCCACCGACAGGCGCGTGGCGGTCATGGGCTCGGGCGGACTCAGCCACCTCGTGGTGGATGAGATTATCGATCGCCTCACGCTGAAGGGCTTGATGGAGGCGGACGGAGAGTTGTTGAGCTCGCTGCCGCGGGAACGGCTCCAGGCCAACTCCTCCGAGATTCTGAACTGGCTTGCTTGTGCGGGGGCAATGGCCCCGAAGAAGATGACGCTCTTGAACTACGTGCCCGTCTACCGAAGCCTCGCCGGTAGCGGTGGTGGATGGGCCCAGGGGGTTTGGGTCTAACCAATCGCAGCGGCGTTGGGCGCCGAGAAGTGAGTCTTAGAGCATGCTGAGCCGAGCTGAAAATGCACGCATAACGCACGTGGGTCCGGGGACCTTCATGGGCGACTTGCTCCGGGAGTTCTGGCTCCCGGTACTCCTAACGCAGGAGTTGCCGGCAGCCGACGACCCTCCCCTTCGGGTGCGTGTACTTGGAGAGGACCTTGTCGCGTTTCGCGACAGCGGCGGGAACGTTGGCCTATTGAGTGACCATTGCCCGCATCGGGGGGCGTCGATGTTCTTCGGACGGAATGAAGAGCACGGGCTGCGGTGTGTCTATCACGGCTGGAAGTTCAACATCGCAGGCGCCTGCGTCGACATGCCCAACGAGCCGGCCGAGAGCAACTTCAAGCATAAAATCAAGGCAGTGGCCTATCAGTGCCAGGAACGTAATGGCGTGATCTGGGCCTACATGGGTGGGCGCTTCCCGTTGCCCAGCCTACCGGACCTGGAATGGAGCCTGGTATCGGAGCCCCAACGATTCATTTCGAAGACGTTGCAGGACTGCAATTGGGTGCAGGCTGTGGAGGGCGGGATCGATACCAGCCATGGGCCGTTCCTGCACCACGGGCTCGTGCCGGGCCAGAGGGATCCGGAGATCCCCGGTATTGGCGTCGCCTGGGTGGATCGCGATCGCTCACCAAGGTTCGAGGTCGTAGACACCGATTATGGGCTGCTCATCGGCGCCCAAAGAGACTACGACCCCAATCAATATTCCTACGGGATCACCCAATTCCTCATGCCGTTCTACACCATGCTGCCCGGAGGCATGGATGAGCGCGGAATCCTGAGCAGCCACGCCTGGGTACCCATGGACGATGAGCGCACTATCACGTGGACCATGTCCTGGTGCCCGCGCCGCAACATGACTGAAGCGGAGCTCATGAAGTTCAACACTTATCCCCAGTCGCAAACCCACGTCGGAGCGAATGCGCTGCTCCCACCCACCAGCGCGCCCATGGGAGCCTGGCGGCCGATACCCAACAAGAGCAACGACTACTTCATTGACCGCGAAGTCCAGCGCACGCGCTCCTATACCGGCATCGGTGTGACAGAAAGTGGCCGCAACTCTCGCGTACAGGACGACGCTATCCAGGAGAGCATGGGCCACATCTACGACCGGGTTCAGGAACACCTCGGCACCACGGACCTCGCCATCATTAGGGCTCGCCGTCTCTGGCTGCAGGCGGGCCGAGCCCTGAGGGACCAAGACACTCCGCCTCCGATGGCTTCAGCACCGACGGTCTATCGAGTTCGCTCGGCCAAGGTGCTGGTACCTCGCGCTGCCCCGCAGACGTGGATCGAGACCAGCCGGGAGGCACGTAAAGCAGAGGTTGTTGCCGTTTCCTAGGACTCGCAATCAACCGTTCGCCTTTGAAGACCTAGAAGGGTGGTTCCCATGGCCTTGCGCCAATACGTCCAAGTTCCCGGCGCCCTGGATACCGGCCCCGGTATTCGAGAACCGGCTGCGTTGCGGGTGGGCGACCTCTTCTTCTCGGGTGCCATCACCGGGCTTGACCCGCAAACCGGCCGCTTGGGCAGCACGCCCGAGCGGCAGGCCGAGCTGGTGTTTGAACACCTACGCACCCTGCTAACGCAGACTGGACTCAGCCCGAGTGATGTGGCCCGCATCTTCGTCTGGTACACAGACCACAAGTTACGTGAGCTTGTGAACCAGCCATACCTGGCCATGTTCCCAACACAGAGCGACCGACCTGTTCGCCACGCCATCAGCCGGAGTCTCCCGGGTGAGGCGACGATTCAGCTCGAGGTGGTTGGCGTGAAGGGGCAGGGCCGACGATGCCTTGAGCTGCCGGGACTGGCACACGGTGGTGGCATCCCTGGCCTTGTGCCATACGGGGTCGAGATAGGGAACATGCTGTTCTCAGGCGGGAATACGGGTCGAAATCCGGTGACAGGGGAGGTCGGAGCCACGCTCAGGCAGCAGGCGGAGTTCTCCTTCCAGAACACACGCTCGCTCGTAGAAGGGGCGGGCCTTACACTCGATGATGTGGCGCACCTCTACGTGTGGCTTCAGGACAGACGAGACCTCGAAGCGGTTGACGAGCGCTATTGTGCCATGTTTCCTAACACCAGCAGCAGGCCAGTGCGGCACGTCATTATCACACCGCCCATGTCGAGCAACACTCTCCTCCAGGTTGAAGTGACAGCGGTGCGGGGAGCCAACCGATCTTCCATCGGTCCGGCCGGGGGATCCGGACCTGCTCCACTGGGTACCCGAATGGGCAGCATGTTCTACTCCGGCGACATCCTTGGCAAAGATCTCAGCACGGGCCGTTGGGGCGAGGGTGCTGATGCCCAAACCGACTTGGCTTTTCGGAATATGGTCAGCCTGTTGCAAAGTGTGGATCTCACCGCGAGTGACCTCGGTCATGTCTTTGTGTGGTGCAAAGACTATGAGAATGGCGCCGCCGCCGCGAGGCGGTTAGTTGACCTGCTTGGACACCCCAATGACCCACCGGCGATCCATAGCCTAGTCACCGACCTCCCCGCGCAAGCGGTAGTCGCGCTCGACATTACGGCGGTCGCGTAGATTCGTAACGCCAGGGTTCGGGTGCGGGTGCTCATCGAGAGCCTCGTCTCCTAAAGCGTAGCAGAGTGCGTCGCGCCCGCTCGAGCGATGCCCGCTTTTCCGAAAACGTGCGCGCCCGCGAGGACGCGGGCCAATTCCTTGGCCGCGCGCTTGCCGTGGTCGCTGGCCTCGCCCAACGAGGCGATGCTGTGCGTGCATGGCGTCGGTGCGCGGTGCGTCCTTGAGTATCGACCCCGCTACCGCTGAGAAATGAGGAAGGGAGAGGGTCCATATAGACGCCCAGGCCTTAGCCAGCCTGAAGGCTGGGACGACACGGCGTGGCTGTCGACGACGACCGGATGTGGTACTTGGGGTCCAAGCGCATAGGACAACATGCAGGCGCTAGAAGGCGGCGGCGAACCTGGTCGCCCGGTACGGCATCTTGCTTCGGTATCGATTGCATATCGATTGCGCTTTTTCTTACCCCCGTAACCCATTTGTTATATGCTGGCTATTACAGAGTAACGGTTGGTTCTTCGATAGGAGCGACCACGGGCACCGAGAGTTCGGTCCTATCGGGCGTTCGCCCGGTAGGCGCTGCACATAGCTTCAAGTCATTCCTAGGAGGCATCGCTGTAAGTGTGGCCACGCTCCACCTTGCTCCGCTGGCCGAACTACCGCACGACGTCATCGTCGTAGAAGGAAGCCGCTATGTTGACTGAGGAGAATAATCGGTCCCTGACGCGAGTAGGCCCCGGCACGTTGATGGGGAACCTGATGCGTCAGTACTGGCAGCCGGTGCTGCTTTCCCGTGAACTGCCGGAGCGTGATGGCCCGCCGCTGAGAGTGCGACACCTCTGTGAGGACCTGCTCGCCTACCGAGACAGTGACGGACGGGTGGGCTTGGTAGCCGAGAATTGCCCGCATCGCGGCGCCTCGCTGTTCTTTGGGCGCAACGAGGAGGCCGGCTTGCGATGCGTCTACCACGGGTGGAAGTTCGACGTGACCGGCGCCTGCATCGATATGCCCAACGAACCTGCAGAGAGTAACTTCAAGCACAAGATAAGGGTCACCTCCTACCCCTGTAGCGAGCGTAACGGCGTGATTTGGACCTACATGGGCCCACGGGCGGAGCCGCCCGGCCTGCCGGACTTGGAGTGGAACTTGGTGCCCGAAGACCAGGTGTACTTCAGCAAACGGGTGGCGCAGAACAACTGGGTACAGGCGCTCGAGGGCGATATCGACTCTAGCCACTCGGCATTTCTCCACGGTCGCTCCACATCGCCGGAAAAGTCGGCCGAGGTGGCTGCGGGGATCGGCAAAGGCGCTTACTACCGCACGCGGGGGAAGTCGGCGTTCTTCGAGCAGGTGAGTACGGCGTTCGGCATCGCTACTGCCTCACGCCGCCCCGCAGAGGAGGATTCCTACTACTGGCGCTTGAATCAGTTCCTCATGCCCTTCTTCACCCTCATTCCGCCCTATGGAGCGTCCCCGTCCTTTCTGGGGCATGTGTGGCTCCCCATGGATGACCACCACGTGGTCGCGCTTGGTATTCAATACCACCCTAGTGCGCCATTGCCTGAAGCACAGTTGCAGTCACTTCGTTACGGTCAGGACGGGCTGCAGACCTCGCATCCGACGGTGGATGTGTACCTCCCGGCCACAAGCCGGCCCGCTGGCGCATGGTGGCCCAAGCTCAACATCAACAACGACTTCGGTCTGGACTACGAGGCGCAGCGCACGCAGCGGTTCTCCGGCCTACCAGGTACTTGGCCGCAGGATTCAGGCATGCAGGAGACGATGGGACCGATCTACAACCGCACCCGTGAGCACCTAGGTAGTACGGACTCAGGCATCATCGCGATGCGGCGGCGCCTCTTGAATGCTGCTAGGGCGCTCCAAGCAGAGCAAATGACGCCGCCGGGCGTGGACGATCCGCACGCCTACTTCATCCGGTCAGTGTCGGCCATCCTGCCGCGCACCGAGAGTTGGGTGGAAGGGACCCGTGAACTGATGACCGCACGTACCGGCGTGAGCTACGACGCTCCGTAACCTGCCGGAGACTTAGGGCGAAAAAGGGGGAAGCATGCTCACTCCAGATGAGCAGGAGTTGCTGGTACGCACCGGGCCAGGTACTGCGATGGGGGACCTGTTTCGACGTTACTGGTTGCCGGTCTTGCTGACCGAGGAGCTACCAGCGCCCGATTGTCCGCCGGTTCGGTTGCGAGTGTTGGGCGAGCCGCTTGTGGCGTTTCGCGATACCAGCGGGCGCATCGGTGTCCTGGGCGCCTATTGCGCGCATCGCCGTATGGACCTTTTCTACGCCAGAAATGAGAAAGGCGGCCTGCGCTGCGTCTACCACGGTTGGAAATACGACGTCGCGGGCGCTTGCCTCGATATTCCAGGCGAACCTAAAGACAGCCGGCTGAAGGATGATGTCCCTCAGGCCTGGTACCCAGTTCGGGAAGCGGGTGGGGTGGTGTGGGTCTACATGGGACCTCCGAACGAGACTCCCGAGTTGCCCGGCCTCGAGTGGCTCCGGGTGCCCGACACCCATCGCTATTTGTCACGCTGGGAGCAGGACAACAACTATCTCCAGGGCCTGGAGACAGAGGTGGATGCGGTACACCTCGGGTTCCTGCACAGTCTCATTAATCCGGTGCTCAAGCCAGGCGAGCGGCTTGACTATCGATTTAGCGACCGCCGGCCTCGGATGAGCACCAAGGACACCGACTACGGGGTGGTGGTGGCCGCGCGTCGCGATGCAGAAGCGGGCATGTACTACTGGCGCCTCAACCAATTCCTGATGCCTTGCTACATCCTGAATCCCATCGCCCCGGGCAATCCCATGAACTGTCAGATGGCGGTCCCCGTGGACGACGAACACATGATGTGGTTGGTCGCCACCTGGGATCCTGAGAAGCCGCTCACTGAGCAGCACGTCGCCGACATGAGCAATGGTGATGCAGGCGGGCGCCTTGTCATTGACCTGAACACCAGGAAGCCGCTGGCCACCGCAGCGAACGGCTACCTGTTCGATCGGACGCTCCAAAACACCTCGTTCAGCGGCATCCCTAACACAAGGGTGCAGGATGCGTGCGCCCAAGAGGTGGTGGGCCCGATTACTGACCGCACGAAAGAGTACCTAGGTGCCAGCGACGCCGGAATCATCGCTATGCGGCGGCGGCTCATGAATGCCGCGAGAGTCCTACAGCAGGGGATTGGTCCCCCGGAGGCGGCACGAGGTGCTGTCTACAGTATTCGGGCGGTCGCTATGGTGCTTCCGCCAGACGTGGGATTTGACGAAGACCCGGCGTCCAACGCCGCCATGGTCGCACGCGCGTAGCAATCTGAATTGACAGCCACAGCCGATAACCGCTTCCCGTGCGCTGCCAGCGGCGCACCTAACGACGCGTTCTTAGTCGTAACTCTATGGGAGCATCAATGCGAACATCAATAAGGATGATACTCTGCGGCGCAGTTATGAGCGGCCTTGCCTGCAGCAGCGCCGCGGTTCCCGCACAACCGTCAACGGGCGCGTCGAACGCCGAACCAAAGAGCGGGGGGGTAGTGAGGTTCCCCATCCCTAATGACTTTTACGACTTTGACCCCAGTTATGCGGGATCGGGCACTCCAAATTACTCGGCCACCATGTTGGCCAACGAGACCTTACTGGGTTTCAAGACGGGTCCGGACGTTGCGAACAGCGACCTCGTTCTGACCCCGCGCGTGGCTGAGCGCTGGGAAGTATCTCCCGATGCGAAAGCCTTCACGTTTCACATCCGAAGCGGGGTTAAGTATGCCAATCTTGCTCCCGTCAATGGGCGGGCGTAATTGATTAGCGGGTAGCAGGTGGTGGTTGACGAAGAGAGTAGGGTAACCGTGTAGCAAACGGGCAGTCGCCGCGTTGCTACTAAGGGATGGCTGACGCACAAGAGCTTGGAACTGCGACAGG
>ORMF011169748.1_pt1 | contig 19197 bp, 15 predicted proteins | sample 1779871 | NCBI WGS metagenome assembly ORMF01 (sample SAMEA104232316, study PRJEB22302) | groundwater metagenome | biome: forest; feature: aquifer; material: groundwater | place: USA | collected 2011-08-07 | depth 5.4 m | reverse complement strand
GGGGTAACCGCGCGAAGGTATTCCGGAGCGGCGGCCAGATCGGCGGCATCCGCGCCGGTGCGGTACCGTTCGAGGTGCGCCCGCGCCAGCACGAGGAGCGCGGCATCAGCTGCGGCCGGATCGCGGCGGGCTTCGGTGGCGGCAGCGATCGCCGCGTCGTAGCTGGCCGCGTTGTAGAGGGCGCGGGCGCGCGCGAGCGCTTGCGGCTCGGCCGCTGCCGCGTTCGACGCCGCGCCGATTGTGGTCGCCAACAACACGCACGCAGCGAGGCGCATGACGTCATCCTACACCGCCACTTCCCGATGTTGTCGGTGGCGCAGCGCTTCGGCGCTGCGGCCGTCCAGCAGCCCTGAAGGGCTGCTCCACCTATCGAGCTGGTGATGTGCGGAGTCTGCGGCTGCTACAATGGCGCGCGATGGGCCAACCCGTCATTCTCCCGCGCGCGGATCACGCCATCTCGCGCCGGCAGATCGACTCCGACGCGCTCAAAGTTCTCTACCGTCTGCACCAGCACAATCACGCCGGTTACCTCGTCGGCGGCAGCGTGCGCGACCTGCTGCTCAGGCATCGTCCGAAGGATTTCGACATCGGCACCTCTGCGCATCCCTATCAGGTCAAGAAGCTCTTCCGGAACTGTTGGATCATCGGTCGCCGCTTTCGACTGGCTCACGTGCGGTTCGGCACGAAGACGATCGAGGTCGCGACCTTCAGGCGGCACGTCACGGCGGAAGAGCTGGCCGCTGCCGACGCGGAGGCGGGAGAGGGCAATCCGCTTGATACGGATGTCGAGATCGATCGGGATCGCCTGATCCGTCGTGACAACACCTTCGGCACGCCTGAAGAAGACGCGTTCCGCCGAGACTTCACGGTGAACGCTCTCTTCTACAACATCGCCGACTTTTCGATCATCGACTACACGGGCGGGCTCAGCGATCTCGAGGCCCGCGTGATTCGATGCATCGGCGACCCGAACGAGCGATTCCGCGAAGACCCCGTCCGCATGACCCGTGCGATCGCGATGGCGGCGCGGCTGGATTTCGCGATCGATCCGCCCATCGATACGGCCATCGAGACGCATCGCGCTGAAATCGCCCGGAGCGCCCCGCCGCGGCTGATGGACGAGTTCTACAAGATTTTGCGGACAGGACATGCCGAGCGCGCCTTTTTCATGATGGCCGAGCGCCGGCTGCTCGAACCGATCGCGGCACAGCTGCAGGAAGCCGCGGGACCGCCCCTCTGGCGCTCTCTCGCGGCGCTCGACGACTACCGCAGGCGCTTTCCTGAAACGCCGGATGCGCTCACAAATCCGATCCTGCTTGGCACACTGCTGCTGCCCCTGGGGTACACGTCGAGACACCTGGGCGGGCCGCCGCCGTCCCCGCCGGTCGAAGGCGAGCCGGCGCGGGAGCCTCGACTCACGCTCGGGATCCTTCCCCTGGCGCGGCGCGACGTCGAGCGGCTCCGGCAGATTCTGAGTCTTCAGCGGCGCTTGACCGATATCAATCTGTCGCCGCGAGCGCGGCGCGCACTGATGCACCGCGGACCGTTTCAGGAAGCGCTGACCTGGCTGGAAATACACGGGGAGGCGCCCGATGTGCTCGAACACTGGCGGGGATTCATCGAAGCTGCCGCCGCGTTTCCCGAAGAGGGAGACGCCGCCATCGCCCCGCCGAGGCGCCGCAGACGACGCCGCCGGCGGGGGCGGGGATTTCACGGCCGGCCTGAGAAAACGGAAGGATAACCACGAAGCGCACGAAGGTCACGAAAGGTAACCTTCTTTCTTCGTGTTCTTCGTGACCTTCGTGGTTCAACCGTTCGTCCTCTCGAATTCCCTCATGAAGCCAACGAGCGCATCGACCCCTTCTTCGGGGATGGCGTTGTAGATCGACGCACGCATCCCGCCTACCGACCGATGTCCCTGCAGGCCATCGAAGCCCGCCGCAGTGGACTCCTTCATGAAGCGCTGTTCCAGCTCCTCGCTCGGCAGTCGGAACGTCACGTTCATCAGCGATCGGTCGGCGTTGCTGGCCGTTCCCGCCACGTGCGCTGCCACTCACCCAGCAACCATCGTCGCCGAGATTGCGCGAGGAAGCCGAAAGACGGCATTGATCGGACTTCTTGAGTCGCCGCGACTACACCAAGGCGGGGTTTGGACTAGGTTATGGATGGCGTTCTGATGTGAAGTCGCGGCTCCTGCGATATGCGCTGAGGTTCGACGGCTCAGTGTTCCGACGCAATGACGACGGAAGCGTTGAGACGGTGGAGACAGGATCAACGATGGTGTTGGAGACGCGTGGCCGGCACACGTGGACCTTCTCCCTTCCAATTCACCGCGAGAATATTAGGTCGGCATTCTCCCTGCCCGAGGGGCCGTCGGTTCCAGCGGGGATTTACCAATCCGCCGGAGGACAGGTTCAGTACCAGGCACCCGAAGGGAACCTGATCCGACCCAGGGTCACCTTCGACATTGGGCAGTTCTTCGATGGCCGCCAGGTGTCGCTATCGGTCGGACCCGACTGGAACCCCTCGATGCACTTGAGCTTGGGGGGCAGCTACCGTCTCGATTTCGTGGAGTTTCCCGACCGTCAGCAGAGTTTCTCCGCTCACGTCGCACGATTCAGAACTGAGGTCATGCTCTCAACAAAGACGTCGGCCTTGAGCCTCATCCAGTACAACAGCACACAGAACACCGTAACGGCCAATTTCCGCTTTTATTACAATCCGCGGGAAGGCAACGACTTCTATATCGTCTGGAATGAGGGACTCACCACGGATCGGTATTCATTTCATCCTGTCCGCCCGCTGAGGAACGAACGAACCATCCTGATCAAGTATGCCCACACCCTGTCATTCGGAATCTAGCCCCGCTATCAAATAATGTTGGATTCAATGGACCGGTTCTGCCGCCTGACACTATGCCTCCTTGCAATCCTTTTGCTGCCGGGACTGACGTTCGGCCAGGGCTCGAACGCTACGCTCAGCTCGCGAGGCTTTCAGGACACTACCGACTACGCCACGGTTCGTTTCGAGCGCGTGCTGACCGCAACCGCTATCGAACAGCGCTTGCAGCTGGACGGCAGGCTAGACGAACCCGTCTGGGCACGAGCAGAGGTCGCCACCAACTTCATCCAGTGGCAGCCCGATACGGGCGCGCCCGCTACGGAGCAGACTGTTGTTCGAATTCTCTATGACCAGAACAACCTCTACATCGGCGCTATCTGCTACGACTCACAGCCCGATCGCATGGTGGCCAAGAATCTCGAGGAGGACTTCTCACCTCGCGATACGGACTTGTTCGGCATCTTGCTCGACACGCTCCGCGACGGCAAGTCAGGGTTCGTGTTCGCGACCAATCCCGCGGGCGCTCGCCACGACGCGCAGGTGGCCAGTGACGAGCCCAATGCCGATTGGGATGGCGTCTGGGACGTGAGGGTGGTGGTGAACGAGAAGGGCTGGACCGCAGAGTTCGCCATACCTTTCAAGACTCTGCGGTTCTCCCGCGACTCAGTGCAGGAATGGGGAATGAACTTCTCGCGTCGCGTGCGCCGGAGAAACGAGGAGAGTCTCTGGACGCCGATTCCCCGACGGTACCGGTGGCTGCGCTCCTCAATGGCCGGAACCTTGCGCGGAGTCGAAGGCGCTCGCCCTGGCAGCAACTTCAAACTGAAACCGTTCGTGACGACCGAGATGACGCAAAACCCCGCTGCAGGCCTGCCGAATCGCGACGGCGGCTTCGATGGCGGCCTAGACGTGAAGTACGGCGTGACACAGTCGTTGACGCTCGACCTGACGTACCGAACTGACTTCTCGCAGGTCGAAGTCGATCAACAACAGATCAACCTGACGCGCTTCAACCTGTTCTTTCCTGAGAAGCGCGAGTTCTTTCTCGAGAACGGCGGCCTGTTTACCATTGCGGGATCGAATGGCCGAAGGCCGCCAGTCGGCAGCGCCGGTGGCGGCCCGCAAGGTCGGGGTAGCGGCAGCGGTGGGGGCACTGGGTCCGGCCGACCACCGTCAGGGAGCAACAGCAACCTCCTCCCGTTTTTCAGCCGCAGGATTGGATTGGGCGAAACGGGCACGCCCATTCCGATTGTTGGAGGGGCACGCCTGTCGGGCAAGGCGAGCGACTACGACCTCGGCTTCCTCGCGATGCGCAGCGCCTCCGACGCTGACATGGACGTTCCTGCCCAGAACTTCATCGTTGGCCGCGTCGCCAGGAATTTCCGCGCCAATACGTGGGTCGGTGGCCTCGTGACGCATCGAAATTCGACGATCCCCGGTGACTTCAATCGCGTATACGGCATCGACACCAGCCTACGATTCTTCGAGAAGCTCGAGATTACGAGCTATTTCCTCGGCAGCACCACACCGGGCCGGTCCGGCCAAAACACGGCGCGCCTGCTCGACGTCGGATGGCTCGAGAACGACCTGACGCTGACGGCGCAGTACGAAGATGTCGAGAGGAATTTCAATCCCGACATGGGCTTTGTGCGGCGGCATGACATCGAGCATTTCGCCGGCGACATCGTGTGGCTTCCGCGCGTCGCGAACAATCGCATAGTGCGGAATTTTGCTTTCGTCTCGGAGGCCGATTACTACGCGAACAACCGGGGACAAGTCGAGACTCGTCAGCAGAAAGTGATCGCCGGCATCGATTTTCAGGACGGCTCGAACCTCGGCATGACCATCCAGCCGACGTTCGAGCGGCTCTACGAGCCGTTTTCCCTCCGCGGAATCGAGGTAGGCGCTGGCGATTACAGTTACCGCCGATACGGGGCGTTCTACAGCTCCGACCGAAGCCGCGCATTCGGCGGGGGTGTCAACATGGAGGTTGGCGACTTCTGGGACGGCCGGAACCGCACGGTCGGTGGCAATCTTGAATTCCGGCCCAATGCGCACTTGAGCGTGTCGATCAATTACGACCGCAGTGCGGTCACACTGCGAGACCTCCATTTCACGACGACGCTCGTCGCCAGCCGTATCGGCTGGGCGTTTTCGAACCGGGCGTTCTTGAACAGCTTCCTGCAGTACAACGCCGACCTCCGGCAGCTTAGCGCCAACACTCGATTCCGCTGGATCCACCGGCCGCTCAGCGACGTGTTCCTGGTGTTCAACGAACGGCGGGATACTGTGACCGGCGAGCTGGTCGACCGCGCCGTGATCTTGAAGCTGACAAACCTGTTCGATTTCTGATAGGCGAATCTACTTTGCCAACGGGGTGGGTCGTACCTGGAACTTGAGGACCTTACTGGTCGTGCCCTTCCCGCCTTCGGCATGAAACGGGGCGCGCGTCGCGTACGTCGTCCAGATACCCTTGCCCTTCCATCCGCCCTTCGTATCGTCGATGCGTCCGTCCAATCCTTTGGCGAAGAAGCCCATCGGATACGGCACGCGGAACGTCATGAAGCGGCCGTCGACGAGCGCGATGAGTCCATCGGATTCGTTGCCGGTCACGATCGGAATCTCCTTGCCGACGCCGAGCATGTCGAAGCGATCGATGAAGTTGTAGTACGCGGAATCGGCGCTCACGGAATCGACCGCGCCCTTGTAGTTCGGACCCGGCAGCGCATAGAAGGTCCAGCCCTCGGGGCAGTGCTTGCCCGTCGCATTCGGTCCGTTGAGCGGACCTTTGCACTTGCGGCGATCGAAGCTCGCAAGCTGGCCGCTCGAGAGCACCGTCCAGACGACGTTGTTGCTGTCGACGTCCATGCCGCGCGGCCCGAAGCCCGACCCTGAGATCCTCGCATCGTTGAACGGTACTTCGTAGACTTCAGTCAGCGCTGTATCGGGAGGATTCGATCCAAGCGTGAGGCGAACGACCGATCCCGGCATCCCGGTGACCGATCCCCAGACCGCGGAGCCATTCGGCTCGGGCGCGACGCCGTAGAACGCCGTAACGACGCGCTTGTCCTTCGTCGGATCGACAGGCTGATCCGGCTCGACATACGCATCGCGCCTGCCGTTGCCGTTGGTATCAAGCACGAACGCCGTCCAACCCTGCGCCTTCTGCTCGTCGCCCGTCTTGTCATAGATGCGCGTGTCGAACCACCCCTCGACCGGGCCGCCGCCCGTGAACCACAGTACGTCGTTGTTGTCGAAGTTGAGGTGATGCGTGCCGAAGCAAGTGTCGATCGTCGTGACTTTCTTCGTCTTCGGGTCATACATCTGCATCTGGCGTCCGCTCTGGGTGATCGGGAACGCCTTGGCCGATGGATGCTCCGAGCCCTGTCGGCAAAAGGACATCGTCTGGTTGGGACGGATGCGCGCCGCAATCCACACGCGCTGCTGCTTGTCCATCGCGAAGCTGTGGGCGACCGACCGCGCGTTCCAGATCACCTCATCGCCCCAGTACGGGGACGGGGCCATGGGCGGTGTGTCAGCTTCGCTGGGCGTCCTCGGATCTCGGACTTGCAGCCTGACCATGCTCGCGGTGTGCATCTTCGGATCGACGACCGGCATATAGTCGGCGGCGCTCTCGAGGGCGCCGTAGATCGGGCCATTGGCGTTCACCGTCGGGTTGCGCTTGTCGCTGGCAATCTCGTCGTGCAGGTACGCATGGGGATCCGCCCAGTCCCACAGAGTGATGACGACGTTGCGTTCGCGGCCCTGCGGGCGCGGCGGCGCGGCGGGCGGCAGCTCACCGGCGGCAATGCGGTCCGTCCAGTCTGCGTACATCGCAAGCGCACGCTGGCGGCCCACCTGTGTGAGGCGGGTGCTCATCGTGCCGCCAGCCTGGCCCGACTGGATGCGGCGATCCCACGCGGCGGCGGAGGAGTCGAACGCGCCAAGGCTCTTCGGGATTTCACGCGTCGCCTTGTTGCCAAGCTGATGGCATCCCGTACAGCCGTCGGTATTGACGATGTTGCGAATGAACTCGCCCTGGCTCCGCACTGTAGGCGAGATCCCGTTGCCTTGCGGGCCGGTGCCAGGGAAGTCGCTTCTCGGCGGGAGCTGCAGGAGGGCGAACCAATACTGCGCCGGGTAGTACTCCGCGGCAGCTTTCGCGTTCGGCGCGGACACCGCCTTCAGGTTCACTCTCGTTCCTGGCGCCGATTGGGTCTTCGGCGAATCAACGAGACCGTAGCCGCGCACCCAGATGTCGTAGTTCGCCTTGGGTAGGTCGGGGACGAGATAGCGCCCCTGGTCGTCTGTCACGACGATCTTCACCAGTGTGGTTGGCAGGCCGCGCGTTTCCGCGATGACCCAGACGCCGGCCTCAGGTCCCTGGGCGCCGGAAACGACGCCGCCGATGTCGTTGTCGTCAATGGCCACTGCGGCTCCGTTGGCTTGGCCGGAGCCGGTCCGGACGAGCGACGCCACTATTAATAAAGTGATTGCGAGCGGAGCGATTCCCCGATAGAAGAGTCTGGTCGTCATCCGAAGCGTCCTCGGGTTGGCAGAGGGACAGTAGACCTGGCGGCCCGTCCTGTCAATGACGCCCGGTAAAGTCTTGAAAGCCAAGCAGGGTCGCCTTCGGTGAAGCAGCTGTCGAACCCACGGGGGCTTGTCCCAGAAATATGGTACCGTGCACGGCGCGATCGGCGTCGGCCGGGCACTCGACCGAGTAGTAGTAAAGCGCCACCGATTTACGCGAGCGGTCTGGCGGGCACGCGAGCGGATGTGGGTGGCCGTGATAGCTAAAACTCGAGGTATCGAACAGCACGGCCCGGTTGAAAAGCGGCTGAATAGAGCGGACCGTCCGCTGGCCGCTGCCATCCCAAAGTTCCAACGCACCGCCCCAGGTCTCTTCCCAGTCTTTGTTGAGATAGATCAGCAAGTTCAAGCGCCGATACAGCTTCAATCGCGGATGCACGTTGAAGTCCGCATGGATGCCGAGCAACCCTCCTTGCCGGATCTCGTGAAGCCCACCGCCGCGCAGGTGCGGATCTGGCACAAGGCCGGATATACCGGTCAACTCTTCGAGGAAATTGACAAAGTAACCTGCGTTGAGCTGCGCGATTAGCGCCGAGGTGAAGGGGACCGAGCTGATCAGTGTCCTCGGTGGGCCACGTACGCTCGTGCGTCGCCTCGGAATGGTGCCATCCCCCGCGTTCCATCGCCCCAAACTCGTCCAAGACCCTGTCGAGAATAGCGGAATCGAACAAGCCGTCCTCGATCAGGTGCGGAAACGGCTCCGCAGTGCGATAGGCGGATGCACGCTGGCGAGCGAGTTCTTCCAGCCGCCGGGGCTCAAAGGCAGGCGCAGCCAGGAGCTGAAGATCCCCCTTGGCCGCTGAACGGAGCGCCAGTTGTTGTTGGCGCACCACGTCGTGCAGGCTGGCGCCGGCACGCGTCAGCGCTGATTCGATGTTCTTCAGAGTCTGAACAGCCTGCGCGTAGGCATCGTCCACGCCGACGATGTCGCCGGCCTCGTTCGTCGCGGTCGTGCCCGAGACCCACACGCGATTGCCCACGCGCACCGCGCGCGAGTAGCCGACGATGGGCTCCCAGGGCGTTCCTGTTGAAATGTTCTGACGCGTCATTCGGGCCGCGAATCCTATCAGAAATGCATTGAACGACGCTGAGCCTCGTTCCTGTGACACTTCTGTGACACGGCACTATTACGGACATCCCCCGCATATAATCACCGGGCACGCGGACCTCCAGGTCCGCGCAGTCCCATGACATTTGTTCGACTCCGCGCGGTCACCAGCCTCGCCGTACTGGCGTGGGTGACTCTTCACGTCGCGCCTGGTGCCGCGTCCGCGGGGCAGCTCGCCACGCCGTCAACCGCGGCCCCCAACATCGTCATCCGATCGCAGTACCGGCGGCTGCCGGTCATCCAGGACATCCAGCGCATCGCGGTGGCTGACCCGGAGATCCTCACGGCCGAACCGATCACCAGCCGCGAGATCCTCGTGCTCGGCCGCGAAACGGGCCGGACGACGCTGATCGTGTGGTTTACGAACGGGTCGTCCCAGGAATTCGCCTTCGCCGTCCAGCGCGACCTGTCGGTGCTCGAGCGCGCGCTCAGGAGCGTGCATCCTTCCATAGCCGTCGAGAGCGCTCCCGATCGCGATGCCCTCGTGCTGACGGGCGTTGTCCCCGACCTCAATACCTCGCTGACGGCCGAAGCGATCGCACGCAACTACCTGGACGCGGGTAACAACACTCGCGGTACGGCGCAGCCTCTTCTTGCCGCTCCATCTCCGAACGCGGGTGCGCCTGCCGCACCGGGAGGGAATCCGGCGGCGGCTCCGGCTCCCGCGGCAACCTCACAACTCCAGGGCGCCATCCAGCCGTCGGGCACCGTGATCAATCTCATTCAGCTCGATCGGCTGCCGCAGCAGACCGAAGAGAAGATCCACGACGCGATTCGAGCGGTGGGCGGCCAGGACGTCACCATCCGCCGCATGCTGCGCGGCAACGTTCGCGACGACCTGGTTGACACGCTCGTGCTCGAGGGCCGCGTGCCGAACCAGACGGCGCTGATGCGGGTGCTTGTGTTGTCGGCGCAGTTGTTTGCCGGCCAGACGATCACGGCGGCCGACATCAGGGTACTGGCTGACGAAAGCGGCGGACTCGCCGATCAGACGCAGACGCAAGCGACGCAGACACAGCTGGGAGGCGGCGGGGCGACCTCATCGCTGTTTGGCGGCGCGAGGGCGAGCCGGCTCAGCAACCAGGTCCGATCCAATTTCGGCCGCGCCACGGCGATCGAAGCGGCGGGCGGCCGCATCCTCTCCTTTATTCAAGTCACCGATCTGCCGCAGGTGCGCGTTGACATCCGCCTCATCGAAGTCGACCGCACGAAGCTGCGGGCGCTCGATCCGAATGCAGTGCTGGCGCTCTCGGACTTCCGCCAGCCATCGCTCAATCCCGCCTCGTCCGCCGCAGCGGTTCAGGGGAATCAGGCCGCCCGGGTCGGCAGCGGCGGCGCGGCCATTCAGAACGTGCTGTCGTTTCTGAGCGGCGGGCTCCTGAACGAGCTGCAGTTTTCAGGCGGTCATGCCGCCATCGATTCCGCGCTGTCGTACCTGGAGCGCGAGGGGATCGCGCAAAGCCTGTCGTCTCCGTCGCTCACGGTGCTGTCCGGAGAGATGGCGCAGGTGCAGATCGGCGGCGAGATCCCTGTACCGACCGCGTTCGCGCCGGCCTTCGGCGGCGGTGCGGCAGCGGGCAACGCGGGGGCCGGCGGCGCTGCGGCCGCCACGCCCGGCGTCTTCAGCTCGGTCGAGTTCGTGCCGTTCGGCGTCCAGCTCCAGATCCGCCCGCTCGTAGGCGAGGACGACACCATCACGCTCGACGTGCAGCCGCTGGTCGTCACGCCCGACTCGGTGCTGACCAACGCGATTCGCGAATCCACCGGCGCCGCGGTCGCCACGACGGCGTTCCAGACGCGCGCGCTGCGAACGAGCTCCAGGCTGCAGGACGGCCAGGCGCTGCTGATTGGCGGCCTGTTATCGAACAATTCCTCCACGAATACGGCCTCGACGCCCGGGCTGCGGGCGCTGCCGCTCGTGGGCAGACTGTTCCAGGGGTTCAATCGGAACGACCAGGATACCGAGTTGATCGTGGTCGTCAACCCGGTTATTCTCCGGGCACCCGTTCCAGATGTGGCGTTGTGGTCGTTCCCGAGCTGGGAGGAGCTGCTCCGTTCGAGCGTGCGCGCCCCGGCCGTCGTGGCGAAATAGTCTCGCAATACTAAAGCGATTCACCAGGAGAGGTCTGATGCTGAACATCGTGCGACGGTTGCGGAAAAACGAGACGGGCGCGGCGCTGGTGGAATACGCGTTGATCATCGCGGGTGTGGCTCTCATCGGGGCGGCGGCGGTGTCGATCTTCGGCAACAAGGTGACGGACATGCTGGCCACCGCAGCGGCCATCCTGCCGGGCGCTCATGCCGATTCCAACGCGCCCATCGTCAGCGGCAAGATCATCGAGACCTCGCCGAACGCTCCGGGCTTCGACGAAGGCAACTCCGCGACCGGCATCGGGCTCGATGTCAACGCGATCACGCAGTCGAACGGGCAGAAGCGCCTGGGGGACAACGTGGGTGGCGATGGCTCGCTCTCGTCGCTCGTCCTGGAAACCAAGAACCGCTAAAGCGGTTCCCGTCATCATGGGGGACGCGAGAGAGCGGGGGGCGGCGCTCGTCGAATTCGCGCTCGTCTCGCTGGTGTTGTATCTGCTGCTGGCGGGCGTCATCGAGTTCGGCCGCCTGATGTTCGACGCCAACGCCCTGCAGGACGTCGCGCGCGTGGCCGCGCGCGAGCTGGCCCTCGCGCCCGTCAGGGCCGACGCGACCTTCGACTACGCGCTCTCGTGCGACGCCGCCGCCGACCCCGACTGTCTCGTCGATCTCAAGTCACGCATATTCGATCCGGCCTGCCTGGTCGTCGATCTCAGCGATCCGGCCGTGGTGGCCGATCCCGATGGGTACTTTGCCGCCATGCCTGTGGTCAACCGCGCGCTGCGGACGCTCATGATCACCGAACCGTCACGCCCCAACCTGCTGCGCTATGCCGGTGCGCTGCTCAGCGACGGCAGCGGCTCCGCGTGCAGTGCAATCGGCCCGAACGGGCAGGCGTCCGCGACGGGGCTGACCGTGGGTATCCCGTTCGTCGATGCGCGCGACGCGAGCGGCGCCGAGTCGATTACGTGGGTGCCGGTCGTCCAGGAGATCCGCGCCGCGCAGGATGCGGACTGCCCGGCACGGGGACCGTTCAGCCTCGTCTATCTCCCGGGCGAGGACGCGTGCGGTGCGCTTGACGCCGATCCGCTACCCGACCGCGGACTGGCGGCCGTGCGCATCAACTATCCCTACCAGGCGGCGACGCTCAGCGGATTCCAGCCGTCCGCGCCAACCGACGTCGATCCCCTTCCTCCCAACATCGCCAACGTCATCACGGCCGACGATGGGGCCGTGCAGCAGAACAACGTGGCCCCCGGCAGCTCGATCGACGATGGCGCGATCGGCCCGTACGCCGGTGCGTTCGGGCTGGGCCGGCAATACGCGCTTGCCGGCCGCACGGTCCGGCCGTTCCGGAAGCTGATCTCGGTACAGGCGATCTATCGCCGTGAGGTGGTTGAGTGAGTTCCTATACCCCGAGACGGCCGGGTGCGCCGTCCACGCTGACCCCTCCGATGATCGCGCTGATGGCCATCGCATCGCTCGCGGTGATCCTCGGAACGCTGATGGCGCTGGGCGTCGTTGACCTGTCGCGGTTCAGAGCGACCGAGCCGTCGACGGCCGGGCTCGTCGCTGTCCCGACTCCGGCGACGGTGATTCCCGCCTACACGAGAATCCGCCGCGACCATCTGTGGGATCGCCGCAACGCCCGGCTCGCCGTGATCTACCTGCCTCCGGGCGCGGTGACCAAGGAAATGCTGGTCAACATCGGGGACGTCATCGGCCGGGTGCTCGATGGTGAGAAGGAGCCGGGGTACGTCTTCACCGAGTCGGACTTCCTCCCCGTCGGCACCCGTGAAGGCATCGTCGCCGGCATACCGGCAGGCAAGCGAGCCATCCGGATCTCGGCGGACCGGGTCGACGGGCTGTACGGGCTGCACGCCGGCGACCGGTTCGACATCCTGGCGACCATGCCGATCGACGCGGCCGGCGGCAGCCGGACGTTCAACTTCGCCGGCCCGTACAGCCAGGAAATGGCGCTCCAGGCGCAGCTGTCGAACTGGGACAAGCAGGCGACCGTCAGGGTGATCGTGCAGAGCGCGCTGATCGTCGAGCCGATGACCACGCGCGCCGTGCCGACGGTTCAAGGGTCTCTGACAGAGGGCACCGCGACGCGAAACCGGCAGGTGCAGGAGACGGTCATCGCGGTCGAGCCCGACGAAGTCGCCCTGCTGACGGAGGCGATGGCCGTCAACGCGAGGCTCACGACGATTCCGCGGTCCGGCCGTCCAGATGATCCGCCGGACAGCCGGACACCGGACCTGCGTCCCTTCAGTCCCTTCTCGGCATCACGCGGTGGCGCGCCCAGCGGCGGCGACACGCGCCTGTCGGACGAGGAAGACGACTTCAGGGTGGTCGAAACGATCATGGGACAGAAGCGATCGCTGACCGCCGTACCCAGGCCCTGACGTGCTCGTCCAGATTGCGCTGATCGTGTTCGCCCTCTGCGGATTGCTCTCCCTGGTGGTGGACATCGGCTACGCGAGGCTCACCCAGGGACAGATGCAGAGCGCCGCCGATGCCGCGGCGCTCGAGGGACTGCGGCAACGCGACGTCGGTGTGCGGAACCCCGTGACCGGCGTCACCGTCAATGACCCCTTTGCCAGTGATTGCCTTCGCCGGGCTGCGGCCAACCGCATCGTCCGTCGGACGTTCGACGACAACTTCGATCCCGTTGACGGCGACCCCGGCTATCAGTTCGGCGCCGGCCCGGTGGTCGATCTGACCGAGGGCGTCACCAGCGTCCACGCGCTCCAGACGATCAGTGTGCCCGACCCTCATGTGTACAAGCCGAACCCGCAGCTCAATCAACGGAACCAGGTGTACGGCGACATGGTCAGCGGGCGGTTCTGCTACACGTCCGATCCCGTTCCGTCCGAGGGCGGCACGTACGAGCTCCAGGACATCGTCTGCGAGGAGCCACAGCGCGGCACGGGATCGTACTCACGCAACGACTTCAACCCGAACCTGACGTCTCCGGGGGCGCCGGCAGGACTCAGCGAGTGTCCCGCCCCCGATGACGTCCCGCCCAGCCCGTGGCCGCTTGGCGGCACGGGCTCGCTGTCGAGCGTTGACGACAGCGCATTTCTCGTCCGGCTGCGCCGCTCGAACGACTTCCAGGATCTCGACGGGCAGATGGAACCAAGCGTGGGTGCGAGCGGACCGTCGCTGCCGCTGACGTTCGGCAAGGGCACCACGATTCACGGCGACGATCCGGGCTCGGATTACTCGGTTCGCCGCGACGGCCTGACGGTGCGCGCGACCGCGATTGCCGACGCGAGGCCCGCGCTGCGTCTCGGAGTTCCACAAACGAATCCGGTGACGCCGGGTCTCAGTCCCTTCGTGCTGCTGGATACGTGCGTGCAGACACCGGCGGCCGCTCAGACCACGACGCCGGTCACGATCGCCGTCACGATCAACCCGCTGACCGGAGTGATGACGCGGACGGCTCCCGCCGCCGGGCCCTGCCCCGCCACGACCGCGGTGGGTCGATTCGTCGCCAACGCGGCGGCCCTTCGTAGCGTCGGCCAGATCCCTCCTCTTGCGGGGGTCGCGACCACGTGCGCGGCGGCCGCGTCGTTCGCCGGCCGGTACGGCGCCGTGTTCTCGCAGATGTCGGTTGGACCAAACCGGATCATCGGGTTTGCACGCATCGACTTCACCCGCGTCGCCACGTGCCCCGCGAACGCGACGCTGCCGTTCACTGCGACAATCACGCGGCTTCCGTCGGCCGTGGCCGCGGCAAACGCCACGGCGATCCTGTCGGGCGGTTTCGCCACTGGTGTTCCGCCGACGCTCGTCCGCGAGCTCGTGCAGAAGAACCTTCGGCGCACCGGCGTGGACTACGGCCCGGTGCTCGTGGCCACCCTGGCGCGGTAAGCGCGCTCATCATGTTTGCCCAGCAGTCCAGCGACGCCGACAAGAGCCTGCGGGTGCTGGTCGTGGGCGGCGATCCGGCGCTCGAAGAGGAATTCCGCAGCGCGCTCTCGCGTGTGCCGGATCGGCAGGGCATCGTCTCCTACGTCGAGACGTACCGTGAGGCCGTCGACGTCGCCAGGCGGCGCCAGCCCAACCTCATCGTCGTGGAGATCGACCGTAGCGCCAGCGAGATCGCGGCGCTGGCGAAAGACCTGCTGGCGCAGGCGCCTGAGTCGGCGATCGCGGGGGCCTTCACCCCCGACCACCTCGAACACGGTCAGTCGGAAGGCGCCACGATCATCGAGCTGCTGCGCGCGCAGGTGCGCGATTTCCTGCGCCGGCCCCTCTCGACCACCGAGCTGCGCGCCGTCCTCGATCGCCTGTTCTCACGTCTGCCCGGCGCCGCCCCCGCCGCACAGGGCCGGGTCGCGGCGTTCATCAGCAACAAGGGAGGCGTCGGCAAGTCGATGCTGGCGGTGAACGTCGCCTGTGCGCTGGCGCTTCGCCGTCCCGACGAGGTGCTGCTCATCGACACCTCGCTGCAGGTCGGCACCTGCTCGATGCTGCTGGATCTCACGCCCACCACCAGCATCGTCGACGCGATTCGCGAGCGGGATCGTCTCGACAAGACGCTCCTCCGCCACCTGACGCTCAGGCACGGCAGCGGACTGCGCCTGCTGGCCGCGCCGACCGATGCGCTCGAGGGTGCGGAAGTCGACGACGAGGCGATCTCCCGGATCGTCAACATGGCGCGCCGCTCGTTCAACTACGTGATCATCGACACGTTTCCGATGCTCGACAGCGTGCTGATGGCGATTCTCGACGTGGCCGACGTGGCGTTCATCGTCACGCAGGGCCTGGCGCCCGCCGTGGCCGGCATCGCGCGCCTGCTCCCCGTGCTCGAAGGGCTCGGCCTGCCGGCGTCGCGGCAGCGCCTCGTGCTCAATTACAACTACAAGCCGTTCCTCGGCAACCTCCAGCCGTCGGACATCGCCAACCGGCTCGAGCGCACGGTGGATTACGTCGTGCCGTACGACCGCGGCGTGCTGACGTCGATGAACACCGGGAGCCCGCACATCCTGCACACGAGACGATGGGACCGCTTCGGGCGCACCATCAAACGTCTGGTGGAGGATCTCGATACCTGGACGGCAGCCACGGCCAGGGACGCAGCTCAGCCGCAGGCGTCCCCCGAGCGCCGCGCGAATCCAGCCGAACAGAAGGAGTGGTCGTGAGCGACCGACGAGACGACTTCGCCTCGCACGTCAACGCGATCGATCGCCGGCGGCTCTTCCGCCCGTCTGGTGACGCCGCCGCGCGGTTGAAGACCGTTGCCGCCAAGGGCGGCCGCCTGGCTGGCGAAGAGGCGGATCCGGCGGTGAAGGCCGGCAAGCCAGGACGAAGCGACTACCTGGCGGTGAAAGCGGCGCTGCAGGCGCGGCTGCTCGACGAGATCGGCGAGCGCGGACTGCTCGAGACCGAGGGGGTTGACGTGGCGGCGGCGGTGCACGAGTTTGCCGCCCGCGCGATTGCTTCGGAGGACGTCGGGCTCAACGAGGTCGAGCGCATCCGGCTGGCGGAGGAGCTGACCGACGAGACGATCGGCATGGGCCCGCTGGCGCCGCTGCTGGCCGATCCCGCCGTCAGCGACATTCTCGTGAACGCGCCGGACCAGGTATACGTGGAGCGCTTCGGCCGGCTCGAACGCACGGACGTGCGCTTCCGTGACACCGACCATATCGTGCGGGTCATCGAGCGCATCGCGGCGCGCGTCGGCCGCCGGATCGATACCGCCTCGCCGATGGCGGACCTCCGCCTGCCGGACGGGAGCCGCGTCAACGCCACGCTCCCGCCGGTGACGATCGACAGCCCGACCATCTCGATTCGCCGCTTCGGCCGCCGGCGCCTGCGGCGTGACGATCTGCTGACCATCGGGACACTCTCGCCGGAGATCCTGGAGTTTCTCGTCTTCGCGGTGCGCGCGCGCAGGAACATCCTCATCTCGGGCGGTACCGGCGCCGGCAAGTCGACGCTCCTGGGCGTCCTCGCCGAGGCGATCCCCGACACGGAGCGCATCGTCACGATCGAGGACACCGCCGAGCTCAGCCTTGACCAGGAGCACGTCGTCCGCATGGAAACGCGGCCGGTCAACATCGAAGGGCGGGGCCGGATCCTCGCGCGCGACCTGTTGATCAACGCCCTGCGCATGCGGCCCGATCGCATCATCGTCGGCGAGGTGCGGGGGGCGGAGGCGCTCGACATGCTGCAGGCGCTCAACACCGGCCACGACGGCGGCATCGGCACCATTCACGCGAACTCGACGCGCGATGCCCTGGCCCGCCTCGAGACGATGGTGCTCATGGCGGGCGTCGAGCTGCCGTCGCGCGCCGTGCGCGAGCAGATCGTGTCGGCGATCCACCTGATCGTGCAGGTCCGGCGCTACGACGACGGCGTCCGCCGCATCGAATCCGTGGCCGAGATCACCGGGATGGAGGGCGCGACGCCGCAGATGCAGGAGCTCTTCGCGTTCCGGCGGCGCGGCAGGCAGGGCCGGAAAGTCGTCGGCCACTTCACCGCGACGGGCGTGATTCCGCGCATGGTCGAGGACCTGCGCGAGGAGGGCGTCCTGGTGCCGGCCGCGCTCTTCCAGCGAACAGAGGATCCTGACCAGTGACGATGGCCGCCCTGGCCGCCATACTTGCGACGGGAGTGCTGTACCTCCTGTACGGACAGCACGCGCGGCGACTTGCCGACGAGCGGCTGGCTGCGATGATCGGCTCGGCCGACATCCCCGAGCGTCGCGAGGAGCCGAAGAGACGGATCCGGTCGTTTCCACCGCGCTATCGCGTCGTCCCACCGGCCGTCGGTGCCGGCACGGCGCTCACGTTCTGGCTGGTCGTCGGGCTGCCGCTGGAAATCGGCATTGCCGCCGGCGTGCTCGCCGGAGTGCTCGCGCACCTGATCGAGGATTACCGCGGAGAGCAGCAGGCGGCGGCGATCGAGGCACAGCTGGCCGCCGCGATTTACCTCATGGTGGGGTCCCTCCGCGCCGGCGCCAGCCTGCTTGCGGCGTTCGATTCGGCGCTCGAGGAGGTCGGGCCACCGCTTCGGCCGTATTTCCAGGAGGTGGCCGGGCGCATCAGGCTGGGCGATGACCCTCGTTCGGCCGTCGGCGATCTGCAGGTGCACGTGCCGCTCGAGACGTTCAGGCTCTTTGCCACGTCGCTGTCCATCCACTGGGAGGTCGGGGGCAGCCTCGCGACGACGCTCTCCACGGTGGGCCAGACGGTTCGCGATCGCATCGAGCTGTCGCGGCGCGTGCGCGCCCAGGGCGTCGAGTCGCACGCATCGGTCGCTGTCGTCCTGGGCATTGCGTACGTGCTGGCGTTTCTGATGTGGCGCACGAACCCGGACCGGCTCGAGGCGTTCGTCAGAACCGGCATCGGCACGATGATCGTCGCCGGCGTCATCATGCTCCAGGCGATCGGCCTAATCTGGATGGCCAGACTGAATCGAAGCACGTTTTGAGGGGCAGGCTGCAGTGGCGACTCTGATTGCGCTCGTCGTTGTCACGTCGATGGCCGTCGCGGCCGCCGTCATGGCCAGGAGCTGGAGCGTGCGGCGGCGCGCGCTGCTCCGCCTGTACTCGGTGGACGATCCGGGCGCAGCCACGGCCGTCGAGTCGTCCGCCCGCGACACGGCACTGGCGCGATGGCTGGCGAGCGCCGGGTATCGCCGCCCCAATGCGCAGGCGGTCTTCATCTCGGCCACGATCACCGCCGTGGTGGCCGGCGTGGTGGTCAGCCAGATCTACCGGGTGATCTTCTTCACCCCGCTGCTCGACGCGATCGCGAACGTGCCGGGCAGTGCCGGCGACATGCTCGCGCTGGCGCTGCAGGGCGGCCCCTGGATTCTCTTCTCCATCACCGCCCTGGCGCCTGCGCTCGCCGTTCGAACGAAGCGCCGCGCGCGCGTGCTCGCGATCGAGCAGGATCTGCCGCTGGCGCTGGAGCTCTTTGCCACGATGGCCGAGGCGGGGCTCGGCTTCGATGCGGCGCTGGCGAAGATCGTGCGCGCCCAGCCGGGCGATCGGCCGCTCGCCTCCGAGTTCGTCAGTTTTCAGTACGACATGCTCGCCGGCATGGCGCGCGCCCAGGCGCTGCGCCAGCTCGCCCGCCGCATCGACCTGCCCTCGCTCACGAGCTTCACCTCCGCTCTGATCCAGGCGGAACAGATCGGCGCCAGCATGGCCGAGACGCTGCAGTACCAGGCGGTGGATCTCCGGCAGCGCCGCCGTGAGAACGCGCTGCTGCGGGCGCAGGCGCTGCCCGTCAAGCTGGTCTTTCCGCTGGTCGTCTGCTTTCTGCCGGGCATCTTCGTGTCAACGCTGGCACCGGTGCTGTTTCAGATGGTGGAAGTCGCCAACGGCGTGCTGCGGTCTTCGGGCCGATGATGCGAAGGATGTGGATGACATCGAACCGACGGCGCGCCATCCCGGTCGCCTGCCTCATGATGACGACCGGGGGCGCGCCCAATCCCGTCCTGCGCCAGCAGTGCTACAACCCTGACGCCCGGCTGGCCGGGCTGCTGCAGCCGTATCAGGAATTGCGCGCGAAAGACTGCACGATAGAGGGGAACATCGAGCG